>Ga0101944_10001095_pt1 | contig 62428 bp, 54 predicted proteins | sample DewCreD2012metaG_FD_75245 | JGI IMG/M metagenome (GOLD analysis project Ga0101944, IMG submission 75245) | Hot spring sediment bacterial and archeal communities from British Columbia, Canada, to study Microbial Dark Matter (Phase II) - Dewar... ...
CGTCACAACGAACATCCCAAACCCTTCATCTGGACCGCTTCCGCGCAAGACATCCTGGAGAAAGTCAAACGTGCCCGCAAATCACTCGATAACGTTCGCTCCGTGTGACGCACTACACTAGCAGCTTGTGGATAGCAGCCAGTGGATAAGGTCTCGAAGACATTTTGAGCTGAAAGTGTCTTGGCCCGATAACCGGGTACGACGCTTGGCGAGGGGAGACCGAAACAGACCTCCTGAGGGGTGGAGAGCAGCCATTGCGACCCCGCAGGCCACAGCCCTTCTGTCGCCGGGTGAATGGGATCCTGGACGGTCCGAAGAACCCACCCGCCGCGTCGCCGCCATCCCTCGGCGCACCGTCAAGACGGGGCTTTATCGACGGGCTGTTAAGCGGGCGCCGGCCGCCGGGGGTGGATCCGGTGCGGAGCGTTCCGGCGGCCAGCATGTTGGCGGCCGTTCAGCCGCTACTTGGGGACGTCTCGCTTGTCGTAGCCGATGTAGATCTGGCGCGGCCGGGCGATCTTCTGCTCCTTGTCGTTCAGCATCTCCTCCCATTGCGCCAGCCAGCCCACCATGCGGCCGATCGCAAACAACACGGTGAAGATCTCCGGCTTGAAGCCCATCGCCTGGTAAATGATCCCCGAGTAGAAATCCACGTTGGGATACAGGCGCCGCTTGATGAAGTACTCATCGCTGAGCGCGATCTTCTCCAGCTCGATGGCGATGTCCAGCTTGGGATTGCGCCCCGTAACGGCGAAGACCTGGTCGGCGGTCTGCTTGATGATCCGGGCCCGCGGATCGTAGTTCTTGTACACCCGGTGTCCGAAGCCCATCAGCTTGCCCTTGCCCGCTTTGACCTGCTCGATGAAGGCCGGGATGTTGTCGACAGTGCCGATCTCATCCAGCATCTTCAGCACTTCCTCGTTGGCCCCGCCGTGCAGCGGTCCGCTCAAGGCCCCGATGGCCGCGGCCGCCGAGGAGAACGGGTCCGCGTGCGAGCTGCCCACCGAGCGCATCGTGTTGGTGCTGCAATTCTGCTCGTGGTCGGCGTGCAGGATGAACAGCACGTCCAGAGCCCGCGCCAGGACCTTGTTCGGCTTCCAGTCCGGATCCGCCACCGGCTTCCATAGCATGTTCATGAAGTTCTCGGTGTAGCTGAAGGAATGATCCGGCGCCACATAGGGCAGACCGAGGCTGTGGCGGTAAATGTAGGCCGCCAAGGTCGGGGTCTTGCCCAGCAGGCGCAGGATCTGCAACTTGCGGCAGGCCGGGTCCGCGATGTTCTTGGCGTCCGGATAATAGGTGGACAGCGCCGCCACCAGGCTCATCAGGGTGCCCATCGGGTGCGCGTCCTTCTGGAAACCATCCAGAAGCTTCTTGACGTCTTCGGGAACCATCGAATGGTGCGTGACGTCTTGCTCCCACTGCTTGAGTTGCTCCTCATTGGGCAACTCACCGTATAGAATCAAATAACAGACTTCCAAATAACTGCATTTTTCGGCGAGCTGTTCGATGGGATACCCCCGGTAGCGGAGGATGCCCCGGTCGCCGTCGATAAAGGTGATCGCGCTTTGGCATGACGCCGTGTTCATGAACGCCGGATCGTAGCCCATGACCCCGAAGTCATCGTCACTGATCTTGATCTGGCGGAGATCCATGGTGCGGATGCACCCTTTAAAGAATGGCAGCGTGTAGGACTTCCCAGTGCGGTTGTCAATTACGGTTAAGGTTTCGTTCTCCATGTGATTTGCTCCTTTACTGCCGGTTCACCTGCCGAGCCGGAAGCTCCCGTGCAAAAAGCGTGGTTCTTCGTAGCGGCTGCCTCTCCGACGTCTCCCCTTTCTTCGGCTGCGGCTGCTTTCTGCACGGCGCTTCCGCGGACTCGAGCATCCAAAATTCTACACCTCTATGGCCCCTTACACAATACAACCAGCCGCAAAGATTGCTGATGCCTGTCAAATTTGTGGACCTCGGCTGTGCCCGCCGTCATCCATACGGTTGGTGAGGCGATGTGCTTCAACCTGCCGGCGCTCACCCAGGTGTAAGGAGAATTGAATTGACCGCAAGACGGCAAACCGCGGCCGCAGAGCAGGAGCCCCCCTCCCTTGCCCAACGGGCCCGCGAGTTGTCCGAACTTCTCGAGCAGACACGAACCCGCTCCGGCGCGAGCCTCACCGAACTCTGCGCCGCTTCCGCCGTTCTGCTGGTGTTTTTGCGCCACACCGGCTGCCCTTTTTGCCGCGAGGCCCTCTCCGACCTTTCGAGCGCACTGCCCGCATTGAAGGCCAGAGGCATCCGGCCAGTGCTGGTCCACATGGGCTCAGACGAGCGGCTTGAGGCCTTGCTGCGGCGTTACCGCCTTATCGGCCTGGACTACATCACCGACCGGTCCCGTAAGCTTTACCGGGCCTTCGGCCTGCTGAAGAGCTCGCCTTTCGCCCTCTTCTCGGTTCAGACCGTTTGGCGCGGTCTTCAGGCGGCGGTTCTGGAGCGCCACGGCGTGGGAAGCCCGGACGCCGATGTTCTTCAGCTCCCCGGCGCGTTCCTCATCGACCATTCCCTGATTGTCCGGCGGATCCGGCATCGCGAGTTGTCCGGCAGGACGGATTTTCAGACCTTCGCATTGCCCCTGGCCGGCCAAGCCTAACGGCTTCAACAAGATCTGGATGCCGGACGTCAGCTTCAGTGTGCCTGAATCCTGACACAATTTATTGAGCCTCAGTAAACCCTCTTTTCGTTAGCTTGAATCTTTGCTAGGCGGGTTCGGATCTATCGGGTTAGGAGAAACCAATGGCATCGGCAGCCACCGCATTGAAGACCCGGACCTTGAGCAAGCTTGAGGAGGATGAACTTCTCGACCGCGCGCAGAAAGGAGAACGCGAGGCTTTTGACGAACTGGTGGCCCGCACGTCATCGTCGGCGATGAAGCTGGCGGTGTCCATTCTGCGCGACGCCAGCGAGGCAGAGGACGAGGTTCAGAACTCGTTCTGGAAGGCTTGGCAAAGCCTGCCGCGCTTCCAGCGTGAGGCGAAGTTTGGGACCTGGATTCATCGCATCGTGGTCAACCAGTGCCTGATGAGGCTGCGAAGCCTGCGGCGCGCGCCCGTGCAATCCTTAGAAGAGCCGGTGGCCGAAGGCAGCGACCGGGTTTGGGAGCCTTCCGAGCAAGGACCGAACCCCGAACAGCGCCTGGGGCGGGAAGAGATTCAAGAGCTGGTGCGGCGGGAGGTACGGCGGCTGCCGGCTTTGCTTCGAGAGCCTCTGATCGCTAGCGCCCTGGAAAACCGGTCCCTGGAAGAGATTGCTTCCCGCATGGGGCTATCGGTTCCCGCGGTGAAGTCGCGTTTGCGGCGGGCTCGCCAGGAGCTCAGGAGCCGCCTGGAAAAACACCAGGGCCGCATGGGGCCGGCCACGCTGGCGGTCTGACGGCAGGCGGTCCCGGCGGTTCCGGCCTGAGGTTCGATCGGCTACTTCCCCGGCTGCGCTCCGGCCAGCAAGAATACCAGTGGGGCCTGCCAGTTGATGGCGATCTCATTGGAAGCGTACGACTCCTGATCATCCACGTACATTCTGGCGGGCGGCGTGCCGGGCTTGAGCTTGGCCTTCATGGCCGGATCCTGGGGCGAGCGGTTTGGGCCGCCCGAGAGCATGCCCGGCCAAGGTTCGGCGTTGCTGTCCGCCCCGCTGGGACGGTGGTGCGGATGCCGGTACGGGTTGCTTCCCAGTTGCGTCACGTAGCTCAGGGAGAACGGGTTGCGGCCCAGCAGATAGTGCAGGTTTTCGAGCGCCGTGTTGACATAGGCCGGGTTCGGCTGGAGAGCGTTGGCCACCAGGAGCTGAACGCCGTAGTTGGCCACTACGCCGTTAGAGCCCCAGACGTAGTCGGACGGAGTCATCGTGATGCGGTAGCCGTTGGCGGCGGCGCGCTGGACGATGGCGTCCGCGGCGGCGATCGAGTCCTTCCGGATGGCTTCGAGCGCCTCTGCGTTCTTACCCTTGCCAAGCGCGTAGGTCCATAGTCCCATCGTTCCGACGTTGTTCCAACTCTGCGGACCGACCGGTCGGATGCTCTTCCGCAAGGATTCGTAGTTTGCCAGGAAATACTGGTGATAGGCGTCCTCGCCGGTGGTCCGATAGAGCTCCGCCGCGGCCCAGAGCCGCTCGTCGGCGAAGTTCCGGTCGCCGTAAGCGCCCGTATTGACGCCCGGAGGGTTGTTGAAGGCCACGTTCGGGTATTTTTCGGTCCAGGCGAAGGCTTTGCGGGCGGCGGCCAGGCATTCGGCGGCGAATCCCGCGTCGAACGGCCTGTAAACCCGGGCGGCAATGGCCATGACTGCGGCGAAATCCGCGGTGGCCCCCGTGCCTTTGTACGGTTCGGAGCCTGTCCCGATCACCACGTTCGGCGCCTTGTCGAGGTGTGGAAGGACGAAGCCCGAGAACTGCGGCGTGGTTTGCTTGTGCCAGACGCCGCCGTCCTCGGGATCCTGCATCGAGAGCATCCACTCGAGGTTCCAGCGGACCTCGTCCAATGCGTCCGGGACCTTGTTCTTGGACTCGGGAATATTGAGATTCACCTTGCCGATGCGGTCCGCAAAGAGCTCATAGGCCCAGAGCAGAGTGCCGGTGGTGATGCCGGAGTTGACCACGTAACGACCGTAGTCGCCGGCGTCGTGCCAGCCTTTGACGGAAGGCCGCGGGCCGGTCTTGCCCGACGACGGATGCCACGCGCCTTCCGTGTGGCACGCTTCGTACTTGTAGCCGGGAAACTCAGGGCCCAAATCCACCGTAGTTCCGCAGCGCTGGCCGTAGAAGGCGCGCATCGCCAGGTAAAACGCCCTCGCGTAGACGTTCGGGCCGATGGCGAATTCCCAGCTCCGGCCGGCTGCCGGCACGTCGATGTAATACTTGCCCTCGCGTTTGAGCCCGCTGAAATCGGCGATTTGGACGTTGTCGCCGCTGTCGGCGTCGAGCGCCGGGGCCGTGAGTTTGCCTTTGAAGACGACCGCATGGTTGGCGGCGTTGCGGACGGTGAACTCGGAGGCGGGCTTGGCGGCGGCGACCATGGCGAGTTTCGGCGCCGCGGGCAGATAACCAACCTGATTGACTTTGATGTCGGTGGTTGAATTCGAAGCCGCGCTGAGGCAGGCGGCAGCCAGGAAAGTCAGAAGAAGAGTTCGCATAGATGGCAGCCTTTCAAGAGGCCGATTGTAGTTCATTTCAGAGGCGGGGTGCGTGACGGCCGTTCGGCTTGAGGGCGGCCGGGGGGTCGTCACTTGCGTCGCAGAATCTCGTTCGATTTTGGAAGCGGCGTACGGCGGGAGAAATGCTGGAGGCGCGGGGGGGAATCGAACCCCCGAATAAAGGTTTTGCAGACCTCTGCCTTACCACTTGGCTACCGCGCCTTGCGGAGGTTTCTAATCGGAAGATAACGCGGAGGCCGCCCGGAAGTCAAACGGCGGGGTGGGGTTTCATTTCCTATCCAGGCACATGGTGGCCCACCCCGGCTGCAAGTGATTGGTCCTGGGGTCTGGGAGAAGCTGGGGGAGTAGCGCCACGCCGGCGGAACCGGGGGTATCGGCAAGGCCGCCCAAGGAAACGCCGGCCAAGCTTGCTTGCGTGACCTGGCCGGCGTGGGTGAGACGTTCCTGCAATGCTTGTGATGCACCAGCGGCTATTCCGGCGCGGCCGGATCCGTGGGCGCTCTCCCCGCCGGGAAGGCGGAGGGGGCCTTCCCGGCGCCTGGGTCCTTTGTTTAGAAGACGAGCCGTAGAACGATCTGGATCTGCCGCGGATCGTAGGTGCTCGTTCCGTGCGATCCGTATTGAGCATTCTGACCGTAGCCGACCAGTTGGCCGTTGGCCGGGTTGTTCACGATTTCGGTTCCGCCCAACCCCGTGGTGTAGCCCGGACTGAACTGGGTGTGGTTCAGGAAGTTGTTCGCATGGGCCTGCAAGTCGAGGCGGAAGCGTTCGCCGATGGGGAAGCTTCTCTGGATGCTCATGTTGATGGTATTCAGCGGGTCGTTGCGAAGCTCATTGTAAGTGAAAGCCGCATTGCCCCACCAGAAGATGTCTCGCTGCGTGGACCCGTTTGCCGTGACCACCGTCTGTCCAACGAATGCGTCGGGGTTGTACTTCATGTAGGTGAACGCTGTCGGACGAATCTGTCTGCCGCTGGGCAAGGTGATCGTGGTATTGCCGTCATACCAGCCCTGGAGGTTTTCCGGCAGGACTAAGGGAGCCCCTGGCACGGCATGGGGCCGGCCGTTGAGCGAATTGGTATTGGCGCCGCTGGCGACGAGCGGGGTGCCATTCTGGTACATCCAAACCCCGCTAAGTTGCCACCCGCTCACCAAATGGGAGACCATGCGATTCGACGAGCCGAGTTTGTGGTTCTTGCCGAAAGGCAAGTCGTAGACGAAGCTGACGACCGCCCGGTGTGGAATGTCGTTGGCGGAAAGGCGGCGGTTCTGTGTCAGGTCGAGCAGATTGCCGGCTTGGTAGCCAAAACCTTCGCCGTTAAAGTTGTTCTGGGCCTCGGCGTTGGCCACCTCCAGCGCCTTTGACCACGTGTAGTGCGCGTTCAGCATCAGCCCCCGTTTCAGGGAACGGGTCACCTGCATTTGCAGCGCGTTGTAATCGGAAAAGCCTTCCATCTTTTGCACCGACATGCTGCCGAAGAAAGGATACGGAAGCAGAGTTTCGCGCAGCGCGATCTTGGCGTTGCCCAGAGTGCCAGAAAACGGGATCAGCGGCCCTGAAGCGGGCTGCCAGGGGTTCGTCACCAGGTCGCTGCCGGTGTGGCCGGAACCATTCCGGGAGATGTAGTTCTGCCGCCATTCCGCGAGCGTCGAGGCGGGAATGAACTGGTTGTTGTTGATCGGCAACGAGCTTAGGGCAAGATTCCGGCCATAAGCGCCTGACCAGCCCAAGGCGAACTGCCAATCCGCCTTCTTGTACTCGATGAAGAAGTTGGCCTGGTGCACGGCCGGCGTCACGTAGCCGTAACGCGGAAACCGCGGAGTCGGCGAGCCGCCGTACAGCGCCGGCGCCTTCGGGTCGTCTCGCGTCGGTTCAACCAGGAACGACACTTGGGAGAAATTGCCGACCAGCGCCCCAGCGGGCGACAAACCGTAGGGTTGGGAGTCCACGTAAGGCGCAAACGACTGCATGCCGTAGTTGTACGGGCCGTCGAAGAACCCCGTGTTCGAGGGCAAGTAGGTCATGCCGTAACCGCCCCGCAGCACCATGTTTTCGCGGAGCCGGTACGCCATCCCCAGCCTCGGACCGAAGTTGATCCAATCACTTTCCCACAGCCGCCGGTCCTTGCCCGTGGAACCGGGGAAGTAATACGCGCCTTGCGTGCCATATGGGTTTTTGGCGGTTGGGTCGAAGGAAGAGACCCGATTGTAGCGGTCCAGGACGCCAGGCTGGGCGTCCCAGCGCAAGCCCAGGTTGATGGTCAGGCGGCTCGTTGGGCGCCAGTCGTTCTGCGTATAGAGGGCGTAATACTGCTGGAGGAAGGCGGGCTTGACGTTGAAACCGCGGCCTATCGCCAACACGGCTGCGCCGGTGAGGAATGCGGCGTAAGCATGCCCGTTGTTTTGCGCCGTCACCGCCTGCACCAGCCCTCCGGTGGCGTTGACCGCGGGGCCGGCCGTATAGGTGCCCGAGAGAAGATTGTAAGAGATTGCTTCCTGGGCGTCGGTGTAATTGGAGAAGTTCTGCCGCGTTTCGCCGCCGAACTTGAACGTCCACCGGCCTCGCATGATCGTGGCCGAACCGGCCAGAACGTGGTTGGTCTGGCGCTCGTCCTTGTGCATGTACTGGTTGTTGTTCAGCGGGCTCCAGTAGTTGCCGTTCATGAAGTTCGGCAGGCGGCGCACCGCCATGGCGGCTTCGATGTCAGCCGGGATGCCGGCCGCTCGGTAGTCGTAATCTGGCGTGTCGTGGGAAAGCGAACCGGTCTTGATCCGGTTCACGCCATAACGCAAGTCCACCACGGCGTTTGGAGAAACAATCCATGTGTCTCCGAGTGAAAAGTACGGGTTGCGGTCCGTGATGAAGGGCGCGAATTGCTCGCCCGTGGCAGCGTTATAAAGGATGTTGTCGCCCCAGGTGAGCGGGTTGGTGATGTCGCCGTTGGTGAAGCCGCCCGTGAAATAAATAGAGTGCTGGGGGTTCAACCGGTAGTCCACCCGGCTGCCCAGGACGTTCCGCTCGTATCTGCGAATGCCCGTGCGCAGGAAGTTGTTCGCGTTCAGGAAATTGTCCGGCGTGCGGTTCGGGCTTGGGTAGTTCTTCACCAGGTTCAGGGCGGCGGGGTTCAACCGGCTCGGAGGAATGATCGAGTTGGGGAACAGGGAGCGCTGGTACACGTTCGTGCCAGTCTGGGTGACCGTGAAGGGATCGTAGATGTTGATGGGTGTCGGCTGGCCGCCAACGTTGGCCTTCGTTTGGCTGAAATTGCCCGCCTTCTCAAGTTCAGTGGGCACCGTGCGAAGCATATTGATGCCTTCGTTGAAACGCAGGCCTTCCCAACTGACAAAGCCGAACAGCTTGTCCTTGATCATTGGGCCGCCCAACGTGCCGCCGTAGGTGGCCACCTTGAACGGGGGCCGGGCAATGCCGCGGGCGTTGTTGCCGAAACTATTGGCGTTGAGCGCCTCGTTGCGCTGGCGCCAGAAGGCGCTGCCGTGGAGCTCGTTGGTGCCGCTCTTAGTCGTCATGATGATGACGCCTTGGCCGCGGCCGTATTCCGCCGAGTAGTTGTTCACCGTCGTGCGGACTTCCTGGAGTCCTTCGGCCGACGGGAGTACGGCGGCCTCATTCCACGCCGAGCCCACGACGCCAACCCCGTCCACCTGCACGTCGTTCTGGAAGGCCCCGCCGCCGTTAATGGATAACGCCGAGACGTTCCTCCGGCCGTTGATGCCAATGCCGAACGAATTCTGCCCGGTCACCTGAAGCATCGAGGCGCGCGGAGTGGCGCCCATCTGAAGAATGGCGTAGTAGAGAGGATTCTGGTTTACGTTCGGCAGCGCCTGGATCATTCTCTCCGTGGTCGCTCCTTGCACCGTGGCCGACTCGGTCTGGATCGCGGCCGCCGACGCGCTGACCTCAACCGCTGTCAGCACCGTGGCCACCTGCAACTTGAAGTCCAGCCGGACGTTCTGGGCGACACCCAGCGCGATTTCAGACCGTTTCGCACCCACAAACCCCGCCTTCTCGCACCGGATCTCGTATTCACCCGGCGGCAGATACGGAACCGTAAACTCGCCCTCGGCGTTAGTGCTGACCTTATAGGATTGGTTAGTCCGCACCTCAACCACCTCGACGTTCACATCTGGGATGACGGCTCCCGTGGCATCGGTCACCGTACCGGAAATCCTGCCCGACCGGATCTGCCCCGTGAGAGTAAGGCCGGCGGCCAAGGCAAACAAGAGAAGCATCGAAGAGAGACGAAACATGGAACCTCCTTTCGCACAGAGTTTAGACTCTTGACTCCCAATTGCAAAGAATGTACAGTTATGAACAAGATCGAACGTGAGCATAACGTATCGGGGGCGGGGGTCCTCGAATGCACCGTTATTAACGGGGTCGAACGTTCCGTAACGCATTGACGGCGGGGGACGGCGCCATGAATGCCTCTGGTTGGCCTTCCATGGATGAACTCCAGCGAGCGGCCATAGAAGCCGAGCTCGAGCGGATCGTGAGCAGCCGCCCTTTCAGGTCGAGCAACCGCTCGGGCAAGCTGCTGTCTTTCATCGTGCGGCAGGCGCTCGAGGGAAAGGCCGAGGAACTGAAGGAGCGTACCCTCGGCATCGAATTATTCGGCCGCGATCCTGACTACGATACGAGCGAGGACGCCATAGTCCGGGTGGCAGCGGGCGAAGTAAGGAAGCGCCTCGCGCAGTATTACCTGAGCGCCGGCAGGCAGGGCGTCTGGTTCGAGTTGCCTGCCGGATCCTATGTGCCGGAGTTTCATTTCGGGCCGCCTGCGGAAGCAACGGCTGCTCCGGTGCTGCCTGAGCGGCCTCAGCCCCCCGCCAGGCGCAGGTTCTTTGAAGGCCGCATTCGGAGGTGGCTGGCAGCCGCGGGCGTGCTGGCGGCGGCTGGCGTCCTCGGCGCCGTGTTGTTTTTTCACGCGGAAGCGCCGGTAGAGGAGTTCTGGGCGCCCATGTGGGCGGCGAACAAGCCGCCCCTGATCAGCGTGCCGATCGGATCGGCCACCCTAATCTCTCCGAGGTTGCAGGAGGAACTCACCCGCCAGAGCCCTCCGTTCAGCAAACCGGTGCTCGCCGGCCCCGGCGAGATTGAAATCCTCCCGGAGCAGACCGTTCACCGCCTTACGGCAAGCTGCATCCTGGACCTCGCTTTGTTCATTCAGCGGCACGGGCGGACGCCGGAGGTCCGGTTCAGTCCGCAATTGAACCTGGAAGATGTGAGCAGCCGCCCGGTGGTGCTGATCGGCGCGTTCAACAATCCCTGGACGCTTGATTTGAACCGCGAGATCCGCTTCGTCTTCGAGCGGCAGGACGAGCCCAACCAGGCCATCTTCGCGATCCAGGATCGGAAAGATCCGGCCCGGCGCTGGCGGGTCTACGGGCAGCCGCGATTCGGCTACGACAGTCCCGAAGTCGACTACGCCATCGTGACCCGCCTCTTCGACGCCTCCACCCGCCAGCCCCTGATCTCGACCGCCGGAATCACGCAGCGAGGCACTCGCGCGGCCGTAGAATTCGTTACCAACCCGGTGTATTGGCAGGAACTCGCCAAGACAGCCCCCCGAGACTGGAAGCGCCGGAACCTTCAGGTGGTGCTGCAAACCAACGTCGTGGGCCGCACGCCCAAGCCCCCGCGCGTTCTGGCGACTCACTTCTGGTAACCGCCCGTCCCGGCGCGGCCGCTTCCGAAAAGTAGGCCATGAGAGCGGCGTGTCTGCCCCGGGGCAACAAGCACCAGGTGGGCGCTTGAATGTTTCTCGAAGTCCTCTCTCAAAACTCGATCGCGATCATCTGGTGCCCGAGGAGTTTGGGGAGAGTGAACGCAACATAGGCGCCCTCATGCCGGGACGGAAGCGGCTGGCCCTCCGGCGCCGTGCGCACCTGTTTCACCGGCTTCGCGGTGCGCACGCGCAGGCGGACGTCGAAAATCGGGATCACATCCTCGATGACGTCGAAAGCGGCGCCCCGGCGTTCCGGGATGTAGTGCAGCAGGTGCAGCACCCAACGGTTCTCCGCCTCCTGCCGGTTGAGCGTCACGATCGTGGAGGAGGGCGCGCTGAGCTCCACGAGCGGCTCCGGCAGCAGGCGGCGGATTGCGTTCACTACCAGACGTTTCACCCACAGCGGCGCGTTGGTCTGATATTGCGTGAAGACGGGATGCATGAAGTAAATGGCGCGCCCGTTCTGGACAACGCCTGGGTAACCGGGCTTGCCTGTTGAGGGCGTGTGACGGTGTGAAAAGAAGTGATCCCAGGTGCGGTTGAAATATGGCACGTTGGCGTAAAGGAGCACGGACGTGCCCGGCAGCGGCTCCACCTGTTTGCCTCTCAGGTACATCACCAGTTCAGTCTGCGGCAGACCGGCCGCAAGAGGCCCTTTGACGTCCAAGAAATCGGGACTGAACGGCGCGTCGCCTTTGTAGCGCAGGCCCAGCGAGGAAAGCGCAAAGCGGTCCCCTTCGGGCGTAAGCCCGGAGGCGAAGGAGGCGAGTATGGAGCCGCCGCCGGCCACGAAATTGTCGATCCTCTTAGCGAGGACTGCGTCCGCCGGGATGTGGTCCGGAAGCACAAGCAGTTTGTAGCGGGAAAAGTCGCTGTGCGAATCAATCATGTCGAACTGGCAGGCAGCTTCCGTGAGCAGGCGGACGGCGCCGAAGCCGGCGTCCGGGACCTTCCGCGCTCCCACCTCCCCGAGTCCGAGGAATTCCTCCGGCGAAAAGACGCCGATTTCCGAGACGGCGGTTGCGTTGCGGCACCACGGCTCCTTCTTCTCCACCTCGCGGTAGACCGAAGCGATCAGATCGTAGGTGGCCGGGTCCATCTTTCCAGTCGGGTGCAACTGGTCTCCGATGGAGCACTTGGCGCCCATGGCCAGCATCTGAAAACACTCGAACTGCAACGCCGCCGGGTTCTTCAGCGAATGAAAGTCTCCCCAGGAAGTGTGGAACTTCCCCGTCATGCCGAGCGTGTCGAGCCCCAGTGTCCGCGTATAGCGCGCTTTCAGCGGGAAGTCCAGATAGCCCCAGCCGCCGCTCGGAAGCGACTCGAGTTCCCAGTGCGTGAAAGCTCCCATCATGACGCGGTGGCCGGGCCCGACATGGCCTGCGTTATAAAAAATGGTGGCCTTGGGGTGATAGCGGCGCACGAGCGCCGAGAGTTCGGCCTGCCAGTTGAGCATTGTCTCGCGAGCGAAGCGCGCGCGGTCCGCGAGTTTGCTGGGGTCGAGGTTACGCTTGCGCATCAGCTCCCTGCAATAGAAACAGGCGCACGGCGGGTCGTGGACGATATCGAAGAAAAACCCGTCCACCGGCAGCATCTCGCAGATCTCTTTCACATGAGCCTCGATGAACTGCCGGTACGGCGAGTTGTAGCAGAGGCGGCGGTAGAAACCCGGCTCGAAAATCGGGGTGCCGACGGGCGCGCCTTTCTCGTCCACCACCAGCCAGTCGGGGCGGCGCTGAGCCGTGTAATGGTCCCATTGAATCGTCGTGTAAATGGGCACGCGAATGCCGTGCTTGTGGCAAACTTCGATCTGCTCTTTCAAAAGGTTGCGCTTCAGGTGCGGGTGGCGCCGCTCGGGGTTGAGCTTCGTGTCGTAGTAGATCCAGCCGTGATGACAGCGCGCAAAACAGGTGACCGAGTTCACGGCGGCCCGCTTCAGCGTGCTCGCGAACTCTTCCGGATCGAACTGCGCGCCGATGCCTTCGACGTGCTCGCTGGTGTGGAAATCCAAATGAATCTGACGAAAAGGCAAGGAGATTGGCGCTGCGGTGGATTGATCCGCAACAAAAGCCCCTGCGGAGAACACGGCCGCCACAGGGCTCAGCAGAAATTCGCGTCGGTCCATGGCCGTTGTGCCTCTCAGGCAAGTTAACTGGTCATTGTATGTGCTGTCAAGGCCTCTTACGTCAAATTTGTCAAGCCTCTTGAGAAATGCCCCCGTCTTTACCTCGATAGAAACGGCCCCTTGGAGGCCGCGTCAGGCGCGGAGGCGCTCGGGCTCTTCTTCGCTGCGGCGCATGGTGAACGGCAGCCGGAACACGTCGCCGCTCCGGTTGGCGAAATACAGCGAGGAAGGAGAGGGCTCAAGCGGGTTGCCATCGGCCCAGAGGGCGTAGAAGTCCGGATGGGCGTGGAGAGGGCGGCGGAGATAGGTGTGGTTGAAGCGGCTGCGGCGGGTCAGTTCGCGGCTTTTGCTCCAAGTCTGGCCCGCGTCGCGGCTCACCCACTCTTCGATCTCCCCGCCGGTCGCCCAGGGTTGCGGGCCGGGGCCAGTCGGTCCGAGGAAGCGCCACAGCCGGCCGTCCTCCTCGACGTACAGGGACCCGTGGTCATAGTTGTGGTCGACGGAGCAGATCGTGGAATAGAGCCACTCCGATCCGGTCCAGCGGGCAAGCATGAAATGGCGCGGGCCCTGTTCAAGACCGGGCTCGAAGCCGCGGCTGGTCAGAAAAACAACCGCCGGGCGGCCTTGGGCATCGTATTGCAAATCCTTGAGGTAGACGAGCAGGCCGTCACGGCGGTAATTGCGGACAAGCGCCGCGTGCTCTTCGCTGCGCACGGGCAGATCGGCGGGCATTCCTGAGGCTGTCCGCCACGTGGCGCCGCCGTCGGCGGTTTCCATGTAGTACAGGTTGGTCCGCTGATTCAGCCCGAGCGGCGGGGGGTGGACATCGAAGGCCGTGCCGATCTTACCTCGGTGCGGCCAGCTGATCTGGTAGTGGCCGCGGAGGGCGAAGGCGAGTTCACGAGGGTCAGACCACGCGCGCCCGTCAGGGCTGGTCATCTGATAGAGGGCCCTGCCGGTTTCCGTGCCCATGCCGGTGGGGCTAAGGTACCGCGTGTGGAGGAACAGGAAGCCGCCCCCGGGCACGCGCCACGGCTGGCCGTAAGAGAAATTCGTCTCCGCGATCCGCTCGAAACTGTCGATCGACCAGGGGCGGCGGCTGCGGTGGATGAAAGAAGGACGGCTCTGGCCGTGGGAATTGGAAAACACCCACAGATGGCCTTCCGCGTCGGTCGACAGAACCGGATTGTCGTGGGGGTCTTCAGTCTGTTTGTTGAGGAGGATGACAGGTCGGGGGACGGCATGCCGCCGGTGATCGTAATACGAGACGCAGTGCAACAGTTCCTGCCGCCCGTCCTGGATGCCGCCGAAGCAGAAGAAGGTCTTGCGGGCTTCCGGCGAGTAGATGGCGATGGGCACGTGCTGCTGCGGGTAGGTGGCGAAGCCGCCGCTGTACTTGTAGCGGTACTTGTCGTTGGTCGGCTGATTGAAGTACCAGATGCCCTGGTAGCCGGCGGCGCGAGGCAGAGTGCCCGATTGGGCCAGCGTGGGAAAAGAAGGAAGGCCGAACAGAAACGCCCGCCGTTCCATGGATCGCAGGATATCAGGCAGGCCATTAGCCCTGCAAGATCCATACCGGCGCGTCGCTGCAACATGAGAAATCCCCCTCTGGAAAAAACAGGAAGTTCCTCTGCGAGGCGAGGCCACAGCGAGTTGAACGGGACCCTGGTGTTGACGGAAACAGAGCCGGAGCGGTTGAAACTGCTCCGCGAGGTGCGTCGGTGGTCAACTTGGCAGGCCCCAGGAAGATCTCGCCAATTTGTTACGCCGACCCCGTTCCACATGTGCTACCATTTTCCATAGGGAAGGCCGGACGCGAGCTGAAAAAGTGTAACGATCAGCAGCCAAAGGACATCCTATCTAGTGAGAGCGGCAGCCCGCGGCTGCGAGCCGGGGGGCCGGGCCCGGTGATGGCTGACAACGAAATCAAACCCCAAGACACGGTGGTGCAGGCCGGGACAGAACCGCCTATCCCTGCTCCCGACGACCATCTCAACCGCCTGTTGGTGGAAACCGAGGGGGAGTTCTTCCTGGTTTCGCTGTATCGCAACGTCAAGGATACGCTGTTTCCACCGAAGCTGCCCCCCTTGCAGGTGACCTCCAAGCCGGTCCAGGTCAAGGACATGTGGGGGCTGTACGGTTTTCGGCCCACCGCGGGACTGGCCTCAGTGATCCTGCATGTGACCGCCGTGGTCCTGGCTTTCACTCTGGCGACCACGCCCGCCGTTCAGCGAATGGTGAAGGACACTGTGACGCTGGTGAGCCCCGTCGACATTGCTCCGTATGTGCCAAAGCTCCAGAAGCAGGGCGGAGGGGGCGGCGGCGGAGATAATTCGCCTCTTCCGGCGAGCAAAGGCAGATTGCCCAAGCTTGCGCCCCGGCAGTTCACTCCACCCACCGTGGTGGTTCAGAACCCCGATCCAAAGCTCATCATGGAGCCGACGATTGTGGTTCCTTTGGACGCCCCGGTCCCGCAGATCAATATGGCGCAGTTCGGCGATCCCTGGGGCAAGGTCGGGCCGCCCTCCAGCGGGCCCGGCTCCGGAGGCGGCATCGGATCCGGTTCCGGAGGCGGCGTAGGTCCCGGGCGCGGGCCGGGAGCCGGTCCCGGCGAGGGGGGTGGATTTGGCGGCGGCGTCTACCGCGTAGGCAGTGGAGTCACCGCGCCGACTCTCATCTACAAAGTGGAGCCTGAGTATTCGGAAGAGGCCCGCAAGGCCAAATGGCAGGGCACGGTCATTCTGTACGTTGAGATCAACGAGCGGGGCTTGCCGCAGAACCCCCGCGTGATCCGCGCCGTGGGCCTGGGCCTGGATGAAAAGGCGATCGAAGCCGTCATGAAGTGGCGCTTCCGGCCCGGCATGAAAGAGGGCAGGCCGGTGACGGTGGCCGCCCAAGTAGAAGTCAACTTCCGGCTTCTCTGATCTGTTCCTGCTCCCGCAAAGCGCGGCATTCCGCGCAGGGACAGATTTCCCGCAAATAATCGAACGAATAAATGCCCGTGGAGTGTCCGTCGTTCCACCGCAATTGAATGGCGTAGGCGCCAACGGACTGGACGTCTTCCAGCTTCAAGGCGGGCTTGAAGATCGGAAAAGGCGAGGGCGTCGGTTGGCGTGCGCCGCCTTCATGCGCTCCCGTGCAAGAGGCGCAGGGACAGTGGTCCCGCAGCCAAGAAAGGCTGTATTCGCTGAGGTGGCCGTCGTTCCAATCGATGCGGATTCCCTTCGAGCGGCTTACGGCGATGTGCCGGACTTCGGCGGAAGGTGAGCGCAGCGCAGACATTCGACTCTAGAGCACCCGCTGTACGTCGCGCACGCCGGAGGCGCGGCGCATTGCGGAGACAATCCTTTCCAATTGTTTTTTATCCTTGACCTCCACGGTCATGTCGATGACCGCCAAACCGCCCCGTGCGTGATCGGAACCGGCTTCCAAATTCTTGATGTTGCTTTGCTCTTCGGCCAGAATCCCGGTGAGCTGGTTGAGCACGCCGGGGCGGTCGTCGGTGTGGACCAGCATTCGCACCGCAAATGTCTCCCCCGGGCTGCGCGCCCATTCGACTTCGATCCGCCGTTCCGCGTCGTACATCAAGCTCTGCACGTTGGTGCAGTTGGTCGAGTGGACGGCCACTCCCTTGCCCCGGGTTATGTATCCCACGATCGACTCGCCCGGCAGCGGGTTGCAGCACTTGGCGCGGTATAAGAGCACGTCGTCGGCGCCCTTCACCTTCAAAATGACCCCTTCGGGCGACTCGGCCGGAGCAGCCGCCGGGGGCGCTGCGGGGGGCGTCTTGGCGGTCTCCGGGGCTGGGGCAGTGATCCCTTCAACCGGCGGAACGAGCTTCTGGAGAATCTGGCGCGGCGAGAACCGGCCATAGCCCAGCGCAGCGTGCAAATCCTCGATCTTGCTGTAGCCGTATTCGGCCGCGACCCGTTCCAGTTCCGTCTTGCCCGTCCGGCCTAGCGCCACGCCCATGCGGCGGGCTTCCTTCTCGAGCAGCTTGGCTCCGATCTCGATCGCCCGCGCGCGCTCGGCGGCGTTGATCACGTGCTTGATCTTGTTGCGCGCCCGCGAGGTCTTGACGATGGACAGCCAGTCCTTGCTGGGCATGTGGCCGCTCTGGGTCAGAATCTCGACCACGTCCCCATTGCGCAGCGCGTAACGAAGCGGAACGATGCGGCCGTTCACTTTGGCCCCTACGCAGGCGTGCCCCACGTCGGAGTGAATGGCGTAAGCGAAATCGATGGGGGTGGCGTCCTTGGGCAGCACGATCACCTTTCCCCGGGGCGTGAAGCAGCAGACCTCCTCCGGATACAGGTCCAGCTTCAACGTGGATAGGAAATCTCCCGGGGCGCGCATCTCCTGCTGCCACTCGACCAGTTGCCGCAGCCAGGCGATGCGCTGCTCATCAACCCCGGCGCCCTTGTGTCCCTCTTTGTACTTCCAGTGCGCGGCGATGCCCTCCTCGGCGATCCGGTGCATCTCCTCGGTGCGGATCTGAACCTCAAAGGCATGGCCTCCTGGACCGATGACCGAGGTGTGCAGAGAGCGGTACAGATTGGGACGCGGGATGGCGATGAAATCTTTGATGCGTCCGGGAATGGGGGTCCACTCCTTGTGAATCACACCCAAGGCGGCGTAGCAGTTCAAGACCGAATCGGTGATGATGCGCAAGGCCAGAAGATCGTAAATCTGGTCGAGTCCGATCTTCTGCCGCTTCATCTTTTGGTAGATCGAGTAAAGCCGCTTCACCCGGCCTGATACCCGCGCCGGAATGCCCTCCTGGCGCAGTTTCTCCTCCACGGTCCGCTGTACCAGCGTGAGCACCGCTTCGATTTCGTGGCGCCGGCTTTCCACCTCACGCATTAAGTCGGCGGAAGCCTCGGGCTCCAAGAAACGAAAGGCCAGATCCTCCAATTCGCCGCGCACCTTGCCCATGCCGAGGCGGTGCGCGATGGGGGCATAGATCTCCAAGGTTTCGCGGGCGATGCGCTCCTGCTTTTCCGGAGGCAGATTCTGGAGCGTCCGCATGTTGTGCAGCCGGTCGGCAAGCTTGACCAGAATGACCCGCAAGTCGGTCGTCATTGCCAGCAGCATTTTGCGGTAGCTCTCGGCTTGCCGCTCTTCCGCGTTGTACGCCTCTAGTTTGCTGAGCTTGGTGACCCCGTCGACGATCAGCGCCACCTGTCCGCCGAAGGCTTTGCGAATCTCTTCCAGCTTGACGCCGGTGTCTTCGACCACATCGTGCAGCAGCGCGGTCTGAAGCCCCGGCATGTCCATGTTGATTTCGGTCAGAATGCGAGTGACTTCGATGGGGTGGACCATGTAGGGTTCGCCGCTGCGCCGGGTTTGGTTCCCGTGGTGGTAGGCGGCAAACCGGAAAGCCTTTTCCAGGGGGCCCAAGTCTTCATCGGGGCGCTGCCGCCGGATTTCGGACTCCAGGTCCCGGTATAGGGTCTCGACCGCAGGCGGGGCAGGTGGGTACTCCGTCTCTGTAGCTTGTACGGTGCTAGGCTGTTTGGGCATCCAAGAAGCTACGCGCGGAATGGACCGCCCGCCTACCGACATTATAGCGGAGCGCCTCTAGCCGCCGGAGGACATGCCGCACGTCCCCAGTCAAAGGCGCCGGCGTTGACCCCAAACAGGCGTCCGCAGCTTTGCCCCTTCGAGACATTGCGGGAGGACGAACTTGAGCGTGAACGCCCAGGGCAGGAAGCAGGGGACCACTGCCGGTCTAGACGGCGTTAGCGCCACACGCGGCGCAGAATCCGTGCCGCCGTGTGGCGCTTCGCAAGACTGACCCGGCTGCGGGCAGGGGAGGAAAACGGGAGAATCTTTACTGCCCGCTGGTGATGCCTCCACCGGTCGGCATCCTGGAGGCCTTAAGCTTCTTTGTCTCCAGCGTCCGGTCGACCCACTGGTCGGCCATCTCGGTGTCCTTCTTATAGGCCTCGACGGTATCCTGGAGGTCGGCCCGCTCCCGGTAGAGCAGGTTCATGTAGGCCATGGCGTCGTCGTACTCCTTGTCGAGAGCCAGAGCCTTTTCCAAGGCCGCCATGCCCGCCTCGATCACGGGCAAGTTGGTGTTCCGGAGCTGCTCGCGGACCTTTTTGTCGCGCAGCGGGCCCGGATCCTCCGGTCTCATCCCCAAGTCGGCCCGCGCCTTCATTCGAGGCTGGAACGTCTTCGTCCAAGCGATGACGCCCAACGTATAGTAGGCCGTTTTGTCATTCGGGTTAACTTCTAAGGCCTTCTTGTACCACTGTTCCGCCTCATCCAATTTCTTTTGGTTGAAGTAAAGCTGGGCGATCGCGAGCATGGCGTTGGCATTTTTGGGGTCGGCCTCCAGCACTTTCAAGAACTCTTCGTGAGCGGCCTGCGCCATCCGGAGGTTTTCCTCCGACTCCGCGCCCGGGATGTACTGCATCATGTATGAGGTGGCGAGGTAGGCCCGGGCAACCGGGTAGCTTGGATCGAGCGCGATGGCGGTCTTGAAGTGCTCTACGGCGGCCGGGTAAGCGCCGTTGCGAAAGGCCCGGACGCCCTTATTCAGCTCGTCCCGCGCCTTTAGCTTCTGGCAGCCCAGTCCCGCCAAACTCATGAGCGCCAGAGCGGCAATCAGAAGGACGGAGGCATGTTTACGGTTCATAGTTTCTCCTCGATAGCAGCAATCTTTGCGCCCAGACCAAGCCGGGAGGAGGTCACTCTCCCGCCTCGATCTTGGCGGTCATGAGCCCAATCTTGTCGATGCCGGCGCCTTTGGCGATATCGATCGCCTGGGCCACGAGGGCGAACTCCAGGGAAGGATCTCCTTTCACGAACACCACGCGTTCGGCGCGGGTCTTAAAGATCTCCTCCAGGCGTGGACCCAACCGGTTCATGTCCGTCGGCTCGGCGTTGATCAACATGCTCTTGTCAGCGTTAATCACGATGACCACGGTGCGGTTGTCGGCCGGGTCCGCCTTCGCCCCGGGCGGGGGAGGCTGGGGCACCAGCGCGTCCAGCCCTTTCGGCGTCAGAGGCGTGATGACCATGAAAATGATCAACAGCACCAAGAGCACATCGATGAAGGGCACAATGTTGGGGTCAGCTTTCAGGCCGCCCCCGGTCGATACTTGCATTCCCATAGGTTACGCTCCTATTATTCCGGAGTCCGCTACTCCGCCGTGGCGGTTCTGGGCTTGATCTGCTCTGTCAGAAGTCCCACTTGATCCACCCCAGCGGCCCGTAGGTTATCCACAACCTCCACCACACGCTCATAGCGGGCCCGGGCGTCGGCGCGAATGTAGCAGGTGCGGTCAATACGGTTGGCCAGAAGGTCTTTCACTTTCCCGGGAAGCTCCTCAGGGTTCACCTGGCTCGTCCCCAAGTAGACCCGGCCTTCCCGGGTCACCGCAACCAGAATCGCGTCGTCCTTGTCCGCCGCCTGCATGGCGATGGGGTTATGGGTCTTGACCATGTCGACGCTAATGCCCTTGGTGAGCATGGGCGTGACCACCATAAAAATGATCAGCATCACGAGCATGACGTCGGCCATGGGAACCACGTTGGGCTCCGACATGGTCGCGCCGACTTCATGTTTCCTTGCCATATTGTTCTCCTCAAGGGCGCCCGGCGCTGAGTCCGTGTTGAGGGGCGGCTTGCCACCGCCGCCCCCGCACGGGCAATTTCAACTCGCCGGACGGAAGCCTTTCTTGGCGCGGGCTATTCCTCTGAACTTACTTGCCGGCGCGAGCGCTCTGCGAACGCTTAATGAAGTAGTCGATCAACTCCGAGCTGGAGTTGTCCATCTCCACGTCAAAGGCCTGCACCTTCTCGGTGAAGTAGTTGTAAGCCCACACCGCCGGAATGGCCACAAACAAGCCGATCGCCGTGGCGACCAGCGCTTCCGAAATACCGCCGGCGACGGCGCCCAAACCGGTCGACTTCTCCGTCGAAATGCCCTTGAACGCGTTGATGATTCCGACCACCGTCCCGAACAGCCCGACGAAGGGGGCGGTTGCGCCAATGGTCGCCAGAACCGAGATGCCTCGCTTAAGCTCGGCGTGTACGATCGCGGCCGCGCGTTCCAAAGCGCGTCTGGAGGCCTCAATCTCCTCGCCGGATATGTCCCCGCTCATCTGATGGGCCCGGAACTCCTGCAAGCCTGCCACCACGACCTTGGCCAGATGGCTCTTCTTGTGGCGGTCGGCGATCTTGATGGCCTCATCTAGTTTCCCTTCCCGCAGCGCCCCGGCCACCGCAGGAGCAAAAGCCCGCGACTGCTTGCGCGCTCCGCTGTGCGCCAGGTACCGGTCAATCATGATGCCGATCGACCAGGCCGACAAGAAGAACAGAATAATGACGACCGCCTTGGCAAGGACCCCCATTTGAGCCCATAGCGAGCGGACGTCCCAACCGACTGCCCCTTCCTGGAGCAGCATAAACGCCCAAATCTGCAATTGCAAAAGCATCGATTTTCCTCCTGCGAGTTGAAATTATCTCTCCACCTAAGCAGTCCTACTGCAAGGTGAAGTTCACATCAATTTGTGTTATCACTTCCACCGGCTCCCCGTTTAGCAAGGTCGGCCGGTAGACCCACTGCGAAACTGCCGCCTGCGCCGCGGGCACCAGCAAGGGGTGGCCGCTGATCAGCGTCAGGTTCTGAATCCTGCCATCCACGCCAATGATGGCGCTGAAACGAACTACACCCTGGATCCGCGCCGAGCGCGCTAGCGGCGGATACACGGGCATCACCTTATTGATCAACATGGCCTCCTGCACGTTTCCGCCGACGCGGATCCGCTGAGGCGCGGCCGGCTTGGCCTCGGTCTTCACCGGTGGCGGAGGAGGCGGAGGCGCCGCTTGCGGAACGCTGCTGATAATGCCGCCGATCACGCCGCCGGGAGTTCCGCCGGGCATGCCGCCCGGCACGCCGCCCACCACGCCGATGCCGCCGGCCGAAGGCGGAGGCAATTCGTCCTCCTTAATGATGGCGATCTCTTTCGGAATCTGCTTGGGCGCCATCAACCGCCCCGCGTCGAACTGCCGCGGGATCACCTTCACCACCTTGACCGGCGCCGCCGCAGGCGGAGGAGGCGGAGGCGGCGGCGGGGGGGGCGCCACCAGGAAGCTGGTCAATTGCGTGGATGGCAACGTCTCCGTGTAAATCAACGGAATCAGAATCGCGATCGCGATTAACAGGCACTGAAGGAGGAAGGAAAGAAAGACGGTAAAAGGCGTCTTGGTCTTTCCCGCACCTTCCACAAAGCTCTGCTCAAACATAATCGGCTACCCTTTCCGAGCCCTGGGCTTCTCCGCCCCCCGGCTCAGTTCACTGCTAGTTTCAGACTCCCTTGCGGCCGCCGCTGCAGACCGGCCGCTCGTCCCCCTGGCTTCCATTCGCTGCTGCCAGAAAACCAGGATGGGGCTAGCGATAAAAATCGAGGAATACGTCCCAACCAGAATCCCAACCACCAGCGCAAACGAAAAACCGTTCAGCACGGGCCCGCCGAACAGGAATAGCGCCAAGGCGGTTAGAAAGGTCAATCCGGAGGTCAACACCGTCCGGCTGAGGGTTTGGTTCACGCTGAGATTCACCAGGGACGGAAGCGGCATGCGCCGCATGATCTTCAAGTTCTCGCGGATGCGGTCGAACACCACGATGGTGTCGTTCATCGAGTATCCCACCAGTGTCAGCAGCGCCGCCACCACCGTCAGGTCGATTTCCTTATTGAATACGGAAAACAGGCCGACGGTAATCACCACATCGTGGAAGACCGCCAGCACCGCGGCCACGCCGTAAATCCACTCGAACCGGAATGCGATGTAGACTAGCATCCCTGCCAATGCATATAGCGTAGCCTTGACGGCCTGCCAGCGCAAATCGGCTCCAATCTTGGGCCCCACCACCTGCACGCTCCGGATGGCGAACGGCGCCAGCGACAACTCCTGTTTCAGCACGGAAACCACCGTGCCGGTCACCCCAGGAACCGCCTTGAGCTCCTCGAAATCCTGAATCAAGCCCGACCGCGGAGGCGTATTGCGGTAGTTGAGCATGGCCCGGACCAGCTCTTGGAGCTGCTCCTCTGAGAGGGCGGCCCCGGCTCTTTGCAAGGGATCCCGCAATTGCTCGACCAACGCCTCCTGTCCGGCGTTGTTAAAATCCAGCTTGGTCACCCCAGGCGCAAAGGTCTTCCGAAGGGTTTCCACAATAGTTCGTCGCGCCTCGTCCAGGGCCTTCTCATCTTGGAGCTCGGTACCGATGATGATCTCGTTCTTGCTGGCCGGGTCGGTCAGGCTGGTCACCGTCACCGTGCCTCTCACCGCCGCTGATAAGGCCGACCGGATTTGCTGAATCGGAGGCTGGCTGGCGAATTTCACGTACATCAAAGCTCCGCCCCGGAAGTCAATCCCGTACAGCGGTCCGCCTTTCACCGCCAGGCTCACGGCGCCAATGAGAATCAACGCCAGCGAAACGGCAATGAACGGCTTCTTCCAGCCCAAGAAGTCAAAGTTCGTATTCCCAAATAGTTGCATGCGACTCGATGGGCTGGCTCCAATCCGTTAGACACCAGCCCAGCCTTCCTTGTTCCCGCTCCAGAATTGGAAATATCCTTTTTTTCACCCGTCCGGCGGCCCCTGCCGGCGGAAAGCCGCTCTCCATCGTAACCACTAGATTCTAAATGCTTAGCCGGACCATTTGAGGCTGCCGGTACAATCCCCAATCGAATATGGTTCGGCTGACGAATACGGCCGTGAACAGGTTGGCAATCAAACCGATCACTAGGGTCACGGCAAACCCCTTAACAGGCCCGGTTCCGAACATGAACAAGAAGGCGCACGAGACGATCGTGGTCACGTGCGTGTCAATGATCGTCAAGAACGCCTTCTTGAAACCGGTGTCAATCGAAGCCGGGATGCTCTTTCCCGCCCTCAGCTCCTCACGAATCCTTTCAAAAATAAGCACATTACTGTCCACCGCCATGCCGATGGTCAGAATGATTCCGGCGATGCCGGGCAGTGTGAGCGTGGCGTTAAAGTAGGATAGCGCCGCCAGCAGCAACACCGCGTTCAGAATCAGGGCCAACGTTGCGTTCACGCCACTGAGCCTGTAGTACACCAGCATGAAGGCAACCACGGCCGCCAATCCCACCAAGCCGGCGATGAATCCTTGGCGGATCGAATCGGCCCCGAGCGACGGGCCAATGCTCCTCTCCTCCAGGTAGACAATGCCCGCCGGCAGCGAGCCCGCGCGCAAAACCAGGGCCAGGTCGGAGGCCTCCTGCTGACTGGCCTGGCCCGTGATCCGGCCGCTCTCGCTGATCTCGCTCTGGATGGTCGCTACGCTGCGGATCTGGTTGTCCAGCACCACGGCCAGCCGGTTGCCGATATTGGCGCCCGTAAAACGCCGGAACCGGGCCGCGCCGTCCTGAGTCAATGTGAAATCGGTCTCCCAACGCTGGAACTCGTCGCGGCCCGGCCGAGCGTTGCGCACGTCGCGGCCGGTGATCACGGGCGAACGGCTCAGCAGGTAAAAAGCATTGTCCTCTCCCCTGCCCGGGGCCATGCGCACCAGCCGGGAATTGGGCGGCAGCACGCCGCCGTGCTGCGCCAGCGCCTGTTCCTGGCTGGCGTACGGCCCACCCAGCACCTCGCAGATCTCCAACATGGCCGCTGTCTGCATGATATTCTTGACCCGCGCGGGATCGTCCACGCCGGGGAGCTGGACCAGAATCTCGTACTCCGCTTCGGCGCGGCCGTGCTGCTGAATGACCGGCTCGGTCAATCCCAGACCGTTGATGCGCTGCTCGATGGTGCGGATCGAGCGCTCCACCGTGTCACGCTTCAGGGCCATCAGCTCCGACGGGCGCATGGTGAGGCGGTAGTCGGCGGCGCCCACCGGCGTCAGAACCCATTGGGGGAAGTTCTCGGCGACGATCCTACGGAAGTCCGCCGTGCGGGCTTCCGCGATGCCGCGAACCTGGATCTGGATGTTGTCCGCCTCCTCGATGGTGGAGGGGTCGTTGCGCTCCATCGCGGTCCAGTCGATGCCTGCTTTGCGAAGCGCTTCGCGCAGGCGGTCCATTACTTGGTCGGCTTCCACCTTGACCGCGTCCTGGACCTGCACTTGAAGGATCAAATGGCTGCCGCCCCGCAGATCCAGTCCCAGCCGGATGTTCTCCCGCATGTTGGACTGGAGCTGCTGCCAGGACTTGGGCAGTCCCACGATCCCGTAAATGGCCAGCAGGACCACCACCGCGATGACGACAGCCCGCCAAATCAAAGTCTTGTTCATATTCCGAAATGCCTAACTGGTTTTCTCAGGGATGACGGCCGAAACCGCGCTGCGCGCCACCTGAATCTTCACGTTGTCCGGCTTGACCCGCAAGACCAGGGTGTCGTCCTCCAACGCCACGATGGTGCCTAGGATGCCCCCCGTCGTCAGGACCCTCTGGCCGGATTGCAGCTCCCGCAGCATTTGCTGCTGCCTCTTCTTCTGCCTCTGCATGGGCAAGAACAGCAGAAAGTAGAAGATGGCGAAGATCAGCAGAATAGGGAGGAAGCCGACGAGAGGATTCGACGGCGCTTGCGCTTGCACAAACATTGCTGGGACCACCTTGGGCCTCCTTGTCCTGAATCGGTCTGCGGTGCTGGGATCTACTCCGTTCTTCGCGCTGGGGGAATGCGCCGAGGCTGGCGCAAGCGAACTCCGCTTATCCCTCCCCGCTCCGGACCGGCCGCCACTCCCTCAGCCGGTCCGGGAATGTACCAAACAATATAGACTGCCTGAGATCCCGCATGATGTCAAGGTAGTGCCGGAGGTTGTGCAGGGTCGCCAGGGTGGAGAACAGCATTTCGCCCGCCTGGAACAGGTGCCGCAAGTAGGCCCGGGAAAAGTTGCGGCAGGTGTAGCACGGGCAGCTCTCGTCCACCGGAGCCGGGTCATCTTTATAAATCGCTTGCTTGATAATCACCCGGCCCCGCCGCGTGAACAGACACCCGTTGCGCGCGTTGCGGCTGGGCAACACGCAGTCCATCATGTCGATGCCGCGGGCCACGTATTCAGCAAGCTCTTCCGGCATACCCACGCCCATCACATAGCGCGGGGAGTGCTCGGGCAGCAAGGGCGCGGTGGCCTCCACCATCTCCAGACTCAGGGCGCGCGGCTCCCCTACCGACAAGCCCCCAATGGCATAGCCCGGAGCATCCAGTTCGAGGAGCTGTTCGGCGCACTGGCGGCGCAGGTCCGGGAACATGGAACCCTGCACGATCGGGAACAGAGCGCAGGGGCTCTCCCCAAGGCGCTGGAAGTGGCGCCAGGCGGCCTGCGCCCAGCGCACGGTCCTTTCGACCGACTGCCGCGCGGCCTCATGCGTGGCGGGATACTCCAGGCATTCGTCCAGAGCCATGATGATGTCGGCGCCTAGCGCCACCTGCACGTCGACCACGGATTCCGGCGTGAACAGGTGCGCGTCGCCGTTGAGGTGGGACCGGAACAGCACGCCCTCGTCGGTCACCTTGCGCAGGCTGTTGAGGCTGAAAACCTGAAAGCCGCCCGAGTCGGTGAGGATGGCCCGCGGCCAGCTCATGAAGCGGTGCAAGCCGCCGAGCCGCCGGATGGTCTCATGCCCCGGCCGGAGGAACAGATGATAGGTGTTGGCCAACAGGATTTGGACGCCCAGGTCATCTTGCAGGTCGCGTTGGGAGACGCCCTTGACGGTGGCCTGCGTTCCGACCGGCATGAAGACCGGCGTTTCGACCACGCCGTGCGGCGTGTGCAGCAATCCCGCCCTGGCCCCGGTCTGGGGGCACCGGGCGACGATTTCAAAACGGATGGCAGCCAACCCTCCATTCTAAACGGCGCGGCAGGACGAGTTGGGTTAGCACAGGTGTACCCTGCCGGCGAAGCTAGGCAATGTTTCGTTCTTTCCAAGGCCGCGACAAGCCTCGCGGCCGCGTGACTCGGTGTTGCTCGCGGCTTTATCCGGAACGGCTGGCCGGGATGCCTTGGCTCTCCTGCATGCCGAAAGCGTGGGCGCACAAGTTAGTACTTGTGGATCTTCTGGTACCGAGTGTACGATGTCCATGATGTCTCAAGCCTACTTCGCCCACAGCCGTGGCGCAGGGGGCCACCCTGAGCCTCTTCGCGTTCACTTGGCGCGTGTGGCGGAACTGGCAGGCGTATTTGCCTCTGTCTTTGGTGAGCAGCAACGTGCTGTGGCAGCCGGGCTGCTGCACGACCTCGGAAAATACGGCAGCCTGTTCCAGCAGGTCCTCGAGGGCAAGGCTTCCCATGTCGATCATTGGTCCGCGGGCGCCTGGATTGCGCTCAAGCGCTACCGCCAGGCAGGGGTTCCGATTGCGCTAGCCATTCAAGGGCACCACCTCGGACTTCAGCGGGAGCTTGGATTGAAACCTTAAGACAAAAAAGGACTTGTCGTTGAATTGTTGAGGTCCTCCCGCGAAGGGGCGTGGATTGAAACAGGGTCCGTAATTGCCTCCTACCTTGAGGTCGACGAACCAGTTGAGCCGGGAGCATATGGTAAAAGTTATTTTTTGCATAAGGCCTGTCTTTTCAATAACTTGCACCTTGTGTTATAATACTAAAACAACAAACCTCTGCTGTCGTTGGTTCTGTTGGTTGCGGGACTTTATTGGCCTTCCCCGCGCGGGGGCGCAGACCCGAGATTGAGTCCCGCTGAAAAGGGAGTGGCGAGGGGCCGGCCCACCAATACGATGACGTGCCGCTAGAGAAATGGGAGGGGCTGCTGGCTAGCCTGCGTCGGGGAAGTATTTCAACGAAAACATCAAGGGCCACTACCAAGCCTTGACGGTTCCATTGACTGCAAATAGAAGGGAGGGTAAACGTGTACCTGCGGACAACCATTGACGAAGAGACCGCCAGCGTCTGGCAGTTAAGACTGGACATCCCGGTTCAGGATCTGGCCGCCGCCAGGTTCGATGACTGTGACCGAAGGATTATAGAAAACTCTAACGCGCGAAACAAGATTAGCGATATCTTGATTGCCGCCGCGCTCATGGCCTTAAGAATAGAGCAGTCCATCGAGCAGGCCGAAGATCAAGACCAACGGGGCCGGGAGGACGACAACACCTCCCCGCCCGGAAGCTATTTCGAGTAGGAGGACTAGCTTGCCCGAATTCTACCCCTCGGGGTGGATTTCGGATGGGAGGTGGACAGGAGATGGGCTTTTGGTCGACGAACAGAAGCTGTTGGGAAGCTTTGTCATGCGTTTGGATGGAGCGATTCTGAGCAAAGTGCTTGCGCAGCTTCCTGCTGGCGTTCAGGTTAGCGGTCGTGTCGGCTTGGCCGACCGTAGCATCATGGTTCGGCTGGCCGCCTCGTCTTCCCCTGCAACACCTGCATACGGAAGGTGAGCGACTGAGCCACTCTTTCAGTTGTTCCACCATGCGCGGCAGGCCGGTTTTCTGGAGGCGGCGTATTCGGGTGCCGATGCAGTCCAGATCAACGGCGAGACGGGCGCAGGATAGCCAACATCTCCAGGCAAATGGTGTGCGTCTCGCTCACCAGCCCGGGGATTTCCTTGTTGCTGTGGGCCCGGTTCCAGAGCTGCCGGGCCCTGACTTCAGCGATGTGAAGTTCTGTGGCAATTTCCCGGAAGGTCCAGCCGGCGTCCCTCATGGCCGCAATCTGACTGGCCAGGGAAAGTCGGGCAGCGAACTTCATCGGGATGGTTCTAACAGAAAGGAGCATGGGTTATGTTGGATGCAGAAGCATTGAAGAAACTGTTTGCTTTGGTGACCCAACTGGTGGCCTTTGATGCCGAACTTGCGTGGCAGGCTGCTACCAATGCGGAAAAGGCGGTGGCCGAGACTGTCAAGCAGTACAGGAGCCAGGGCGGCCGCGTCCGACCTTCGGACTGGCTGATCCAGAAAGCAATGGCGCCGGAGCTGCCGCGGGTAACCGCCAGTGAATGGAACGGCTTGCTAGAAGTTCGGGAGATCCTCGAAGAGGGGCTGACCGAGGATGACCCGGAGAGACTTAAGGCCATCCTGAAGCGGGCCGATGACGTGGTGAGTCGCTTGATCGGAGGATCCGTGATCGTGCCCGACCAGCCGAAGGGCTTTCGCGTTGAGAAGTTCGAGGATCACGGGCTGGAGGCGAACCTGACCCGGCTGTTCGAATGGATCGGGCTTACCCACGAGGAAGCCCGTGAGAACGCATGGGATCTGGCGGACGCCATCCGGGAGGCGGAAGAGAAGAAGATCGAAGGTGAAATGGACGAGGAGGATGAAGAAGACTGAACGGAGGAGACATCCCTCTATCAACGACATGCAAGCCTCACTTTACGACAGACGACGGGTTCGCGTGGCCCAAGTCTGGCCCGGTTCGGGCTACAGAGTGGGATACGAACCCGCATTGCAAAAACGGATTGCAGTCTTCGCCCTGGGGAGAAGGCAAGGCCAGCTTGCCCGATTGGTCTCCAATCGCCAACAGGCTGGTCTTTGAAGCGGAGGGCCGGGAGATCGTGCACCCCAACGGCTAGGCCAAGTCCCCGCTCGGGCACGTGATGCATTAGGGGGTTAACGTTCGGCTGCGGACTGCATCGTAGCCAACGGTGGAGCACGCCGGGCCGTGACCGGCGCCGTGGCAATCGCCACCGAAGAACACGGCGTTGCCGTGGTCGGAGACCACGGTGCCGGGGGCGTTCATTGAAACGTGAAGACCGATCTGAGGCGCCCCCGGCCCGTTCGCCTTGCCCCATCACAACGCCGATAACACAAGGTGGGGTGGTTTTATTGTGTTTCTAAAGTTCTTGATCTCTCAGGCGACCCGCGTGGCGAAGATCACGCGCAGCGGCTCCCGCAGTAGTTCCTCCGTGCGCGCCTCGAAGCCTTTGAAATGAACCGTGGCTGTGTGTGCCTCCAGCGCTGCCATCGACTCCCACCGCTCGTAAAAGAAATAATGCCCTGCATCGTCGTTGTCCGCGTGCAGGTCATATTGCAGGCAACCTGCCTCCCCCCGCGTCGGGGCCACCAGCGCCATCAAAGCCTGCCGGAGATTCTCCTCCTGACCCGGCTTGGCGTATACCTCCGCAAAAACCACCAGTTCTTTATCAGCCATAAGCCTTGAGTGTACCGTGAGCGGCGAGGCGGCGCCGCGGCCGGAGGCCCACCCTACCGGTTTGGTTATACAATCGGGAGGTCCGCCAAACAGGACCAGCCAGCTCCGGCGCTTCCGCCCTGGCGTTGAGCGCGTAGGGCACGGACCGCAGGCGGCCGTCAGAATCCGCTCTGCCGGAGCGAAGCTGAAGATCACTGGAAAGGATTGTTTCAAACATGACCAAGGTCACGCGCCGCTCATGGATCAAAGGCAACGCAGCCCTCGCCGCCGCCGGGGCCATTCCCACTTTGCCGCGGCAGGCCGCCGCGGGCCCGCCGGGAAGGATCATCCTGTCCCACGTACTCAGCCTGGACCAAAAAGACCGGATCAAGCTCTGCCTCCAAATGGGCGTCCGGCACGTCGTCTCCTCGCCCTCGGTGCGAGGCATCGGCCCCGACCAATATGAAGCGGCGATGCGCAAGCACAAGGAAGCTTGGGCCGAGGCGGGCATGAAGGTCGCCGTCTACGAAGTCATGACGCCGGTGCCCGCCGACAACATCCGCCGCGGCACGCCGGGCCGCGATCAGGAGCTCAGAAACTGGATCGCCTATGTGGAGGCGATGGGCAAGGTCGGAATCCCCGTGCTCTGCTACAACTTCGGCCAGGGCGGACGGCGCACCGGAAGGGTCGTCTTGCGGGGCGGCGCTATCTCCACCGAGCACGACTACGAGGCGTCAAAAAAGCTCCCGCCCGCAGCGGAAGCGCTCACCGAGGACCAGCTATGGGAAGCGCTCACCTGGTTCATCCAACGGATCACCCCGGTGTGTGAAAAGGCCGGCGTCAAAATGGGCTACCACCCCAATGATCCTTCGGTGTCCCCCTACCTCGGCTCGGCGCAAATCATGATCAGCCCCGCAGCCTACCGGCGGCTGTTCGCCATCGCCGACAGCCCTTACAACGGCGTCTCGTTCTGTCAGGGCAATTTCCGGTCGATGAAATACGCCCCCGGCGAAGACATCTATTCGGTGGCTACCGAGTTCGCCGAGCGCAAGAAGATCCAGTTCGTGCACTTCCGCGATGTGGAGGGCACGGCGGACACGCGCTACCATGAGACCTTCCACGACGAAGGCCCCACGGACATGGCGCGGATGCTCCAGATCTACGCCCGGTCGGGTTTCGTAGGCCCGTTGCGCACGGACCACGCCCCGGCCATGGAAGGCGAGGACTCGGAAAAGAACCCCGGCTACGCCATGCTCGGCCACATTCACGCCCTGGGCTTCGCCAAAGGAATCATGCAGGCCCTGAATATCGCCTACGAGTAAGCGGCCGGGGGGCCCAAGCCCCTCAAGTCAGGCGCGGGGCGGACATCCGCCGTCAGCGGCGTTCAAGAACGGAATTCGCCCACAGGTAGAATGCGTTGTGCGGGCTCCAGTACTCGGTGGTCCGCCAGTCGAAGCCGTACTCCATATCGAGCACCGGTTCGTCCTCCACGTTGCCCGCAATGCCGTTCATGATGCCTCCGATGATCAGGCCCACGTAGCGTGAGTGAGGATAAGGATTGCGCATGCCCTCGCCGGTCATCAGGCAGGCGCCGAAGGGATTCGCGCCCATCACCCATTCAAGCTGCCGGTAGGCCAGATCGCGGTAGGCTTTGTTACCGAATGTGTGCGCCGCCTCGCCGAGCAGCGCCGCGTAACATTCCAGATGCGAAGTGGTGCCCAACCACCAGGAACGCTGCCGCACCGGCAGGAAGTAGCGGTAAGTCAGTTCTCCGGCCAACGGACGGTAGTGTTCTTTGGTGGGGGAGCCGAAGAAAACCCCGAAGGGCATGATGCGGTAGGCCGACCGCGAGGTCATCGGAAGCACGTACTCCTCCAGGTGCAGCCGCACCGCGTCGCGCCAGCGCTGCGCGTCCGCATGCTTCGGAAACTGCGCCGCCAGCGCGAGCAGCGCCAGAGGCGGCATCGCGGAGTATACCGCCTCGGCATACGGATCCCGGGGATTGGTCCCAGCAAAGAAGTAACCGCGGATCTGCTTCTGACCCCCTTCGAAGGAAGTGCTCTGGCGGCGGAGCAACTCCGTTCCTAAAGAAGCCGCCGCAGCGGCATACTCTTCGGCGCCGGTGGCGCGGTGCATCTCGGTGGCGGCGATGGCCCACCAGCTTAGATCGCGCGTGTTGCCTTCCCGCTTCGCCGCCCGCCAGCAGCGGACGGCGGCGTCCAGGCAGGCTTGCCCGTAGCCCGGGTCCGACGCGCGGAACGCCTGGAACACCATCGCCTGAAGCGCAATCCACATGGCCTGGACCTGGCCCGGCTTGCCAGTGTTGACATAGCGGTCGTCGGCCGTGCCCCGGAGGTTGTCGGTCCAGTGATTGTCGCTGTTGTCGCCGTTGACGCCCCCGGCCACGTCGGCCCAAACCAGCCCGTCGGTGTCCTGCATCTTCAGGAAGTAGCGGTTGCCCCAGCGGATTTCTTCCAGAATCGGGGCCAGGCCGGAGCCGGCCGGATCCCAGTCCTCGCCGAGGTTCCGGGCAAGATGGAGCAAGCCGAAGGCGTTCATCATAGTGGCGGTCATCCACTTACGCAAGTCGCCTGCATCGTGCCAGCCGCCGGTGAGGTCGACGTGCAGGCCGTTGTCGCGGCGGCGCGCATCGTCCAGATGACACACCGGGTGAACGCCGGGCACGGCCACGCCGCAGCGCTGGGCCTTGTGGTAGGAGACCGCCTTGGGTAGCGTGCGCCTCCACACATCCGAGCGGATGAAGAACGGGACCGAACGTTCTCCGCCCGCCGTCGCTTGGAGCATGAGCATCTCACCGTTGACGCCGCTGAAATCTCCAACGAGGCACTCGCCAAAGTCGCCGGCGGTCTTGCGCAGCGGGCGCGTGATGCGCAGCGGGTTGGGGACGGAGGCGATGTCGCGCACGGTGAATTCGGTGGGCGCGGGGCCGCCGGTCAAGCGGTAAATCAAGATCTTGGGAGAATCGGGCAGGAAGCCGAGGTGATTGAGAGCGATCGCCGGAGATGCGGGCGCGGTGAGCTTCTCCACGCGCGGATCTCCGAGGGGCTGGGTCTGTTGTGCAGCGGAAAAGCCGGGCGCGAGCGCGCCAGTGGCCACGAGAAAATCACGCCGGTTCATGCTGACACTGTACCCCAACAGCGACAGGCGGGCGTAGGTGCAGGATCGCATGTGCCTGGAAACCGGGCGGCGGGCCACAGCCCGAGCCGGCGAATAGGGCCACTCCTCCCCTACCCCGCCCCGGGCCACTGGGTTTGCGCGCCAGCCGGGCAGACTGAGTTCACTCGGAGCGGAGTCCAAACAGCCGTTCGAAGTTTGCGGTGGTCTGCTCCGCCACCTCACCGGCGCTGACGCCCCGGCAGGCGGCCAGACGGCGGGCAACCTCCGTCACGTAGGCCGGCTCGTTGCGGCGGCCGCGCATGGGCGCGGGGGCAAGATAGGGCGCGTCGGTTTCCACAAGCAGCCGGTCCGCGGGCGCAGCAGCCGCGGCTGCCCTCACCTTGTCCGCTTTCGGGAAGGTCAGCACGCCGCCGAAAGCCAGGTAGAAGCCTTGTTCCACGCCGCGCGCGGCCTCCTCCGGTCCCCCGGAAAAGCAATGCAGAACTCCGCCTGCTGCATCGCCGCCCCAGTGCTTCTCCAACAGAATCCAGGTATCCTCCCAGGCGTCCCGGGTGTGAATGATGATGGGCTTGCCTGCGCTGCGCGCCAAATCGAGCTGCGCCGCGAAGACCTCGCGCTGGCAATCCCGCGGCGAGTTGTCGTAGTAGTAATCGAGGCCGATCTCGCCCACCGCCACCACCTTCGGATGCGCCAGCAGTTCCTCCAGCCGCCGCCAGGTCTCCGGCGTGGCTTTGCGGGCGTCATGCGGATGCACCCCCACGGTGGCCAGCACCGGCTCGTAGCGTTCGGCCATGCGGATGGCGGCTTCCAGATCCGGCGGCCCATCACCCGAGCCGATCGAGAGCATGCGGCGCACGCCTGCCTCCAGCGCGCGCTCCACCACCTCATCCCGGTCCGCGTCAAAGCGCGGATCATCCAGGTGGCAGTGCGAATCCACCAGCCTCATCGCAGGCGCGTCCCGGAGGGCACATCGGCGGCCAGGGTGACCAGCACCGGCTGGCCGCCCTCGGGGGTCGCCGCCAGGATCATGCCGTCGGAGAGAAGCCCGCGCAGCTTGCGGGGCTGGAGGTTCGCCACGATCACCACCTTGCGGCCGATCATCTGCTCCGGCGTGTAGGCTTCGGCAATGCCCGCCACGATGCTGCGCGGAGTTCCCTCGCCCAAATCCACCTGCATGTGCAGCAGCTTATCCGCGCCTTTGACCCGCTCGGCGGACAGAACCAGTCCCACGCGCAGATCGACTTTGGCGAAATCGTCGATGGAGATCTTTTCGGCGGCTTGGCCCGCTCCCGGCTCCGGCTTGGGCGGAGTTTTTCCCAACAGCGCCGCCTGTCGTGCCGTCTCCTGCTCTTCCAGCGCGCGCATCTTAGGAATGACCTTGTTGGGATCCAGACGGGGGAAGACCGCCGAAATCTCGCCGATCTTTTGCCCTGCCGGCAACTGGCCCCAACGCAGGTCCTTCCAGGAGTAATCCTCCAGCTCCCCGTTCATGCCCAGTTGCTTCCAGATCTGCGACGCGGAGGAAGGAATCACCGGATACACCAAGGCGCAGGCGATGCGCAACACCTCGGCGGCGGTGTACAGCGTTTCGTCCAGCTTCTGCCGCGAGGCGTCGTCCGTCTTGGCCGCAAGCGCCCAGGGCGATTGTTCCACGATGTACTTGTCGGCGGCGCCGAGCAGTCCCCAAAGGGTCTCCAGAGCTTTTGAGAACTCGAAGTTCTCATAGGCGGCGATCGTGCTTTCGATAACGCGCCCCGCCAGCGCGGCGATCTCGGCGTTGCCCGCCGAGGCGGGCAGCACGCCGCCGCGGTACTGCCGGACCATCGTCAGCGTGCGGCTGGCCAAGTTGCCGAGACCGTTCGCCAGATCCGAATTGTAGCGGTTCACCAGCGCGTCGTAGCTGAAGTTGCCGTCTTGTCCAAAGACGATCTCGCGCAGCAGGAAGTAGCGCAGCGCGTCGGCGCCGGCCACCTGCTGGATGGGCGTGGCGCGGACGATGTTGCCCTTGGACTTGCTCATCTTGTCCTGCTCGAATAGCAGCCAGCCGTGGGCGAAGATCTGCTTGGGCAAGGGCAGATCCGCGGCCATCAGGAACGCCGGCCAGTAGACCGCGTGGAAGCGCAGAATCTCCTTGCCGATCAGGTGCAGGTCGGCGGGCCACAAGCCTTCGCCTTCGACGGCGCTCATGTAAGTTGTGAGCGCGTCGAACCAGACGTAGAACACATGATGGCCTTCGGCGGGAACCGGAATCCCCCACTGGATGGTGGTCCGGCTGATGGACAGATCGCTCAGGCCCCGCTCGACAAAGGCCAGGACTTCGTTGCGGCGCGTCTCGGGGCGGATGAAGTCTGGGTTCTTTTCATAGAGCTCCAGCAGGCGGTCGCGGAAGGCGGAGAGTCGAAAGAAGTAATTCTCCTCGGTGACGGTTTCGGTGGGCCGGCCGCAGTCCGGGCAGGGATCCCCCGGTCCGGCGTCACTCACGTAGAGTTCGTCGAACACGCAATACTGGCCGGTGTACGAACCCTTCTCGATGTAGCCGTTCTTCTGGCATCGCAGGAACAGCTCCTGGACGACCTTGTGGTGAGAAGGATCGGAGGTGCGCTTGAAGCGGTCGACGGCCAATCCGAGCGTCTCCCACTGGCGGCGGAACTCGGCGGAGATCAGATCGGTGAATTCCTGGGGCGTCTTGCCGGCGGCCTTGGCGGCGCGTTCCACCTTCTGCCCATGCTCGTCCGTGCCGGTGGTGAGGACGGCGTGATAGCCCTGCATGCGCTTGAAGCGGCGGATGGCATCGGCGGCGATGGTGGTGTAGGCATGGCCGATGTGAGGGGCGGCGTTGACGTAGTAGATCGGGGTCGTGAGGTAAAACTTCGGTTTCATGAGTTCGCTTTTCGATAAGCCAGGCTGGCTTCGTTCAGAACTTCTTTCAGGGGCACGCCGCGCTCCCGGGCGAGCCTGCGGCAGTCTTCGAATTCCGGCGCGTAGGCGCCGTCGCCGGAAACCTTGACCCGTACCGCGCCGTAGCGCGTCTCGACTTCGACGAGGCGGCGAGCCTGGACCCGGCGCTCGGCCGCGAGGATGCGCAGGCCGAGAGTGGAGGTCTCGGCGAACAGCACGGCGGCTAACTTTTCCTGATCTTCCGGCCGGGCGATGACCCGCAGCAGCGTGCCGGGCCGGTTCTTCTTCATAAAGACCGGCGAAAAGGATACATCGAGGGCGCCTTCTTCGATCAGCCGCTCCATGGCGTAACCCAGCACCTGCGGACTGAGGTCGTCGACGTTGGCTTCGAGAATGCTCACTGTGGTGGCTTCGGTGGCGCCGCTGGCCTCGCCGATCAGAACGCGGAGCACGTTGGCGTGCTCGGCAAAGTCTGCGCCGCCCGCTCCGTAACCGGCGGCGGCAAGCGTCATGGGCGGCGGCGGGCCGAAGCGCACGGCGAGCGTAGCGGCCACGGCCGCGCCGGTGGGCGTGGTCAGTTCCATCGCCGGACCGCGCGAGTAAACCGGCTTGCCCGCGAGCAGCGCCACGGTGGCGGGGGCGGGCACGGGCAGGACGCCGTGCTCGGTCCTCACCGTCCCGCTGCCCACGTTGATGGGAGAACAATGGATCTCTTCGACGCCCAGCAGCTCAAAACCCAGGCAGGCGCCTACGATGTCGGCGATCGAGTCTACGGCGCCAACTTCGTGGAAGTGGACCCGCTCCAGCGGCACGTTGTGTACAGCGGCTTCCGCTTCGCCGAGGCGCTGGAAGACGGCCTTGGCGTTCTGCTTGACACGCTCCGGAAGCCCGGCTTGGTCGATGAGGCGGAAGATATCCGGCAGGTGGCGGTGGGCCTTGACCTGCGCCGCTGTCACGGTGAACTTGGTGGCGGCAATTCCGCGCCGCTTGGTCTTTTCAAACCGGACCTCCGCACCGGCTCCGAGGGAAGCCAGGGCGTCGGCAATGCGGCAGGGATCGGCGCCGGCATCCACCAGCGCGCCCACCAGCATGTCGCCGCTGATGCCCGAAAACGCGTCCAGATAACAAATCCTCATGACAGCAACGAAGGCAGGATCTCGCCGGCCTTGCCCCGCAGCGAGGCGTCCGCTTCGGGCGAGACTGCTGTTTCCTCCAGATTAATCTCCACCACCCGGGCCCCGGCCTCCTTGGCCAGCCAGACCAGCCCGGCCGCCGGATAGACCACCGCCGAGGTTCCAATCACCAGAAACAGATCCGCCTGAGCGGCGGCTTGCTCGGCCTGCTGCCAAGCTGCGCCGGGGAGTGGTTCTCCAAACCATACCACACCGGGGCGCTCCAAAGCGCCGCACTCGCAGTGCGGCGGGAGCTCCGCCAGCGGCGTCGTCCGGTCGCGGCGCTCGCGCCCGCACAGGGTGCAGCGCACCGTCCAGATGTCGCCGTGCAGCCTCAGTACGTTGCGGCAGCCGGCTTGTTCTTCCAGTCCGTCCACGTTCTGCGTGATCAAGGTGAAGCCGGGCTTGCGCCGCTCCAACTCCGCCAGGGCGTAGTGAGCAGGATTTGGGGCAGCCTGCGCGATGCGCGTGCGTCGCCAGTCGTACCATTCCCAAACCAGGCGTGGATCGCGGACAAAGGCCTCCGGGGTCGCCAGATCCTCTGGCCGGTACTGGCGCCATAGGCCGCCCGCGCCGCGGAACGTCGGGACGCCGCTTTCAGCCGAAAGCCCCGCCCCAGCCAGCGCAGCGATGCGGCTCGCCTCACGGATCCACTCACGCACCTGCTCCACAGACTTCCCATTATCGTACAGGGGCGCGGCACGGACTCTCAGTCATCCTCATTCCGACCGCGTCCCCCTTGGCGCAAGTCTCGAGTCATACGCCCACCCGGGAGCATGCGCCTCCACGGGAAAATCCGTCTCCAGCCGGTCACCTTCAGAGGCCAAACGCCGTTTGCTACTATGAACGTTTGTGCACGAGGGCCCACCTCGCGGCGCTTGCCGGCGGGGAGGACAATACATTTCGTAATGCTGCGCCGGCCAGCACCAGCATGGACCTTATTGCTGACCGGCGTCGTGTTGTGCGAGCTCCCTCTTTGGGCCGGCGATGCTCGCCAGGCGCAAGCCATCGTGTTGTCCGAGCCGGTGCGCGTCGACGGTGTGCTCAGTGAAAGCGTCTGGCGGAACCACCCTCCGATCGGCGACTTCGTCCAGGTGGAGCCGCAGCCGGGCGCTGCCCCCACCGAGGCAACCCGGGTTTGGGTTGCATACAACAAAGACGCGTTCTACATTGCCGTTCATTGCGAGGACCGCCAGCCGGACAAGATCGTCGCCCGCGAGATGGCCCGGGATTCGTTCCTGATGAGCGAGGACAACATCGAGTTGATCCTGGACACCTTCCACGACAACCGGAATGCCTACTACTTCGCGACCAACCCTGCGGGCATCCTGGTGGACGGACGCATCACGGAGAGCCGGTTCCCTAACCGCGAGTGGGACGGCATCTGGTATGTGCGGACCAGCATCCAGGATGACGGCTGGAGCGCGGAGTTTGAAATTCCTTTCAAAAGCCTCGGCTTCAGTCCCAGCGTGACCAGTTGGGGCTTCAATATCTCCAGGCATTTGGGGCGCAACCGGGAAACCTCCCGCTGGGCCTCGCCCTCCCTGGATGTCCGCCTATCGCACGTCTCACGGGCGGGCGCGATTACCGGACTGCAAGGCCTGTCGCAGGGGGTGGGCCTGGACGTAAAGCCTTACGGGATCGGAGGTTTCACGCGCGACGTTGAGGCTTTGAAGAGGGTGCAGGGCTTGCGGGATGGAGGGGCGGACATCTTCTACCGCATCACTTCCAACTTGGTCTCTAGCACAACTCTCAACACCGACTTCGCCGAGACCGAGGCGGATGCGCGTCAGGTCAATCTGACCCGCTTTTCCCTGTTCTTTCCCGAGAAACGTTCCTTCTTTCTGGAAGATGCCGGGGTGTTCGAGTTTGGGGCCGGTGGCGCAGGAGGCGGAGGAGGGCGCGGCAGAGGTGTCGACCTGCTGCCGTTCTTTTCCCGCCGCATCGGGCTGGCCCGGGATGAGGACGGCAACACCATTGAGGTGCCGATCCGCGTCGGTCAAAAGCTGACCGGGAAAGTCGGCCGCTTCGATATCGGCCTGCTGGACGTCCAGACCGGCGCAACAGGCAATCTGGAAGCGAAGAATCTGGCCGTCGGCCGCGTCAAGGCCAACTTTTGGAATCAATCCTACATCGGGGCGATCCTCACCCATGGCAATCCGGCCGCAGTCGAGAGCAATACCCTGGCCGGCGTGGACCTGCGGCTAGGCACCTCCAATTTCTTGAACCGGGGCAAGAACTTCAGCGTTACCCTCTACGGGGTGCGGTCTCGAACCGAGGGGGTGAAAGGCCGTGACGGCGCCTACGGCTTCCAGGTCTTTTATCCGAACGACCGGTTCTCCGGGGACTTCTCCAGCATGACCATCCAGGAGAACTTTCACGCGGCCCTGGGCTTCGTGCCGCGCAAGAACGTCCGGATCAACTCCGGAAGGTTCGAATTCGGGCCGCGTCCCCGTCGCTGGAAAATCCGCCAGCTCTCGTTTGGTGTCAGCTACCGGGACTACTATCACCTCGGCTACCGCAGTTCGGAAACAACGCGCATCCAAGTCACCCCGTTGGAGATTCAATTCGAGAGCGGAGACCGGGTGCAGTATAGCTGGTCGCCGAACCTGGAGCGGCTCTTCGAGCCCTTCGAAATCCGGGACGGGGTCACCATACCGGCCGGCGCCTACTGGACCGGCTTTCACCGCATCAACGTGTTCACCAGCGGCACGCGGCATCTGGCGGCGAGGATCGATCTGGAATCCGGTTCTTTCTACACCGGAACGCGCAAGCAGGCCGGTCTCGATCTCATCTGGCGTAAGAACCGCCACCTCAACGTCAGCCTGGGAACGGAACAGAACTGGGTGCGCCTCCCGGAAGGACGGTTCAACGCCCGCGTCTACAGCGGGCGTCTTGACTACTCCTTCACGCCGCTCATCGGACTCAGCAGCTTGGTCCAATACGACTCCGATTCGCAGAACCTGGGGCTGCAAGCGCGCCTGCGCTGGATCTTCAAGCCCGGCAATGAACTATACGTCGTGGTCAACCACTCCTGGCAGGAGGACGCCTTCGAACGCTTCGTTTCCTATCAGAGCCGGGTTGGCCTGAAGCTCAACTACACGTTCCGTTTCTGAGCCGTTCTACACTGCCACCACCGTGACCGGACCGTCGCCGGCGGCGGAAGCCGGGATCACCGCCGAAAGCGGCGCCTCGGTCAATTGAGGCCGGTACGGAATCGAAAGCACGGTCCGGTTGCCGGCCCGGATTTCGTAAAAACGGATGGGATCGCTGCCCGCATAAGCAGTGTTCCAGCGCACAATCAGCCGGTCTGCGTCCCGCTCCACCTTCACGCCCGTGGGCTGAGTCAATGTCGTGGCCTTCTCCTGGAAGTAATTGGCGCCCGCTCCGTGCACAGTCTGCGTCTCCTTCTCAATGCGGGCGCGCTCCTGCGGCGAGGGCATGTCCTTGAGCGCGGCCGCGAGGTTGGCGACGAGCTGATCCGCCTCGGGCTTCTCGCGGTTGATCTGGCCGATGCCGATGATCGCCGTGGCGACGCCGGGCAGCGAGAGAGGGTAGCGCACCAAGTCCGCATAGTGGACGGCGCCCGGCTTGCCCACGCCAAAGTACACATCATCGGGGGTGCGGCTAAAGCGCGGCTCTTTCCCATAGAAGGCCCCATCGGCGAACAGCTTCATGGCGATGACGCCCACGCCCCGGGCCACAGCGAGCGGCAGCACGTTGAACTGATGCGAGCAGCAGGCCCGGTCGTTGGGATTGAGCGCCACCAGCAAGGTGTCGATCACGTTTTCCGTGTCCCGCCTCAAAAAACTCATCAGGACGCGGGAACTCTGGTGGCCGGTGATGCCGATGTGACGAACCCAGCGGCGGTGTTCGGGGTTCAGGCCAGTGTAGTTAGTGCCGTCGCGGTAGTCGAGCAGGCCCGCCAGTGCGCCGATCCGCTCAGGCCGGCGCGAGGTTCGTTCAGCGAAGCCCTCATAGACTTGATCAACCTGCTCCATGGTGGTGAGGTTGTGGATCTGAATCGAGTCCAGATACGCGCCTTCGGGAATGTTGCCCTTGCCGTCGCCGAAGATTTGCGTCATGGAGCGCTTCAGGTCGTCGATCGCGGTCGTTCCCGGCGCGGCGGCGGGATCGGCCGCATAGCGCCGGCCCGTCTTAGTGGCCACAAATAAGCGGGAACGGAGTTCGGCGTCATAGCCGGAAACGGCCGGAGTTAGCCGCAGCCGCCGGAACGCCTCTCCGTAATTCATTTGGCTCGGCCCGTAAGCGTTGGCGGTATCCAAGTAGTTCACCCCGAGCTGAATGGCCCGTACAATGAAGTCGGCGGGGTCCAATCCAGGCTTGGTCCATTGCAGCGAAGCCTGCCCGCCCAGCGCAAAGGGCAGGACCATCCGCCCGGTGCGCCCCAGCAAGCGCTGAGGATAGTTCGAAGCGGCCTGCGCGTAAAGCGCGCCGGGGCCCCATACACTAGCGGCCGGCAGCGCACCCAAAACACCGAGAATTTCCCTGCGTGAGATCATGCTCCCCTCCTGAGCCAGATCTTATCAGATCTCCGGCGCACTGGACCCGTCAAATTCACTCTGTACGGCAGCAGGAAACGAGCCTTGCGTAAATCCGCGGAGTGGCGAGAGCAACCGAGTGGTGCGCCTGGAGTGATTCGAACACCCGACCTTCTGGTTCGTAGCCAGACGCTCTATCCAACTGAGCTACAGGCGCACAACCAGTATTTTATCAAATCAGCCAGCGCTATCAGGGGGTGGTGGCAGAGTGCCGCATGGCAGTCCAAAAACTCCCCTTCCAGCCGCGCCCACGGCAGGCGCCCGCCACCCCTGCGTGCCCTCTACCCCCACCGCTTGGCCAGCTCCTCCAGCCCGGCGTTGCGCAGGTCCTCCGGAGACATGGCGATGCGAAAGCGGCAGTCGGCGTTGAAGCTCAGGAAAAACGGCTCCGCGATCGATGGGATGCGTGAAGGCTCCTCGACATTCAGAACGATCACGGCCCCGCGCTTGCCGTCGCGCTCCGTGAAATAGACGGCTTCCGGTCTGAGGCCATCCAGGATCTCCGCAAGTGTCTTTCCCGCGGTCCCCTGCCGCAGCAGAGTATTGAATGGCTCGTGCGGCATCTGGACTTCCAGCATCATTCTCATGGGCATCCCTCCTTAGGCCGCTAGCGGTGCGGGCGCCCGTCCGCCAAGAAACCCGGCGCCGCTCTGCGTTCAACCCATTCGATGGAGGAAAGCGCCAAAAGTCGCAGAAACGCGGAGAGTTTACGTCAGTATGGAAGGATCTTCCCTTCCGGCGTCAGCCGCAGCCGCCGGCCCCTCCATTCAACGGTGTCCCCAAACAGGCCTGCCGCCCACACCGCCACGCTCCACAGGTCGCGCAAGGGAATCAGGTAGAGATGGCGCCAGACGTCGCGGTTGCGGAGCATCCCGCCGCCGACCAGGACTCCCGCGGCCATGCGCAGGGCTAGCAGCGCGGCTGCGGGCCACGCGAGGCCCCCCAGCGCCGCCGCCAGCGACCAAAAAGATCCGTTGGAAAGCAACAAACCCAGGTAGCCGCGCGGCTTGGAGACGCGGATCGTGCGCGCCCACCGGATCTGGTGCCGCCAGACCTCACGCCAGGACTCTCCGGAGAACCAGGTTTCAACGGACGCTTTGGCGAGGACCACGTCCCGGCCCAGAGCCGCGATGCGGACCGCAAGCTGCAAATCATCGGCGATATAATCCGCCAGCGCTTCAAAGCCGCCCATGGCCTTCAGGTCTTCGGCGCGCACCAGCAGCGTCGCGCCCAGGCCGATGTCGCGCACCCCGAGCAGGCGGGCCGCCAAAACGCTTACGGCGAAATCGGTGGCCAAGCCCAGCGCCTCCCAGCGCCCCGGCCAGTGATCCGAGAGCCCTCCATACAGACACGTGACCAGGCCCACATGAGGATCGGCCAGCCGCCCCACAATCCGGCGCAGGTAGCCGGACGGCACGCGAACGTCACTGTCGGTGACCAGGATGAGAGGATGCCGGGCCTGCTTGGCGAGCTCGATGAGCACGCCCACCTTTCGGTTGGCCGCAGGCGCCGCGCCTGAGAAGATCCGCACGCGTCCGGGCGGCGCATCAGCCATCAGCGACCGCGCCGCGGCCAGCGATGGATCCTCCGGGTCTTCCGCGCCGAATAGCACCTCGAAATCGGGATAGTCCTGGTCGATGTGGGAAAGCGCAGCCTCGCGGAAATGCGGGTCGAGACCGCGCACGGGCTTCAGAATCGAGACCGGCGGCAGATCCCCGGCGGGTGCTTCCTTTTGAAGCAAGTGACGGATCGCGCCGGCCAGGGCCAGCAACTGATAGGCCGCCGCGGCCAGAACCGGGACGAGCAGCAGCCAGTTCACAGGGCAATCAAGACGACGCCGAACGCCACCAGCAGCGCTCCGGTCCAGCGCTTCCCACTGATGCGCTCTTTGAGCAACAGGCGGGCGAGAATGGTTTCGACTACGTAGGTCGCGGCGGTCGCCGGGACCGCAAAGCTGAGATCCGTGATGGAAAGCAGGACCAGAAAGGCGCCGAAAGAAGCCGCCATGAACAGCACTGAGACCAGCACGAGGGGATTCTGCACAATCCTGCCCAGGGCCCGGCCCAGAGCGCCCAGCCGGAAGTCGTGAATCTCGCCGTGGCGCTTCATGCCCGCCGTTTGGAACAGATCGGCGCAGGTTGTGGCCACGACAATGGCGCCCACCAGCAGCCACTTCACGGGGCTTTCCTCCTGCGCCGCGTGGTGCGGATCGGCGTGCCCCCGACCAGCGACGCGCCCGCTACGATCAGAAAGCTTCCCGCCCACCGCTGCCAGGAGACCTGCTCGGCCAGAAACACCCGGCCCGCAAGGACCGTGAGCACGTAGCCGGAGGCGGTCAGCGGAAGAACGTAAGAGAGGTCCGCCCAGCTCAGCAGCGTCATGCGGGAGAATGCCCACAGGATCAGCAGGCTGATGCCGATCGTGACCCAGGGATTGAGGAGCAGCTCCACCCAGCCGACCGGCCCCGAAGAGAAGATTCCCGCGCGTCCTTTCAGCCCGCGGCTCAGCAGCGCGTTGCCGGCCACATTGGAGACCACCACCACGGCGCCTACCAGAAAGGTCTTGAGGCCCAGCGGCCTGCTGTGCGCGCTCATCCGGCGGTCTGGCCCTCCGCTTCAGGTCTCAAAGTTTCGCTCTTGACCTCGCGCACGAACTGCTTGCGCTTGGATCGCAGATCCAGGTACTCGCGGGCGGCTTTGTAAAGCCGCTTGCGCTCCACCGGATCAAAGACGGCCTTCCGCACCAGGCGCCAGACGACGCGCGGCCGGAAGTAGTATTCGCCGTAGAATCGCTCCACCCAGTCAACCAGCTCGGCCCGGTCCAGCCCCGGGTAGGTGATGTTGGGAAGCTGGTGGCCCGACTCATCGGTCATGGAGTCGATGGTGATGAGACCGTTTTCCTGCACGTAGCTGTAAAACTCGGTCCCGGGATAGGGGTGGGCGATGGAAACCTGGATGGTCTCGACATCCAGCCGCTTGGCGAACTCCAGGGTGCGCTGAAGCGACTCGCGGGTTTCCCCGGGCAGCCCCACGATGAAGTCGCCGTGGATCGTCAGGCCCACCTTCCTGGCGTTCTCCGTAAAACGCAGCGCCATCTCGACGGTGGCGCCTTTTTTGATGTTCTTGAGAATCTGCGGATCTCCCGACTCGTAGCCGACGATCAGCAGACGGCAGCCCGCCTCCCGCATGGCCTTGAGCGTCTCGTAATCGGTGGTGACGCGGGAGGTGCAGGACCAGGTGAAGTTCAGAGGCTTGAGTTCCTTGCACAGCTCCAGAGTGCGGGCTTTCTGGTAGTTGAAAGTGTCGTCGTCGAAGAAAACCTCCTGAAGCCCGGGGAAGGCCTCCAGAGCATAGCGGACTTCGTTCGCCACGTCGCGCGCCGAGCGCTTGCGCCAGCGGTGCCCGCTGTGGGTCTGCGGCCAGAGGCAGAAGGTGCACATGGCCGGGCAGCCGCGGGAGCTGTAGAAAGCAATGTAGGGGTGGCGCAGAAAGGGCACGTTGTAGCGGGTAATATCGAGGTCCCGCTTGTAGACCTTGGTCACCCAAGGCAGCTCATCGAGGTTTTCGATGGGGGGCGCCTCAGGGTTGTGCACGATGCTTCCGTTGCGGCGGAAGCTGGCGCCGGGCAACTCTTCGAGCGGCTTGCCGCGGGCGAAGTCGGCCACCTGGTAGTCAAACTCGCGGCGGATGACGAAGTCGATGGCGCGGGAGACGCGCAGGACCTTTTCCGGCTCTACCGTGACCGGAGGGCCGACGAAGGCGATCTTGAGCTTCGGGTTCCGGTCCTTCATGCGCTCGGCGATCTGGATGTCGACGGGCAGGCCGGGCGTTGAGGTAAATAGGACCAGAAACTCGTAGTCATCCGCCATGGCCACGGTCTGATCAATGGAAATCTTGTGCGGAGGCGCATCCACCACCTTGCTGTCAGGCAGCATTCCGGCCGGATAGCAGAGCCAGACCGGGTACCAGTAGGATTCAATCTCGCGGGTCGCCGGCCAGCGCGAGCCCGCGCCGCCGTCGAAGCCTTCGAAGCTGGGCGGATTCAGCAACAGAGTGCGCATCGCAATACCTCTGATTTTACGGTACTTGTGCGAGGATCACAACTGAAATGTGAAATTTGGTTTACGATTCGGAAGGGAGGTCTCATGCCAAAGACGGTTCTGATGCTGCTGGCGGCGTCCGCAGCCGCCCTGGCCGCCAACTATTCGGCCCGGCAAACCACGGTGGAGGGCGTGGAGGTCGTCATCCTGACCGACGCCGCTCGCAAAACCGAGGTCACCATCGTCCCCTCCATCGGGAACATGGGCTACGAGATGAAGGTCAACGGCAAAAACGTGCTCTGGGTTCCGGAAGGCGGCTTGGCGAAGTTCAAGGCCAAACCCACCCTTTCCGGGATCCCTTTTCTGGCCCCCTGGGCCAACCGGCTGGAACGCCAGGGGTTCTACGCCAACGGCAAGAACTACCTGTTCAACATGGGACTGGGCAACGTCCGCGGCAACATCCCCATCCACGGCTTCCTGTCGGCCTCGCCCGCCTGGAAAGTAGTCGAGGCGAAGGCCGACGGCAGGAGCGCCTGGGTGCGGAGCCGGCTCGAGTTCTGGAAGTATCCGGACATGATGGCGCAGTTCCCCTTCGCCCACACCATCGAGATGACCTACCGCCTCCAGCAGGGAGCGCTTCAGGTGGAGACCGTGCTACAGAATCACTCTACTGAGCCGATGCCGGTCTCGATCGGCTTTCATCCGTACTTCAGGCTGGCCGAGTCGCCGCGGGACCGCTGGAAAATCCGCCTGCCGGTCCGCGAGCATTGGGTGCTCAACCAGAGCAATCTGCCCACCGGAGAAGTCAAGCAGGTGGACTTCCCGGATCCAATCCCGCTTGAGGGCCGCACGTTCGACGACGTGTTCAGCGGGCTGGTGCGCGGCGCCGACGGACGCGCCGAGTTCTCGGTCCAGGGTGAAAAAGAGAGAATCTCGGTGTTCTACGGGCCGAAATACACCGTCTGCGTCCTCTGGGTTCCCAAGGGGCGTGACTTCCTGTGCTTCGAGCCCATGGCGGCCATCACCAACGCCATGAATCTGGCCCACGCGGGCGTATACAAAGAGCTCCAGAGCATTCCGCCGGGAGGCGAGTGGCGGGAGAGTTTCTGGATTCAACCCTCGGGATTCTGAGGGCCCCGGACCGTTCGCCCGGTGTCGGGCGTCTTCTGCTGGAGCTCCGGGCGGGATTTCAGAGCGCGCGTTCAGACAAAACTTGGGCGCAGCACTCGATCCCGCTCTGGATGACCGCAACGTAGCCGTGACCGGGCCGCGACCAAGCCCCGGCCAGGTACAAGCCTTTAACCGGAGTGCCGTGTCCAATGCGGCGGTTGCCGGAGTTGTCCACCGTCTGGTCCCACCCGTAGATGGCTCCGCGGAAGTTGCCCGTGTAGCGTAGGTTAGTGAGTGGCGTCCCGATCTCTTTCACTTCGATGCTCTTGGAAAGTCCCGGCAGCAGGGCGCGTTCGGCGCGTTCAATCAGGATGGACGCCATGCGCTCCTTTTGCCGGCGGTAGGCTCCTTTGCGGCCTGCAAAGTAGTCTATCTCAAACTGGGCCCAGGGCTCGTAGCCCTGAAGGCACAACAGGTTCAGCGTGTTCTTTCCTTTGGGAGAATAGCCCGGGTAAATGTTGTCGTAGAGGGTTACGCAGAAACCGCACTGTTCGATGTCCGCCCTGCGGCAGGCCTCGTAGCCGGCGTCCAAATCGTAGCCCGGCTCGACGAACACTTCCGAGTCTTTCAGGCCGAGTTCCCCGGCCAAGTCCCGCTTCAGGCCCAAAAAGACCTGAAAGCACGACAGGCTGGGGCTAAAACCGGCGCTCTGCTGCTGTTGATAGGCCTTCCAGGGTCCCGGGTCCTCTAGAAACTGGCCCAGCGTTGCCTGAGGGCTGGCGTTCGAAATCACGGCGCGGGCGAGAAACTCCTGGCCTCCGGAGCACCGCACTCCGTATGCCGTGCCGCCTTTAGCCAGAACCCTCTCCACGCGCTTGCCAGTCAGCACTTTACCGCCTCTGGCCTCGATGAATTTCACGATGGCGGTGGAGATCGTCTGGGACCGCCCGCGCGGGTAGTAGCCGCCTTGCTCCAGGTATCCCAGAGTCGGCAGGGCATAGTAGAAGGCGGAAAGCCTCGACGGAGGCAGCCCGTAGTAGGCCCACAGCGCCGATACAATGGCCTTCAGCTTTGGGTCCGACAACCGCGAATCCACCATCTGACCCCAAGTGTGCTGCGAGTTCCGGTAGAGGGTAGGAAAGTCCTGGGGAAACCGGCTCATGTCCGTCTGTCCCCGCGCCGCGGCCAACTTGCTCACCTCCGCGCTCAAAGCCCGCATGTCGGCCAGTAACGCCTGGATGTGGGCCTCCTCCTGCGGGAAAAAGCGCGCCAGGCTGGCGGCGTAAGCTGCCGGATCGCGTTGGGGCACGGTAATGTCGTGCTGCGGAAAGATAGCGCGGTAGAGATGAGGGTGAGCAACGAACTCCACTTCGGTGATCTCAGGGAGTCCGCCAATTAGGTTGTGAAGGCCGTCCCGTTGCCCGACCGTGGTGGAGTGAAGGGAGACATCGAACAGGAAGCCGCCTGGACGGCGAAACGCCGTGGCGTATCCGCCCGCCTTGTCGTGCTGTTCAAGGACCAGCGCGCGGTAACCTTTCCGGGCGAAAGCAGCGCCACATGCCAGGCCGCCTAGGCCCGACCCAATGATGACCGCGTCGAATTCCCCGCCGCGGGCGCGGCCCGCTGGAGCTGGGGGCGCATCTTGCCAGGCAAAAGCACCCGCAGGCAAGGCGGCCAAGGCTGCTTGGAGCGCCTGCCGCCGCGTTAATGGATGACTCGACATAACACCCCAGACGGAGAAAAGCCCAAAGATGTTCCCTCGATCCGCACGTTAGGTCAGCCGGTGGCTGAAAAACCCTTGGCAGATGCTGCCGGCGCAGGGCTGTGTGAGGCCTTCGTCTTCAGGGCCGCTCTCGCCCACTTCACCTCTTCGAGGGGCGTATGTTGAACGACGTATTCAGCGAGCTGGTGCGAGGTCCGGACGGGCGGGCTGGCTGCGACAGGCGCGCGACGGCCCAAGCGCAAAGCATAGGGCTCTTCCCGCCGCGCAAATTCAGGTGTATATTCCAACTGGGAGGATTGGGCGATGGGAACCTCCGGAGCACAACCCTACGAAGTGCCGGGCGGGGAACCCTCCCCGGCGAAACCAACGACAGAACCCATTAACCTGACGGCGGACGAGAAGGCGGTTCTTTCAGAGCTTCTGGAAGCCGAGCGAGCCAAGCTCCTGGTCGAGATCCGCCACACTGACAGCCGCGCTTACAAGCAAGGACTGCGGCAGCGGCTGGAGATCGTGGAGGCGCTGATCAACCGCTGCTGTCGAGCCTGAGCGGCTCAAGGCAACGGCGAAGCCGGCGCGCCGCCACTTCACCCGCGGCGGAGAGTAGAATCTCTGCCATGAGCATGACGCGCCGCAGTTTCCTCGCTGCCTCGGCCTGTGTGGCTGCCAAGGCCGCTCCGGCCGTAGAAGCCTTTGTCCGCGTGAGCCCGCGCAACCCGCGCTACCTGGAGTTGAGCGACGGCTCCCCCTACATCCCCATCGGCCTGAACCTCATCGCGCCGGGTCAGCGCGACGAGGTCGCCGGCCTACGGCAGTATGAAAGTTGGCTGGACAAGCTCAGCGCCCAAGGCGGCAACTACGTCCGGGCCTGGCTGAGCAACGATTTCTGGGACGTCGAACATGCCAAGAGCGGCGAGTACGACGAGGCCAAGGCCCGCCGCATCGAGGCCATGCTCGAGATGGCCCGCCGGCGCGGCATCCGGGTCAAGATGACCCTCGAGCACTTCCGCAGCATCGGCGAAGGGCCGCAGAAATGGGCCGACAAGCCGATTCACCACGTCTCCAACGGCGGCCCGGCTTCGTCCATCTCGGACTTCTTCGACGGCGAGAAGAGCCGCGAGCAGTTCAAACGGAAACTAGCCTGGTTCGCCAAACGTTTCGGAGACCACCCGGAGATCTTCGGCTGGGAGCTGTGGAACGAGATCAACGCCGTGCGCGGCGGCGACTACATGGCCTGGACCGAAATGATGCTGGCAGAGCTTCACAAGCTCTTCCCACGCAACCTCTGCATGCAAAGCCTGGGCAGCTTCGATACGGACCGGGTCCGCCCGGTCTACCGCCGCCATTCGCTGCTCTCGACTAACGACATTGCTCAAGTACACCGGTACTTGGACCTGGGCGCGGCGCTCGAAATCTGCCACGGTCCGGTGGACGTGCTGGCGGCCGACGCCGTGCGCGAGATCCTCAGCTACGAAGTCGCCAAGCCGGTGATCCTGGCCGAGTCCGGCGCGGTCGAACCTCGCCACACCGGCCCCTTCAAACTCTACGCCGCCGACAAAGAAGGCGCTTTGCTGCACGACGTCCTGTTTGCGCCGTTCTTTGCGGGCAGCGCCGGCTGCGGGCAGACCTGGCACTGGGACGCTTACGTGGAGCGCAATAACCTGTGGTGGCATTTCGGCCGCTTCGCCGAGTTCGTCAAGGGACTCGATCCCGCGGCGGAAGCCTTCCTGCCCTCTCTCCAGCCGCACCCGCGGCTGCGAGTCTACCGTCTCGACGGAAGGCAGACCACGCTCCTTTGGTGCCGGGATACGCGCAACGACTGGCGCTCGGAGCTGGAACGCGGCGAGATTCCCGAAAAGCTGGCGGGACTCACCCTGGAGGAGCCTTCCGGCCGGGAGCCCGTCCGCGCATACAATCCTTGGAGCGGAACCTGGGAGCAGATCCGCCGCACCGGCGGCCGGCTGGCGCTCCCGGACTTCCAGCGCTCGATCGCGCTGCGCCTGGGCTGACACTAGGACCTGCGGGCCGCCCAGCGAGGGCAGTCCGTCGCCAAATATGCACCGCGCGAGCTCAACAGGCCGGCGCGGTGCGCCATGGACGCTTCAGAGCCGCCCGAACTTCTTCACCGCTTCCGCCAGCGACTTGGTCTGCTCGATGAAGGGGTACGTCGAGTGCTCGGTGAAATCGAGCTGCTGCGCCCGCTTGAGAATCTCCCCTTCATGCTCCCGCGGAATCACGACCACCCCGTCCTCGTCCGCGGCGATAATGTCGCCCGGCTTCACCTTCACTCCGCCGCAAGTGATCTCCACGTTGCGCGTCGCGCGGTAGTGGCCGATCGTGGTCCCCGGCGAAACTCCCCGGCTGTAGACCGGGAACTGGAGCCGGTTGAGCTGCGGCAAGTCGCGCGCCGAGCCATCCACGACAGCACCCACCACGCCGCGGTACTTGAGCGTGGTGCCCATCAGCCCGCCGATGACGCCGTAGTTCTGGCCGTCCTCGACCGCCATCACGTAGACGGATCCCGGCGGGGCCGTATCGATCGCCTCGATCATCGGCTGCGTGGGCCCGCCGCCTTCCTTGTTTTCATACTTCGTCAGCGAAACAGTGACCGCCCGTCCGGCGAACTTGGTCTTGAAGATCGGGCGCATGTCGTGACTCATGTAGTTCTTGGTTCCATACAGCTGCTCAATGGCGTCGGCGATGGAGGCGACTTCAACCAGCTTGAATGCCTCCACCACCGGATCCGCTGTCGCCTGGGCGCGCAGCCAGAAAGAAACGCCGCCGAGCGCGACGACCAGCACAGCAAGGGCAAGGATCAATACATTCTTCTTCATGGTGGATTCTCCGTTGAGTAGAGTTCGGTTGAAGTCCGATTATAGCGGCTCTTTGGTACCATGAAGTAATTCCCGTATGACCAACGCCGTGCCCGACATTTTGGCCCGTATTGTCGAAACCAAGCGCGCGGAACTCCAGCGGGCCTCGGTGCCGCTTGCCGAATGGGAACAGCGGGCGAAAGAACAAATGCCGCACCGCCGGGAGTTCTGCGCGGCGTTGAGACGGCGCGTTCCGGCCATCATCGCGGAAATCAAGAAGGCCTCGCCCAGCAAGGGCGCCATCGCCCCGGAAATCTCACCCGCCCTGGTGGCCCGTGAATATGAACAAGGTGGCGCCGCCGCTTTGAGCGTGCTCACGGACGCGAAATTCTTCCAAGGCTCGCTGGGGGATCTGGCCCAGGCGCGGCAAGCCACGCATCTGCCGGTGTTGAGAAAAGACTTCATCCTCGAGGAAGTTCAGATCGCCGAAGCCGCCGCATTCGGCGCCGACGCCGTGCTGCTGATCGCCGCGGCGCTGAGTCCGGAACGCCTGCGCCGGCTCCGCCAGTATGCTGAGCAATTCCGCATGGCCGCCCTGGTGGAAGTGCACGACGAAAGCGAGCTCGAGGCGGCGCTAGCCTCCGGCGCCACGCTCGTCGGAGTGAACAACCGCGACCTGCGCACCTTCGAGGTGACCCTGGAGACCTCGTTGCGCCTGGCGCCGCGGATGCCGGCGGACGTATTGAAAGTCAGCGAGAGCGGCATCGAATCGGCCGAAGACATCCGCAGGCTGCGGGATGCCGGCTTTGACGCCTTCCTCATCGGCGAGCGCCTGGTGCGGTCCCCAGACCGCGCCGCTGCGTTGAAGGCGCTTTTGTCATGATCGTCAAGATCTGCGGAATCACCAACGAAGAGGATGCGCTGGCGGCGGCGGCGGCCGGAGCTGCTGCCCTCGGGTTCAACTTCTACCCGGCCAGCCCGCGCTACATCCAGCCGGCCCTGGCCGCGCGCATCGCCTGCGCGCTGCCTGCTTCCGTCTGGAAAGTGGGCGTGTTTGTGAACGCCTCTCCCGATCAAATCCTCGCCGTGTGTGAAGAGGTCGGGATGGACGTTGCGCAGTTGCACGGAGACGAATCGCCGGACCAGCTTCCCAGCGGCATCCGGCTCTGGAAAGCCTTTCGAGCTGGCCAGGGGTGGAAGCCGGAGGAAATCGAACGCTTCGGCGTGGAAGCCGTTCTGCTCGACTCCGGCGGGCCGGACCTCTACGGCGGCACCGGCCAGACGCTGCCTTGGGAGCAATTGCCCCGCCTCAAGGTCCGCGTCATCCTCGCCGGCGGTCTGGACGCGGACAACGTGCGGGAGGCCATCCGTGCCGCGCGCCCCTGGGGCGTGGACGCCTGCTCGCGACTGGAGATCTGTCCCGGCAAGAAGGATTTGGACAAGATGATTCGCTTCATCAGAAACGCGCTCTCGGAGCTAGAGTCATGAATGCGGCGGCGCAGCAGACCGGCCGTTACGGCCCTTACGGCGGGCGTTTCGTGCCCGAAGTGCTCATGGCGCCCCTCGAGGAACTGGAACGCACATACCTTGAAGCGCGCCAGGATCCGGCCTTCCAGCAGGAGCTGGACGAGCTGTTGCGAAATTACGCCGGCCGTCCCACGCCGCTGTACTTCGCCCGGCGCCTGACCCAGATGCTGGGCGGGGCGCGCATCTACATCAAGCGCGAGGACCTTCTGCACACCGGCGCGCACAAGATCAACAACTGCCTGGGCCAAATCCTGCTGGCCCGGCGCATGGGCAAAACCCGCATCGTGGCCGAGACCGGCGCCGGCCAGCACGGGGTCGCCACCGCAACCGTCTGCGCGCTGTTCGGCCTGCGCTGCGTCGTCTACATGGGCGAGGAGGACATGCGCCGACAGCGCCTCAACGTGTTTCGCATGCGGCTGCTGGGCGCGCAGGTGAGTTGCGTCTCCACCGGCAGCCGCACGCTCAAAGACGCCGTCAGCGAGGCCATGCGCGACTGGGTCACCAACGTCGCCGACACGCACTACCTGCTGGGGTCCGCGCTGGGCGCGCATCCCTACCCGATGATCGTCCGCGACTTCCAGAGCGTGATCGGCCGCGAGGCGCGCGCGCAGATTCTGCAAGCCGAGGGCCGTCTGCCCGACGCCGTGCTCGCCTGCGTCGGCGGGGGAAGCAACGCCATCGGGATCTTCCATAGCTTCCTGGCGGACCCCGCCGTGCGCCTGATCGGCGTGGAAGCCGGAGGCCGCGGCCCCGCGCTCGGAGAGCACGCCGCGCGCTTTCAAGGGGGCGCGCCGGGCGTTCTCCAGGGAGCCTACAGCTATCTATTGCAGGACGAAGACGGGCAGGTGGCGCTCACGCATTCGGTATCCGCCGGCCTGGACTACGCGCTGGTCGGCCCGGAGCACGCCTGGCTGCACGATCAGGGCCGGGCTGAGTATACTCTGGCGACCGATGATGAGGCTCTGGAAGCCGCGCGCGTGCTGGCGCAAACCGAGGGGCTGATCCCGGCGCTGGAATCGGCCCACGCCGTGGCGGAAGCGCTGCGCCGCGCGCCTCAGGCTAAAGGCCAGGTCTTCCTGGTGTGCCTGTCCGGCCGCGGCGACAAGGACATGGACATCTACCGCCAGCACATGCCGGAGTTGGATCATGAGTAGCGCCAGACCCGAAACCAGAATCACGCGGCTGTTCCGGCGCCTGCGGGCGGAAGGCTCCAAGGGGCTGATCGCCTATCTCACGGCGGGCGATCCGTCGCCGGAGATGACGCCGGAACTCGTGTTGGCGCTCGAGCGCGGGGGCGCGGACTTGGTGGAGCTGGGCGTGCCCTTCTCCGACCCGATCGCCGACGGACCGGTGATCCTGGCCGCGGCCGAGCGCGCGCTGCGCGCGGGCACGACGCTGCGCCGGGTGCTGGAGATCGCTCGCCAGATCCGGCAGCGCTCCCAGATTCCGCTGTTGCTGTTCAGCTATCTGAATCCCCTGCTGCGCTACGGGCTGGACGCCGCCGCGCGGGACGCCGCCCAAGCCGGCATCGACGGCTGCCTGATCACGGATCTTTGCGTGGAGGAGGCGGGCGAGTATGTTCAGGCCTTCCATTCGCACGGTCTGGACACCGTGTTTCTGGCCGCTCCTACCAGCACCCCGAGCCGGTTGGAGCGGGTGGCGGAATACTCGACCGGCTTCGTATACTTGGTCTCACGAACCGGCGTGACCGGCGAGCGGGAAGCGCTGTCGGACGCCGTCGCGCCCCTGGCCTCGGCGATGCGGAAGGTGACGGACCTCCCGCTGGCGGTGGGCTTCGGCATCTCGCGCCCCGAGCATGTCCGGGAAGTGGGGCGGGTGGCGGATGCGGCGGTCGTGGGCAGCGCCTTTGTGCGGCTCATCGAGCGCAGCGCCGGAAACAGCTCGGTGGGCTTGCAGTTGGAATCTTTGGCCCGTGAACTGAAACACGGCTTTGAGCAAGGGAAGCGATGAACAAGGACGATGCCTGGCAGATCCTGGAGGCGTGCCGCCGCCGCATTGACGAGCTGGACCTGCGCATCCTGGAGCTGCTCAACGAGCGGACGCGCGTGGTGGAGGAGATCGGCCGGGCCAAACGCGTGCTGGATCTTCCCATCTACGAGCCCCGGCGCGAAGACGAAGTCTACGCGAACGTGACCAGCCATAACGGCGGTCCGCTGCCCGCCGAGGCCGTGAAGCGGGTCTTCGAGCGCATCATTGACGAGATGCGCACGGTGCAGAAACTCCGCATGCAGGAGCCGCTGGAAGAATCCAAAGGCCCCGGCGGAGCCGAGAGGTAGATCCCTATGTTGGTGGTCATGCAGGAAGGCGCCACCGAGGCGCAAATCCAAAAAGTCATCGACCGGATGGTCGCCATGGGCTTCACCGTCCACCGCTCCACCGGCGTGATTCACACTGTGCTCGGCGGCGTGGGGCCGGAGGACGATCTGGACCCCACCGAGCTGGAGCTCCTCGACGGGGTCAAGGAGGCCCGCCGCATCGCCTCCCCCTACAAGCTGGCCGGCCGGCACTTCCGCCCCAGCGGGACGGTGGTCCGCGTCGGCGGCTTGGAGATCGGCGGCGCCGCCGTCGTGGTCATGGCCGGACCTTGCAGCGTGGAGAGCCGCGAGCAGATCGAACATTCCGCCGAGCTGGTGGCCGCTGCCGGCGTGCGCGTCCTCCGCGGCGGCGCATTCAAGCCGCGCACCTCGCCCTATAGCTTCCAGGGCCTCGGCGAAGAGGGACTGCGCATGCTGCGCCAAGCCGCCGACCGCCACGGGCTGCTGGTGATCAGCGAGGTCATGGATCAGACTCAGATCGATCTGGTGGCGCAATACGCCGACATCCTCCAGGTGGGCGCGCGCAATATGCAGAACTTCAACCTGCTCAAGGAGCTCGGCCTCAGGCGCAAGCCTGTCCTTCTGAAGCGGGGCATCTCCGCCACGATCGAGGAACTGCTGCTTTCGGCCGAGTACATCCTCTCCGGAGGCAACTACGACGTCATCCTTTGTGAGCGCGGCATCCGCACCTTCGAGAGCGCCACGCGGAATACCATGGACATCTCGGCCATCCCGGTCGTGAAGAAGGCCTCGCACTTGCCCATCCTGGCCGATCCTTCGCACGGCACCGGACGGCGCGACCATGTGTTGCCCCTGGCGCGCGCGGCCGTAGCCGCGGGAGCGGACGGACTGCTGGTGGAGATGCACCCCGATCCGGACCGCGCCCTCAGCGACGGCGCGCAGAGCCTCTATCCCGAGCAGCTCTCCGAACTGATGCAGCAGCTCCGCGCCATCGCTCCAGTGGTGGGGCGCTCAATCCAATGAACGCCACGCACGCGGAGATCGGTCTCCTTGCGGCCGGTTTCCGCAGCGCCGCCGGTAGAAGGATGATTCTTTCATGAAGACTGTCGCTATCGTAGGTGTGGGCCTGATCGGGGGCTCTTTTGCGCTCGCTTTGCGCAAAGCGGGATTTGCGGGGCGGATCCTCGGCGTCAGCTCAGCCCCGGCCATCGCCGCCGCCCTCGAGCGCGGCGTCATCGACGAACCGGCCAGCCTCGAGCAAGCCGCCGCCGAAGCCGACCTCATCTACCTGGCGCAGCCCATCCGCCGGATTCTCGAAACGCTCACGCAATTGGACGCCTGGCTCCGCCCCGAGGCCCTCGTCACCGACGCCGGAAGCACCAAGGCCCAAATTGTCGAGACCGCGCGGCGGCACATCCGCAAAGCCCAGTTCCTGGGCGGGCACCCCATGGCGGGCAAGGAAAAACGCGGCGTCGAAATCGCCGATGCCGGCCTGTTCGCCGGCAGGACCTATGTGCTGACGCCGGATGGCCCGCGCGATCTGGAGACTCCCGCCGCCGAGCAGTTCCTCGACTGGATCCGGCGCATCGGCGGCGTGCCTGTCGTGCTGGAGCCCGCCGAGCACGACAAAGTGGTCTCCCTCACCTCCCACCTGCCCCAACTGGCCTCGACCGCGCTGGCGGCGACCCTGGCGCGCCGCCTCTCCGCCGAACGGCATCGTGCCGTAGCCGGACCTGGCTTGATGGACATGACCCGGCTGGCCATGAGCCCGCACGAAATCTGGCGGGACATCCTGGAAACGAACCGCGAGCCGGTGGAAGCCGCGCTGGACGCCTACATCGAAGAGCTGCGCCAGATCCGCGCGTCGCTCATCAGCGAACGAACCGCCGGCGAGTTCGAACTGGCGGGCGATTTCGCCCAAAAGATCCGGCGCGGCGGAGAGAATGCGTAAGGCCGCCGCAGCGCTCCACGCCGTGAGCGTGCCGGATCTTCACGCCTGTGAAACGGTTTCACACCTCCGCGCGTCTGAACCTTGAAGAATCAATTACTTGGATTTGGCAACCGGCTTGCCTCTCCATTAGCGTATGCGTGTTCGAACCTTGCTCTGGCTGGCAACACTGCTCCCGGCCGCCCTGCTGGCCCAGACGGCTCTGAACGTCAACTCGAAATACCGAATCGAGAGCGTCGAGATCAGCGGCGGCAGCAAGACCGAGATCAGCCGCGGACTTCGCGCCGATCTGGAATCGCTCGTCGGGCAGACCTTCAGCCAGGAGACGCTCGACCGCCTCGCCCGGCGGCTCAAGAGAGAGTTAAACGCCCGGGTCGTCTCACCGAAGATCAGCAAGGGCAGCCAGCCCGAGCAGGTCTCCGTTTTGTTCGAAGTCAAGGGACGCGAGCCGGTGGACCGCTTCAATCTTTCTCTCCCCAAGGGCATCTATCACTCCCGCCAGGGCTGGAGCGGAATCCTTGAGGCCAAGATCAACGCCGGGGACAGCATCTTCAGCGTCGGCTTGGTCAGCGACGGCGACGCCTTGCCGGAACGCTTCGCCGGTGTGCGCGCCGGTTATGAGAACACGCGTGTGGGCACGGAACGCGTCCGGCTCAAGTTCCAGTTTGGGAGCTACCACCAGCAGTGGCATCCGCGCACCTTGGAAGCGCTGCGGGAGGCTCCGGATGTGCCGGGCGTCTACCGCACGCGTCAGGACTTCGCTCCGGAGCTCACCGTAGCGGTCGCCGAACCGCTCACCCTTTCGGCGGGCGTCTCCTTCCAGCGTTTTCAGACCCAGTTCCCGGCCGCGCATACCGAGGCAGCCAACGCCGTGACGACAACTCTGCGCTACGCACGGCGGTTGGAGGATCAGGAGGGCAACCAGCACCAGATCGAAGCAGGCTACAACCTGCGCGCGGCCACCAAGACCTTTGACTCAGATTACGTCTATTCCCGGCACGCCGTCCGAGCGGAGTACGCCTACCGCTGGCGGCGGCAGAAGGTCGATGCGGCCTTCGACGCGGGCCTGATCTCGGGCAGAGCCCCGCTGTTCGAGCGCTTTTCTCTCGGCAACGCCGCAACTCTCCGGGGCTGGGATAAACTCGAAATCAACCCGCTCGGCGCCACGCGCATGGCCCATGGTTCGCTCGGCTACCAGTACCGCATCTTTCAGATCTTCTACGACACGGGAAGCGCGTGGGACAAAGGGACCAACGCCGTGGTGCGGCATTCGATCGGAATCGGCTTCGGCAGCAGGGACGGATTCTTCCTGGCGCTCGCCTTCCCCATCCGGGACGGCCGGGCGGCCCCGATGTTCATGACCGGCGTGGCGTTCTAATGGTCAAGCGTTTCCTATGGGCTTGCTGCGTGCGGGCCGCAGCCGCTGGGCTGGCCTGCGCCGCAGCCGTGTGTGCGCAGACCCTCACGCCGCAGTTGGTTTCCGGCGGCCTGTCCCTCAAGGCCAGCCGGGCTGTCGTATTGCAGGGAGCGGTGCTGGAGCGGCTGCACGACGGCGCAACGGTCCGAGTTTTGCTGGAGCTGGCGCTGTTGAGCAGCGCCCGCGGACCGCTTCACAGCCGGGCTTCGGCCCGCTTCGCCCTTAGCTACGACCTTTGGGAGGAACGTTACGCCGTCACCCGCCTCGGGGCCAACCCCAAGAGCGTCAGCCATCTGACGGCGCCGGAGGCCGAAGCCTGGTGCCTGTCCGAGCTGCGGCTGCCCGTGCCTGCGCTCTCGCCCGATTCCCCCTTTTGGATAAGATTGGACGTGCAGCCGGAACAGGCTGGGGACCGTGAGCCGCCCAGCGGGGACGTCAGAGACGGTCTGGCGCGCCTCGTCGAGCTGTTCAGCCAGCCGCTCTCCAGTGCAGACCAGCACCGGCGAATCGAAGCCGGCCCGTTCCGGCTCAAGGAGTTGCGGTAGCCGCAGCGGAGGGTTCTTCCAGGCGCATGGCAAGGTTGCGCAATCAGCTCATTGTGTTGTTGCTGGCCGCTACCCTGCTGCCCTTGGCGGCCACTGTCTGGTGGGCGGCCTCGCTGCTGGAGCTGAGCCTCCGCTACTCGGCGGCCGCAGATCTGGACGCGATTTCTCGCACGCTCGAGCGGGTGGGAAGGGAGTTCTACCAGCGTTCCCGTGAGTCACTCAAAAGCGATGCCGCCGCCGGCCGTCTTGCGCCCGAACGGTATCGCGCCTCCGAGCGGGCCGGCTGGCCTGAGGCTGTGCTGGAGTTTTGGGACAGCGGCCAGCCGGAGCGCTTCCGCACCGCCGGCCCCAAGGGCAGCCGCCTCGAATACATGCAGCGCCGCGCCGGCGAAGTCCTGGTGTGGTCCACTTCGCTGGAGCCAGTGGCGATGGAGGAGATCGCCGAACAAATTCGCCAGGCTCGCCGCCTGGCCGAGGCCGCTAGCGCCCGCGGATTGCGGCGGGGCTTTACGCTGCTCTTCTTGCTGCTCGTGCTGACGACCTGGGCTGCGCCGCTGGCCCTGCTGGTTTACTTCGCCGCACGCGTGAGCCGGCCCATTCACGCGCTGACCGGAGCTCTCACCCAGGTCGCATCGGGCCGGCAAGGCGTCCGCATTGGCATCGAGCGCCGGGACGAGGTGGGCCAGGCCATTCGCGCTTTCAACCACATGGCCGAAGAGCTCGAGCAGCAGCGATCCCGCCTGGTCTACTTGACCCGGCTGGCAAGCTGGCAAACCTTGGCGCGGAAGATGGCCCACGAACTCAAGAACTCGCTCACGCCCATCCGCCTCACCATGGAAGAGCTGCTGGCGCGGCAGGATCAGGCGAGCGCGGAATTCACCCGGCAGGCGGCTGAGATCGTCGCCGAGGAGGTGGCCGGCCTGGAGCGGCGCGTGCGCGCTTTCTCTCAGTTCGCCGCCGAGCCGCCGGTGCGGCCCGAGGCCCTGGATCTGCGGGCGCTGGCCGAAGAGCGGGTCCGGCTGCTCTGCAATGGACACCCCGAGGTGAACTACGAACTGCGCCTGGCCGGGGACCTGCCCCCCGCTTGGGCCGATCCCGACCTGGTCAAGGGAATCCTCACCAACCTTCTTGAGAACGCTGCCGAAGCCGCCGGAGCAGGCGGGCGTGTGCTCGTCACGGGCAAAGCGGCGGATGGAAAGGTCATCGTCGAGGTTCACGATTCGGGGCCGGGCCTCAGCGAACACGCGCGGCAGACGGTCTTCGAACCTACCATCTCGTTCAAGAAGACCGGCATGGGCCTCGGCCTCTCCATTGCCCGCAAGAGCGCGCTGTTGTGCGGAGGCGATATCCTGCTGGTGGAAGGAGAGCTGGGCGGCGCCGGATTCCGGGTCGTATTGCCAAGCCATGTCTCACAAGCGAGTCCTGATCGTTGATGACGAGGAAAACATCGGGCGCTCTCTGCGCCTGATCCTGGAGCGGGAAGGCTACCGCGTGTCCGCCTGCCGCAGCGCGCAGGAGTTCCGAGCCGAAGCGCAAGGCGCTCCGGTGGACGTCATCCTCCTGGATCTGCGCCTCCCGGACGGCAACGGCATTGACCTGCTCCGCGAACTGCGCGCCTCGGGCCATCCGGCGCCCGTCATCATGATCTCGGGCCACGGCACCATCGCCGAGGCGGTCGAAGCTACGCGGGCGGGCGCCTTCGATTTTCTGGAAAAACCGCTCGGCCGGGACCGGGTGCTGCTGGCCATCAAAAACGCCGTCGAGCAAGCCAGCCTGCGCGAAGAGAACGCCCGGCTGCGCGAGCTGGCTGGCGCCGCTCCGAAAATGGTCGGCGTCAGCGCAGCCTGGCGGGCCGCGGTCGAGCAGGCCGAGCTGGCGGCGCGCTCCGACGCCCGCATCTTGCTCACTGGCGAATCCGGAACCGGCAAGGAGCTGCTTGCCGCCCACATCCATGATTTGAGCCCCTTCGCCTCCGGGCCGTTCATCAAGGTGAACTGCGCCGCCATACCCACGGAATTGTTAGAGAGCGAGCTGTTCGGACATGAGAAGGGCGCCTTCACGGGGGCGGCCGCCCTGCGCCGCGGAAAGTTCGAGCTGGCCGATGGGGGAACGATCTTCCTCGACGAGGTGGGCGACCTCCACCCCGCCAGCCAGGCCAAGCTGCTGCGCGTCCTGCAAGAGGGCGAGTTCCACCGCGTAGGAGGCGAACGGACCATCCGGGTGAGCGTGCGCGTCATCTCGGCCACCAACCGCGATCTGGCCGGACTCGCCGCGCGCCGGCAGTTCCGGGAGGACCTTTATTACCGCCTGAGCGTCGTTCCCATCCGAGTGCCGCCGTTGCGCGAGCGCCCGGAGGACATCCGCCCGCTGGCCGAGTACTTTCTGGAGGATTTCTGCACGCGCAACAATTTCAAGCCCAAGCGCTTAGACGAAGGTGTGTTTCCGCTGCTGGCGGGCTACGCCTGGCCCGGCAACGCGCGGGAGCTGCGCAACGTGATTGAACGCATGGCCATCCTGTCGCCGGGAGCGTTGATCGGACCGGAGTCCGTGCCGCTGGAGCTGCGCTCCTCCTCCACCGAGAAGTCGCCGTCCGCGCTTCGCCACGCGCGCGAGTCCGCCGAGCGGCAGTGTCTGGAGCGCGCGCTCGCAGAGCACGGCTGGAACGTCTCTGCCGCCGCCCGCGCCCTCGGCATGGAACGGACCAACCTCCACAAGCGCATGCGCGCCTTAGGCCTTCACCGCCGCTGACGCCCCTTGGCGCAGGCCCCCTCTTGTGGGGCAGGCATCCGGATGTGGGACAAGCTTCTCCTGTGGGGCAGACATTCTTGTCTGCGCCGGCCGGGCTTTTTGGGGCAGGCCTCCGGGCCTGCGGCTGGCATTCCTGCCCGCCTGGGTACCCTTTACCCACTGCCCTCCATGCAACCGAACCTTGCCGAGTGCACGGCCCAGCGTTTCCGCCCCCTCTCTTCCTATCTCCGTGTCCTCTGTGCCCTCTGTACTACTAGCCCGTAGATTCTTTTCTTCCCGCGAAGATTTTTACGCCGCAACCGGAGTGAGTTGCCGAACCGTAGAGCGGAGTGCGGTCAGGATGGCCAGGATGGCTTTGCGCCC
>Ga0101944_10001097_pt1 | contig 62408 bp, 45 predicted proteins | sample DewCreD2012metaG_FD_75245 | JGI IMG/M metagenome (GOLD analysis project Ga0101944, IMG submission 75245) | Hot spring sediment bacterial and archeal communities from British Columbia, Canada, to study Microbial Dark Matter (Phase II) - Dewar... ...
GAGGCGATGACCTCCATCGAGGCCTCGGGCAGAAAGGGGCGCGCCTCGCTGCCCGTCGCCGCGCCGGCGGCGGGTAGGTTGGCCCGGGCTTCGGCCAGCTGGCGCTCCTTCTCGGCCAGCTGTTTCTGCGTCAACGTCAACTGGTGCGTCTGGTTCGCCAGCTCGGCCAGCGCCGCCATCGCGTTGGCAAGTTCCTGCTCCTTGGCGCCGGCCTTTTCCTGGGCCTCGGCCAGCGCCTGGTCGCGGGCGGCGATCTGGCGACGGAGGTTAGCCAGCGCGGACTGGGCGCCGGCCAGTTGCGTCTTGAGGTCGTTGAACTCGCTCTGGACTTCCGCGAGCTGGCGGGCCTGGTCGTTGAGCGTCGCCACGACCGCCTGGGCCTTGACGAGTTGTCGCTCTTTAGCGGAGGCTTCGTTGCGCGCCTCGGACAGGGCGGCCTGAGTCGTCTCCAGTTCGCTGCGGGTGGCGGCGAGCGTCGCCCGAGTCTCGGCCAGCGCGGCTTCGGCCGCGGCCAGGGCCTTGCGGGCCTCCGCCAGCGCCTCGGGCGCGACGCCCGGGGCGGCGGGCGCGGCCGGGCGGTCGGCCTCCATCCGGCGCAGTTCGGCGCGCGTCAGTTCCAGCTCTTTGCGCAACTGCTGCTCTTGCTGGAGAGCGAAGTCGTAGTCGAGCTTGAAGGTCGCCATCTGCCAGTGCTGGCTTTCGGCGTAATCGCGCAGTTCGCGGAGCTGCGCCTCGAGGCGCGCCCGTTCGGCCTCCAGCTCCTGTTCGGCGCGCGGATCGGCGGCGCCCCGGCTGGCCCGCGCCTGTTCCAGCTCGCCCTGCAATTGGGCGACGCGCTGGGCCTGCGCGTTCAGGTCGCGCTGGGCGGTTTCGTACTTCTCGCGCCAGCCGACGGCGGCGGCGCGCTCGGTCTCCAGCTGGCTGATGCGCTGGGCCTGCGCCTCGAGTTCGCGCTGGACGGCGGCGTGCTTCAGGCGCCACTCGGCGGCGGCGGCCAGCTCCGCCTCCAGCTCGGCCAGGCGTTCGGCGTTCTGGAGCGCGGCGGCCTGCCCGGCGCGCAGGCGCTCCAATTCCGCCTCCATCTCCGCGGCGCGGTCGGCGGCTTCTTCGCGCTGTCGGTCGGCGTCGCGGCGGGCCGCCTCGAGTTCGGCGCGCAACTGGGCCAGTTCCGCCGCGGCCGTCTCCGGCGCGGTCGTCGGGGTTCCGGTGTGGGCGGCGCGCAGGCGCTCAAGCTCGGCGGTCTGGGCCGCGAAGGCGGCCAGATTGGCGCGCAGCGGCTCCAGCTCCGCCTCAAGCTCGCTGCGCCGGTCCTCCGCGTCCTGAAGCCGGTCGCGCAGCGCGTCAAGATCAGCGGCCAGGTCGGCGGCCCGGCGGGCCTGCGCTTCGGCTTCGGCCTCGGCGGCGTCCACACGGCTGCGCCATTCCGCCTCCACCTCGGCCAGGTCGGGGGCCGGGACCGCCAGGATCGTCGAGCGGAGGGCCTCGACGTCGTCGGCGGGCCGGAGATGTTCCGTGGCCTGGCGCAGCGCGATGATCTCCTGAGTGAGGCGTTCGGCCTCGCCGCGGGCGGCCTCCAGGGCCACCGAGAGCTGGTCGGCCTCGGCGCGGGCCGCGCGCTGGGCGGCCTCGGCCGCGTCGGCCTGGGCGGAGGCCTTGGCGAGGTCGCGCAGCAGCCGGTTGATCTGGTTGTCGCCGCTCAGCGCATCGGCGATCGGTTCCAGCAGCGCGGCCAGCAAGTTCTCATCTTCCGGCGTCCAGGCGCGGTGCGAGTACAGGGCGATGAGCACGAGCACCGCCAGGGGCTGGCCGTTGGCCCGGATGGGGGCCACCAGCGCCGGGCCGATCGGGCCGATGCCGACGGCCCCGGTCAGGCGGCGCAGGTCGGCGGCGTGATCGGCCGGTGTGAGGCGGGCGAGGCCGGCGCCGGTCAACGCGGCCCGCAGGGCCGGCGAGTCGCCGGCGGAGAGGAACGTGCCGGGCAAGAACTGCTCGCGCACCAGGTCGTAGGCGCAGGTCAGGCGGCACATCCCCAGGTCGTCGGGCGGGGTCAAGAGGAGGCACAGCTCGGCGCGGCAGGTGTGGGCGACGGCCAGGGAGACGATCTGGGCCAGTTCGTCCGGGTCGGCGGAGGCGTTGAGCGAGGCCAGGGCGACGACGGCCTTGGGGTCGAGGCTGCGGGCGGCCGGCGGTTTCTCCTCACCCGGCGCCGCCGGCACGATCAGGGGTTCCAGCGCCTGGGCGGTTGAGGCTGGCGTGGAGCTTGCAGGGACGGGGTGGGGTGTCGGAGCGCCGCCGAAGAGGCGGCGGTAGACCAGGGCCGTGAACAGCGGGACGGCGACGATCTCGGCCAGCCGGACGGCGCCGGGCAGGTTAGCGCCGGCGTACGTGAAAAAGAACAACTGGGCGACATGGCCGAGGCCGATGACGAGCAAAAAAACCGTTCCCAGCCAGGCATCCGGGATGCGGCGGAGCAAACCGCGTACGCTGATCAGCAACAGACCGCCGCCGGCCAGGGCCAGCTGTGCGACTTCCCAGACCGTTTCCTGGAGCGAACCGTTGTAGAAGCCGACGCCCGCCGCGAGCGCCTGATCCCAGAGCACGGCGCTGACGCCGGCGGCGATCAGCGCGATCAGAGCCAGGCCGAGGGTCAGGGCGTCCGCCGGGCGGGAGGGGGAGGGGAAGGCGAACGCCCACAGCATCAGCAGCAGGCTCAGCGTGCTGACGGCGCGCGTCAACGGCGGGGGCAGGAGGAGCGGGTCGATCAGTTGGAGGGCGGCCAGGAGCGTGCCGACCAGGCTGAGTAGATTGAGGAGGACGGCCAGGGCCGTGGCAATGGTCAGGCGCGCTGCGGTCGGGCCGCGTTCGCGGCGCCAGGCGTTGAGGGCCAGGGACGCGGCGGTTTGGAGCGCGAACAGGAGCACCAGGTGATAGACCAGGCTGCCGTTCAGCTCGGTGATCAGCATCACCGTTTCGGGGATGAGAGACTCCATGCCTGGGCGTGGGCGACAGTCGGCGGGTTCGAATTCGGATTATAGCATAGGGCTTTTTAAGGAAGAATTGGTCCGCCAGGTTAGAGATGTGTGTGGGCGCAAGCGGTCGAGGGGCCAGAGGCGCGCAGGCGAATGCGCGTTGACAATCCACGCAAAGCAAGTAAAATAGCGGCGTTCACTGACAGCTGTGTCGGGCAGTGGGCGCAAACCTTGCCGAAGTGGCGGAATTGGCAGACGCGCTACGTTCAGGGCGTAGTGGCCGAAAGGCCGTCTGGGTTCAACTCCCAGCTTCGGCACAGAGGGAATCCCGGCCCCGCCGGGATTTTTCCGTTCTTGTGGGTACGGGTGACTTGAGCCGGCCCTATTCTTCCCGCTGCGCGAGTCAGGAGTGAAGCCGTGACGCAAGACAACCGACGACCGCCCTTGACGCTGGCGCAGGTGGCGGGTCTTGTGGTCGTCGTGCTGGCCGTGGTGGTCCTGGTGGACTTCAGCCAGCGGCTGGCGGCGTCGCAGCGGCTGGTGGACGAGGCCAGCCTGGCCAAGACGGACGTGGCGCAGTTGGAGCGCGAGAAGGCGGCGCTGCAGACGCAAGTCGCTTATGCGACCACCGACGCGGCGGTGATTGCCTGGGCGCATGAGCACGGCAGGATGGTGCGGCCGGGCGAGGTCCTGGTGGTGCCGGTCGTGCCGACGGCCCCGGCCACACCGGTGGCGACGCCCGCCCCGGCGCCGACGTCGCCGCCGAATTGGAGCTTATGGCGGGACCTGTTTTTCGAGGCGGCCTCCGCGCGCCGTTCGCCTTGACGGGTTAAGGTGTCTGTGATATATTGAACGTGCGCCGGGAAAAGGCGCTATTTTATCGCTGCGGGGTAGAGCAGAGGCAGCTCGTCGGGCTCATAACCCGGAGGTCGTTGGTTCGAATCCAACCCCCGCTACCTGAGAGACACCCTAGTCCAAAAGACTAGGGTGTTTTCATTGGTCCGGCGGACTCAAGTTCGGGAGACCCCCATTCCAGGAGGATCCCGAAATGAACCACAGTCTAAAGGGCTTAAAACTCGACGACGCTGTCGAAGGCTTCCTGCAGCACAAGGCGGCCGAGGCGCTGAGCGCCGCGACCCTATATGCGTACAAGGACCACCTGACGGTCTTTCGGACCCAGGTGGGCGACCACCCTGTCCAGGCCATCACCACCGCCGACCTGCGCGCGTTCCTGGCCTGGATGCGCTCAGACTACCAGCCCCGCCGGCTGAGCGGCAAGACCGGCCCCCTTTCCCCGAAGACCCTGCGCAACTTCTGGGTCAGCCTATCCGCCTTCTTCCGCTGGGCCAGCACCGAATTCGCCTTCGAGAACCCAATGAAGGGCGTGCCGGCGCCCCGATTCCAATACCCCCCAATCGAGCCCTTCACGAAGGAAGAGATCGAGCGACTGCTGAAGGCCTGCGAGTTCTCGCGCGAGGCCAGGACCGAGGCGCGGCGCAAGTTCGTCATGCGCCGGCCGACGGCCAACCGGGATCGCGCCCTGATTCTGATCCTGGTGGACACCGGGCTGCGCGCCAGCGAGCTGTGCAGCCTGGCCGTGGGCGACCTGGAGCCGTCGACCGGCAAGGTGCACATCAAGCACGGCCGGGCCGGCGGCGCCAAGGGCGGCAAAGGGCGCTTTGTCTACCTGGGCAAGGCCGCGCGCCGGGCGGTCTGGCGCTACCTCGCCGAGCGCGAGGACGGGAAAGACCCCGACGCCCCGCTCTTCATCGGCAAGTTCAACCGGACCCTCCAGCGCGACGTACTGCTCAAGCTGATCGAGCGGGCCGGAAGACGGGCCGGCGTCGATCACTGCCACCCACACCGTTTCCGCCACACCTTCGCCATCACCTACCTGCGCTCGGGCGGGGACCTGTTCACCTTGCGGGCGCTGCTCGGCCACAGCTCGCTGGAGATGGTCCAGCACTATGCCCGCATCGCCCAGGTCGATGTGCAGGACGCGCACCGCCGCGCCAGCCCAGCCGACAACTGGCGGCTGTGACGGCCTCCGACCAGGAAACACCATGCTCCTGATGCTAATCGGGATGGTGCTTATTTCGGACCGCGAGGCTTGGGCGGACGAGATCAAGGCTGATGCCCCCGTGGCACGCTCACGCCCGAGCCATCTCATCGGCCAGGATGTGGAGGGCTCGCGCCTGGTCGCCGCGCGACAGACCGCGCAACAGGCCGGCCAGGTCGTCGTCCAGCCTGGAAGGCAGCGCGGCCGGGCCGGTCAGGGCCGTGATCCGGTCCCGGACCTCGTCCCCGAGCAGGGGCGCGTAGATGCCGTCCGTGATGCGCACGTCCGAGTGCATCAGGTTCTGGCTGATGGCCTTGTAGTCCGCCATCGTGCGCGCGTGCTGCAGCGCAAACACTGCGTGCCCGTGGCGGAACTTGTGCGCCGACCTGTATTCCAGCCCGGTCCTCTGATAAAGGCCGCGCAGGCGGTCGGTCACGGCCCCGTTGCGATGGGCGCCGGCCGGGTCCGGGGACAGGATTGGCTGACCCCAGCGGATGACGATGGGCGTGAACCACATAGCGGTGTCCGGCAGCCGGCCGCGGACGCGGGCATCCCACTGTGCCACCACCTCCATCAGTTCGGGGACATTCAACAGATAGGTCGTGCGCGAGCGGCCGTTCTTCGTATGCACGCCCAGGGACGGCCACTGCTTGACCTCACGCCGGGCCAGGTCGACGGCCCCGATCGGGAGCGAGCCGAAGGCGCCGGCCCGCATGCCCGAGAGAAACAGGAACGCGGTCGCGGCCTGGTCGCGCAGGCGGGCCAGGTCTTCACCCGTCCCAGGTTGGCGGCTGAGCGCCAATACTTCGTCCAAGGTCACGAAGACGTGCTCGCGCTCCGGCTCCGGCAGGCGCGGCGGGCGCAGGGTCTCGATCCAGGCCGCCGTGACCGGCTTGAAGTCGCGGGGGTGCTGGAGCCGTGCCCATTGAAAGAAGCGCCTCGCCAGCTGGCAGGACTTGCGCAGCGTGCTGCGCGCGAGTCCTTGCTCTTCTCGCCGGCCCCGCTTTTCCAGCAAGTACTGGGGGTACGTCGGCCTCAGGTCCACGACCTGGCCGAGGGGCGTCTCACCGGCCCAGTACAGGAGCGGCTTGAGATAAGTGGTATAGCGGTCGAAAGACTCCCGGCCCACCTGGGCGACATCGTTCAGGTGGTGCAGGAAGGCGTCGAACAGAAGGTAATTGGCCCGGCTAATCATCGGCGGCTCCACGGTGGATGGTGCAGCCACAGTCCGGGCAGCGGGCAATGTGCAGGATGTGCCGGCCCTCGCGGCGCTGTGAGGGATTGGTCATCGGGACGGCGCGCCGGCAGCGCAGGCAATAGGCCTCGCCTGGCCCAAGGGGCTGGCTGGGCCAGGCTTCGCGCACGCGCTGCACCCAGGCGGCCAGAGCCTGCCCGTCGAACCAGAGATGGCCGCGGCCATCCTGCTGATAAGGAAGGCCGTTGCGCATCCAGTCGTGCAGGTCGCCGCTGGTGATGTCCAGCTTCTGGCAGATCTCGGCCGAGCGGTACAGCGTGGGCAGCAAACCCCGGACGCTGGCGAGGGTGCGCTGTGAGAAACGCTTCCCCAGCCGGATGGGCGTGGGATCGAGGGCAGGTTGGGCGATAGACATCGGAAACAATCCTCCAGTGATCAAACTGGAAGCAGTGTAGGGAAAATATGAGCCGCCGGTTCCGAAAAGCCTCCGAGAGTCCTCCGAGAAACCTCCGAAAACCAACGAATCCGCGCCCAGCCCTATCCATTCACCCTCTTGTGCGGCGATTGGGGCAGCCCTATGCTCGTGCGGTTTTTTGAATAACGGTTGTAGGCCTCGCCGCGGAGGTTCACCTTGATTGCCCTTCAGAGCCGCCCACCAAAGGCTCCACCCGACGACCCACTCGTCAAAGAGCTCAGCACGCTCCTGGCCGCGCTGAAAAAGCCAGGTCAGGCGGAGCACCAGCCTCTGGCCGGGGCGCTGATCCCGTGCCTGCGAGAGCGCTTCACGGATTTAGCGGACGAGACCGCTGAGAGTGTCCTCATTCGAGGTCTGGCGCGTGTGTGGCAAGAGACGGCCGGAGCGGTGCCGCTCTCGCTGGCACACCAGACGCTCCTGGAGAAGTACTTCACGCTCATGGTTTATTACTTCTACCCGGCGCTGCATGGCCTACACCGTTACCGGATTTCGTCTGAGCAACTGATCGGGCCGGTGCGGACGTTGCCGGATGCGGCGGGCCGGTGCAGCGAGCGCGAGTACCTGGCCCTGATTTACGCAGACGGTGACGTGGAGCGCGCCCGGGAAAGCCTTAAGCGGTATGGCCCCGTGTTCGATGCGCTCACCGAAAGCGAGCTAGATGGGCTGGCCGTCCCAATCCATCCGAACACCGTCGACAGCCGGCGGAAGGTCGGGATCCAGATCCTGGCCGCACGGCTTCGGGGTCTGCTGGGCTGGCCAATGTCTGAGCCGGCGGCGCCCACCGGCGCCCAGGCTGACCCGGAAACAGCCCCGCTGACCGAGGGCCAAAGCGCGCCCGCGGAGGCTGATCCCCTTCCAGACGTGGGTCGCCAGTTTGCACTGGAGGTCGCCGTTGACGTTCCCGACGAACCGCTCCAAGACATCGTCTCGGCAGGGGAGGCGCGTCTACGTCGAGACGCTCTCGAAGAGGTAAGCCCACTCACTTTCGTGGGGGCGGATTTTGACGCGGCCCTGCGACAGGACCGGCCCGCTGTGGAAATGGCGCGAATGTTGGACCAGGCGTTTGCGTCGGCGGGGACGCCCACCCGGGCCCACGAGGCCCGGTGTCTGGCCCAGCAACTGGCAGCCATCGCACTCGGGCTGGAACCTGCCGCCGAACGGACACACGCCCTCACCCCTGCCAATGTGAGCCTGGCGCTGCGCCGGGTCCATCCGATCTTGGAGAGTGGCCAGGCCAAGCTGACCCTGCTTGACGTCCTGGCCGAGTTAGGCCTCCTTCACCGACAAGACGACACCTGGGAGTTTCCCTCGCCCGCGATGGCAGCCTGGTTCGCGGCCGAGTATATCGCCACTTACGCCGGTCACCGTTTCCTGCCGCAGGCGCGCCTTGCTGACCTCATGCGCTGGGCGTGCGAACTACTCGCGGGCCGGGGCGATGATGAGCGGAACGCTCTGCTGATCGAGGACATGGCCGGCGCACTCCGGCACCTGCACCAGGCCTCGCTCCTGGACATCGCCAGCCTGGTCGGCGTATTCCATAGCCGCGAAACGCCTACCGTGAGACGGTTTCGGGAGGTGATCACGCCCGAGGTCCGCCGCCTGGCCCAGATCCCATCCGGCATTCTGCACCGGCGGCTCAAGCGCCTGGACCACGTCTTCGGCCCGAACCTGGCCCGTGACGAGTATGAAACAGAGACTGTCCTGTCAGAGGGAGAATTGGCTCGGCCAGCTTCGAGGATCGAGCCGGGTGCACTGCTCGTGGCCCTTGGCCTACCAACGGCCCTGGCGAGCCGGCCGGACTGGCACCAGTCCAGGCCGGTGATCGCGGCCATGCTGAGGCAGGTCAGCGCCCCAACCGACCGCGGCCTCGCGCTCGCTTGTGCCGCCTGGCTACAGAAGTCGCGACTGACGCAAATCCTGGAGGTCGATCTCAGCCTGGGCTGGCCCATCATGCGCCCGGTATCGGCCCTGGACCTCCTGGTCGGCATGACGCGTGAACACGATGCCTTCGGCCGACAACTCGCCCTGAGCGTCCTGGCCAGCCCGCCCCACCTGGAGCTGCTGCTGAATAACCATGCTGCGGACGCCCAGGCATCCGCGATATCGCTCCTGCTTTTGACCGAGCGGCGCGCCACATGGGACAGCCGCGCACAGCAGTGGAGGCTGCTCACGTGAAAGGATGAGCACAGTGAAGACAGGCAGCGGGGGTCTCTGTGTCAAGTGTCATGGGAAAGGTTCGAGAAAGGGCGGCGAACCAAACGGGAAACGGTTCGCGCTGCGTTCCGGGCACTTCATTTATTTCGGGATACCCGAAATTCCGCAGCGTTTTTCGGGATACCCGAAATTCCTCGAAATGCGACTGTCATCATCGGTGATTGATGACATCCGTCACACCGAAAAAATACTGAGGACGCGATATACTCGCCCCCGTTCGACTAAAAACCGAAAAGGCACACCCGGCGAAAGCCGGGGTCGCAAAGCAATGGGTCTAAGGCCGCAACTGTGTCGCGGCGATGACTGCCAGGCCGCCGAAGTTTCCGAAGGGGTGACGCTCGTCTCTCCCCATAATTCTGTGACGACAGGCCTGGATGCACGCGTCCAGGCCTTTTTGTACATCACTGCCACTGGCTTCAGGCGGGTCCATCGGCCCGGGCATATGCCTGGCCAAGCCCGCCCGCGCAGTCGCCAACGGTCCGGGGAACAACCTAGAAGGCGGGACAGTGGTCCAAAGGGTGAGAGGCTTAAGTGCAGGGTGATCGGATGCTGTCTCGAGCCGGTGCAACGAGCAAAGGATGTGGAATGGCACTCAGACATTTGGTAGCCGGTTACGACATGGGGATGGCCGCGGGCAAGTTCAGCGGGCCACACGGGCACGCCGCGGTGCCGGCGCACGTGGCCGTCTACGACGGCAACAAGGTCACGGCCGACGACCTCCGCCTGGAGCATGAGGCCGGCGCTTCCAAGCCGCTCCTGATCGCGCTGGACCCGGGTGGGTCTCGCAGCTACTGGGTCGGCCGAGGCGCCTTTGATTGGGGTGATGCGCAGGACGCCCGCGACCTGGAACGTCTGACCGATGTGCCGGAGGCGCGGGCGGCGTTCTACGCGACGGTGACGCGCTACATCCACCGGTTCGGACCCATCGACGTCCCGGTGTGCCTGGTAGCCGGCGTACCGTTCGACGCGGTCTCAGGCGACAAGGGCGAGGCCAACAAGCGCGCCATTGAAACCTGGCTGACCGGCCCGCACTCCTGGTACGTGGGCAAGCAGCGTAAGCCGTATTCTATCCACGTGTCGGCCGCACGCGTGACCCGACAGGGCAAGGGCGCGCTGTATTACTACGCGCTGGATGCCGCCGGCAAGCTGATCCCGGCCCGCGTCCCAGAGCTCAAGGGCGAGGTTGGCGTCGTGTCGCTTGGCTTCCGCACCGCCGAGCTGGAGATCTTCCGCAACTACGCCCCGATCCCCAACCGGGCGGGCAACGCGCCCGTGGGCGTGCATCGACTGGTGGAGCTCGCCAAGCGCCAGGAGCGCCGCCACTACAAGTTAGGCGAACTGGACGATTTGCTGCGCTCGGGAAGCCTGGACGTGTCCGCAGCAAAATCGGCCTGGTTCAACGATCTGCGCGCCCTGGTGGAGAACGTCTGGGACGAGGCCTGGCCCCGCCTGACGCGCATCCTCGTCGTTGGAGGGGGAGCCTACCACGCCCAGGAGTGGCTGACCCGCACTTTCTCCGGCCGCTGTGTGGTCGTGGAGGACCCGGTCATGGCGATCTCGCACGGGCTACGCCGGATCGGCCTGCAGGTCTTTGGCACCGAGGAGGTATCCGCAGCTTCCACAGAAATGACGCCAGTGCTGGCCCCCACCGCGGATGTGACGGGCACCCAGGCAGTCGCTGCGAGCGACGGGACCACGCGGTGATGAAGCGGCTACCGGTACAAGACCGAGGCCGCGGCCGGAGGCGGATCACCCAGGCTTCCGTCGTGATCCCGATCAAGTTGAAGCTCCGCGATGGCTGGCACGATGACGTGATCCGCTTCTACCAATCTCTCCCGAGCGGTGCCCGCGCCTCAACCGTGGTGGCTATCACGCGGGCCTACCTGTCCGGAGAATTTGCTGGGAACGGCCCGCATCTGCCCGGGCCGGTTCTCGGGGTGGATGAGGGCGAGATCTACGCCGCCCTCAAGGACATGTTGTAACCGGGACGGTATGGGGCCGCAAGTGTTGCAGATGGTAGACCAGGAGACGGTTTCGTGACGACCAATCGCGCTTACCTCATCGGGAACCTCGCCGCGGACGCGAAGTTCGAAATCCTGAAGAACAATACTCCGTGCCTGCGGTTTATGGTGATCGTGCCCCGCAGCAGTGACCAGGTCAGCGCCCGGTTCCTGGGCTACACCCGCCAAGATGGACGGCTGGATAAGAGCCGCGTTCCGACCGAATTGAAAGACAGTCTGAAAGACCAGTTGCAGGTGGCCTGTTACGGGCATCGCGCCCAGCAGATCGCGGCCAGCGTGCGGGCCGGCGTGCGCGTCGCCGTGGACGGCTGGACCGAGGAGCGGCGCTTTTTCGACCGGGAGGTCGATCGCTACCGCGTGGTCTACGAGATCAACGCCGCCCATATCCTGGTGGCCGACGGCAATTGCGCCAGTGACGCGGTCACCAATCGGGTGCACGTGATCGGGCACCTCGAGAAAGATCCGCTCTTTGAAGTGATCGGCGGCTCGGTGCCCTGCCTGCGGATGCGGCTGCGCGTGCCGCGCGGCCCACGCCAGGTGAGCGCCGAGATGGTGCCCTATACGACCGAGCAGGGCTGGCTGGACCGGGCAGCCCTGCCGCGGGAGTTACGCGGGCGGCTCGTGGACATCCTGTCCCTGGTGGTGTATGGCCAGCGGGCGCTGCTCTACAGCAAATACCTGCGCCAGGCGGCCCAGATTGCGGTCGAGGGCTGGAGCGAGGAGCGCCGTTTCCAGGACCGCACGGTGAAACGCGAGCGCCGGGTTCAGGAGATCAACGCCGTGCAGATTGTGTGCGGGCCGGGCTCGGACTTCGAAGCCGGCGAGGCCTATCGCCGGCGCCTGATCGCGGAGGCGCAGGAACGCGGCGCTTACAACCTGGCCGAGCTCGGCCTGGAGCCGGTGCCGATGGTGGAATCGAATCTCGAAAGGGGCGGCTATGGAAATTGAGATCCCGCGCCGCGTCGGCCTTGCCGCCCTGCTGAGTGGGGCCTTGCTCCTACTCGCCTTGCTTGGCTACGTCGCCTCCCCGCGAACGGGCGATGGACGCCCTGTGCTGCTGCTGCCCGATGTGCGGGCCATCGAGCTCTATCGCCGGGCCACTGCCACCTGGACCGCGGACTGGCGCGACATTGGCGAGACGCTGGCCGGCCTCTTGGACCGGCAGGAGGCACCGCTCCTTGACCAGAGTCGGACGGCGCAAGAAGCCTTCGCTGAGTCAGTGGCCGTGGCCCGGCGCTTGGAAAGCACGGAGGCTCCAGTAGCCCTGCTGGGTCTGCACGATCAGGCCATGGCCGTGGCTGCCGCCCACGTGGATGCCAGCACGGCGGTCAACCGCTGGCTGTCCGGGCCATCAGCAGAGAACCTGTCAGCCGCCCATGAGGCCGTGGAGCAGGCGCGGACCTTGCTGGCCGCGCTCCAGGCCAATCAGTGGCTGGCTGAGCCCGCGGCGGCTCAAGCCCAGCCAGGGGAACAGCCGTGACGCTCTTTAGAATCCATTCGCTGAACCCAACTGCCGGCGGAGCAGACGTCGCCCGGCGACCGGAACCGTCCGGGCTCCCCGCTCCGGCCGCGGCTTCAACCTCAGCCGTCCAGCCTTACGTGGGTGCCGTTCAGGATCTTAAGCCCGCACCACAGCCTTCGCCTACTCTGGCGCACCTGAATGCGCTCCTGGAAGAGCGTGGCCGGCAGCTCACCGCCGCCACCCGACTGGCCTCGCACGCGACTCAGCAGTTGCAGCGGCTGGCGGAGGAGCTATGCCCGAGTGCCTTAGATGAGGAAAGGCGCAAGAGCAGCCCGAGCCTGGACGAGTGGCCGGCTGAGAAACTGGTGCGGTTCATTCTGGATCACACGAAACCGCGATTGCTCAAGGCTGACCGGGCGGCCCAACAGGTGGAGTCACTCATCCGGGCCTACTCGGAGATTCTGGCCGAGAACCGGCAACTCCTGGAGCGATTGGAGCCCAAGCCTCGTCAAGGGCCAGGCCCGGCTTCGCAGGGAGACCAGAGCCTGGTAGGACCGGAAACGGCGGCACATCCCGCGGTCAGGACTGTCCCAGCGCGCGAGACGCAGGCGGCGCAATCCGCGCCCGCGCCGGTCCCCCCACTGTCATCAGCGCCTGCCGAGGCCATGTTGGAAGATGCAGCCCATAATGAATCGACCTCAATTCACGTGGATCCGGCCCGCCTGGATGATGTCATCCGGGTCATGTCTGTGACCGGGTTGGCGCGGAGCACGCGCCTGGGAGAGAAGCTCAGCCAGTTATGGGGAGTCCACCGGCGCGACCGCCTGATCGGCAACACCTTCGACGCCCTGACCCAGGCGGGCCTGATTCGCTTGCACCGTGTCCGGGCCGAATGGCCCCAAGCGCCGACGCAACTCTTCGAGCTCACCGACAGCGGCGCGGAGCGAGCGAGGCTATTGGGCGCGCGTCTGGTGCCCAGCGAGATTGGCGAGGGCCTGCGCCGACAGCTGGCAGTCGAGTTGATCAGCCTGGTGCTTCAGGCTGCCGAGGTACTGACGGAGAACGGCTACAGCGAGGTGATCGCCTTCCCGCGCCCAATTCACCTGCCGGACGGAAGCGAGTACGTGCCAGCGCTCAGCGCCCGGGATCGGGGCGCGAACACGATTTATGTGGAATGTGAGCGCACGAAAGCGTCCTTGCCCCGTGAGGAGCGCTGGCTCCGGGCTGCGCAGGTCGGTGGCGGCACGGTCCACCTCATCACCACGTCCGAGTCTGTTCAAACCAGCCTGACCTCGGAGCTCAATTTTCTGCGCGTGCATCATCCGCTCCGGATCCTGGCCTTCAACATCCACGGATATCAGAAGGGGCGGCGGAGCGCGGACAACTCCTTGTGGGTCTATAGCCGGTGAGGTCGAGATGGTTTGGGATTTGGCCATGCGCACTCGCAAAGGATGCAACTGGGGCAATTGTCGCTCGACCCCATTGACTCAGGGACACAGCTTTTCTAGAGTCGGACGCGATTGGTGCGGCCGGCCCGAATGTGCCATTCAAGCCGTTGCCGTGCTGGGTGGATGAGGTGGGAGTTGCCTGGCAAATGAAACGGGTGTGGTCGTTGATTGCTCCCCTTGGATTGGCCTTGATGCTCACGGCCTGTGGTCCAGTGAAGATCAACCTGGGCGCCGTGAGCGCCGGCGCATCCGGCGAAGTCGAAACAGGCCTGTACGTAGTCAAAGAGGGTGACACCCTGAGTGGGATTGCCGAGGCGTACCGAACCAGCGTAGAAAAGCTCATAGACCTGAACGCCGAGCGGTACCCACGGCTGGCCGATAGTGGCGGACGGATCATTGTGCCGGGCTGGGAATTAGTTGTGCCAGCAAACGGCCTTTCAGGACCATTTCAAGGTGAGCCGGGACAAGACGGAGCCCACACGCCGGCACCGAGTGTAGACCAGCCAGGCGAGGGTGCCGCGCCGGCAGTAGATACACAAGACGGTTACTTTGATTATGACGCGGCACTGGAAATTGTGCGGCTGACGAATGAAGAGCGTTCACGCAACGGGTTGGCATCGCTCACTGTGGATGACGCGCTGATGACCCTAGCCCAATCAAGATCCGTCGCTCTCCAAGATGACTTTAGTCATAACGGTTTTCAGGCCAGCAGCTGTGGGGCGTGTGGCGAGAACATCGCTGGTTGGTATGCAGGGCAGACAGCTGAAGGCTTTGTAGGTCAGTGGATTGGGAGTCCCGGACATCACGACAATATGCTCGCAAGCCACTACACGGCAATCGGAGCCGCGGTGTTCCGCAGTAGTGACCATGACATTGCTTATGCTGTTCAAATCCTCAGATAAGTACTGAGAGCACGGCCCATGATTTAACTGGAAACTAGACGAACCACGAGGGCCACTAACGGGCAACCCGTAGGCTAGTGCAAGTTGAATTGGATACATTACCGAAAGGAGCAAACGGCTTCTCGTTTGCTCCTTTTAATTCTCAGAATGGAGGGCATGGAATGACTATCACGCTAAATCGCAGGCTGATTTTCGGATTGTTAGTGGCTGTTATTACGATCACGGGCCTCGTTTGGGCCGTACCCCAACTCATTCAGCCAGCTGCCGCACCAGAGGCGTCGCCTGAAGCTGTGGCCGCGAACTTCGCCCTAGCCTACTACGTGGCGGACTATCGAGACAGCGAGAAATGGCTGGCTGCACTGGAGCCACATATGACGGAGAAGGGACTCCGGCTGATCGAGGCTCAGGTAGCCCCGGTCGTGTGGGAATCGATCTCCGCTGCAAAATTCTCGAACACGCCCGAACAAGTCTCGATCGTTGACAAAGGCCTGGTCGCGGAAGGAAAGTCGAACCTGCCTCAGCCCATGGCCTGGCAGATCCAGCGCGTGCAGGTGACTCTCGCACCCGAAGCGAGGTGGCCGGGTATGAGTGCCAACACGATCACCTTGAACGTTTTACTGGAGCGTCCCGCTGATGGTGACTCCTGGAAGGTCAGCGCCACTCTTACCGATCAGAGCGTCACACTCTTCAAGCAGGAAAACGGCCAATGAGACCGTTGATCATCATCCTGGCTGCGTTGTTGGTAGTCACGATTAAGGCTTCCACAGCACTCGCCCAGACAGGGAGTCTCCCTCCCGGAGTGACGGTCGACAGCAATGGCAATTATCACCTGAACACGAATGTCTGGACGCCCGGCGAGCCCGTTTTCATCCAGCCGGATGGATTGCCCTCGATCCAGGTGGAGCTGCCGGGCGGTGGGGCTATCTGCGCCGCGTGTTTCTCCTTCAATACCTATAGCGGTCCCAACGGCGAAACCATCGTGGTGCCCAACACCTACACGGCCGTGATGATGGCCGTCACGGGCCAGAACCCGTTCAACACCCAGCCGGATGGGTATGTCCTGAGCGGCCTGCTCCAAATCCCGGCGGTCCTCGGGGTCTTCGAGGAGATGGGGGTTACGCCTGAGCAGTTTATGGATCCCCAGCAATGGAGCCCGGACCCGATGTTCTGGCTTCAACTCAACCTGGAGCTGAGTGGTCTTTGGGACCCGAACGAGATCAATGAAAACACACTCTTTCTGGCGACTGGCCTCTTTTCCTTCAACGCCGGCAATTGCCCCCCAGCGTTAGGGAACGTGTGTACACAGACAGCGAGAAATTCGAATTCGGGAAACGGAGGCGATGACCCCTTTGAGCGAATCTGCCTGGCGCTGGGCGACTGCAAGCCTCTCAAGCCAGACATCTGCGCCGACGGCCGTAATCTGACCATTGACGCGCCCAGGCCCCAATACCAGGTGGATCAGTATGCGCCGGAGAACCCCGTCGTCGTCGGGCAAGACGAGTCGGCCCGAGGCGCCGATCTGCGGGTGAGCGCCACCGTGCCGCCGGTCGTGGTGTCCTTCAACAACACGATCCGCCAGGACGGTGAGCAGGCCTGCACGTGGGTCGGTGGCGGCCAGGGTGGAGGCTGCGGTAACTGGGGCGGCAAGACCAACTACTCCGCTGGCTTCCAGCCGTGGATGGCGAGTGACCCGGACTGGGGCGTCGTCACCGAAGAGCATTGGATCTGCGTCCGGGATTCCAAGACCTACTTCGACCGCATCGCGCTGTTCACGGTCAACGTCGAGCTCACCGCCGAGTCGGCGGCCTGGATTACCTCGGGCGACCTGCAACAGCGCTACCCCGGCGCCAGGGTCTACCAGGCTCATTGGCCTCTGTGGCCGGGTCTCGCGCCCACCCTGCGGCGCGTCTCCTCCGATCAGACCGCCTGGTTCCTGCAATGGGAACGAATTCCGTTCCGTGATCCTGGAAAGTATCAGGTGAGCGTGGGCGGCCAGACGAGCGGCACCCCGTACACGGCCCCGCGCAACCTGCGCTACGACAACTCTTTTTTCGACGTCGCCCTCTTCGAGGCCGCGCTCATCAAGTGATTGATCTCAAGTTCCACTCACCCTTTCCCACCCTGAAGGAGCACTCCCATGTCGGATTCGAAGAAAGCCTCTATCATGCCGGTCATCGCCCTGGCGGGCCTCGCCTTCGCCCTGACTGCCGGCTTCCTGTACACGCTGCGGGCTGAGAGGGCCGTCGTGGTCGCCGCCCGGCCGATCAATGTCGGCGCCCGGCTCACGGCCGATGACCTGACGATCAAGAACGTCCGGGCGGCGGATGTCCCGGCCAGCGCCCTGACCAACGCCGAGGACGCCATCGGCCAGGTGATTGGTCTCCAGCGCGGCAGCGGCGACATCATCACGGCCGAGATGCTGGGATCCGAGTCGGTCTCGGCCATCGCCGGCGGACTGGCGCCGGACAGCCGGGCCGTGGCCGTGAAGGTCACGCGCTCATCGGGCATGGCCGGCCTGCTGCGTCCCGGGGACTTCGTGACCCTGATCGCCGTGGTCGAGCCGCCGGACGTCAACGACGTGTTCGCACCGACCGAGCCGGTAACCCAGACGGTGTCTAGACCCGCGGTGGCGGATGCCGAACCCGCGGCGTCCTCGACCGAGATCGTGCCCCAATCTCCATTCGCACGAGTGACGGCCACCGGGCTCAGGGTGCTGCTCGTGCCCCAGACCTTCCGGTACGAGGAAGTGACGACCACGGAACAGGACGGCTTCGCCCGCGTGCAGACCTCGCAGGTCGGCCAGCAGGAGTCCGTGATCGTGTTAGAAGTGCCCGCTGGACCCATTCAGATCGATGGGCCGAACGGCCCGCTCACAGTCACTTTGCCGGAGCTGATCGCGCTTCTGGACTCGCAGGCCAAGGTGTATCTGGCTCTTGAGCCGGCCGCCGGCGTCGCCGAGGGGCGCTTCCCGGGCGTGGCCATCGAGCAGATCGTTGATGCCGGCGTGGGAGGCCGCTAGCCATGTCCTCAAACGAAGCCCTGTCCATTTTGCTGGCCGGCCCCAACATGAAATCGATGCTGGACTACGTGTACCCGCCGTTCAAGAGCGATCCGGCTCGTTTCAACGTGCTCACCCTCTGTGAGAAGTGGGGCGAATTCGAGGGCGACGTGGCGAGCTACAAGCCCGAGGTTGTGGTACTCGAGGCCGCCATCGCGCCGGAACCTCTGGCACTGCGGGACGTCCTGGCCCGGTTCCCGGCCGGCACGCTTGCCATTGTGGTCCTGCCTTCCACGCCGGGCTGGCCGGAACGAAGAGGCGCAATTGAAGACGTCCGGACCACCGTGCGGGGCGTCTTCATCGCTCCCGTGAACTGGTCGCAGATCGCGGCCCAGGCCTACACCGCCGGCATCACCGAGCGCACCCGGAAATTCGAGACTGCCCCGGCCGGCGCTGCCCATGAGACGCCGGGGATGGGCAACTTGCCGTCGTCCGCGGTCGTCGGAACCCGCATCGTCGCCGCGACCTCCTTCGCCGGCGGCACGGGCAAGAGCACGATCCTGGAGGCTATCGCCGTCGAACTGGCGCGCAACCATGTCAAGACGTTGTTGTGCTCCTTCAACTCGCCGCCAGCGGTGGTCGGGCACATGGGGCTGAAATTCGGGCCGAACGCCGTGGAGTGGTTCAATCGTCCCACGACGGACGGGTTCCGGGCCGCGCTCCAGAGCCCAAAAGGCCACGCCGGGCTCGACGTGCTGCTCGCGCCCGAAGACCCTGAGGCGCTTGCGACGGCGGCGGACCGGCCGACCGAAAATCCGCTCAGTATCCGCAACCTGATCCACGCGGCGACCTCGTTCAATTACGGCGTGATCCTCTTGGACCTCCCGCCTTTCGCAGACTCGATGTGGGCCGTGCAGGGCGTGCTGTCCGCCAATATGGCGCTCCTGGTCAGCCGGCCCACGGTCCACGACCAGTTCGCGGCGCTGCGGGCGTACCGGTTGTTCACGCAGCGCCTGGCCGCCCAGCACCGGGTCCCGCTTGAATCGATCTTCGCGGTGATCAACTTCACGTCGCCGGATGACAACATGTCCCCGAGCGATTTCGTCGGAGGCCTGGCCCGAGCAGCCGGGGGCTTCCCACCCATCCTGGCCTCGTTCCCGTATGTCGCCCAGCTCCCGGCTGTGCAGAACCGTGGCATGTCGCCGATGCTGGCGCCGGAGACAGCCCCCTTCGCCAATGCCGCCAATTCGCTGGCCTCCAAGCTGATCGGCGGTTCGGTGATCCCGATAGCCACCAATGGCAAGCAGCCCGAAAAAGGCTTCTTGGGGATCAGGATCAAGATCAAGTGAGGGTCCCATGGAATTCTTGATTTCCGGCCTCGTCTCGCTCTCCGTCTTCAGCCTGGCCTATCACCTGCTTTACCGGCGGCAGGTCCTGAGGCGCGAGGCAGAAAAGCGCCTCGTGGAAGCCTTTCCTGATCAGCCGGCCCCATCCGAGATCGATCGGAGCAGCCCCGAATACCGGCTGGCGGCAGCCGGCATCCAGACTCAGAACCCGCGCCTGACATGGCTGTTGCTTCACTACGGGCCGGCAGCGGCAGCCTTGGTCACCACCCTGGCAGTGGGCATGCCGCCGCTCGTGGTGATTGGGGCCGGCCTGGTGACCTTGATCGCGCCCCGCCAATGGCTGGACGGGCGCGTCAAAGGCCGGGGCCGGCGCCTCGAGGCCGACCTGCCCCAGGTGTACGTGGAGTTGCTCGCAATCCTGCGGGCTAACCCGGACGTCGCCGGGGCTCTGACCGAAGTTGCCGACGGGCTGGAACGTGAGAAAGGATCGAACCCAATGTCGGCCGAATTGCGCCGCACAGCGCAGGAGGCGGCGGCGACAGCCATCGGGCGCGAGGAGGCATTTCGCAATCTGCAATTGCGCGCGGCGTCACCAAGCCTGGCGAACCTGGGCCTGCTGCTGGAACGCTTCACCCAGACCGGGGCCGGGGGCGGCGCTTTCTTCGACGCCTTCGCCGCCGGGGCCGGGAACGTGCAATCGATCCTCGAGGCGCGCCAGAAGGCCCAGGCCAAGGCCGCCGAGCAGATGCAATCGGCCCGGATCGTGCCCCTCCTCCTGGCCGCGACGCTGCTGTTCTTCATGGGCGACGTCACCTTTCGGGCCGCGTTCCAGCTCCCGCTCGTCCAGTTTGTTCTCGCTGGCGCAGCCGTAATCATGTATCTGGGCTATGTTGTCATGAGCGATATGGCCCGAGAGGCGGTCTGAGCCATGGTCACCCTGGACACGCTCCTCGACCTGACTGAGACGATGACCATTCAGGAGGGCGGGGTCAGCCTCTCGTCTGAAGAGCAACTTGCGGCTTTGCACTCTGCCTGGCAGAGCTTGCAGTCGGTGGCGGCCGAACTTCAGCGGCGCGAGCGAGTCGTGGCCGAACGAGAGCGCACCCCGGCACCAGCCGAGCCTCAACCGCCCGCCCCGATGCGCAACGTGGCAGGTCTGGCCCAGAACCCTGGGCCCAGTCGACGCCTCGTGCAAGAACTCCTGACCGACGCCCCGCGGTTGATCGTCGAGGTGCCGATGTCGTGCCTATCGCGCCGGGAGCGCGAGAAATTGTGCGGCGAAATCGCCTCCCAGGATGGCCTGGAGGCGGTCCTGGCTCAACTCATTCGCGAGTTGGGGCCGAGCCAGGCCCGGGCGCTCACGCTTCGTTTTGGCCTCGACGGCCAAGGTCCACGCCTTTACGACGATATCGCCCGGACGCTGGGCGTATCCCGCCAGGCAGCCAAGTTCAAAGTGACGCAAGCCTTGCGCGATCTGAGGAAACCAGACTGCCTCCGTCGCTTGGCAGAGTATTGAAGGAGTCGTGCCATGGAATTCGTCATCGCCCTGCTCGTCGCCGCCCTGACGGCCCTGATCACGTACAACGCCCATCCCCTACCGGGCAACTACTTTGAGGAACGTTTGCTCGCGGCTTTCGCACCGGCCGAAGCAAAGCCCTTGCCGTTCTACCGCGGCCTCCTGGCCGGCTTTGGGCCGCTTGTGAAGTACACGCCGGTCGGCTGGCTCCGCGCCATCGCCCGCCAGCTGTACTGGGCGCAGCTCGCCGGCCGTTGGATGGGTTGGTCGTTGACCGAGGTCGCCGCGCTGCATGCCGCGCTCCTGGTCGGCGGCGCGGTCCCGGCCATTTTGCTCGCCGGCGGAAGCCCCCTGACGGCAGTCGCAATCCCGGTCGCGCTTCCACTGGTCTTCAACATCCTGTACTTGCGGGCGCCTTCCCGGCGCGCCCGGCGGCAGTTCGCGGCCGAGCTTCCGGAATTGGTCGCCGTCGTGGCGGCCGAGGTCGCGGCGGGGACCTCACTGCAAGATGCCATCGCACGCGTCTCCAGCGCCCCGGGCCTGTGCGCGGCCTGGTTCCGGCTTGCTGGGCAGCGCGCGGCCGGACGGTCACTGTTTACTGAGGAGCACGAGCCAGGCGCCCTGATCCAGGAGGCGCTGGAGTGCGGCGAGCGCGAGCTGATCATGTTCGTGCGCGCCCTGGACAACATCAAAAAGCGCGGCACCGGCGCCCGGGAACTCCTGGGTCAGATCGCGCGGGACACGGCCTCGCGTTTCGTGGGCGCGGCGCAGGTGCGGGCCGAGAAGGTGGGATCGGAGCTCATCCTGCCCATGATCTTTTTCTTTTTCCTGCCGTACGTCGTCGTGATCCTATCGGTGATGATGGGACCGGTGTTCAGCGGTGGGTTGTTCTGAGTTGGTGAGTAGAGAGTGGTTAGTGGTAGGTGGTCAGGAACCAGTGACCAGCCACCAGTTACCCATCCCCGATTGCTGCTTACGAATCACTGCTCACTGTCCACTGTTCACTATCCACTTACTACTCACCCATTACCAGAGGTAGCCATGTCAACTCCAAGACTTGTCGCCATCGTCCCGGCCGAAGACGTGCTCCAGACACTGGTCAACGGCGATGGGCGCTACACCCTACACCGGGTTTTGTATGACCTGTACAGCCCGTCTTTCCCTTCGCGCCTTGGCCCGCTGACGGTCAATGTGATCTTCTGTGGCGGCGTGGGCACTTATGCCGCCCGGCTACGGATGCTCAGTCCACAGGGCCACGCCGTGTCGGAGACAATCTTCAAGTTCGAGGCCAGGACCTATCACCTGCAAGGGATCACGCTCGCCGGCACGCCGGTGGAAGCGCCCGGCGCCTACATCTTACAGGTGGACTTGGAAGGCCAGATCGTGGGCAGCGCCCCGCTCAAGATCGTGCCGCTCGACCAAGGGGCCAACATCGAAGGACCGGGGCGATGACACTGCTGCATGGCACGACCGTGCCCCTTGACTCACAACGGCCGTTCAAGGCCAAGGACCCATCCTATCGGTATCGGCTTACACCAACCGAGCGCGAGGTGGCCAGTCTCCTGATAGCCGGACTCGCCACGCGCGAAATTGCGGCCGTGCGGGGGGTCACGCCGAAACGGGTGGAGTGTGTCATCTCCAACATCATCGGCAAGCTGGGGGTTCAGAACCGCCGCGAGGCCCTGCCGCTGCTCTCGGAAGTCCAGGCGCAGGTGCTCACGCCCCATGGGAGACAGGCCTCATGTTCGCCATGCTGATCGTTACGGGGTCCGGCCTGCTCCTGCTTGCGGCCATCACCTGGGTGGTCTGGCAACGAAGTCTGGAGACGGGGCCGTGATGGAAACCCTGCTGGGATGGATCGCCGATGGGGTTATCTATCTGCTCAACGGCGGCCTGGTCTTGGTGTACGTGCTGTTTGGCCACGCGGCCCAGCTGGCGGCCACGACCTGTGCTGCGGCGCTCGCACTGACCTTCGACCGGCTTGTCCAACAGGAGGCCGTTTTCGCGCCGGGTCGATACGGCGGGAGTGCCCCGACCCGGCCTCCCCGCACGGCGCAGATCACCACGCTGGTCGCGCTGGGGTTATGGCTCCTGGCGAGCTTCGCACTCGGCGCACCGGTTCCGGCCATCGGTGCCGTGATGTGGGCGTTTGCGCTTCTGGCCCTCCTCATCATGCCGCAGCAACGCTGGTCACTCCTGTGGAGCACCAAGGCCGGGCTGGTCGTGTACAGCCTGGTCGTGATTGCCTATCGCCTCTTCCTGTGGCAGGCCGCCCAGCTCTCGCCTGCCGATCTGGCCGACGTATTCGGCGGCGCCCGCGCGGCCGGGAGCGTCATCGCCCAAAACGTCGGGACGGTTCAGACGGTTGGCGCCTGGCTGTTGTGGGTGATCCTGCCGGCCGGGTACGCGTGGATTCTGATTCAGAACTGGGCCATCCAGCCGATGGCGCTGGTCGGGCCGCTGCAGGGCGCTCGGGACGTGATCGCGGCGCTGCGAACCCGCGGCGAAGCGAGCCATTCGTAGGTCGAGGCCATGATAAGTACGGAGGTGCCATGCAGGCCGCAAGTCAGGTAAGGGAGTCATTGCGCCGGCTCTTTGGCGCGCTGTCCGGACAAACCCGGCGTTTTGGGGGGCGGGTTGACGATCTCAGGGTGCTCGACGCCGGGATCAATTTCGCGCCGGCCGGCCAGGGCCTGGTGGACGAGTACTGGTTCGAGATCGACGAAGAGCGCGAGGCTGGCGGGCGATGGCGCGGAGTCCGGGCCGTCAAGCTGGGCGAGCTGACCTACCTGCCGCAGGAGGCGCGGAATGATGCCGCCCTCATCCGCAAGCAGGCCGCCTTCCAGCGCGGCCTGGCGGCGGCCGGGATCGAGCTCATCACCCTAAGCCTGGGCATCTTCGAGAACGGCCCCGGGGTCATCCAGTGCTACGGCGTGGCCACCCGCGCCGCGGACCGGGCGACGGCCATCCGGCTCGCCCGCGAGCACTATGCGGCCGTCGTTGCGGCCTTTGCGGCCCAGTTCCCGCAGAGCCGCCTGACGCCGCTGCGCGCCGAACGTGCCATTTGGCTGGCGAATGCCCTGGAGGCGATGCCGCACGTCACGGCCCTGATCGGCCAGCCCGACCCGCGCGAGAGCGTGCGCGGTGGCGCCCAGCATCCGAACACCGGGGGCGCCCAGGCCTTCAGTGAGCAGCAGAACGAGCTCCTCTTCCGGGCGATGGCCCGCGCCCGCGAGGAGTTCGTCTTCCTCAACATCGCCACGCCCGTCCAGCGCAGGGACATCGCCAGGATGCAGGCGGCTCTCGGAGACCTGACCAGCCCCATCGCCTCGCGCCAGATGGGCGCGACCAGCATCGGCTTCGGGGTGTCCCTGCCCGTGATCCTGAATGTGGCCCAGGGGCTCTCGGCCGGCCAGTCGTACGGCACGTCCGAGACTCAGGGCGAGTCGCAGAGCACGGGCGAGACCCAGGGCAGGGCAGTCACGGATGGCGTGGCGAACACCGCGAGCTGGTCACGCACGGTCGGCCAGGCCCACACGGAGGGCGTGGCGCACACCGCCAGCCTGACCCACACCAGCGGCGTCTCGCACTCGGTCGGGATCTCCCAGGGTGCGGCCCAGACCCAGGGCTGGGCGCAGACGGCCGGGGAGTCGCAGTCCCATGGCGTCTCCAATTTCAACTCCCACTCCGAGACCGCCAGTGGGGGCACGGTCACAACGGTCAGCAGCGGTATTAACCAGGGCCACACGGACAACTGGTCGGTCAACGGCGGTGTCTCGGTCGCGCCGGCGGGGATTGGGCTCTCCGGTGGTGGCAGCGTGGGGGCCAGCGACTCGGTCGGCCAGAGCAGCGGGGTCAGTGTGGCCTCGTCCAGCGGCTGGGCGAGCACGAACAGCAGCGGCCAGTCCGTGAGCGACGTGACGACGGTCAGCCAGTCCCAGACCCAGAGCGGGTCGCAGAGCCAGAGCCAGGGCCAGTCGGAGTCGTGGGGCTCGTTCTCGTCCACGAGCGTGGGCCAGGCCACCACGCGCAGCCAGGCGGATACGGTGAGCGAGTCCCAGACCGTGGGCGGCGCGCGGACGGTGTCCCATGCCGAAAGCGTGTCCGAGTCGCGCACCGCGACCCAGGGCACCTCTCGCGGGCACGGGATCGCCCAGGCCCGCACGCTCGGCGCGATGCAGTCGGCCGGGCTCGGCGCCGGCGTCGCCCCATCCGTCTCGATCTCGAAATCCTTCCAATGGAAGGACGAGAACGCCGTCGCGATCACGGAGCTTCTTGAACAGCAGATCAACCTCTTGAAGGAGGCCGCCGAGGAGGGCGGCCTGTATTCGGACGCCTACGTGCTCACCTGGACTGAGAGTGGCCGTTCGGTCGCCGAGGCCGCGGCCGTGCAGGCCTTCGGCGGGTCACAGGGCGTGGTGACTCACCTCCAGCCGCGCCGGCCCATGGGGGAAGCCGAGGTCGAGCACGTCCGGCGGCACGTGCGCTGCTTCTCGCCCTCGACCCTGACCGAGACCCTCGGCTGGCTGAACGGCTACGCCTTCTCGACCCTGATCACGCCCACCCAGCAGGCGGCGTACTCCGCGCCAGGTTTATTCGAGGAAGGCACCGCCCTGACCGTCCAGGAGCGCACGCCGCCCTTTGCCCTTCACCCCGACTTGGAAGGTGAGGTGGTCCTCGGCTTCCAGGTCTCGACCGAGCGCGGCGAGCTGACCACGATCCCGCTGCGCCTCTCCGAGGGCCGCCATTTCCACACCGTGTTCGCCTCGGACACCGGTTTCGGCAAGACCGTGGCCGCCGAGCGGCTGGCGGTCGAGGTCGTCGGCGTCTGGCATCATCGCGCCGTGGTCCTGGATTTTGGGGCGGGCTGGCGCCGGCTCCTGTGGAGCGTGCTGCCGCGCGAGCGCCTGGACTTCTACCAGCTCTACCCGGGCGCGGTCCGGCCCTTCCGCTGGAATTTCCTGCAGGTCGGGCGGCGCGTCGACCCGGACACACAGATCTCGGCCACGGCGGAACTCATTTGCTCGGCGGGGCGGATGGGGCCGCGCCAGCTGGGCTTACTCAAGCGCACCATGCGGGCGACGTATCTCCAGGCCGGCGTGATCTTTCCCACCACGCGCCTGGAACGGGAAGAGTTCGGGGGCCGCCTGGACGCCTGGCAGGTGGTCCAGGACGAGGAAGTGGCCGCCCTGGTCGCCGCGCGGACGGCGTATGGGAAGCCGGGGCCGGTCGTGTCCGCGGGCCAGCGCGTCGACGCCCTGCCGGCGTTCGACCGCCAGAGCCTGGCCGTGCACCGCTCGCGCCAGGTCGGGGTCGGGGACGTGTATGCCCGATTGGAGGGCGAACTTTTCTCACTCGATCCGCGCGACCCATCCCGGGCCTCGCTCGAAGGTGCCCTGGTCCGCCTGGAGCCGTTCACGCGCGGCACGCTGGGCACGATGTATGGGCCGGGCGACGGCTCGGTCGCGGTGGAGGACCTGGGGCTGCTCGGTCCGGAGACTGAGGTCGCGGACCGTTGGGGTCTGTGTATTTTGGAAGCCGGAGCGATGGACGAGTTCGCCAAGATCGTGGTGTTCTCGCTGGCCGCCTGGCACCTGTACCACGACGCGATTGCGCGCCGGCGCGAGGCCATCGGCGGGCGCTACAACCGGCCCCTGGACGTCTTCTGGGAGGAGGCCAACAAGGTCCTGAGCGGCGTGCCGGTCGGTGACGACAACTCGACCTCGAGCGGCGCGGGGGCCGTCCAGCTCTGGCAGGCCATGTGGCGCGACGGGCGCAAGTACTCAATTTTCTTACACCCGCTGGCGCAGACACTGTCTGAGCTGCCGGCCGGGATCCTGGCCTCCTGCAACAACGCCTTCTTCGGCCAGATGAAGCATCTGAAGGACCGCGACCTGGCGATGGGGCACCTAGCCCGCTCGGAGCGCGGCTTCACGGATGAGGAGTACAAGCGCTTCGCGAGCCGGATCCCGCGCAAGAAGGCGATCGTGAAGCTGGGCTATGACGACGACGTGGCCGGCGGCGAGCCGATGCTGGTCCAGCCGCTCATCGTGCCCGGCGTGGAGCCCACGGATGACGAAATCGCCGAGATGGTTTTCGGGTATCCCAACTAAGCCTCCGCGAAGTCGAGGCCTTCCCCTCTTGCGCCGGCCTCTCAATTTTGCTTTTATCTTGCGGCGATTGGAAAGGGACGGAGCACGTGTTGCCAGAGCATTCAACGTACGGTCGGGACATCATCGGACCCGTGATGGCGGCCAGGCTTCTCAGCCTCGACCGGTCCACAGTCCGACGGCTCGCCAATCGTGGCGCAATCCCGGTCTACGCCTGGACCCCGGGCGGACACGCCCGCTTCCGCCGGGCAGATGTTGAGGCCTTGCGGGAAAGGCTGGCAGCCCGCTCGAAGCGGGGCCGCACGGTCAAGCGTCTGCGCCAGCGCGCCGGCGCCAAGTCGCGTGAGGTCAGAGACGATGGTCAAAGGGCTTGAGGCCCTGGCCGCGGCCGGGCTGCTGGCGCTGTCGGGCTACCGTGTGTTGCAGGGCGGGCTGCTCGGCATCTTTCTGGCCGTCCAGACGACGGTCGTTGCCGTCCTGCTCCTGGTCCGGCGCGCCCCAGCCCAAGAGGCCAGCTGGGTATTCCGGCTACTGGCCTGGCTCTCGGCCGGCCTGCCCGTCCTCTTGCAGCCCGGCGCGGGCGCCACGTGGCCGGCAGCGGTGCAGATCGCGGGGTTAATGATCGCGATCTGGGCCAAGGCCAGCCTGGGCCGGTCCTTCGGCATCGCCCCCGCAGACCGAGGCCTGTGCGTCCTCGGCCCATACCGGTGGCTGCGCCACCCGGCGTACGCCGGAGAGCTGTTGAGCTTTACGGGCGTCTGGGCCTCGGCCCCGACCCTCTGGAACACCGCCTTGCTCTTGCTGATCGGCGTGAGCCTCCTGGTCAGGATCGCGGCGGAAGAGTCGGTGATGAGTGGCTATCCCCAGTACGCGGCGCGGGTGCGCTGGCGTCTGGTGCCGGGAGTGTGGTGAGAGATGGAACCCCAAGTATTGCAGATATTCGTGGCCGGGCTCAGCCTCGGTGTGGGGACCGGTATGGCGATCATGGCCATCCGGCGCTTCCTGGAGGAGCGCTAGACCATGGCTTCGGTCTTCCTTGCGCTGGTGATCCAGCCGGTTGGCGTTGCTCCTGGGACGATGCCATGAGCCGCAGAAGCACTCCGCTAATGGCCGGGCTATTTGTGGCAGCTGTGTTCGCCCTGACCAGCGGCCCCGCCCACGCGGCCCGCTACGGCTCTCCAACCGTGATCGGGCCAGTGCCCGCCAATGGTGTGCTGCGCGTTTACCTGAAAGCCATGTCGGCCTCCGGGCCCCACCGGCTGAACTTCCTCAACACGCGTACGGGCGCCTTCAGCACGGTGTCAACGCCAGGGGGTTCGTATGGCCTGGTCGGGCTGGCGACTACCTTACCCGTGGCGACGGGCGATTCGGTCCAGATTGAGATGCTCAACGACAACACCGGCGGTTCGATGGCGATCGGTTATGAAGACCCGGTGGCGGCCTGGCAGTGCAACGGCGGCGACGATTTCGGCGATCTTTACGGCATGGCCGCAGCCGCGGGCGCGCCCATCCTGGCCGTGCAATGTTGGGAGGACTGGACGGACGCCGATTACAACGACGTGGCCCTGATCGTGTCTTATGAGCCGGCCACGGTCTCAACCAACACCTTCACCCCAACGGCCACGCAAACCGCGACCTGGACGCCGACGGCGACCCGCACACCGACCGCGACTGCGACCGCGACCGCGACCTGGACGCCGACCGCGACTGCGACCGCGACTCCGGTTCGGGCGGATCTCTCGGTCACGGTGTCCAATAGCGAAAGCTCGGTGACCGCCGGGACCGCGACTATTTATGCGGTCGTGGTCCGCAACGACGGACCCAATCCGGTCACAGCAGCCCCGGTCAGTGCCAGTTTCTCCGCGGCGTTCGGCTCCCTGACCTGGACCTGTTCGGCCACGGGCGGCATGTGTGGCGCAGGGAGCGGCTCCGGCAGCGTCAATACGACTGTAAGCCTGAGCGCTGGCGGCTCGGCCACCTTCACGGTAAGCGGCCTCGTGCGCCACGATGCGACTGGCGTGGCCTCCGCCTCCGCCAGCGTGAGCACGGCTGGCGGGGTCCAGGAGTCCGATCCGGCGGATAACAGCAGCTCGGACTCGGATCCCATCCGGGTCATCACCGATCTCTCGCTCACCAAGGGCAACGGCACCGGCGTCGTGATCCCGGGGACAGAGACCACGTACACCCTGGTCGTGGCCAACGGCGGCCCAAGCCGCGCGGTTGATGTGCCGGTCACCGATATTTTTCCAGCGCAGTTGGAGGCCGTGACCTGGACGTGCGCGGCATCCGCGGGGGCGTGTGGCTCAGACGCTGGAGCGGGAGACATCCACGCTTTGGTCAGCCTGGATCCAGGCGGAACGGCAAGCTTCACCGCGGTCGCCAGGGTGCGGGCGGACGCAACGGGCACGGTCTCGAATTTGGCTGCGCTTGGAGTCCCGAGCGGTGCGATCGACCCAACTCCTGAGGATGAAACCGCGACCGATGTGGACGTCCTTGAGCCGCGGGCTGATCTCGCCCTGAGCCTCGCGAATGGCGTGGACGCGATTGTGCCTGGTACGGACACGTCCTATACCGTCACCGTCACCAATCGCGGGCCGAGCACGGTCGCGGGTGCCCGTGTGAGCGTTCCTTTCGCGGCACAGCTGTCGAACATCTCCTGGTCGTGCGCCGCCACGGGTGGGGCCTGTGGCCTGGCAGGGGGCGATGGGGATGTTGAGACTACCCTGACCCTTAGCCCGGGCGGGTCGGCAACATTCACGGCGACGGGGAGAGTGGCGGCCGGGGCGACGGATGCCCTGACTCAGGCCGCGACCGTCGGTGTTCCGGCAGGCGTCCTCGATCCTGACACCGCCAACAATCGTGCCGTGGACACGGACGCGCTGGCACCCGTGGCCGACATTGCCATCTCCAAAAGCGTTTCCCCCTCCAGCCTCGCGCCAGGCCAATGGGTGACATACACCATCACTGTTCTCAACGCCGGGCCAAGCGATGCGCCGACGGTGACCGTCACGGACTACCTGGCCCCGGATCTACAGAACGCGACCTGGACGTGCGCGGCTTCTGCTGGGTCCACCTGCGCGAAAGCCAGCGGGTCAGGGGACATTCAAACGACGGTTGATCTGAAGGCCGGTGGAATGGCCACCTTCACCTTGCGGACGCGGGTTCGCAGCACGGCAGCCGGGGTCGTGAACAACTCGGCGACGGCGGACGTGGGTGGCTCAGTCCTGGACCCGAATCCGGGCGACAACCACAGTGGGGACATACCCGTAGTGCTCTTCCCCGAGGCCGGCCTCGCCATCGTGAAGACGAACGGCGTCAACGCCATCACGCCGGGGTTGCCCGTCACCTACACGATCACGGTCCACAACGGCGGCCCCAGCGCGGCCAGGGGAGTCGCCGTGCTCGATATGGTCCCCGCGCAGCTGGCCGGAGCGACCTGGACCTGTGCGGCAACGGTCGGCTCCCGTTGTGCAATCGACGCGGGGAGCCGGGACATTAGCACGACCGTGGACCTCCTCGACGATGGCCAGGCTGTCTTCAACCTGGTGGGCCGCGTCCCCGCCGACGCCCACCTGAGCGGGGTCGGGATGACTAATACCGTCTCGCTCACGGCGCCGGCCGGTGTGACCGTCCCACCTGGTTTCCAATCGAGCACGGACGCCGATCCGTTTGCACCCCAGGCGGACCTGGCCGTGACCCTGAGCTCGGACGCGGTCCCCGGGGCGCCGCCCGGCACTGAAATCCGGCAGCGCCTGTCGCTCGCCAACCTCGGGCCGAGCGTGGCCGTCAACGCTCGCCTCGTGTATAGGCTCCCGGCCAGCGCGGAGGTCTTGGCACCGCCCGCGGGCTGTACGCTGGCCGGGGACAGAATTACGTGTGACCTGGGCCAACTAGGGACTGGGGATCGGCGAGACGTGTTTATCCGACTTCGGCATTTGGAAGAAGGCACCCTCACGACCAGCGCACAGGCCTCGTCCGACGTGCCGGACCCGGCAGAGGGGAACAATTCGGCCAGCCACACGTCCTTCACGGGACCACGCCCGACCACGGTCCCGACTCACACACCAACCGCCACGCCGCCCACGCCCACGGCGACGGCCCAACCCGGCCAGCGCGCGTCCGAGACGCCGCCGGCCACCACGACTCCGACCCGGACACCAATGCCCACCACGACGGCGTCCGCGACCGTCTCGCCGACGCCAACGCGCGAGCCCAGCCGCACTCCGGTCCAGATGCGCGTCACGCCCGTGAGGCTGACTCCGACCCCGCCCGCGCCAAGCGCGCGAAACGGCTGGCTCTGGCTATATGGGCTCGCCACAACAATTCTTTCCGGGCTGATCCTGGGCACGACCGCGCTGCTGCGTGACCCGCGGCCGTGGGCCCTTCGGCGTCTCACGGCCCTGGCGGCCTGGCAGCTCCAACGAAAGCAGGACTTTGAGGACCACACACCATGACTGAACTCACCCTCCTATCCGTCATCATTCAGGTAGCGACCCTCCTGGCACTCCTGAGCCTGGGCCTGATTGCGAGCTACTACTTCAAGTGGCAAGCCGTCGAGCTGGAATTGGCCCGTGCGGTGCTGGAGGACTGGGCCATGCTCGAACGCCGGAAGTTCCGCGAGGCGAAGGCCGCCCAGACCCTGGTCCCGGATCCCCTGGCCTGGGCCTCCGCGCAGTTGGCCGATGGCCTTGGCTTCGAGACTCAGGTCACCGCGGTCGCGCGGGCCGTCCCGGCGATGCGCGCGGTCGAGCTCATCGCCGCGGACGGGCGCCGGGTCGTCATCTCCCCCCTGAGTGCCCGGGCCATCAAGCAGGCGCAGTCCCTGGGAAAGGGCCACCTGGCCGCCGCGTACAACCAGCCGCTCATCAATGGCCGCAGGCCGGTGAGCGTTGAGCGGACTCTGCTGAGTGCTGGCGACTACTTTGACCTGGAGGCCGAGCAGGCCGGGCAGCGGTTGAACGTGTGCTGGGCTGGCGTCACCCGCCTGTGGTTCCACGTGCTGCCGCCCCTGGAGCGACACGCGGGGCCACGCGAGGCACGGGTGAATTGACATGCGGCGCGGTGGAGTAAGGGGGCGCTCATGGTGACCCGGCTGCGCCGCATGGCGCTCACGGATGCTGCCCTGCCGGCGTTTGGTGTCCTGGTGTCCGGCTTAGTCCTGGCAGCCGGCGTCTATGGCGGCTGGGAGGCGGGCCTGATGGTCCTGGCCCTGCTGTGGCTGACGATCATGGCGGCATTCGATGTGAAGAGCCGCGAAATCCCTCATGCCGGCCTGGTGCTGGCGCCGTTCCTGGGGGCGTCGGGATATGGGGTCTGGCGCGGCGATTGGGCGCTGGCCGGACTCGCGCTCGTCGTCCTGGCCGCCAGCGAGCGAGACCGGCTGCCTGGAGCCTGGCGGAGGGTCGTCGTACTTGTGGCGCTAGCGGCTTGCGCAGGGCTGCTCTGGCAAATGCGGCCCGAGTCCCTGGCCGGCGCCCTGGCTGTCCTGGTCTTCTGGGTCATGTTCGATCTGAATTGGTGGGCGGGGATGGATGCCCTGGCGGCGATCACGCTCGTCGTCCTGTGGCCGGACCTGGCGATGGTGCTGGCCATCGGCCTGGCGCACCTGGGCCTGGCGCTCGTCTCTCGCCGGCCCCTGACCCGGCCCCGGCCGCTGCGTGCGGAAGAGCTGCTCGCGACCGGGCGGCCGGGCTTCCCGGCCCTGGCGCTCTCGATGGGTTTGTACTGGATTCTATGGCTACTCAAGTGAGGGAACGATGATTTTTACAAATCTGGCAGAGGCCTTCAGCGCCCAGAGCGGCAACGCGGCTGGCAGCCAACAGACCGGTGGCGGGTTGCTGGGCCTGCTCGGCCCGAGCGCGTCCACACCTGGGCTGAACCCAACCGTCCGGCGCGAGATCTTCGACGAGGTGGCGCGCCAGGTCGCGGCCGAGTTCCGGGCCGAGCAGCTCCGCACGCCGACAGACGCTGACCGCGAGGCCGTGCGGGTCCGCGTCAATCAGGCCACGGCCATCGCCGTCCGGCGGCGGGGCCTGTCCAGCGTGCCCTACGACGAAGAGCAGCGCCTGGCCGCGGACATCGCGCGCCGGCTGGTGGGCCTGGGCTTCCTGGACCTCCTGCTGCCGCCGGCGCGCCACGACATCGCCGAGATCGCGCTGGATGCCTTCGGGGTCGCGTGGCTCAAGCTCAAGGGTAAACGCGAGTTCGAGCCCCTGGACGATCTCGACCTGGACCTGGTGGAGGTCGAGACGGTCTTCTCGAATTTGCTCGGCCAGCAGCTCAAGGCCGCGAGCGAGGCCGAGCCATCCATCAACGCCAAGCTGCCGCGCACCCGGGCCAACCCGGGTGGCGGGCGCATCAAGTACATCCATCCCATCATCACGCCGGGCGCGGGCTTCCCGTCGGTCAACATCCGCCTGTTCGAGCCGGAGCCTGTGAAGCCGGAGAAGCTCCTCGAGTGGGGGATGCTGGACGAGGGGACCCTCGACCTGGTGGCAGGCCTGGTGCGACGGGGCCAGCGCGGCTTCATCTGCGGGGGGACCTCGTCCGGCAAGACCACCATGCTCTCGATGCTGTGCAACTTCCTGCCTGTGAACTGGCGGGTTTTGACCATCGAGGACCCGCAGGAGATCTGGATCGACAACCCGCACGTGGTCACTCTGGAGGCCCGCCCCGCCAGTGCGGCCAGCGAGCTGCGGCCATATCTCCTGCGGGACGGCGTGGACGACGCCATGCGTATGACGCCCGATTACCTGGTCGTCGGCGAGGTGCGCGACGGCCTGGCGGGCCAGGGCCTGTTCCGGGCCATGATGTCCGACCATGCCGGCATGTCCACGTTCCATGCTGAGAGCCCGGCCCTGGCCGTCGAGCGCATGGCGCTTCTGTTGGAAGCCGACACGCGCACCAGCGGCCTGGCAGCGCGCAAGATGTTCGCCTCGGCCCTCGACTGGCTGATGCAGATCGGCTTCGACCCTGCCGGCCGGCGGCGGGTCTTCCAGGTGGTCGAAGTGGACGAGGAGCTCGCCAACGGCCAGGTGACCTTTCAGAAGCTGGTTGCGTATGAAGGTGATGGAGTCTGGCGACAGGGGGGCGGTCCCGGCCGCGAGCGGGGCGGACACGGAACCGCCGCGGCCCTGCCACGAACCTGGCGTGAAATCATGGCCCTGGATGCCGGGCTGCGGGAAAGGTATCGGCCGGTCATCGAGCGCCGCCGGGCGGCCTTCCGGGCAACTTGAAAGGGGGCGATGACAGGAAAACGGACCTCCCGCGGCCGTGGCCGCAACACGTGGTACATGCACAACTCACCCTACCCAAGGAGAAACTGACATGCTGACTCGATTGCAAAACAAGGGCCTGGAGACGCTGGAGTGGATCGGCATCGGCGTGGTCCTGATCATCGTGGCCGTGATCGCCTACAACGCCCTGGGCGGCAAGATCGTCGAGTGGATCGCCCAGGTCGCCGGCGCGATCTGAGGCCGCCATGCTGACGCGACACAGCCGGCGCGGTCTGGAGGTCCTGGAGGCAGCGGCGACGCTCCCCCTAATGCTCTTCCTCCTGACCGCGATTGCGAACCTGGGCTTCGTGGTCTACGCCCAGCAGGCCGTGCAGAACGCGGCCAACTACGGCGCCCGGATGGGCTCGACGGCCCAGGACTGCCGCTCGTGCGTGGCCGCCGGCGCGGCCTGGTCGTCCATCCGCCAGACCGGCCTGCAGAACGCGGGCGTGGATGTACTCGCGCCCGGCGGGGTCGTGGGCAGCACGCTCAAGATCCGCGTGAGCGCCCAGGTGCCCAACCTGCTCGGGCCGCTGGCCGCGCTGCTGGGCGGGAGCCTGGGCGATCCCTTCCAGGTCTCCGCCGAGGCGACGTTCCGGGCGGAGGGCTGGTAAAGCAGTAGGCAGGAGGCGGTTGGCAGAAGGCAGTGAGCAGTCATTGATAACTGCCTTCTGCTCTCTGCCTCCTGCCTACTGATCACTGGAGATTTATGCTCAAGACACGACACGCCTACTCCACCCTCTTTTGGGTCGGCTTCCTGACATTCGCCGTGGTGCCGCTCCTGGCACTGGCGATCAACGTCGGCCGCTGGTTCTACGCTCGGGCTGAGATGTACAAGGCGGCGGATGCTGCGGCGCTGGCCGCAGTACAGGAAGTGGATGTGCCCATCTACATTGAAACCGGCCAGATCATCATCCGCGACACGGCCTTCGGCAAGGCTCAGGAGTACGCGACCTTGAATGCCAATTACCTGATCAGCCGCAAGATCTACCCGAGTGTGACGGCGATTGAGGTGGACAACGCCCGCAAGACCGTGCGGGTGAAGGTCATGGCCGCGGCCGAGGAGCTCGTGCCCCTCATCGGGACCGTTTATCTGTACGGAGAAGGGGAGGCCCAGGTGCGAGGCCGTTTCCAGCCATAGCGTCCCCATTAAGGCGGACTGAGACGAACGTTTCGGAACGGATTCCGAAAGGCTGCCGGGCTTAAGAAGGAGTTCGTGACGGCCACCTAGGTGGCCCGCCATTCGCAAAGCACCGCATCATAAAGTCCGTCCCCTCGGCCCGCATCCCAGTCCTGGACAACCCATCGAAGTGTCTTTCAAGAGAGTGATTCTCATGACTCGTATTCCTGCTCGCCTGCACCCGGCCCAATTCAGACGCGGCGCGTTGCGCCAGGTCAGCCGATGGCTGCCGCCCGTGATCCTTCTGTTCGGGCTGGTGGCTGGCCTGACCGCCCCCGCCCAGGCGGCGACTTACTGGCAGTTCCTTGGCTTCGGGAACACGGTGAACGCGCTCGCCCTGGACGTTGGCGGAAACCTGTATGCCGGCAGCAAGGCGCCATTCTCCAACATCAATAGGTGGGATGGCGCTGCCTGGCAGGGCCTGGGGCAGGCCAACCAGAACGTCCTGTCCCTCGCCTTCCACGACGCGACGAACACCCTGTACGCGGGCGGCTATTTCACGTTCGTGAGCGGCGTGCCCGCCACGTATGTCGCCCGGCGGACCGGCTCGGGGTGGTCCAGCCTGGGGTCTGGCGTGAACAACGCCGTCATGGCGTTGGAGCTGGATGCGGGCGGCAACCTGTATGCGGGCGGCGACTTCACGATGGCCGGGGGCGCCCCGGCCGGCTATGTGGCGCGCTGGAATGGCTCCGCCTGGCAGACCCTCGGGGCCGGGACCAACAACATCGTCTATGCCCTGGAGGCAGGCGGCGGAAATCTCTATGCCGGCGGCTCCTTCTGGGAAGCGGGCGGCGCCTCAGCCAGCCGCATCGCCCGGTGGAATGGCTCCGCCTGGCAGGCGCTCGGGTCCGGGATCAACAACACCGTCTATGCCCTGGCCTTTGACCCGGAGACGGGCAGCCTGTATGCCGGCGGAACCTTCACGATGGCGGGCGGCGTGCCGGTCAGCAACATCGCCCGGTGGAACGGCTCCGCCTGGCAAGCGCTGGGGACCGGGATCAATGGCGCGGTGCTGGCGCTGGCCCTCGATGGCGACGGCAACCTATACGCTGGCGGGGAGTTCACCCTGGCCGGCGGCGTGCCCGCGGTCCGCGCGGCCAGGTGGGATGGTATCCAGTGGTCGGCGGTCGCCGCGGGTACTTTTGACAACTCGGTCCGGGCGTTCGCCTTTGACGCCGCCTCGGACAGCTTCTACGCTGGCGGGGACTTCACCGGCCGGATCGCCAGGCTGGCAGAAGACAACACACCACCCACCAACCCGACGGCCACGACGGCCGGCGCCACCAGCGGCGCCTGGACCAAGCAGGGCAATCCGCTATTTGCCCTGTCTGGCGCCGCCGACGCAGGTTCCGGGGTGGCCGGCTACTACTGGTATTTCGGCCCGGACAGCGCGGGTGAGCCGGGCACCTGGACGCCGTCCACGAGTATTGACCCGGCCCCGGTCGCCGACGGCACCTACTACCTGCGCGTGAAGACCCAGGATGCCGTGGGCCACGTCTCAGCCGCTGAGACGGTCTTCGTGTATCGCTACGATGGCGTCGCCCCGTCCAGCCCCACGATCACGGAGATCCACGACCTCGTGTCCGGTGCATGGCACAACCACTGGTGGGAAGCCCCGGCCTTCACCTTCAGCGGGGCGTCGGACTCACTTTCGGGCCTGGCCGGGTATGCCGTGTGCTGGGATGCGGCCGAGGGCTGCGCGCCAACGGGTTTCCAGGCCGGGACTACGTATTCGCCGGGGTCCCAGATGGATGGCCGTTACACCCTGCGCGTGGTCGCCCGCGACCAGGCCGGGAATGAGTCGCCGGCCACGGAGTTCGTGTATGCCCTGGATGCTACGCCGCCGGCCAACCCGGCTGCGGCGATGGATGGCGTGACCAGCGGCGAGTGGACCAGCAACGCAGACCCGCTGTTCACCCTGTCCGGGGCCATTGATAGTCATTCCGGCGTCATCGGCTACAAGTGGTATTTCGGCACGTTCGACGACCACGCGCCTGACGCCTGGACGGACACGCCAACAATTGACCCAGAGGCGCTCATGGCCTGGACCGGCACCTATTATCTCCGGGTCGCGGCGGTGGATGCTGCGGGCAATGAAGCCTATCCCGAGACCGTCTTCGTCTACCGGTACGACAACGACCCGCCCTGGCCATCCGGCCCCGTGACGGATGCCGCCGGCTCAGCCCATGACACCTGGCAGGGCACGGTGGACGATCCCGCCTTCACCTGGCCGGCCTGGGCCGACGTCTCCGGCATCGCCGGGTACGCCGTCTATTTCGGCCCCGAGGAATGGGGTGCGCCGGAGATCACGACGACGGCACCTGTGTTCGATCCGGCTGGCCCGCTTGAGGAAGGGACCTACTACCTGAATGTGATCGCCGTCGACAACGTCGGCCGGAGCAGCCTCGAGACCTGGTGGGAGCACTACGTCTTCCGCTATGACACGACCGCGCCCGGTGAGCCGGGAGCCGCGGCGGAGACGCACGGCGCGCAGTCTGGCGCCTGGCAGAGTGTGGTCAGCGCGCCATCCTTTACCTGGGCCGAGGCCGCCGATGCGGTGTCTGCGGTCTCGTATGACATCTATTTCGGGCCGGACCCGGAGGGCGTTATCCCGGTCACGACCACGGCCTCGCCGGCATACTCGGCGGTGTCCCAGGCGACCGGCATCGCTTATCTTCGAGTCCGGGCCAGGGATGGGGCCGGCAACACATCCGAGTGGGTGGACGCGTTCACGTTCCAATACGACGACGGAGCGCCAACTGCGCCTACGGGGGCTGTAGAACTGGGAGGTGCTGTTTCGGGCGCCTGGGAGCGTGAGGTCTGCCAGCCGGAGTTCACCTGGGACGACGTGGCCGACGCCGACTCTGGCCTGGCCGGGTACGAGGTGTACTTCGGCCTGGACGAGAATGGCACAGCCGTGGTGGCCACAACGGCGAGCGCCGCCTTTGCGCCTGGCGACCTCTGCAACAGCGACGGCACGTACTATCTTCGCGCCCGTGCGCTGGACGTGGGGGGCAATCGCTCGGACTGGACGACCCTGTTCACGTTCCGCTATGACGGCATGGCCCCGAACCAACCGACCGCTTCGGTCGCAGGCGTGACGAGCGGGCAGTGGCAGAATACCGTCAACAACCCGGTTTTCGCACTTGACGCCAACGACTGGCAGTCGGGCATCGCCGGGTACAAGGTGTGTTGGAGCACAACCCTGGGCTGCTCGCCAACAACCCTAATTACCAGCACCACCTTCTCGCCTGGCCCGGTGGAGACCGGCCAGTACTTCCTGACGGTCGTAGCGGTGGATAGCGTCGGGCACGAGTCCACCCCGTGGAGCTATCTGTTCTTCTATGATGACACGGCACCGGTTGTCCCAACTGAGGCAACCGACTTGAATGGCTCGGCCTCGGACGTCTGGCAGAATGAAGTGGAAGCCCCCAGGTTCCGGTGGGCGGATGGGGAGGAGCTTGACTCCGGCCTGACAGGCTACGACGTCTACTTCGGCCCAGACCCTGATGGGACAAGCGCGGATCACTTTAACGGCCTGGTTTATTCCCCAGGTCCCCAGGCCGACGGCACGGCTTACCTGCGCGTCCGGGCGAAGGACTTGGCCGGCAACGCTTCGCCCTGGACCACGCTCTATGTCTTCCGGTACGACTCGACCCCACCGGGCCAGCCCGGAAGCGCCACCGACGCGCAGGGGAGCCTTTCCGGGGTATGGCAGGATACCGTGAGCGCGCCAGAATTCACGTGGACTGAGGCCAGCGACGCCCCCTCGGGCGTTGCCGGATACCAGGTGTACTGGGGTCGCGATCCCGAGGGCACGACGGTCGTCACGACCACGGCAAGTGCCGTATTTGCACCTGGTAGTCAAGCTGAAGGCATCTACTATCTGCGCGTGAGGTCCGTGGACATGGCTGGAAATGCTGGTGCATGGGGCACGCTCCTCACCTTCCAATATGACGCGAATGCGCCAGAGTTCGCGCCCGGCTATACGGCCATGGCCGACTCCGGGGTGATTTCCGGCACTTGGAGCACGAAATCCAGTCTCAACTTCACCTGGGCCGCAACCGACGCAGGCCAGGGCGTGGATCACTATGAAGTGTATTTTGGCCTGGACCCTGCCGGAACAACGGCCGTGACCATCCCTGAGCACGAGGGCGTCTACACCGCGCACATGGCCGACCAGGGGTTGCACTACTTGCGCCTTCGGGCGGTGGATGGGATGGGGCATCAATCGGAGTGGATCACTGCATTTATCGTGGGGTATGACACAGAGGCGCCCAGCGCACCGACGAGTGTCACCGCCCCGACTGGAGTCGAGGATGGTGTTCCACAGTCAGCAGTGAACGCGCCGACGTTCACCTGGAGCGGAGCGAGTGACGCGGGCAGCGGGATTGCGGGGTATCTCGTGTATTTCGGGCCAGACCCGAATGGCACACCGACGATCGGAGTCGCTGCGCCTAGTTTTACCTCGGGAGTTGTGGAGAGCGGGGCTTACAGCCTGCGTGTCGTAGCTTTTGATGGCGCCGGCAATGATGCTGCTCCAGTAACGTTGCTTACCTTTGTATATTCGGCCACGCCACATATTCCGGCATGGACGGTTCATTTGCCACTGGTCGTACGATGACGCCTGATTAATACATTGCTTCCACTGTCGGCAAGGAGTTGTCTGGATTTGCCCTGGAAAAAGCACGAAGTCAGTACAGGAAAACTTTAAGACGGGCCTATTGCCTGGGCTTCCGAACTTTGCTAGACTCCACCACAATCAAATAAAGCACATATGTGGCGTCCTTCACAAGGGAGCCGCCATATATTGGAGGTGGAGCCTAGAAAATATAAGCCAAACATATGCTCGAATTTCGCCGAAGCGCGTGGAATCCGTGCCGGTAGAGTGTAGTGGGGCGGTAACGAACGACAGGAGTCCCTTTGACTACAAACGGGTGCATTGCATGAAGTCCACAGTGGACCAGAGACCCGGTTAGGTCAAGTTCGACCAGTCCAGTCGCATCTAAAACAAGGCCGACCCGCCCCATTGGGGGTGGAGTCGGCCTTGTTCATTATTTAGGAAGGAGGTGATGCATATGATCGTGCGTGGGCCGCCACAAAACCAACGGTGAATGAGGGCTCCTGCAAAGCTACTCATCCACCGCTGGGTCGCCGGAAAGAATCCAGCTCTTTGGGTCCGCTCGAATTACCCTGAGCGGACATCCTGTAGGCCGGTGACTATACCCAGTCACCTGGCATTCGTCAACTCAGCTAGGAGAAGCTGGGGGGACATGGAGTCAGAAATGGCCAAGAAGAATCAACACGTTGTCCCCCGTCCTGACGGTTGGGCGGTACGCGGCGAGGGCAATACCAAGGACACGGTCAAGACCGAAACCAAGCAGGAGGCTATCGACGCGGCTCGCGAGATCGCCAAGAACAATGGCGTCGAGGTGGTCATCCACGGTAAGGATGGCAAGATTCAGGACAAGGACAGCTACGGGCGCGATCCGAACCCGCCCAAGGATCGCAAACCGTGACCCATGCTTGACCAATGAACCGTTCTACAGCCCTGACCCAAGCAGCCGAGTCGGGGCTGTAGACGAAGTCTATCCACCCGCTACCACTCGGAAGGGTAACAACATGACTGCTTATCGTATTGTCTGCACCGTCCAGGAGCCGGTTACACAACCTACCACTCATGCGCACATCGTGGCCGTGGGAACCGGAACGAACCCGCAAACCTACTCGCAGCGCTGGACCCTGGCGCAAGTCATCGCGGCCATGGACAGGGGCGATACCTTCTACACCCAAGGCGTCACGAGTGGGAAGACGGCCAGGGTCGAGAAGTACACATGCCCGAAGTGCCGCGGCACGCACATCAGGTCAGCGAGTGACGCGGTACAAGACAACAACCTGGACAATCTCCCCCGGTGCGGCTCCTAGCGAGCGTACTTTGGGCCGCCGACTCTGAATCGGCGGCACAAAGTCATAGCATTGAGTAGCGCCAAACAACTGTGGCTCCAACGAACCATCCACCGATTTGCTTGCATTCCCGTTACTCCCGTCTAGAATCCAAGCACATGGCTACTCGACTCTCTCTCGTCAACAACGCCCAGGCAATTGGCCAATGGGACATCAAGCAAAATCGGGCCCGGCGCCGGGAACCTACATGCTGGATCTATATCGCTCTCGGTGCTAGCCAGTTTCAGGGGCCGTTGGACGTAGCCGACACGGGGCTCGGATTTCCGAGGAGTGAGATAGCCTATTGAGATCCGTATCTCCAGGGGACCTAACCTCAATGTCACAAGACCAACACAATCCGAAGCCAGCGACGTGCCGGACAATCTTGCTAACCGATGATCCGGCTGCTAATGACAATTTTGGTGGTGCACACCAGCGTCTGGCTGATGCTTTGACAGAGCTAGTTTGGAATGAACCAGGCGGCCGAACAATAGGCCTTGAGGGAGACTGGGGCTCTGGCAAATCGACTGTCGTCAAGCTGCTGCAACGAAAAGCGGAGGAAACCCGTTCGACTGATTGCTCAGTTGTTATCTTCGACGCTTGGGCTCATCAAGGAGATCCGCTCCGCCGAACTTTCCTGGAACATTTGATGATCCACTTCCAGGCATTGAAATGGCTCAATCCAAAGCTGTGGACGACGAGGCGAGAGGAACTAGCTCGACGACGCAGGGTCATCGAAAGGACCACTACGCCCCGCCTTGGACGGTTTGGGAAAATACTTGCACTAACACTGGCGCTGACACCTGCGGGATTGGCGCTGCTTGAAGCTGGGTTACTGCAAGGCGTCTCGTTTGCACTGTTTAGCAGCTTACCACCCAACATTCTTTTTATTGTGGGTCTTGTTTTGTGTCTCCTGCCATTTGTCCTGTTGATCGCTAATTTTCGCAACCCGGAAGGCTGGTCGCTTCTTGTTCAGAAGGAAGAGCTAGACGCCACAACTGAAGTTGTCGAGACACCTGAGCCGACTTCGGTCGAATTTGCCACCTCGTTTCATCAGCTATTCGACGAAGCTCTCGAACCAATCTCGCGCCGAGTCTTGATTGTCCTGGACAATCTGGATAGGGTTCCCGTGGGCGATGCAAGCTCCATGCTCTCAACACTGCAAACGTTTCTAGAGTATGGCCAATACGCTCAAGTCAATTGGTTGAGCAGAGTATGGGTTCTGATTCCCTATGATCGGGATGGGCTGGCCCGACTGTGGTCAACAGCAGTTAATAAAGCGGCTGCCGGTGATATGACATCAGAACCATCCGAGGCAGTGTCGGACGCCTTTTTCGCGAAACGATTCCAGATACTGTTTCACGTTTCGCCCCTGATTCGCTCGGATTGGCACGGATATTTCTTGCGACTACTACGTGAGGCATTTCCAGATCATGACGAGACGGATTTTCATGCAGTTTATAGGATTTTTGATACGCTTCGCGACATCAGCGACGAATCACCCACACCACGCAACATTAAAGCGTTTGTGAATCAAATCGGCGCAATTCACCGACAATGGGGGGACACCTTTCCGCTCTCTCACATAGCCTATTTCGTGATTACGCCCAATGGCCGGTCAGCCGCCTTTGCTGAGGGTCTTCGAAATGGGCAACACCCAGACCAACGCGTGGCCGGCTTGCTAGGCGAGAATGCTCGTGACAACCTGGCGGCCATGATGTTTAACGTTGAGGTCCAACTGGCTCGTCAACTACTCCTCCGTGATCCCGTTTTAGCCGCACTAAGCGAGGGCAATGCCGAAGCACTCTCCGAACTTGCCAAGAACAATGCTACCGGCTTCTGGGAGGTTCTAGAAAAAACACCATTTCTGATGTGGGCAGATGGGCAGGAGAAGTCCATCGCCTGTGCTGCTACTGCATTGAGTAAATCCGGCCTCCTTAGCACTGCATCACCATACTTTTCGCGCCAGGTGCGCCATGATATTTGTCAAGCCACGTTGAGAGTGAAACGATGGCCCATAGAGGATGCTCAAGTTGCGACAGGAGTCGCAGATCTATTGTCAATCAGCGATGGTAACCGTGGAGTTGCACCACGGATCTTGATTGCTATAAGCGAAGCAGTGCCCTCAGGAGGCCGACTCGAAGGATCTACCCTATCAATGTGGACTGCTGGCTTACTGACAGTGCTGCAAGGCTATAAAGAGCATGGGCTCAACAGCCTCTTCGAGAGTAGCGGTGTCCCAGTTCATGCCAAGGCAGAAGGTTTCCTAGATGCCTGCATTCACATGGCGAGGCAAGACCCGGATGGAGTCTACTGGTCCACACTTCGCCCTAGAGTGGAATTGCCCGAGCTTGACACGGTTGTCAACGGATGGGTGATCAACGGTAGCTTTGGCCAGGATCAATTGCGTGCTATCCGTGTTGTGAGGGCTGCGATACCAAACTGGGATTGGCAAAATTTCATTGCGAACGTTTCGGCGCGACTTAATGCGACCAACAATCTGCCGCCAACAGAAACGGTATCTCTACTGGAGGCGCTTTGGATCCTCAGAAGCTCAGATCCACGAGCAGATGCAACCATGCGTAAATTGGCGCAACAAGAGGGCCATATCGCTCATCAACTGTGGTTCGCTCAGCAGAGTAATCATGAGGAAGGCGTGGCATGGTGCAGCCTTGTACTGCTCTACTGTGATCCAGCCATAGCGAGCGCGGTGGATAGTGGCAATTCAAGTGTAGGCCGAAGTTATCTTTCGCAACGTCTGACACAGTCTGATACCCAGCAAGCGGATTTTGTGAGAAGCACGGCAGACATCTTGCGCAGAGTCAACCAACTAGACCTGGTGGCTCAGGTGCTAGAAGCCAACCGCTCGGCACACAATTGGGTAGTGGGAATCATTCGCTATCTGCGACCACTCGGCGAGGTGTCAAGGATCCTTCAACCCTCAGTGATATGTCAGCATTGGATCATACTCCGACAACTTCTCGGGGAAGACTACTTATCTATTCTTGAGGAATTACTGGTCCAAACGGACCTAGTCCAAGTGATATGCACGCGCGATTTTGAGGCGCAAGACGCTGGCTTGTACCTCGATCTTGCTGGCGCCGGTGCATTGCACAATTCGAATTTTGCGAAGTGGTCGATTGGTGGCCTTAGAAAATTAGAGGAGGCTAATTGGGTAGCTGCATGTGAAGCAGAGTCTGATTTGTTGAACTTTGTTGTCGCTCTCAGGAAAGCTGAGTTTGATATAGGCTTAGGGCAACCGTTTGCTGATGCTCTGCACGCCCATGCTAAGCGACTAGCCACTGGCTCGATTACTCTTTCGAAACTACAGGGTGAGTGGGACCACGTGGTTGGGGCTCTTAGTGATCAAACTCGACGCGTTTTTCGGCGCAGTCTATACTATGTTGCCGAAGACACCGACGGCCAATTGTCAAGCCAATTCTTGGATCTCTATGGAGGCGAACTCGCTGATAAGGAGATTCTTCAGGAGGAAAACCGCTTTGTTATTCAGCTACTGGTCCCCATTCTGAAGACTCGCAACGCGAGGGGATTGCGGTGGACTGCGGAACTTGTCGAGAAACATCCGGACATTCTTTCTACCCAGCCGATGGATATTGTCGCTGACTTTCGGCAACGTATCGGCTCTATGCTGCAAGGAGAAGAAGCTGAAGAAGTAAAAACTTTGGTCAGCCGATTGGCCACAGCGCTGAATATCAAGATCGACAGCGGCTACCAAAGGACGGAGGACGAAGCCGAAAGCACCGTTTGATAACGGCAATCATTACATTGATTGTACTCATGGTTTGTGCTCTTTACTCGTCTTATCCAGAATGACTGGTCATGGCTACCCAACTTCCTCTTGTCCCCAACTCCCAGGCGAATGGCCGGCTCGACATCAAGCAGCTTGAGTCCTGGCTGTGGGACGCCGCCTGCTCCATCCGCGGCGCCCTGGACGCGCCCAAGTTCAAGGACTACATCCTGCCCCTGATCTTCGTCAAGCGCCTCTCGGACGTCTTTGACGACGAGATCGCGCGCCTAATGGAGGAGTTCGGCAGCGAGAAGACGGCGCGCTCGCTTGTGAAGAAGGACCACTCCCTGGTCCGCTTCTACATTCCCCCCGCCGGCACCTGGGCCGCCATCCGCCAGTCCGCCACCGGCGTGGGCCAGCGGGTCACCGACGCCCTGCGCGCCATCACCCGCGAGAACCCGTCGCTCCAGGGTGTGATCGACATCGTGGACTTCAACGCCACGGTCAGCGGCCAGCGCATCCTGGACGACGGCAAGCTGTGGTCCCTGATCGAGATTATCAGCCGGCACCGGCTGGGCCTGAACGACGCCGAGCCCGACATCCTGGGCCGGGCCTACGAGTACCTGCTGCGCAAGTTCGCGGAGGGCCAGGGCCAGAGCGCGGGTGAGTTCTACACCCCGGAGGGCGCCGGCTGGCTGGTGGCGCGTCTTCTCAACCCTAAGCCAGGCCAAGTCGTGGACGACCCAACATGTGGGTCGGCGGGCCTCCTGGTGAAGGCTCAATTGGTGGCGCGCGAACACGATGGGCACGACGCCCAGCCGCTCCGGCTGTACGGCCAGGAGCTGAACCACGTCACCTACGCCATCGCCAAGATGAACATGATCATCCACGACATGGAGGGGGAGATCGTCATCGGCGATACGCTGCGCAGCCCGAAGCTGCTGGAGGGCAGCCGGCTCAAGCGCTTCGACCTGGTGGCCGCCAATCCGATGTGGAACCAGGACGGCTATGGCACGGCCTTCTACGAGAACGATCCCTTCGAGCGCTTCACGCACGTGCCGCCGGCCAGCTCCGCCGACTGGGGCTGGGTCCAGCACATGGCGGCCTCGCTCAATGACGCCGGCCGGGCCGCCATTATCCTGGACACCGGCGCGGTCTCGCGCGGTAGCGGCGGCCAGAGTGGCAACAAGGAGAAGGACGCGCGCCGGGCCCTGGCCCAGCGCGATTGGATCGAAGGCGTGGTGCTGCTGCCCGAGAACCTGTTCTACAACACGACCGCGCCGGGCATCATCCTGGTGCTCAACAAGGCCAAACCGGCCAGACGGCGCGGCCAGATCATGCTCATCAACGCGTCGCGGGAGTTCGAGAAGGGCCGGCCTAAAAATTTCATTCCGGAGGCCGGCATCCGCAAGATCGCGGACGCCTACCATGCCTGGAAGCCGGCCGAGAAGTTCGCACGTATCATCACTTTGGCCGAGGCCGAGCAGAACGACTGGAACCTGAGCCCGTCGCGCTACGTGGACACGGGTGAGGCCGAGCAGCACCGCGACGTGCAGGGCATCATCGACGATCTGGCGACTCTGGAAGTCGAGGCTGCCGCGCTGGATACCGAACTGAACGGGATTTTGAAGGGACTGGGTTATCAGCCCTATGCCTAGGCCAAAGAAGGTGCAACAGCCTGCAAAGGATGTACCTTCAGATGCTTCCGCGGTAGCGATAGCGCAGTTTCCTGTTGAGTGGCCTCTGTCCACTCTCGGTGAGCTGTTCGAAATTCAACAGGGCAAGGCCTTGTCGCCAGAAAGCCGAAATGGCAAGGCATCCAGGCCCTTCTTGCGGACCGCGAACGTCTTCTGGGGAAAACTGGATCTGACAACAGTTGACCAAATGGACTTTACGGACCAGGAGGCAGCACGCCTCAATCTACAAGCTGGTGATCTTCTGGTCTGTGAGGGTGGCGATATTGGCCGTACTGCCCTGTGGCATGGGGAGATCGAGGGTTGCAGTTATCAGAACCACATCCATCGATTGCGTTCAAAACGAGAATACATTCAGCCGTCGTTCTACATGTACTGGATGCAGGCGGCTATGCAACTCTTCCGGCTATATGAAGGAACGGCTAACCGGACGACCATTCCCAATCTTTCCAAGGCACGCCTGAGCGCTTTTCAAGTACCGGTTCCGCCCCTCCGCGAGCAGCGCGCCATCGCCCACGTGCTCTCCCGGATTCAGGCCGCCGCCCAGACCCAGGCCGCCATCGCGGAGCGGGCGCGCGAATTGAAGCGCGCGCTCATGGCCAGGCTCTTCACGGAGGGCCTGCGCGGCGAGCCGTTGAAGGAGACTGAGATCGGGCCGATGCCGGAGAGTTGGGAGATTGCCGAGTTGGGTCAACTCGCCGACATCGTCTATGGTGCTCAGGCCGCTGTGGCCCATGCAACCGACCCATCCATCGGCACGCCAATCTTTACGAATGTGAATATCACGAATGATGGCCAGTTGGACTTGCAGCTCCTTCGATTCTATAAGATTCCGAAGGACAGGAGAGACAGATTGATCCTTCAAAAGGGCGACATCTTGTTCAACTGGCGGAGCGGCAGCCAGGACCATGTGGGCAAAACGGCCCTCTTCGATCTCGACGGTGAATACACCTTCTCGTCGTTCATTCTTCGATTCAGAAAGTTTGGACCAGTAAGCAACGATTTCTTGTATCGTCAACTTCAACATTTGAAGTCGCAAGGCTTCTTTGCGCGCAATCGCCAACAATCGTCAGTGAACTCAGTGTTCAATTCGAGCGTCGCCGCGAAAATCCCGATTGCCGTTCCATCAGATATGGAGCAGCGTGAGATCACTCGTGCTCTTCAAGCTATAGACGCCAAAATCATCTCTGCGGACCGCAAACAGGGACGGCTGGAGGAGTTGTTCCGGGCCATGCTGGGGCAGTTGATGACGGGTAGAATAAGGGCTAGGGAGTAACTTTTGTGACGACGCCCACCCCCCGCGAGATGTTCGAAGCGCCTGACTTGACATTTTTTCAGAGTGCAAAGTTCGAACGCCAGCGATTTGAGCGCAAAGAAGCGCCCACAATGGAACAGGCCCGCCTGGACAAGCCCGCGAATCCAGCCGGAGCCTTCAAGCACAAACTCCAGGCACTGCGCGAAGACCTTCAACGTGTGCTGTGCAGCTTTGCCATCACAAACCCGGATGGCGGGTTATTTGTGCTAGGAATAGACAATGATGGGGCTGTGCGTGGCCTCAACCATCTCAAAGACAATGAACTTGCCCTGCTTGTCAATGCTCACGAGTGGTTAGAGCATGTTTCCGTACAAGCCCGTCAGCACGAATGCCTAGACGCCCAAGGCCAACCCAATTTCATCTACTTGTTCTATGTGCCCGGGACCAGGTTTGCCTGCTCGCCCATGGGTCAAGTTTGGTGGCGCAATGGCGAGCACACTAGGGAATTGACTTCGGATGAAATCTGGCAACTCAAGGCTGATCGCCAAATCGTTGAGTTCGAAGTTCAATTGTTCGGGGTCTATAGTCCTGATGAGTTGGACAAAGAGGTATCTCAACGCTTCCATGCAGCCATCATCGAACAAAAGCGGCTGCCAATAGATACCAGCATGGAGAGTGTCCTCGCGGGCGAGGGGGTCATCGTTCATCAAAGCGGGCAATATTATTGGACTCGCGCCGGCTACCTGTTCCTTTCTCTTAACCCGCGTCGGCGTATTCCTGGAGCATATGTGCGCGCGCTGAAATTCGAAGAGCGCCGTGCGACGGCTGATCAACGATTCAACCCCTCGTATGATCAAGACTTCGACGGACCGTTGCCGCGCCAAATCGACAAACTGCGCGCGTTCTTCAAGCAAGGGGCCTATTTCCGCACGTTCACGTACCGTGCCCAGGGGGCATTGGTCGACGAGTTGGAATTGCCGTCAGAAGCGGTCGATGAGGCTCTGGTGAATGCCATTGTGCATCGGAGCTATGCCATACTCAATCAACCCATACTTATCAAGAAGTACGCGGATCAGTTGGTCGTAGATAGCCCTGGACGCTTCGTCCAGAATCTCGGCAAACTGGAGTTTGGCGTATCGGAGGTGCCAGCTGGCCGTAGCGAACCACGCAATCCAATTCTGATGGGGTGGTTTCGTCTTTTGACCGATGACCGCGGTGAAAAATACGTCAAGCAATTTAGGGAAGGCACCCGGACCATTGCTCGCTCGATGCAATTGGCTGGCAAACCAGAGCCAATATATCGAACTAATGGGCAGGTTAGCCTCACATTAGAAAACAGTCTGACAGAGTTGGAAACTCGCACTGCAGCTGCTGAAATCCCAAGCCAGGAGCGCTTTACCAATCTGTTTCCAATAGCGCTTCTGCGGCAGGGCTTTCCCTTTTCGCCTGCCCGAGGTGATTTATTCGATCTATCGCGCCGTATTACTACTGCCCTCCGCGATGCGCTGCAAAACCTGGGCTGGTTTATCGACTCCGATTACCGAGGCGAGTTAGTCGCACATCGACGGCAATCCGAATTTGACCTTCCCGCAATTGCGAAGTATATGCGCCTATATCCGGCCTATCGCTTTGACGTACGAGACTATGGCGGGACGCTATTTCTCTGTATTGATTATGCTGTGCGAGAACGCAATGTCCGAACCCTGGCGGAGGTCTTGCGCGATCTACCAAGGGAAGAGCTGCTCAACCGGCGGGCTACTTACCGGCAGAACCAGAGCTGGCAGACTGGCCTGTGTTTCATTCGGTCGATTGATGACGAGTACTCCGACTTGGAGCTAAGTGAAAGCCGCCAGACGATTACCGTCGCGAATACTGATGTGCTGCCGGATTTGTCTGTTGAAAAGCTGGTGCGCATCCTGCGCAAACATGATGTGCGCTTTGACCTACACCGTGAGATCAAGCAGCGTGCATTGGCGTTAATGGTGGGTGCAGCCCGAGAGCGCGCTGAGAAATCCTTGCAAACGGCAGCAAATCTGGCGAACCAGATGTTTCCATTGAGCTGGAACGGCATTCGCGCGTTGCTCAACCCAAGCCCAGCTCGCCTTGAAGCGCCGGTATTCGATGTGCGGGAAAATCTAGAGGAGCCTGAAGTGGAGTTTGCCCAACGACGTCAGACCGATGACATCGTCGATGGTTTGACTCGCTACGGTGCATTTCGGCCCGTGCGCGACACAATCAACTTGGTATTGGTCTGCACTTCCAGGGTATCTCAGCGCATGGAGAGTCTTGTTGGGCAACTCCAGCGCGGTAGTCGAAAGTACCGAGGCGCTAGCCAAACGTTTGCGGCTCAATTCGAAATTGGCCCACGCGTCGTCGTCCCGCGTCCGGAAGACTATCTGGGCGCCTGTCGATCCGTAATTGGCCAACTAGACCGGGGAAAACATTGGTTGTTCCTGGTATATGCGCCGGAGAACTTGTATTCGCGCGCCGAGTATCAGGCGCCCTACTATCGCGTCAAACGCTTTCTCTTGGAAGAAGGCTTCCCTTCGCAGATGGTCGATGACCCTACTTTGCAGGACCCGAATTGGAAAGACCTAAATCTGGCACTCAATATCGTTGCCAAATGCGGATTTGAGCCCTGGGTGCTGACAAAGCCGTTAGCAGAGGCTGATTGCTTCATCGGCTTGTCATTCTCGCGCATTCCTACAAAGAAAGGGGTGAAGCGATTCTTTGGCTACGCTAATGTCTTCAACAACTTGGGACAATGGAAATTCTACAAGGGAAGTTCTCAAGCATCGACTTTAGACAATCGCGAAGCTGACACCGCTGGACTGGTTCGGCAAACCCTGGAAGAGTTCCAGCGTACGGTGTCGGTCCAACACCTACACATTCACTGGTCAGAAAAGTTTAGCCGCCAGATGCGGCAGGTTGTTGCCCAAGCTGCCCAAGAGGTTCAACCAGGCATCACGGTGCATTTTGTGCATGTGAATACCGGTCATCCAGTACGCTTCTATGATCCTAACCCTCAAGGCGACGGGAGCTTGCCAAGGGGAATCTATGTAGTAACCAATCCGCATCGGCAATTCTACATCTCAACCACAGGTTACAACCTGAAACAGAAAGCCATGGGCACGCCTGTCACGTTGGAGGTAAATGTTCATAGCGTGGCGAACAATCAACTCATTCACTCTGATTTGGCTTGTGTTGCACAACACATCCTTAGCTTGACCAAGCTTAACTGGGCGTCGACACGGCCCTTCTCGCGCGAACCTATTACACTCAAGTATGCAGGGAATATTGCCTATCTAATGAATGCCTTTCTTGCTGAGGGTGGAGAGCAGGTATTTCGGCTTAATCCCCTCTTGGAGAAAACGCCCTGGTTTTTGTAGATTATGTCCGAGCATCGGGAAGCCCAGGACCCTCTCATCCCCATTGTCGTCGAGGCAAGCTGCGCTTATCTCTCAACTGACAACGCCTTGCCCATGCACTGCGGCAGGAGTGGAAAGGCTGTTCCGAGTGATGTGGCGCAGTTGATGACAGGGCGGGTGAAGGTGACAGGGCTGTTGGATACCTCGTTGCAAAGATAGAAATAGTGTAGAAACTAAGTTTATGATGGAATTACTACATCTATGATATAATCATGCCTGTCGGTTATGTTACGCAAGCCCTCCGATGAATACGACAAGCGCTCTGGCAGGCATTTCTGAGACCAACCGCCGCCACCTCTCCCAGTTGCACCGCCATACCCAGGGGTTGGTGGACGTGGAGGAATCGGCGCGGGTGCTGGGCCTGGACCGGACTGAGGCCGCGAAACTGCTGGCGCAGTTGGCGGCCCAGGGGTGGGTCCGCCGTCTGCGGCGCGGTCTCTATCTTCTCATCCCGCTCGAGGCCACCTCCCCTGAAGACTGGAGCGAGGACGCCTGGATCGTGGCCGAGCGCGTCTTTCGGCCGTGCTACATCGCCGGGTGGAGCGCCTGTGAGCACTGGGGCTTTACCGAGCAGATCTTTCGCGATGTGGCAGTCTTCACGGCTGCGTCCATCCGTGAGCGCCGTCTGACCATTGACCCGGCCGTTTTTGTACTGCGCAAGGTTTCTAAGCGGCTATTGTTCGGCACGCGGACCGTCTGGCGCAAGGCGACGCGAGTTCCGGTCTCCGACCCCACACGCACGGTCGCCGATATCCTCGAGGCTCCAAAATGGGGGGGCGGCATCCGCCACGTAGCCCAGATCGTGGAAGCTTACCTGGCCTCCGACCATCGCGACGAGATGCTCTTGCTCGACTACATCGAGCGCATCGGTAACACTGCGGCGGCCAAGCGCCTGGGCTACCTCCTGGAGGCGCGCGGGCTGAGCGCCCCTATATTGATTGAACGATTGCCAACGTCGGTCACGACGGGCTACGCCCTACTCGATCCGACTGTCCCTGCCCGTGGGCCGCTGGTGGCCAGGTGGAAGGTACGGGTAAACGTCGATGTAGCCGTGCGAGCGAGGGATATGGGCGAATGATCCCGCGCATCGAGATCAACGAAGCCGTGCGCGCCTGGGGCCTGCGGCACGACGTCGTCGAGAAGGACTATGTGCTCGGCTGGCTGTTGATGGGCATTGGTGCCGACCCGCGGCTGCAGACGCAGTGGATTTTCAAAGGCGGCACGTGCATCAAGAAGTGCTATATCGAGACCTATCGCTTCTCCGAGGATCTGGATTTCACCCTGACCGCGACGGCCAGCCGTGATCCGGCGGAGATCGCGCAGATGGTCAGGGCCGTCTGCGCGCGAGTGAGCGAGGCCAGCGGGATCGAGTTCCCGCCTGAGCTGACCGAGTTCCGGGCCACCCCCAATCCTCGCGGCGGCGTCACCCTGCGCGGCAAGGTGGGCTATCGCGGGCCGCTTCAGCCGCCGACCCTGCCCAAGCTTCAATTTGACCTGACCACGGACGAGATCATCATCCGGCCCCCGGTGCTCCGCCCCGTCTACCACTCCTACTCGGATCGGCCCGCCCAGCCAGCCCGCATCCACTGTTACCCGATTGAGGAGGTATTGGCCGAGAAGACCCGGGCGATGGGAGAACGCGGCCGGCCGCGCGATCTCTACGACATCATCCGGCTCTCGCGCGGCGGACGCCGGGTCTTGCAGTTGGACGCGGCGGGCGTGCGCGAGATCCTGGAGCGGAAGTGCGCGCATCGGGGACTGCCCATACCGACGTTGGCGGCGCTGGAGGCCTCGCCCAACTGGGTGGAACTGGAGTCGGAGTGGGCGAACATGCTGGGCCACCAGCTGCCAGCCCTGCCCCCGCTCGAAACCTTCCTGGCTGACCTGGCCACCTTCTTCGATTGGCTGAACGGCGCGCCCGTGGTGGACCTGCCGGCTATCACCGAAGAGGAGGCCAGCGATCCCGCCTGGCAGCCGCCGGCGGCAGTCGCTTTACCTTCGGAATGGGGCGTGGCCGCGCCCCTGGAGGGGATCCGGTTTGCCGGTGCCAATCGCCTGCTCCTGGAATTGAACTATCGGCCACAAAAAGGCCAACCAGGCGTGCGGCTCGTGGAGCCGTACTCGTTCCGGTACAGCCGCAAAGGGTACCTGCTGTTCTACGGCCGCAACGTGGAGCGTCCGCGCATCAGCGCCTACCGGGCCGACCGCATCCTGGGCGCAAAGGTGACGACCCAGCCGTTCACGCCTATCTGGCGGGTGGAGTTTTAGGGGGCCTCATGTCCGAGCGCCGCGAAGTTCAGGACCCGCTCATCCGCTACGCCGTCGAGGTCGGCTGGACCTACCTCTCCGCCGACGATGCTCTGATCCTGCGCGGCGGGGAGATGGACCTGTTCTTCGCCGAGGTACTGGCTGGACAGCTCCGTAAGCTGAGCCCTGACATCGCCTTTGATGTCCAGGCCGTCCTGCGCCAGCTTGAGAACGCCCGGCCAGGCATCGAGGGCAACTACGAAATTCTGCTCCACCTGCGCGGCGAGAAATCGGTCTACGACCCTGGCCAGAAGCGCGAGCTCAACCTCAGGCTGGTGGACTTCGACGAGGCCGAGAACAATGTCTACCACGTCACCGACGAGTGGACCTACACCAACGGCCGGCACACCAACCGCGCCGACGTGATGTTCCTGATCAACGGTATCCCCGTGGTGATGGTGGAGACCAAGGGCGCCGGCCACGCGGACGGCATCGAGCGCGGCCTGACCCAGGTGCGCCGCTACCACCGCGAGACCCCGGAGCTGGTCACGCCGCCCCAGGTCTGGAACGTCACCCACTTCCACGACTTCTACTACGGCGTCACCTGGGCCCTGGACCGCAAGCAGGTGTTCAACTGGAAGGAAGAAGCGCCCGGAGACTTCGAGCGCAAGGTCCGGGCCTTCTTCGACCGGCCGCGCCTGCTGCGTGTCCTGCGCGACTACATCCTCTTCACGCGCAAGGACGACGAGCTGCATAAGTTCATCCTGCGCCAGCACCAGACCCGGGCCGCGGAGAAGGTCGTCGCCCGCGCCCAGGACCCGGCCCGGCGCTCCGGCCTGGTCTGGCACACGCAGGGTTCCGGTAAGACCTTCACCATGATCGTGGCCGCCGAGCAATTGCTGGAACGGCCGCACCCGGCGCTCGGCAAGAACACGGTGCTCATGATCGTCGACCGCAATGAGCTGGAGACCCAGCTCTTCGGCCACCTGAGCGCTTACGGCTTCAAGGCGGTCGAGATCGCCACCAGCAAGGCCCGCCTGCGCGAGCTGCTGGTCACGGACTACCGCGGCCTGATCGTCTCGATGATCCACAAGTTCGACGACATCCCGGCCAACCTGAACTCCCGCGCCAACATCTACGTGCTGGTGGACGAGGCCCACCGCACCACTGGCGGCGACCTGGGCAACTACCTGATGGGCGCGCTGCCCAACGCGACCTACCTGGGCTTCACGGGCACCCCCATAGACAAGACCGCCCACGGCGAAGGCACGTTCAAGACCTTCGGCCGGGACGACCCGCAGGGCTATCTGGACAAGTACGCCATCGGCGAGTCCATCGCGGACGGCACGACGGTCCCCCTGCACTACAGCCTGGCTCCCAATGACATCCGCGTGCCGCGTGAGACCCTGGAGCGCGAGTTCCTGACGCTGGCCGAGGCCGCCGGCGTCAGCGACATCGACGAGCTGAACAAGATCCTAGACAAGGCCGTCACGCTCAAGGCCCTCTTGAAGTCCACCGACCGTGTAGACAAAGTAGCGCGCTTTGTGGCTGAGCACTACCGGGCCAACGTCGAGCCGCTGGGCTATAAGGCCTTCCTGGTCGGCGTAGACCGCGAGGCCTGCGCGCTGTATAAGCAGGCGCTGGATCAGTATCTGCCGCCCGAGTACTCGGTCGTGGTCTACACCGCCGCCCACAACGACGCTGAGCTGCTCCAACGCTACTATGTCCGCCGCCAGTACCCGCCAAGCGCGGCCGAGGGCCCCCAGGCGATCACCAACGAGGAGGCCGAGAAGAAGCTGCGCAAGGCCTTTATCAAGCCAGAGACGGTGCCCAAGATCCTGATTGTCACCGACAAGCTCCTGACCGGCTTCGACGCCCCGGTCCTGTACTGCCTGTACCTCGACAAACCGATGCGCGACCACACGCTCCTACAGGCCATCGCGCGCGTCAACCGGCCGTACGAAACCGACGCCGGCGAGAAGAAGCCGTCTGGCTTCGTGTTGGACTTCGTCGGCATCTTCGAGAAACTCGAGCGGGCGCTGGCCTTCGACTCGGACGAGGTCGAGGCTGTCATCACCAATCTGGACCTGCTCAAGACCACGTTCGCGTCCCTGATGCTGACGCAGGCGCCGGCCTACCTGCCCTTCGCCAACCCCTATGGCGACGACCGAGACCTCTCGGCTGCCATCGCCCACTTCACGGACAAGGAGCGCCGGCAGGCTTTCTTTGCCTTCTTCAAGCAGCTGCAGTCGCTGTACGAGATCATCTCGCCCGACGCATTCCTGCGCGAATATGTGCCGGCCTACGCTCGCCTGGCGGACCTGTTCGCTAAGGTCCGCATCGCCTTTGCGCCCCGCGTCCTGGCCGACCCCGACCTGCGCGCCAAGACGGCGGCCCTGGTCCAGGAACACGTCACTTCGGCCGGCATCCAGGCGCCGTCGCCTACCTACAAGATTAACGCCCAGACCCTGCAAGCGCTCAAAGAGAGCCAGGACCCGGACCCGGCCAAGGTCTTCAACCTGGTCAAGGGTCTGGTGGCGGCCGTGGACGAGAACGCTGAGACCCAGCCGTACCTGATCCCCATCGGCGATAGGGCTGAAGCCTTGCACGCTGCCTATGACGACCGGCAGGTCACGACCCAGGATGCCCTGGCCGAGGCGGCGCGGCTGGTGGAGGAGTACAACCGTATCCAGGCCGAGCGCTCTGCGCTCAACCTGGACGAAGCCACTTTCGGCGTCTACGTGACGCTCCAGCGGCACGGGGTGGGAGACGCACGCGAGCCGGCGGTGGAGATCAAGGCGTTGTTCGACGCCTACCCCCACTGGCGAGCTAACGCGGGCGCGCAGCGCGCTTTGCGAGCCAAAACTTACAAGGCCGTGATGGCGCTGGTGAACGGCGATGAGGATGCCGCGCAGGGCCTGGTGGACGACCTGATTCGGCCGGCACGGCGATGACCATCGAGAAAGATACTATCAAGAAGGCGCGCTCAATGCGACGTCAGGCCTGGTCTGAAGCTGCCTTCCGGTCTCGTGTGACAGAATGGGCAATCAAGATCGGCGTGGAGCCAACGGAGGTTCACCTGCGGTCGATGCGGCGCAAGTGGGCATCGTGCTCGTCGCGCGGCCGGCTGACGTTCGATACCAGCCTGCTCCGCCAGCCGCGCGACTTCGCGGACTACGTCATCGTCCATGAGTTGCTGCACTTGCGCGTTCCCAACCACGGCAAGCTCTTTAAGAGCCTGTTGTCCGCGCTTCTGCCTGGCCGGGAGCGGCATGGAAATTCCAGTAACGCGACTCCATCACGGTCCGGGAAGACGCGGACCCAGACACAACAACCTGACAGGTGATGCATGGAGCCCAAAGCCATCATCCATAACCATCTTGCCCACATTCAATTCAACTGCCGGAGTTGCCAGAGGGAGTTATTGGCTGCCTTCCATGATATCGGCGGTCGGTTCACATGTCCCGGCTGCCGTCAAGAGCACTCGATCCCCACGCTTCCCTGCCACTACAGTGCGGGATGCGACGGAGTCTATGCCCGTTGCGAGGGCAAACTCATCACTTCCCAGGTTGGGGGAAGTGTGGTGGAAAGCCCCGATTGGGAAACCCGGTGCGAGCGGTGTGGTGATGTATTGTATTACCGGGAAAAAGCGGCGCGCTGTTCCCGTGTGGTCTGCAATCGCTGTTTACGGCCCTATCCCGGCTAGGCGTCTGCCAGTGACCAAATCCAAAAGTCTCTAGCCCACGAAGGCGAGGGGATCACATGAAACGTGCCCGAACTCACTCTGTGACCTGGCTTCTCTCCACCTTGCTGGTAGCGACAGGATGCAGTCAGCCCTCCACGCCGCCCCCACCCACTCTTGACGGCCGGTTGATCGTCCTTGCGGATTACAACTTGTATGTCTTGTCCGATCAGTCCACGCCGGAGACTCCCGTCGACAAGCTACACCTGGCTGGCCCGTATGTCTACCGGCCCGTCGTCTCACGGGACGGCCGCTACTTGGTCTACGAGCTGGGGGTGGACCAGGGCCAGGGCGGCGGTGGCGAGGTCCGGCTGCACGATCTGGAGACGGGCGAAACCCGGACGCTGCTGTCCGTCACTTCCATCCCGGAATGTCTGAGCTGGGGCTGGACCAGCGACAAACTTGGCATCGTCAATGGGCCGGAGTTTTCGGTGATCGACCCGTTGAGCGGCTCCGCGCAACTGGTCTACACGGCGCCCTCGGCCGGCTACACCGCCGATCCTCTTGTGGCCCAGGCCGGCCAGGGCTCCGCCATCCACGGGAAGGTGACATGCGGCCATTGGGTAGGGCCAGACCAGATCCTCTTTACGCGTTTCGCCGGCCCCCTGCCGGGCCGGGTGACCAGCTCGGATGACCCCAAATTGGCGCCGAACCGGCTGACCCTGGCGGCCCTGGGCGATCCAGTGACGCTGGAGGATTATCCGGGGGGTTTTAGCCTTCTCGACGTGTCCTCCGACGGCGCCTATTTCCTGGTCTCGCCACTGCCGGACCTCAAAGCCTATGTGATCCGGGCTTTCCCACCACAGGGTGAAGCGCTGGCCCTGGACGCGATCCAGGGGCGGGAACTGGCCGTTCCGCCCGGCGCTCTGATTTTCCAGCTGCGCTTTGCTCCGGGCAGCAATGAGGTCTATTACGTGGGTGAAGGCGGCGTACACTTCATCAACCCGGAGACGCTGGAGGAACGCGTTGGCCCGGAGATGGATATTGACTTCCGAGGCGATTGGACGTGGATCGGCGATCCGGCCCGCAACCTGGTGGCGGCCTCCAGGCCTGTTACTGATAGGTCATACCAGATCGACCTGATGGATTTGAACACGGGCGGCCGGCGGGTGCTGGCCGAGCTGCCGGCCAGCGGAGCGCAGTTCGTCGCTTGGGTGCCCTCTCCATAAGGATCTCTCCTTGCATTGGACACCAGGAAACTGCGGGCTGATACCCTGGCCGAGAAACGCTTTCTTCTGGAAGTCTTCCCAGAACAGAGACCTACAAAAAAGGGCGCCCTGGAGGACGCCCTTTCTTTCAAAACAGACTAAGTTGCGCAGTCGACTGGACCTCAACTCTGCGCCTGCGTCTCGATACCGTTGTCACCGTTCCTTTCCAGGTCTCCAGCATCGGGCTGATCGCCGTCGGCGAGCCATAGGGCGCCTCGGTCACCAGCATGTCATTGCCGGAAGAGAAGACGCCTTCAGACCGCCCGACCGTCAACTCGCCCATTGCCTTGCGAACCAGATCATTGAGTAAGTTGCCTTCGTCCCCTTCATCCACCAGCGCACCGCCGACCTCGTCCCCATAAAACACCTGGGCCGCCAGCATCTTCGCGCCGATCAGGTCGAGGGCCGCTTCCTCCAGCGTGCTCTCATACACCGGGAAGTACAGGCGCACCGGCTTCGGCGCACCCGGCCGGTACAGCCGCCTCATCGCCTGCCAGACCACGGCCAGCGACCACTCCATCTCGAAGAAGATGGCGGTCGAGAACATGGTCAGGTTCAGGCCGACCTGGACCAGCCGGGCATTGGTCAGCAGCACGTCGAACTCGTGGACGTGCTGCTTGATCCAACTGGCGCGCCTGGCCGGGGCCAGGCTGGGCTTGAGCACCCCAACCCGTAGCCCATGCGCACGCAGGCACTCCTGCAGGCGTGGCTGGATGTCGCGCTCCCCGGTCTGGCGCACGTACACGAGCGTCTTCCGGCCTTGATGGTACTCCGCCAGGGCGGTGTTCGTTGTCCACTCTTCCTTAGGCAACCACATGGGCGTGGTTGCCTCGCTACCGAGCACGGCCCCGAACTGCCGGACCAGCTCTCGGCGGCGGACCGCCCACTTGCCCCTGCCGGAGAGGCGCCGGTTGAAGAAGACCTGTTCCGGCCGGAACATGGCGTCGGGCCGGTTCAGTGCGGCGTTGAGCCACACGCTGATCGCGCCCTTGCCGGTCTCCTCCTCCATCGTGTCCAGCGCCCAGCGGAACAGGCCCTCGGGGGGCCGGGTCTGGCTGCCGTCCGCGTCTTCATACTGCGCCCGCATCTCGGGCGTCATCGGGATGCGGACCACCTCTTCCGAGTAGGCCGGAAGCGGCAGGCCCACGTCCTTCAGGGACGAGAAGGTGCAGTATTTCAGGCCGAGGCCGGCGATGGCCGGGCTGATGCCGGGCTTCTCGCTCACCGTCTCGAAGAACTTGGTGCCCGTGAAGGCGCCGTCGTCGGGCACGGCGGCATCCGCATCCACGAAGAACGTGCGCTTGAGCAGGCCATACTTCTCCACCCAGCGCTGCTCGTCGTTGAACGCGAACTGCTGCCGGACCTCCGGCACCAGCCGGTACAGCAGCCAGAAGATCGACGTGCTGTACCCGGCGAACAGCGTGCCGGTCAGTCCCAGCACATACCGGGCCGCCCGGGTTAGGTTCATCAGCGAGAAGCCCACCCCCGTGCCTTTAGATTTAGCCTGATGGATCTCGTCCACGAGGCACAGGCCGAAGACGCCGCGGGCCTTCTTCTTGGCATACTCGGCAGCCGGGACACGGCGCAGGGCGCTGTTCTCGAACAGCGGCGCCCCGCACACGAGCCGCCGGCCATCACTGTCCTTGTCCATCTCTTTGTGTCTCCCCGTCTCCGGATCCCAGAACCGGCGCGTGATCGGCGCCTGGCAGAACCGGCGCTTGGTGCCGATGAACTGCTCGGCCTGCGCCGGCGTGACCGGCTCGCGCGGATGGCCGTCATCGTCGTACTTCTCGGCCACGATCCCGCCGCAGTGCGGGCACGCGCAGTAGGTGACCAGGCGGGATTGGACTTGCTCCGTCTCATCTCGCACGTAGACCCGGATCGTCCGCCTGGTCATCGCCGGCACGCGTCCGGAGCCCAGCTTGGCCGTCTCGTAGGAGAGGATGGCGAAGCTCTTCTCCGGCAGCGCCCCGGCCCGGTGGTCGGCGATGAACTGCGCCAGGCTGTACTTGCCGCTCAGGTCGTCCTCAGAGTTCTGGTCGCGGCTCACGCCCAGGCCCAGCCAGGCGTATCCACCGATCCGGCTGTCCAGCAGGTTGGGCTGCCGGGCACCGCGCCGGCGGGGGGGTGGACTTTTCTCGCCACGCTTCAAGGACGCCCTGAGCGCCGTGATGACGGCCTCTCCGAGCGGGACCTTCTGGCGCCTGGCCTGGTGATTGACCGCTGCCAGGCAGTCCTCCGCGCCATGGCCTTCGAGCTGGCCCTCATCCAGGGTCAGGCCCAGCGTATCTCGCAGATAGGCCCCGATCCGGGCCGGCTTCGCGAGCGCCTTCACGCTCACGTCCACGACCCGGCCGAGGGCGCCAGGCGTGACCTCCGGGATCTCCTTGGGCCAGTTCTCCTTGCCAGTGACGACGCCCGGCCCGACGACGAGCGCCGGATAGGGTGTCTGCCGCCTGTCCTTGCGCGCGTCCGCGGCGGCGATGTACTCGGCGATGGAAATGCCAACGGTGGTCTTACCAGCACGATCTCTTTCGTTTCCGAAAGCGCAGACTATGACTTCATCCGGAGCTGGTAATTGGTGAATTGGCAATTGGGTGTGGTCATTTCATCCCAGCACCAATTACCAATCCCCACTTACCGACCCCGGAGTTCGGCGTCTGACGGTGACCGTGGATTTCGCCGGAGCGAGGGGTCACCGTCTCAGGCTCAAGGGCCTTCAGTCGTTACGGGGTGAACGCCGAGGCGGCGCCACTTCCCACGGCGTTACCGTTCGGGCTGGCCCGGGCAGGTTTCGCCGTTATTAGCCGAATGCATGGACCCGCATTGCTGCGGGCCGGGGCCACGCTCGACCCCATCTCCGCGTTGACAAACCCCGCGCCGTGGCGCAGGCACAGACGGCCGAGCGCGATGGCCAGGTGCCGCTGAAAGTCGGTCAGGCCGGTCTCGTGCCGGCCCGGCAGGCGCCGGCCGCGCGAGAGCGGGTCGAAGACCGCCCACTCCCAGGGCTCCGGCTGCATGTCGTACTGAGGCACGTTGCGCGCCTGGACGACCTCCGCCAGCTGGCCCACGTACTTCTCCAGCACGTGCGCGATCCGGGCCGGATCGTCCAGCATGGTCAGCGCGCCGTCAGTCGTGAGCGTGGCCAGGCGGGTCAGGAAGCGTTCCTCCACCTGGACCTTCTTCAGTCCGGGGTCGTCGTCATCACCGCGGCCGTCCAGGAGCACCTCTTCTTCGGTGCCGTCCAGGTGCTTGCGGACCTGAAGCTTGACCACGTTGCCCTTGAGCAGCATGGCGCGTCCGTCCGGGTCGGTGACGCAGTTGGTGCCGAGCAAGCCACCGCTGACCTGCATGGCGATGTGGCCCTTCTTGGGCGTCATCGCCGGCTCGATCACGGGCGGCGCGAGCCGCGGGGCCAGCCCGGCCCAGTCGCGGCTGCCGTCTAGCCTGCGGGCGCACAGCTCGGCCTCGCGCAGCATGTCGTCCTCCGCGACGGCCGTGTACTGGAACCGGAACGGGCGGCCGTTCTTGCCCCGGACCGGGCTGGATGGCACGGTGTACTCGCCATTGCCACTCCCCAGTTCAGGCAGCGGCGCCAGGCTGGGCACCTGAACTTTCTTTGTTTTGCCGGCCGAGTCGACGGTCTCTTCCGTCTTCCAAGCAGTCGCGGAGTGACCGCCCTGCCAGCAGAGGAGCTCGCGCAGCAAGCGGCCCTCAGCGGGCTCGTAGCGCTCGCACTTGCGGGCGAAGATCACGACCTGCTTGAAGACGCCATATTCTTCGGCGGGCAGCTTGAAACAGCGCAGGTCCGTGTACCAGCCCCCGAGGTGTCGCGCGATCCGTTCGTTCAGGCGCTTGTGCGGGATGAGGTAGATCAGCACCCCGCCGGGCACCAGGGCCTCCGTGGTCGGGAGGTCGCACAGGAAAGACTCTTCCATGCGCCTCCCGCCGCCGGTCTCCTTCTCCCCGTCATA
>Ga0101944_10001098_pt1 | contig 62398 bp, 41 predicted proteins | sample DewCreD2012metaG_FD_75245 | JGI IMG/M metagenome (GOLD analysis project Ga0101944, IMG submission 75245) | Hot spring sediment bacterial and archeal communities from British Columbia, Canada, to study Microbial Dark Matter (Phase II) - Dewar... ...
GGTAAGGCAACGATCGAGCATGGGGCCAGAATAGGACAAGGGGAGGGAAAAGTCCAGGAAAAAATGCAGAAGCGCAAAAATTCACCCCCTTACCCTCCAGATTGACGTGGCCCTGGGGGCGGCCCCGTAAAGCGATCAGTCTCCTCAGGCTCTGCTTTTGCCCCTTTCCCAACGAGCAAAACCGAAGCGCCACATTGTACCTTTGGCCGCACTCCCAAAGGCGAAGCACCCGGCCCGACAGGGAGACAGGCCCGAGGTCGGAATCCAGCATCTCGATTCGGAGGGTTTCCCCAATCGGGTATCTCTTGTCGACCGCGCAGCGCATTCCTCCCTCGCTGAGATCAACCGCCTGTTCCGTCCACCCGTCCGCAGAGTCCCCGACTCTCAGCTTCACGGGCATGGCGACTCTAGGATGTTTCCTCATTTCCCGCAGCTTCCTGTAAAGCCGGAAGAGTTCGCGGAAGGCCTTGAGAACCACTCTCACGTTGGCTCCGGAAGACTCTCCGCTCTTTCGCGGATAGTGCGTAACCGGCACCTCGCGGATTAGAAACCCGAGTTTGCGTGCCTGGGCGAGAATATCGGTGTTCACCATGGCTCCGACGGCGTCGATCCGGACTTTGTCGAAGACTTCCCGCCGGAACAGCTTGAAGGCGCAGTCAATATCCCTGACTTGGAGTCCCAAAAGGAGGCGTACGAGTAAATTCCATCCAAAGGCGTTCAACCGTCTGTGTAACGGGTCCACCCGCTTCTTCCGGTATCCGATCACCAGATCGTACTGGCCGATCCATTCGAGCAGATCTCCCAGCTCGTTCAAATCGAATTGAAGGTCCGAGTCGCAGAAAAAAATGAGATCTTTCTTCGCCAAGGAGATCCCGGATTTCAAGGCGGCACCATAGCCTCGGTTCCGCGGGTGCCGCACGACGATCAAATTCGGAACGGTTCGCTTGCAACCTTCCAATACTTCGGCCGTTCGATCTCGGCTTCCGTCGTCGACCACGATGATCTCCCAGTCGTGCGCGAATCTGGGAGCTACGCGTGACGCTTGTTCGATTACACGGGCGATGTTGGCTTCTTCATTGAAGGCGGGCAAAACGATCGTCAAACTCCGCTGCGCTTGCTGTGAGGCGTCTCGCCTTTGCGGCATCGCTTCCCCCCTGCGCATTAGCTCGGAGTTGGCAGGTCCTAAGCCGGGCAATGAGGCCTTCCATTCTTCGAAGAGACCGGCGAAGATCCAGGAAAGGCCCTGTCACAGGATCCTTGGCCTCCGAGCATCGGCCCTTACCTGAATCTTCTCTGCCATTAGAGGCCAAAAAAGCACTTGTAGATTCACACCCCGAGTAACCGTTCAGAGCCAGAGCAAAGAAACGGTATTTCGTTCTAACGCAAGAATTGTGCCAAGGCGGAGATACTGGGTTCCAAGGGATCACCGGGGAATGGGCAGAAGAGTCCATAAGGCCCAGCGCAGCATGGAGATCTTCCCGTTCAGGGTCTGTGACTGACGATCTTGCACCCTGCCAAGCTGGTTTCCGACGAGGAAAAGTCTTTCTCTATCCAGGAAAATTTCTTCCCATTTGGCTCCTTCCCGTCCGACAGTTCTTGTCTTCAACTTCGAGACTGCCCAAGGGCTTGATTCTCCGCTTCTCTGTTCTATTATTATGCAGCGGAGGGGTCTTTGAATCCTTCTTCCGGCCCAGGCTGGACGTACCCTTCGCGCCGAGGAACCTCCACAGAAGGTTCCGCACAGGCAAATCGATAATTCCGGTCCTTACGCCGCAACGGCCCCTTTGAACAAAACGGGGCAAAAAGCGCTTCGTACATGCGCCAACGGGAAGGGGTTCCCTCTCTGAACGGGAGCCCCGGTCGCGGCGTGCGGTGTCCGCAAAGGGTGCCACCGGGTCAGGGAGCACCCAGTGGCCTTCTCGACCGTCTCCCTGAATTCGAGCGTCCCGGCGCCGCTCGGATCCGGTTCGGACCCGAAAGGAGGCCAGCCGATATGAGTCATTTCTCGGCCCGTCGGGCCATGCCGGGCAAGATCGTTCTCGTAGGGAACTATCTTCCCCGCCAGTGCGGGATCGCGACGTTCACCACGGACCTTTTGACCGCCCTGGCCCAGGAGAATCCAGAAGGGGAATGCTGGGCCATGGTGATGAACGACATGCCCGAGGGATACCGCTACCCCCCCGAGGTGCGGTTCGAGGTCAACCAGCGTACCCTCTCCGACTACCGAATGGCCGCAGACTTCCTCAACATGAGCCAGGTGGACATGGTTTGCCTCCAGCACGAGTTCGGCATTTTCGGGGGAGAGGACGGCTCCTACATCCTCGAACTCATCAGCCACCTGCGCATGCCCGTGGTGACGACCCTCCACACGGTTCTTCAGGTCCCCTCTGCCGGCCAGTTCGCCATCCTCCGCAAGATCGCCCAGGTCTCGGACCGGCTCGTGGTCATGAGCCACAAGGCAAGAGAGATCCTCCGGACCGTCTACAATGTGCCTGGCGAGAAGATCGTCATGATCCCCCACGGGATCCCCGACGTTCCTTTCCTTGACCCCAACTACTACAAGGACCAGTTCGGCGTCGAAGGCCGCAAAGTCATCCTGACCTTCGGCCTTCTTTCCCCGGGCAAAGGGATCGAAACCATGATCGACGCCCTGCCCGACGTCGTCCGGAAGCACCCGGACACGGTTTACATCGTCCTGGGCGCCACGCATCCTCACGTGCGCAGAGAACAGGGCGAATCCTACCGGCTTTCCCTGCAGCGAAGGGCCCGGGACCTCGGTGTCGCAGACCAACTGATCTTTCACAACCGATTCGTGGACCTGTCGGAACTTTGCGAATTTTTGGGCGCCTCGGACCTGTACGTGACGCCCTATCTCAACCGGGAGCAGATCGTCTCCGGGACGCTGGCCTACGCCCTCGGCACGGGCAAGGCCACGATCTCGACGCCTTACTGGTACGCCGAGGAGATGCTCGCCGACGGCCGCGGCCGCCTGGTCCCGTTCCGGGATCCCAAGGCCCTGGCCGAGCAGGTCAACGAGCTGTTCGACCGCGAAGTCCGGCGGCACGCCATGCGGAAGCGCGCCTACATGTTCTGCCGCAACATGGTCTGGAAAGAGGTGGCCCGTAAATACCTCGAGCTGTTCGCCGAAGTCCGCAGGCAGCGGGAGGACAGGCCGAGGCCGGTGTTCCGCCCGAGCACCTTGAACGCCTTGCCCCGCGAGATGCCGCAGCCCAAGCTCGATCATCTCATCCGCATGACCGACGACGTGGGGATCCTGCAGCACGCGAAGTTCATCGTTCCCGACAGGCACCACGGCTATTGCACAGACGACAACGCCCGGGCTTTGATCGCAGTGCTCATTGCGCAGCAGTTCCTCGACGAATCCGAGACCCTCACAAGGCTGGCTTGCACATACCTCGGGTTTCTTCACTATGCGTACAACGAGGCGAGCGGCCGGTTCCGGAATTTCATGTCCTACGACAGGCGCTGGGCCGAAGAGGTCGGAAGCGAAGACGCCCACGGCAGGGCCCTGTGGGGATTGGGCACGGCCGTGGCCCAGACGGAATCGGCCGAGATTCGGGCATTGGCCGCCAGTCTTTTCGAAAAGGCTCTGCCGCCCGTGGTGGAGTTCAGTTCGCCCAGGGCATGGGCCTTTGCGCTGGTGGGGATCGAAGCCTATCTCAGGCCCTTCAGCGGCGACAGCAAGGTCCGGCGCGTTGCCTCGGTGCTGTCCGAAAAGCTCTTGGAACTGTTCCGGGCTCACGCCAGCGAGGACTGGCCCTGGATCGAGCCGTCTCTGGCTTATGTGAACGGCAAGATCCCCCAGGCCATGATCCTGTCAGGCCGGCTTCTGCAGCAGCCGGAGATGCTGGAAGCGGGCCTGCGGTGCCTCCGATGGCTTCTTGCGGTCCAGACCGACCCCAAAGGCCACTTCGTGCCGGTGGGGAACCAGGGCTGGTATCCTCGAGGCGGCGTCAAGGCCCGCTTCGACCAGCAGCCCATCGAGGCCCTCGGCATGATCGAAGCCTGCAGGGAGGCCTACCAGGCCACCGGAGAAACCTCCTGGATCGACGCTGCGCAGCGCTGTCTGGACTGGTTCCTTGGCAGCAACGACCTGAATGTTCCCCTTTACGACTATCGAACAGGAGGGTGCTGCGACGGCCTGACCGCCAACGGCCCGAACCTGAACCAGGGCGCGGAATCCACTCTGGCCTGGCTGCTTTCGCTCATGAATCTTTATCAGATCCGCAGTGCCCGCGTCTCCTCCTCGCTGCCCGAGGAGGCCGGGATGGACAGCCCTGCCTTTTGAGGTTCCCATGTCGCTCGCGCCGATTGTCATGGTCAGTTCCTATCCGCCCAGGCTGTGCGGCATCGCCACGTTCTGCGAAGAGGCGCGAGAATTTCTTCAGAAAACGGAGCCGGCCCGGCCCGTTCTCGTGGTGAGCCACACCGACGGCACCGGAGAGGGCGTTTTTCCGCTCATCGACACGAGCCGCATCGACTGGTGGAAGCCCGTGGCTCGGAAGATCGAAGAACTTGAGCCTTACGCGGTCCACCTCGAACACGAGTACGGCCTTTACGAAGTGCGGGACTCCCGGGGCGTGGGAGACGGCAACGAGGGATTCCTCAATCTCCTCGAAGCGATCCGACACCTTCCCACAGTCGTGGAGCCCCATACGGTGCACGGCCGCCTGCGAGACTTCGAGGCCGATTTCCTCTTCAGGCTGTGCCAGCGCAGCCATGTCGTGCTGTTTAAGTGCCACTACCAAAAATGGAGGCTCGACTGGACCTTCTCGGAGCGCGGTTGGCCGACGCCGCGCAACATCATGGTCGTGCCCCACGGCGCCAGGCCGGACCGGAGGTGGGGTCCTCACGAAATCCCCGAGCTGCGGCGGGAACTGGGCCTGGACCGCCTCGGCCTAGCCGACCACCTGGTCGGCATGATCGGCTGGATTCAGTCCAACAAGCGGTGGGACATCCTCCTTTCCATGTGGGAGGAGATCCATCACGAAATCAAGGACCGGACCGGTCAGGAATGGGATCTTCTTGCCGCGGGCACCATGCGGGACCCGGCCCATCGAAAGGATTACGAAACCTGGAAGGCCGAGGCCCTGGTGCTGGAGCAAAAGGGGATCGCCCACTATCATGAGTTCATTCCCCGCGGAGACCTGTACTACAAGATGATGGCCGTCTGCGATTTCATCGTGATTCCCTCTACCGACGAAACCCAGTCCGGCACGTTGGCCCGTGTGATCGCCCTCAACAAGCCCTTCATCACAACCGCGCCCATGGAAGGGCTGACGGCCCAGACGCTGGAAAGCGAAGGGGGGCTTCTGTTCACGACCAAGAACATGCTGAAAGAAAAAGTCATCCGAATGGCCTGCGACGAATCGCTCCGCCTCCGCCTCGGCGAAAATCTCAAGCGGTACCTCGACGAGGTGGTCTCCTGGGAGGTGGTAGCACGGCAGTATCGGGAAGCGTACCGCCTTGCGCGGCAGGCCGTGGAGACAGGAGAATCGGTCACGTTCGAACCTGAGTTCTAAACTGTTCGGGAACCCCTGTGCCATGTCTGACCAGAGATTCAAAGAGCTGTTTACACGATACCCCGGCAACCCCATCATCCGGGCGACGGATCTGCCCTACAAGGCGAATTCGGTCTTCAACGCCGGAGCGACCTTGATCGACGGAGAGACGCTGCTCCTCATGCGGGTCGAGGACCGGCGGGGGATCTCCCATCTCACTGTGGCCCGAAGCCTCGATGGAATCACCAACTGGAGAATCGACCCCGGGCCCACCCTTTCCCCGAGCCCCCAGACCCACCCGGAAGAAGTCTGGGGCATCGAGGATCCCCGCATCACCTATATCGAGGAGCAGAAGCTCTGGGTGGTCGCCTACACGGCCTACTCCAAGGGCGGCCCTCTGGTTTCCCTGGCCACCACCAGAGACTTCAAGTCTTTCGAGCGCAAGGGCGCGGTCATGCCTCCTGAAGACAAGGACGCCGCCTTGTTCCCGGTGCGCTTTGGCAGCCGTTGGGCCATGCTTCATCGACCCGTTCCGGCCTTCCCGGGCGTGGGAGCCCACATCTGGATCTCCTTCAGCCCGGACATGAAGCACTGGGGGGACCACCAGATCCTCGTCACGGCCCGCCGGGGGAGCTGGTGGGACGCCAACAAGATCGGGCTGTCTCCTCCACCCCTCAGAACCGAAAAGGGCTGGCTCATCCTCTATCACGGCGTACGGACCACAGCCGGAGGATGTCTTTACAGGCTCGGGCTCGCCCTGCTCGACCTCGAAGATCCGACGAAGCTCATCGCCCGTTCCTCGGAGTGGGTGTTCGCACCCGAAGAGGACTATGAGATTGTCGGCGACGTGGATAAGGTGGTGTTTCCCTGCGGGTGGGTGGCAGAAGGGGACGAACTGCGGCTCTATTACGGAGGAGCCGACAAGTGCCTCGCCCTGGCCACGGCCCGGATCTCAGAGCTTCTGGATTGGCTCGAGACCCACAACGGGATGGACTGGCAATAAGGACACGAAAAAGCGGCCATGACGGAGCATGGCGCTCCACGGAATGCCCCATTGGCCCGCGGCCGCAACCGAGGCTGGCCCTTCACCGGATTTTTCCCTGGAGGGACGCGCTCCGTCGCGTACGTCTTCGGCTTATCGCCCTGCTTGACGTCGTCCTCCGGTCTGGGGAGCTTTCTTCCCGCGCCGCCAGCAGCCTAGAACCGCAGGCCGGTTGCAAAAAGACCGTTGTGGCACTCTGCCGAGCCGAGATCGCCGTTCAGGACTGCAAACTCGTAAGAAACCTGCGAGAACAGGGACCCTGTCCAACCGATTCCGAACCGCACGGTCGCGGCGTGGCGGTCAACCTTTTCCCGAACCACCTCGCCACCGAAGGTGTCAGAATACCTCCGATGCCTTTCCCGCCGGAGTGACTCTCCGGAGGCCGTGCTGACCGTTCGAAAAGAGTCCCCTCGAGAATAGATATAGCCGACTTCGCTCGATAGCCGCTCCGTCCAACTCGCGCCAACGAAAAGGCCGAAGAGATGTTCGGAAAACGAATACGTTTCCACCTCTGCCCGGCTCACCCTGTACACATAGGACTGGCCTGCGTACCAGCGGTCGCTGATTCGCTCTTCCAGGCTCGCCGCGATCCCGTAGGAAAGGGCTGATTGGTCCCGGTCCCTGACGGCTTTGGCTTCCGCGAAGGGCGAGACATTCAAGGCCCAACGGTAGTGGGGAATATACGCCAGACCTGGAGCCAGCTCGACAGTGGCATAAGCCAGGTCTTCGGTCTCCGCAAAAACACTTCCCCTCAGAGAGGCCTCAAGGCTCCAATCAAGCCGCGACTCGTGGGAAGGGTCTCTCTGAAAGACCACGGCTCCTCCAAAGTACCCGTCTCCCTGCGGGTCGTCGACAGACAGGTTCACGTTGGAATCAAACCCCACGTGGCCCGATGCTTCCCACGAAGCTTCCCCCTGGGCGACCAGCAAGGCCGGCAGGCTCGCGACCACCGCAAACAAAAGGAGACTTCTCCATAGGACTCCGTTGTCCATCTTCATTTCCCCCGGCGTCGCTGGGGAAGAGCGTGCGCCCACTCGTGCGTGCCCAGGGTCGCATCCAGGCCTTCGTGCCCGCGTCGCCGGACGATGGTCAGCGGCGGCCGCCCCGGCCCCGACCCCCGGCACCACTTCCAGTTGTTGTCCCCGTGCCACCGTGGGAAGCCCCCTTGCCCTGTCTGCCGGCCACGCCTCCCCGGTGCCCGCTCCAAAGAGGAAATCCATCCTCGGTCCTCAAGGTCAGAACCCTGCCCGTGGAGACCCTTTCGATTTCCTGGGCGACGAGGTACAACTTCCCGTCCACCCCCTGGCTCTTCGAGCCTCGAACCCTGACTTCGTCCCCGTCCCGGATCCCAGGCGCCAGGTCGCTCCAGAGCCAGCCAGGACAGGCGAGGATGATGTACGTCTCCCTTGCGGTAACCAGTTCAAAGCGCACCGGTCCTTTTTTCGGCTCCAGGAGCAGGCCCTGAACCGATCCTCTCACTTCACCCACGGTGTTCGAGTCGTATCCCATTGGGTAACGGATGCCGCTTTCGGGAAGCGTAACTTCGCTCTCTTGCGCCAGAGCGCGGGGCGGCTCGACAACCGCCGCTGCGAGCTGGCCGAAAACGAGGAGCAAGGCTGTAATCACCACCCTGCCCCTCGTCCCAAGAGCCTCCTTACCGGTTCGATGGCGCGCCGTAGCCCGTTCCGTCGCCCGGGCCCACGCCACCGTGCCCTGTCCCGTCGCCGGGTCCATAGGTGTTCCCTCTCCTTTGCATCGCGCCTGGTTTGGCCTGGGTGCCCATCAGACAGGAGCCGTCCCTCAAGCGGTTCCGGTCACGCTTCTGGATTTGGAGGCCGGATTGGCTCCGGCTCTGGAACCCCTGGCTCTTGTCAGCCTGGCCCGAGAAGGCCGCCCCTGGGACAGCGGTAGCAAAAACGAGCGCCATGACCACTATCCCCTTCCTGGTGTGCTTCTTCATTTCCGTCTCCTCCTTGTGGGTTGTGAACCGTTCCTTCCCACACAGAAAGCAACCCAGATGCCAAAAGGGAGAAGACGAAAAATTTCCCGCCTTTTTCATCCGTTGCGAGGAAAAGCTGGCTTCACCCAGAACCGCCGCAGATGCAGGATCTGCGCCGGTCCGCGCAAGATTTGCATGCACCCCCTCCATCAGAGGCCGTACTCCTTGATCCTATACTGAAGGGTCCTCAGAGAGATCCCCAGAATCCGAGCCGCCTGTTTGCGGTTCCCCCCAACTTCCTGGAGCACTCTCTGAATCGTCTCCCGCTCGACAGAGGCCAGAAGCCCGTCCGTCCGAACCTCGCCCTCAGCCCCATGGGGCTCCAAGTTCAGGTGGTGGCTGTCGATTCGGCCTGAAGCCAGGATGACCGCCCTTTCCACCACGTTCTGCAGCTCTCGGATGTTGCCGGGCCACGAATACCCCTGCAACGCCTCCTCTGCGGCAGGCGTGAACCCTTCCACCCTCTTTCCGAAGGCCCGGGCGAACTTCTCGGCAAAATACCGGGCCAGCGGAAGCACCGTCTCTTTCCGTTCCGCAAGGCTGGGCAGACGGATGGGAAACACGTTGAGCCGATAATACAGATCTTCTCGGAACCGGCCAGCCGCCATTTCGGCCTTGAGATCCTTGTTGGTGGCAGCGATGACCCGCACGTCGACTGTAATGGCCCTCGTCCCTCCCACCCTCTCGAACTGTCTCTCCTGCAGCACCCTGAGGAGCTTGACCTGCACGTGCCCCGGGATCTCGCCGATTTCGTCCAGAAAGATCGTACCGCCGTCGGCGAGTTCGAATCTTCCTTTTCGGGCCGCCTGAGCACCGGTGAACGCCCCCCGCTCGTGCCCGAACAGTTCGCTTTCGAGAAGCGTCTCGGCCAAAGCCGCACAATGGACCGGAACAAAGGGCTTGTCCCTGCGTGGGCTGAGCGCGTGAAGCACTCTCGCTACGACCTCCTTGCCCGTGCCGCTCGGGCCCGAAAGAAGAACCGTTGCCGGCGTGGGAGCGACGTCCTGCACCATCTGAAAGACCCGCTGCATGGATTCGCCGAGAAAGATCATCTCCAGAGGAGGCAAATGCCGGCCCAGTTCCTCGGAAAGAAGGGAGATCGTCCTCTGGGCTTCGGCCTCTCGAAGCACCCTCCGGACGGCCAGCCGAAGTTCCTCCGGGCTTTGCAGAGGTTTGGTGAGGTAGTCCGACGCTCCTTCCCTCATGGCCTCGACCGCTCCTGCGATCGACCCGTAGGCCGTAATCACGATCCACCGCGAGTCGGCCCCACACCTTTTGCCTTCCCTGATCAATTCGATCCCCGACAAGCCGGGCATCCGCAAGTCCGTGATCACGAGGTCAGGTTCCAGGAATCGGAGTTTGGAAAGGCCTTCGGCTCCGTCTCGGGCCGTCTCCACGCGGTAGCCTTCTTCCGACAAGACCGTGGCGAGAAGGGAACGCATGCCCGGATCGTCTTCCACGACAAGAACCGTCCTACCCATCGGAGACACCTCCTGTGCCGGGAAGCTCAACGGTCAGGATCGCTCCAGGGCCCGCCGACCGGTTCTCCAACCGGATCCTTCCCCCCATCCCTTCCACCACCTTCTTCGAATAGGCCAGCCCCAGGCCCGTCCCGTTCGGCTTGGTCGTGTGAAAAGGGGTGAACAAATGCGGTATCTCCCCGGCAGGGATCCCCGGCCCGGAGTCCTCGATCCGGATGGCGACCCACCGGCCCCCGGATTGCACAGAGATCCGGATCTCGCCGCTGTCTCCTCCCATGGCCTCGACCGCGTTCCGGAGGCCGTTGGCCAGCGCCCGGGCAAGTTTTTCCGAATCGGCAAGGACGAGACGACCCGTCTTCACCTGGCGACGGACTTTGCCTTTCCATCCGGCCAGGGAAAGGCCGACGGCCTCGTCCACAAGGCTTTCGGGATCCACAGGCCCGAGCCGGTACGTCTCCTCCCGGGCGTAGAGCAGGAGATTCTGCACCAGGCTCTCGATCCGCTTGACCCCTTCGAGCAGGTGGAAAAGAGCGATCTTCCTCGGGTCCGAGCCGTCGAGCTTCTCGTCCACCCATTGGGCGTGTCCCTTGACGCTTCCCAGGGCATTTCGGATTTCGTGGGCGAGAACTGCCGTCATCTGGCCGATCAAGGCAAGTTGCCGACGGTGCTCCAGCTCTTCCCGCAGGCGGAGCTGGCGGCCGAATACTCGCTCGGCCAGAATGCCGGTGCACCAGAGGAGGATGAGGACGCCGACCACGGGCAACCAGGCCCTTCGCGCATCCGCGACGATGCGGTCCGCGGAAGCCGTGTGAAGGACCAGTGTGAGAACCAGCGCGTTTCCGTCCGGCCTGTGGATTGTCTCCCGGAATTCGTACCCCGGCACACCCGTGCCCAGAAGAACCCTGTGAGCTTCAAAGGCCTCCTTCGGCCGAAGCTGATCCGCTTGCTCGGCCTCGAGCTGCGTCCCGATCAACCGGGGATTCGTGTGAAACAAGACTTGACCATCCGGGGTCGTGATGCGCGCATAGGCCACGACACGGTCTGCGAAGATGTCGCGAATCTCTTCGACGGCCTCAGCCCCACCTCGGACCAGGGCTGCTTCCGCCGAAGAACCGAGTGCAAAGGCCGTGCTGAGAAGGGCCTTGTCTGCAAGGACCCGGGCGGCCTTGACGGTCCTTGCGGTCGTGTACAGGATGACGGCCGTAGACAGCGCGATCAAGACAAACAGGGTTGCCCGCAGGATCGCCGGCAACCGGTTCCGGGGCTTGCCGGGCCTCATGAGCTCCTGTCCAGGCCGAGCATGCGGGCCGCATTGCCGCCGAGGATCGCGTCCACTTCGGACGGACTGAACCGGACGCCCGGCGGCGCTCGGTCCGGCAGGCTCCGAAGAACTTCGATCCACTGGCGGGTGTCGACCACGCAGGAAGCAATGGGGTCGTCGGTGGCGAAAAGAACCTTTTCAAGTCCGGCATAATCGATGAGGTCCCTCAGTTCCCGGCAGAAAAGCTCGAACCGCCCCAAAGCGTAAGGGCTCCACATGGCCAGATCCCCATAGAGTTGGGGTTGCATCGTGGCCAGGGAGGCGAAAGGCCTCCAGTTGCACTGGCCCATGTGGGCCGCAATGACGCGCAAGGAAGGAAAGTCGACACCGATATCTGCAAGCAGCATGGGGTCCGCGTACTTCGGCCTCGCTGGCGGGTGGAGAGGCCCGGTATGCGAAAGGAGGATCCCCTTCTGCTCCTCCACGTACGCCAGGAGTTTGTAGGATTCCGGACCGGCCGGATCGAACCCGTAGTCGCAGTGGTACTTGAGCCCCTTCAACCCGAACTCCTCGAAGCACTGCTTGAGCATGTCCAGTGCCTGGGGCCTGCGGGGATCCACGCCCGCCAGGCCCAAGATCTTCGCCGGGTTTTTCTGCGCGACCTCGCCCACAAGACGATTCTGAAGCTGCACGAGCTCGACCGTGAGAAGAGGGCTTGTCGCGTTATCGATCCCACAGATAATCTGGAAGTCGATCCCGGCCGTTTCCATCCGTTCGAGGAGCTTTTCCCCGGTCGGGTCCTGACAGGCGAGGAGCCGGTTGGCCAGATCCCTCCGGTCGCCTTCGCGTCCAAGGATCCTCGTCATCCTAAGGAGGTCCTCGGCAAGCTGGGGCGCCATTTCCTCGGGCAGCATCGGGATGTGATGGTAATGCACATCTACGATCATGGGTTCCCTCCTTTGCGCCCCCAGGAGGGACGCGCTCCGTCGCGTCCGTCTTCCTCCGTCCTGATCATGAGCTGTACAGGTCCTTGAACTCGCGCTTGAGGTCTCTCTTGAGGATCTTGCCGCTCGGAAGTTTGGGAAGCTCCTCAAGGATCACGACTTTCTTGGGCACCTTGTATCCGGCCAGGCCCTCCTTGCAATGCCTGAGGATCTCGGCCTCGTCCAGGGTCTCACCCCGGACCGGCACCACAAAGACCGTCACGGCTTCCACCCACCGTGGGTGGAAAAGCCCCACCACCGCGCACTCAGCCACTTTGGGATGCTTGGCCACCCAGCCCTCCACTTCTACGGAAGAGACGTTTTCCGCGCCGGTCTTGATCATGTCCTTCTTGCGGTCCACGAAATAGTAGAAACGCTCTTCGTCCATGATCGCCAAGTCGCCCGTGTGGTGCCATCCGTTCCGGAAGGTTTCTCTTGTCTTGGCCTCTTCCTTGTAATAGCCCAGCATCACAGCAGGGCTGCGCACGACCATCTCGCCGACCGTGCCGGGCGGCACTTCCTGATCATTGTCGTCGACGATCCGCATTTCCACCATGGCGTGAGACTGGCCGATCGCCTCGGCGCCTCCGAAACGTTCGTAGGCGTCCTTCATCTTGCGCAACAGGTCCGGCGATTTCAGGGTGGAACCCAGAGGGGTCACCTCGGACTGGCCGTAGTAGTTCTGGAAATAGGCCTTTGGAAGCAGATCCATGATCTTGCGCATCATGGCCTCTGTGGTCGGACTCCCGTACAAGGTCACCCACCGAAGGGTGCCGAAGAGCTGCCGGATCAGGTCCTCTCCGCCGGGCATGTTGATGATGTTGGCGAGGACCGTGGGCGAAACCGTGGCGCTCGTGATCTCTCCGGTTTGAAAGACTTGCATGACAACAGGCGGATCCGGCCTGTGGAGCATCACCGTGCGCGTGCCGTAAGCGAAGGCGGTGAGCAGCCCGGCGTGGCCAGCCACATGGAACAGGGGAACGACCCCGAGGCCGGTATCGTCGGGCAAGATGAGGTGGCCGAAATCCAGGGCCATGTTCAGGATCGAGGCGTGCCAGTTGGCATGGCTGTTCAGAACGCCCTTGGGCATGGCCTCGGTGCCACTCGTGTACATCAAGGTCAGAACGTCGTCGCCCGTGATGAACTCATACGGCTCGTCGTCCGGATACCGGTCCGAGCAGAGGTCGTCAAAGTCCAGCCACCCTTCGGGCAAAGGGGTCTTTCCGTTCAGGTTGATCATGACGAAGTGCCGCACGCTGCCCAGCTCGGATTGAATGGCCCGAACCGTGGGAACCAGGTCGTCTTCCACGATGAACATGACGGGCTCTGAGTGGTCCACGAGCGGTTTGATCTCTCTGCCCTTCAGCGCGTAGTTGAAGGGCGTGATCCAGGCCCCCATCTTGGACAAGGCCGCAATGTAGATGGCGTACTGCATGCAGTTGTATGAGAGAATCGCCACCCGGTCCCCCTTTTTCACGCCAAGCTGACGCAAAGCGTTGGCGAACCGGTTCGCCTTCCGGTTGAGTTCGCCGTATGTCAGGCGCCCCAGAACGCGCCCCTCGTAGTTGTACACGATCGCTTCCTTGTTCGGCTTGTTGAGGGCGGTCCTGCGAAGGATGTCGCCCACGCAGAACCTCCGCATCACGTTCCTCTGCAACGCTTCGTCCATCCGTGTCTCCTCCTTTCATCTTCCGGGCAGGAAAGGTTCTGACCCTGAACGCGCCCACGGCGCCTCCCTTTTTTATCTCTGCTCGCACAAAGAGTCCAGGCGCCCTTTATGAACGGCTGGGCCCTTCCCCTGTCCAGCGGTTTCCCACGGTCCCTGCTGCTTCTTCCCGCGTGCAGCCAACTTTGACACCAAGGCTGTGTTCCAAGGGGTTTTGTAGTACGAAAATTCTCCCTCCGCCTCGTCTAACCTATTGATTTGCCGATTTCTTGTTCTCGAGTGCTGTCAAAGTTAGCCCTTCACGGAACACCGGATTCGCCCTCGGCCACGAGGGACCGTGGCCCTCCTATGGAAGGCCGGATTCCCTTACGGCCATAGCAGTGCATGGCCCTCCAATTGTGGAGGGACGCGCTCCATCGCGTCCAGGCTGGGGGCGCATCTTTGCCTCGGCAATCTCCTCCGCAAGGTTCCGGGGCATGGGCGCGTAATTTGTCGCCATGACAGAGCATGGCCCTCCCCTTGGAGTGACACGCTCCGTCGCATCCGTCTCGGGGCCCCGCGCGTATCCGAAAAATGAAGGACTGACCCCTTCCTTCCCTGACCCCTTCCTTCCCTGATCACCGGCCGGTTCGCTGATTGAGCCCCGGTCCGGGCCGTGGTACCTTGGATGGCGCCGCCCGAAGAAAGCCAACCCAAACCTGATCGCCAGGACCCGAGAATGAGCGACTGCATGGAAGAGTTTCCGGTTTGGGCAGAGATCGACTTGGCGGCCGTGGCGCACAATGTGCGCGAGCTCCGCCGCGCCACGCAACCCGCCGCGGACCTCATGGCCGTCGTCAAGGCTGACGGATACGGGCACGGGGCCGTGGAGATCTCCCGGCAGGCCCTGGCGAACGGCGCCGCGTGGCTCGGCGTGGCCCGCCTCGACGAGGCCGAGGTCCTGCGTGAGGCGGGCATCGAGGCGCCGATTCTCCTGTTCGGTCCCACGCCCCGGTCCTGCGTGCGGCGCCTGCGGGAGCTCAATCTCACCCAGAGCGTTTTTTCCCTTGAATACGCCAGAACCCTGTCGCAGGCCGCTGGTCCGGCCGGAGGCCCTGTTCGGGTCCACATCAAAATCGACACAGGGATGGGCCGGCTCGGCCTCCTGGACGGCTCGGGCGTGGATTGCGCTGGGGACCGCCAGCGGCATGAATCTACGGAGACGGATCTCGCGCGCCAGGTCGAAGCCATTGTGCGCCTGCCCGGTCTCCACGTGGAAGGTCTCTACACCCATTTCGCGGGCTCGGACCTCGAGGACAAGACGTTCGCGCGGCACCAATTGGCCCGGTTTCTGGATCTCGTCGAAAGGCTCAGGCGTTCGGGGATCGCGTTCCGGCATGTCCACGCAGCAAACAGCGCGGCCCTTCTGGACCTTCCCGACTCTCATCTCGACCTGGTGCGGCCGGGAATCGCGGTCTACGGGCTTTACCCGTCGGCCCACGTGGACCGGAGCCGGGTTGTGCTGAAACCGGCTCTGACCCTCAAGGCCAGAATCGTTCAGCTCAAGGAAGTGCCCGCCGGCTTCAAGGTGAGCTACGGCATGACGTACGAGACCCATCGCCCCACGCGCATCGCCACGGTTTCGGTAGGCTATGCGGACGGGCTGAGGAGATCCCTGGGCGGCAGGGGCTTCATGCTGGTCCGGGGCGTCCGGGCGCCCATCGTGGGCCGGGTCTGCATGGATCTCACCATGCTCGATGTGGGAGACATCGGGGACCTGCGAACCGGTGACGAGGTCATCGTCTTCGGAGGCGAAGGGACCGGGGCTCCGACCACGGACGAAATCGCCTCGGAGCTCGGGACCATTTCCTACGAGATCATCACATCGATCCCTTCACGGGTTCCCCGCGTGTATCTGAGGCCGGAAACGAACCAAGCAAGCCCTGACCAGAACAAAGAAGGAGAGCTGCCATGATCGTCGGTGTTCTCAAGGAAATCAAGGCCGAGGAAAACCGGGTCTGCATGACCCCTGCCGGCGTCGAGATCATGAGGCAGCACGGCCACACAGTGCTCGTGCAGCAGGACGCCGGAAAGGGAAGCGGCTTCCAGAACGAAGCGTACGCCGCGGCCGGGGCGGTCCTTGTGGAAAGTCTTGCCGAGATTTACAGCCGGGCCGAGATGATCATGCGCGTCAAGGAGCCCCAGCCCTCCGAGTACCCGTTCCTGCGGGAAGAGCAGATCCTGTTCACCTACCTGCACTTGGCCGCTTCCGAAGAACTGACCCGGGCCCTTGTCCGCAGCGGCTGCGTCGCCATCGCCTATGAGACCATCCAGAAGGCCGACGGATCCCTACCCCTTCTGATCCCCATGAGCGAAGTCGCCGGCCGGATGGCCGTTCAGCAAGGAGCCAAGTACTTGGAGATGCAGCAAGGCGGCGACGGAGTCCTGCTCGGCGGCGTGCCCGGAGTCGATCCGGGCATCGTGGTCGTGATCGGCGGCGGCGTCGTGGGCACCAACGCGGCCAAGACGGCCTGCGGGCTCGGCGCCAAGGTGTACCTGCTCGACACGAACCTGGACCGGCTGCGCTACCTGAGTGACGTGATGCCCAAAAACTGCTTCCTCCTCATGTCCAGCCCGGGCACGATCCGGGAGCTCCTGGCCAAGGCGGACGTGGTCGTGGGCGCCGTGCTGATCCCCGGGGCCAAGGCGCCCAAGGTCGTCACCCGGGACATGCTCAAGCTCATGAAGCCGGGCGCCGTGCTCGTCGACGTGGCCATCGACCAGGGAGGGTGCTTCGAGACTTCGAGGCCCACGACTCACGCGGATCCGATTTACACTGTGGACGGAATTGTCCACTACTGTGTCTCCAACATGCCCGGCGCCGTGCCCAAGACATCCACCCTGGCTTTGACGAACGCCACGCTCCGGTACGCCGTGGAAATCGCGGACAAAGGGTGGAGGCGGGCCTTTCGAGAGAATCCCGAAATCCGGCATGGCGCAAACGTCGTCAAGGGCAAGGTCACGCACCCGGGCGTCGCCTCCGCCTTCGGGATCGAGTATACGCCGGTGGAAAACGCCATCTAACGGAAGGCCACGGTCTCTCGCGGCCGCCCCATGGAGGGCCATGCTCTGTCATGGCCGCAACATGAAAACCGTCATCGCCGCGCAATGAAGACGGACGCGACAGAGCGCGTCCCTCTAAGGAAAACCACGGTCTCTCATGGCCGGGCCGCCACCTCATCCTTGACGGCCCGCACCCCAGTTCTATATAGTTCCGCGGCACCCACAAAAACAGCGACAGGGCGCCCTGCCAAGCCGCGACAAGACGCGCTTCATCACCTTCCCCACGGGACGGAGCGACCCAACCGAGAAAACCTGGAGGTTTGCCGCATGCCTTCCGAAATCGAGGTCCGACCAGTCGAGAGCAAAAAGATGATGCGGGAGTTCATCCTTCTCCCCTGGACCCTCGGCATTTACAAGAACGATCCCTGCTGGATTCCACCGGTCATCCACGACCAAAAGCAGTTCTTCGATCCCAAGAAAGGGTATTTCTTCGAGATCGGAGAGGTCGAATTTTTTCTCGCGTACCGCGGAGGAAAGCCTGTGGGGCGAATCACGGCCCACGTGAACCACCTGTACGAAAAGAAATACGACACCCACACCGGTTTTTTCGGCTTCTACGAGTCGATCGACGACGTCCAGGTGGCGCGGGCCCTGTTCGACGCGGCCGAAAAGTGGCTCCGCTCCAAGGGCAAGAAGATCATGAACGGCCCGCAGAGTTTTTCCATCTATGACTCGGTGGGCTTCGAAGTCCACGGCCAGAACGTGCGGCCCGTGATTGGCCTCCTGCACTTCGCCCCTTACTACCCGAGGCTGGCCGAGGCCTGCGGGTTCCGCAAGTGCATCGACTGGCACTGCTTCCTCGTACGCAAGATCGAGGATTACAAGCCTTATCTCAAGGAAGTGCGAGAGTCCTTCATGAAGGATCAGGGCGTGGAATACAAGACCTTGAAGTGGAGCGAATGGAAGAAACGGGCCGAGGACATTCACCGGATCTTCAACATCGCCTGGGACGGCAACTGGGGTCACCTGCCCTTGACCGACAAGCAGTTCAACATGTTCGTCAAGGAACTCAAACAGATCGCGATCCCGGAACTCGTCATCTTCGCCGAGAAGGACGGCCGGACCGTGGGCTTTATCATCTCCATCCCGGACGCCAACCCGGCCCTGCAGATCCTCAACGGCAGGCTGTACCCCTGGCGGCTCTTCAAGGCGTTGCGGGCTGTAAAAAAGGTCAAGAAGCTCCGCACCATCATCATGGGCGTGCTGCCTGAATACCGGGGTCTCAAGATCGACGACGTATTCTATCTGCGCACCATCGAGGACGGGATCGCGATGGGATACACGGAATCCGACTGCTCCCTGATCGTGGAGACCAACAAGAAAATGATCAGCGCCCTGAAGCCGTTGAAAGCCGAATGCTACAAGACCTACCGGATCTACGAGAGGGACATCACGGGTTGACGGGATCCCACGGTCGCACCCCGAATCCGGAGGCCGATCCCTGCGCTTCGGGCATGGCGTTTCCCTGACAGACCATTCCTCTCCTCGCCCCACCCCTGGCGCCACTTTGCGCCGTTCGCTCCTCGAACATAGCTTGTCTGTTCTTTAAATTCGTCAAGGCTGCCCCGGAACCCTCGTGCCGCCCGGCCGCATCTTAGGGGCAGATTCTGTTTCCCCTCGGTTGCCTGCGCCCGTATCCGCGGACCGTTCCTGGGGGATGCCATGGAAGGCCGGCTCGACCATTTGCCCATGAAGCCCATAGAACGGCAGACCGAGAAAAGAAAAGGGCCCCTTCGGTCGCCAGCTGTCAACGGGAGCCAGGTCGAGGAGTTTCGCTTGTGGGACAGGACGGGCGGCACCGACCGCGCGATCGAGCCCCTAGCCCATCTGCACTTACCGGAGGTCTTCCATGGACTGCTGGACGGATGCGCTTTGATAGATCTTGAGGGTCGATTTGCGCAGTGCAACCACGCCTTCGAGCGACTGCTCGGGTATTCGGCCGCCGAGCTTGCCTCGATGACCCACCGTGACGTCACGCCTCCGAAGTGGCATGCCCTCGAATCAAGGATCTTGGACGAGCAGGTGCTCAAGGGGGGCCATTCAGATCTTTACACCAAGGAATACAGGCGCAAGGACGGCACGATCGTGCCCGTCGAACTCAGGATTCACCTCCTCCGGAATGAACAAGGCCGGCCGGCCGGGATGTGGGCCTTTGTCAGGAACCTTGCCGAGCGCCGGCAAGGGCAGCGAGCCCAAGATGTCATTGTCCGATTTTTGGAAATCGCCAACAGGCACAACGACATGGAATCCCTTCTGCGGGAGGTCGTGGCCGAGGTCAGGCGGTTTGCGCAGTCCGCGGCGGCGGGCATCCGCATCTTGGATGAAGCCGGAGGGATTGCGCATCAATATCAGGAGGGGTTCGGCGAAGCGTTTCTTCGAACAGAGGGCACCCTGTCGATCCTGAGAGATTCTTGCTTGTGCATAGAGGCCTTTTCCAGCAAAGCCGCCGCTCAAGGGAAACGCTCGCTCTGCCTCGGCCGAGTCTCTCGTTCCCTCGATGCGTTGCCTCGCGAGAAACGAACCAAGTACCGAGGCGCGTGCTGCTGGGAAGGCTACCAGTCCTTGGCGGTCGTTCCGATTCCTCTTGGAGACCGGATCATCGGAATGCTTCATCTTGCAGACCCTGGCAGGGACAGATTCGACAGCCAATGCCTGGAAACCCTCGACGCTGTGGCACTTCAAATCGGCGTGGCCATACAGAGAGTGCAGACGAAGGAGAATCTCCGCCGCGCCCACGAAGAACTGGAAAAGCAGGTTGCTGTAATGACAAGGGGACTCGCCCAGTCCAACGAGGCCCTTCAAAGGGAGATCTCGGAACGTATCCAAGCCGAGACCGATGTGGAAAGGGGAAAGAACCTGCTTCAGCTTGTATTCGATGGAATCCCGGAGCCGCTTGTGCTTCTTGGCCCCGACCTTTCCGTCAAAGTTCTCAATCGGGCCGCTTTGCGTTATTACGGCCTGTCGGACCCCGAGGAAGCGATCGGCAGACCCTGCCACGAGGTGTTCCTGGGGAATTCGGACCCGTGTGAGGGGTGCCACGTAAAGCTCCACGAGAACGGAGGTCGATTCGAGCGCAGAGGGATCCGCGATCCCAATCGAATCGAGCAGGTCATTCTCCATCCGCTCTGGCGTAAAAACGGAGAGCAGGCCGGAACCATCCTGCGCATCCGGGACGTGACGGAGTCCAAGGCCATGGAGCGCCAGCTCATCCAGAACGAAAAGCTCGCCTCCCTGGGTCTGCTCGTGTCCACGATCGCCCACGAGATCAACAACCCGAACAGCTTTATCAGTTTCAACCTGCCCATCCTTCGGGATTACCTGTTGGCCTTGCTGCCTCTTTTGGACGAATACGTGGCAGACCGGGCAGAGGCAGAGTTCTTCGGCATGCCTTATCCCGAGTTCCGGCGGGACCTGCTTCGGCTCGTGGACAACATGGAGCACGGATCCAGCCGGATTAACGCGATCGTCGCCAACCTGCGCGACTTCGTCCGCAAGAGCGACCGCAGCGACATGCGCTTCGTGGACCTGAGGAAACTCATCGAGCGGGCAAGCACGATCTGCCTGGGCGCCCCTGGCAGGAGATCAGTAGGATCCTTCGAACTCGAAGTTCCGGACAATCTCCCTCAGGTCTTCACCAGCCCCGACGATCTGGAGCTTGTGCTCGTGAATCTCCTGGCGAACGCCGCGGCAGCTTCGGGCCGGCACGATTCGCGGGTCGCTGTCCGCGTCACGACTGGAGATCCTCTGGCCATCGAAGTCATCGACAACGGCTGCGGCATGGACGAGGAGACCCGCAGCAAGATCTTCGATCCGTTTTTTACGACCAAACCGTCCGGGGAGGGAACCGGCCTGGGTTTGTACGTTTGCCAGAACCTCATGGAGAGGCTTGGGGGCCGCATGGAAGTGGAGAGTGAGCCTGGAAAGGGCACCACCATGAGGATCCTTCTGGCAAAGGCGAAAATCGCTCCAGCCCAGCAGCCCGTGGAGGAGCCTGTACCCGGATTCTGAGGACAGCCCGCCCATGGGACCCGTGATTTTCATCGTCGACGACGAAAGCGATTTCCTGGACAGCCTCCGCCGGGGGCTCGTCACCTCAGGCTTTTCCAACTTACGGCTTGAGCAGGACCCGAGAAAAGCCGCACAGCGCTTCTTGGCAGGGGAAGCCGCCGACGTGGCCCTGATCGACGTCACCATGCCCGGGATGAACGGGCTCGATCTGCTCCAGGTCATCCGCAGCCAAAGTCCGTCCACCGAATGCATTATGGTCACAGCGGCGAACGAGGCGCGCGTCGCTGTGGAGTGCCTCAGACGAGGAGCCTACGATTACCTGGTCAAGCCCGTATCCCGGGAAGATCTCGTCGTGGCCATCCATCACGCACTCGAAAAGAAGCGCCTCTTGGATCTCCTCGACCTGGCCCGCAAAGACCGGTCTCCGGGCCTGAGAAATCCGAAAGCCTTCGAGGCTATCGTGACGACGTCCTCGAAGATGAAGCGCATCCTCCAGGAGGCCGAGCTTCACGCCCGAAGCGAGGTGCCGGTTCTTCTCACCGGGGAGAGCGGAACGGGTAAGGAACTCCTCGCCAGAGCCATTCACGAGGCCAGTTCCCGAGCCGGACAGGTGTTCACGGCCGTGAACATGGCCGCGGCATCAGCCACGCTTTTCGACGCCGAGTTCTTCGGCCATACCCGTGGCGCCTTCACCGGAGCGGAAAAGGACCGAGCCGGGTATCTTGAGCACGCCAATCAGGGCACGCTCTTTCTCGACGAGATCGGTCACCTGCCCCAAGAGTTGCAGGGCAAGCTCCTTCGAGTGCTGCAGGAAGGCGAATATGTGAAGCTCGGGACGAGCAAACCCCAGCACACAGACATTCGGTTCATCACAGCCACCAATGCCGACCTGGACGCCTTGCTCGCCAAGGGCCTCTTTCGGAAGGACCTTTATTATCGGCTCAAGGGCGCCTGGCTGCACTTGCCGGCCCTCAGGGAGCGAAAGGAAGACATTCCTCTTCTGGCTTCGAAGTTCCTCCAGGAGTTCGCCGGAAAGAGTGAAAGGCCCGAGATCGACGAAGAGGCTCTGAGCCTCCTCCTCGAATACGAGTACCCAGGAAACATCCGCGAGCTCAGGTCCATCCTCCAATCCGCCGTCAATCTCTGCAGAGGTCGTCCCATCTCTCCCGCCTGCCTGCCTCCTCATCTTGTCCGCCGGAGGAGCAAATGGGTCCAGCCCGAATCCTCTTGCCGGGCTCCCGGGGAGATTCTTCCGCTGGCGGAGGTCGAGAAGCAGCATATTCTGGCCGCATACGAGCAAAGTGGCCGAAACAAGGCCCGGGCATCCAAGCTCCTCGGCATCGGCCTCAACACGCTCCGCAGGAAACTCGACTCCTATGGAGTGCCCCTGCTCCTATTGACACAGCTCGTCTTCTGACGGAGAGCGTGGGCCAAGGGCTTGCACAGAAAGGGCAGGCCCTCCCCCAAAATGAAGGCCCTGCCAAAATGGGGCGTCCTACTGCCACCGCCCCGACATTCGGCGCTTTCAGCCACGACACCCTCCCGTTTTGAAACCATTCTGAGGGCCAGAACTCGGCTGGGCCGGGATGGAGCAAGAATCAGGAAGCCCATCCATTCCACTGGATATCGCTCGTAAAATTCCCCTGGTGCCACGAAATCTGAACGTTCGGCACAGCTTTTGAAGTCTGATCCTGTTCCCGAGGATGCTTGAACTCCATGGGGGAGACCAGGACCTACACCATGCAAAAAAAGGAGGTTAAGGGATGGAACGGAGGCGGACCTAATCCTGGATTGGAACAACATAACCCTCCAGTCCATTCGGCAGGGACTTCTCGTATCCACAAAAGCATCCTGCCTGGGCCGGGCTTCTTTTGTTTAGCTCTTAAGCTAACGTTCGTTCTTCCGTATTCATAACCCGTTCACACTTTCATTCCTCATTTTCTTCCGAATCAACTTCGCTTTGTTCCCTGGCTTGACAGGAGTCCGGGCAAACCTCCTCCGCCTTGTCCAACCTCAGCGTGCAGGTGCTGCCGAAATGCACCGCGCAGGAATGGCGTATCAGCGCCTAACCCCTCGATACAGCGAGCTTCTCAAGATGGAGCCGCGCCATTCCGGCAGGATTGGCTGGCCCGGAAGGGTAGGGTTTCCCAACGACCCTTGACCCGATGGTCTAACACAACCCGCTGAAAAGACATAACAAAGACGCCAAGGGCTTCGTGGAATCGAGGCCTGGCACATCCCTTGATAAGCACTTTCCGTCGAGAGAACTGCGGACCAGGTGAATTCCCTTGCGGAGGACACCCATGCAGAAGGCGATGGCAACCCGAACGGTCCTGACCGGAGCTGAGCCCGGGCGCACCCTTCCCGGGTAGTCCACCCGAGACGGATTCCAGACAGGGAGGAACTCGTGATGAAGGAAAGCATGAAGGCAGAAACCTGGCACAAAAGCAGAGTCGCATTCCCCATCCTTTTGGCCTTCCTGGCGGCCTCGCTCGCCCTGGCTCCGGAGGGCCTTACCCTGACCCTCAACGTGACCGGGCCGGCCGGCGAGAGCGTCGGAGGCTTTCGGTGGCTCCTGGAGGAAGACAACACCTACCATCCCCAACCCGGGGTATTCGACCCGTACACACTGGCAGCCACTTTCCACAGAAGCTACATGCCCGTCGTCGCGAAAGGGGACGATACAAACAGCGTCTCGATCCAGGTGGATCCGAACAAGCACTACTTCATTTCTGTTCTCCCGGACTCGGGCTACACCATCGGGGGAGCCGCTGTGGCGCCCGGCCAGGATCTGGTTTCCGTTACCTGCAACCCCCTTCCCTTGCCCACGGCCCAAATCACGGTCTTCGTGTTCCAGGACAACAACCCGATCAACAACGCGCCGGACCTCCCTGCGGAAAACGGCCTGGAAGGATTCTCCATCCTCCTGTTCGACGCCGGAGGACGATATGGAGTGGCCGGCGGCCAGATGATGCAGGACGCCTTCGGAAACCCACTAGGAACCACCTACGACGCGGACGGGACCCCGGCGAGCATGGGTACGGGCACGATCCTCACGGATGCGAACGGCATGGCGGTGATCAAGAACCTCGCCCCGGGCAAGTACGGGGTCCAAGCCGTGCCTCCGGCCGGACAGAACTGGATTCAAACTTCCACGATCGAGGGCACCAAGACCATCGATGCCTGGGTCAAACCGAACGAGCCTCCGTTTTTTCAAGAGTTCGGACCGCCGGGCTGGCACGTGTTCATCGGGTTTGTCCAGCCCTTCGCCGATCCGACCGCGCTGACCGGAAGCACGACCATTACCGGCCGGATCACAAACCTACACTTGTCAAGGCCGCCCAACTACGACTTTTTCAATGGGGTTCCTTTCGGCCATACCACGCCGTGGGTCGGCCTGAACCTTGGGGCAGCTGGAGTCGGCGGCGGCATCTACGCGCAAAGGTGCAACCCTGACGGAACCTTCGAGATCCCGAACGTACCTCCCGGCACCTACCAGCTCGTCGTCTGGGACGACAACCTAGATCTCATCTTTGCGTTCCTTGGTGTCACAGTGGCTCCCGGCCAGGGGGAGCTGGCACTGGGCGATGTGCCGGTCTTCAATTGGTTCACGAGACTGGAAAACCATGTCTTCTTTGACCTGGACGGTGACGGATTCCGCGACGAAGGCGAGCCAGGCATCCCGGAGGTTCCGGTCAACCTGCGCTGGCGGGACGGCTCACTCTATCAGTCCGCGCCCACGGATCTGACAGGGTTTGTGCCCTTCGACGAGGTCTTTCCCTTCTTTCATTGGCAGATCGCCGAAGTCGATTTCGGACGGCTTAAGGCCACAGGTGCCACAATCACCGTGGACGCCGGAGGCCCTATCGACCCGAACGATCCCTGGTCCTTTGGCGGCATCCTGACTCCTCAGCCACAGTCCGAGAACGGAGGCGCGCCCTACCGGACCGAACAGGGAACCGTGCTGCTCGAGGCCTTCCAAGGATTCATCGGCCAGACGAGCGTGATTCAGTGGGGAAAATCCACTTACGGCCCGGGCGAAAATGGAGGGATCTCGGGCGTCGTCTATTACGCGGTGACGAGGGCCGAGGACGATCCCCGTTACGCGGCCTGGGAGCCCTGGGAGCCTGGCATTCCGCGGGTCCAGGTGAACCTGTATGCGGACGGGGACGTCGACAACCCGCCCTGGGGTTGGGCGGACGGCGGCCCGATCGGCGCCGAGGACATTGACTATGACAACGACGGAATCTTTGACGATCAGGATGAGATCATAGATGACGTCAACGGGGATGGCGGACCTACCCAGGCGGACGTGGACAACTATCCCTTCGGCTGGCGCGACGGCGGTCTCAAGGGCGACGAAGACATTGACCGAAACGGCAACGGCAGCTTCGACCTCGGGGATGCGCTCCAGTACGTCACGACCGACAGTTGGGACGACAGTGTGCCCACCGGATGCCAGGGCGATCCCTTCCTCGTGCACGGAGTGCCTACAGATTGTTATGACGGGCTGAGAAACTTCAACCAGGTGCGACCGGGCGTCTTCGACGGCGGCTACGCTTTCAACAACTTGGTCTCGGGCACCTACATCGTCGAGGCCGTTCCGCCCAGGGCATCCAACGCCCCTCTGGCAAGCCCGTACGAAATTGTGAAGGAAGAAGACAAGAACGTGGATTTCGGCGACGAGTATACGCCGAGTCCGCTCCTTCTTCCGCCGGTTTGCGTGGGGGAAGCCCACACGGTGCCAGCAGAGCTGTCCTTGTTCCCGGGCGTCGAGGCAGCCTTTGCAGGACAGTCGAGGCCGCTGTGTGATCGCAAACAAATCGACCTGAATGACGGACTCAACGCGGCAGTCGACTTCTTCATGTTCACGGAAGTTCCGGTTGCGGCCCATTTGGTGGGCTTCATTCTGGACGACCTCTCAAACGAGTTCGATCCGAACTCGCCGCAATTCGGAGAGAAATACGCTCCGCCCTGGCTGCCCGTCTCCATCCAGGACTGGACGGGACGGGAAATCGCCCGCGTCTATTCGGACGAGTGGGGCAAGTACAACGCCCTGGTTCCCTCCACGTTCACGGCCGACCGGCCCGCGCCGAGCGGAATGGCTCCGAACATGCTGACTCTGTGCATGAACCATCCGGGTCCGATCCCGGATCCGAACAACCCCGGCCAGATGATCATCGACCCCCAGTTCAACAGACAGTACAGCCAGTTCTGTTACACCTTCCAGTTCATGCCCGGAACCACGACCTATCTGGACACGCCCGTCGTGCCGGTGGCAGCCTTCGCGGGTCCGGACCAGTTTCCGCTGGACTGCGAGTTCCCGGACGGCACGCCCCAGATCTATTCGGTCAACGGAGAGAACGGACCTTATGTGCCCGCTCCCGGAGCGTCGATCGCCATCGTGTCTCTGGGAACCCAAGTGGAAGTGCTCAACCCGGCCTACGACGGTCCGAACGGTATCGAACCTCAAAGGATCACGAGGGATTACGGATTCGGGCCCAGTGGCACCGTTACCATCGGCGGCGTGCCCCTCGAAAACGTCGCTTGGTCTCCGGACATGATCACGGGAACTGTGGGGCCAGGGACGACGACAGGACAGCTCGAAATCACCCGAAGCGACAGCGGCAAATCGACTGTTGTGGGCGTGACCGTCACGGTGGGAGGGCCTGCGCCCATCGCGGTGCCTCCCGGCGGCAGCATTCAGGCAGCAATCGACAACCCCGCCACGCAGGCCGGCGATCTCATCCTAGTGCCCCCTGGCACGTACGACGAGCTCGTGATTCTGTGGAAGCCGGTGCGTCTCCAGGGTTGGGGTGCAGGTTCGACCACAATCAACGCAGTCAAGACACCCACCGAAAAGCTCCAACTCTGGAGAGAAAAAGTAACAGCACTGGTCTCCTCCGGCGCGGTCGATCTTCTGCCCGGGCAGGCCTTGGCACCCGGAGTCGGCGTCGAGCCCGGCCTCTTCGTCACAGAGGAAGGCCCTGGGATCATGGTGCTAGCTAGAAACGGAGATTTCACGGCCGATCCGAACGCACGCATAGACGGCTTCACCGTGACAGGAGCTGACAACGGGGGCGCCATTCTCGTCAACGGATATGCGAGCCACCTCGAGATTAGCAACAACCGCTTGGTCAGCAACCAAGGCTTCTACGGCGGCGGAATCCGCGTCGGCCATCCCTTCCTGGCCTCGGAAGGCCCCCAGGGGCTCGAGTACCAGAGCGGTTACAACGACCACGTGAAGATCCATCACAACCATGTTACCCAAAACGGCGGTCTGGGAGGTGCCGGAGGAGGCGTCTCCCTTTGCACCGGAAGCGATTTCTACGAGCTGACCGATAATTTCGTCTGCGGCAACTTCAACACAGGCGACGGCGGCGGAATCGGCCATCTGGGAAGGAGCGACGGCGGTCTAATCGCCCGCAACACGATTGTTTTCAATCAAAGCTTCAACCAGGGCCAGACCGTCTCGGGGGGCGGCATCTTTGTCGGCGGCGGCGCCCCACTGGCGCCGGGCGGACTTTCTCAGGGGTCCGGCTCTGTGACGATCCTGTCCAACCTCATTCAGGGCAACCTTGCCGGGGCGGGCGACGGTGGAGGCATCCGTCTAAGTCAAATCAACGGGGCGGATGTGGCGGCGAGTCCCAATCGGCCGCAGGACTGGTACTCGGTGCGCATCTTCAACAACATCATCGTCAACAACGTGGCGGGTCTTGCCGGAGGCGGCATCTCTTTCCAGGACGCAGCCAACGTGGAGCTTATTCACAACACGATCGCGCACAACGACAGTACGGCCACGGCAGGCGAGGCGTTCACGCCAGGCAGTCCCAACTTCTCCAGTGCCCAACCCGCCGGGATCGTCTCGAGGGCTCACAGCACGGCTCTGGCCGGGGTTCTGCCGATCCGGGACGGTCGTTTCTTCTCCAGGTTCTCGAATCCGAGAATGTTTAATGACATCCTTTGGCAGAACCGGTCCTTCTCCTTCATGGTCGACGCGTCACAGACTCCGCCTTTCTACGGTCTCATCCCGGACGTGAACGCAGGAGAACCGGCGGTCTTTTCCGATCTTGCGGTGCTCGGAGCAACCGGATCGCTTGACCCGCGCTTCTGCATCCTCACAGACGCGACAGGATACCACAGCAGCAACCTTTCAGCGGATCCGGCATTTCTCGCCGAATACTTCAATGGTGCAAGAAACTACGTCCAACAGCCCGAGTTCACCGCAGGCATTCAGACCATGCCGGCCTTCGACGAGGGCGGCAACTTCATCGACGTCCGGTTCGGGCCGCTCACCTTGAACAATCCCGCAACGGGAGAGCCCCTCGGGAATTACCACATCGACACACCCTCTCCGGCCCTGAACCGGGGAAACACCAACATCGTGACCCAGTTCGCGGAGCTCAGCAGAGACTTCGACCAGGATCCGCGTCCTGAAGGAGTCCGGCCTGACATCGGCGCTGACGAGTTCGCCTCCGGGACTGGGACCACGGACACGGTCACGATCACCTTGCTGACCTACAGGCCCAGAGACGGTCGGCTGCGGGTCCGAGCCACCTCGAGCGCCCAGGGTGACCCAGCCATTCGGCCTACGCTGACGGCCACCGCTAATTACGGCGGCAGCACAGTGACTTTGGGAGCCTTGATTTGGAGGAACGGCCCGCAGGAATACCGGTTCGACTTCCCCGGCGTCTCTCCCGTGCCGAGCTCCGTCACTGTGACCAGCAGCCTGGGAGGCTCGGACACAGAAGCAATTCCCTTCCCTTGAGCCGAATTGACGCTGCGGCGAGGGTCCGGCCTCGCCGCAGCGACCTTCGTACGAGAAAGGAGATGGAAGATGAAACGGTCGAAAAGACATGCGACAAGATGTTCGCTTCTCCTGCTGCTTGCCCTCGCCTTGGCCGCGAGTTCCGCCTGGGCGGACGGCCTTCTGGTCCAGTGTCCGGGCGACACGGACGGCGACGCTGTCATCGACACCCCGGACCCGAATCACCCGGACGCAGTCTGCAAGCACTTGGTGGCGGGCGACGGCTATGTGACCATGGCCGACGGAACCGCCTTGTATATGTTTGGCTTCGCTGACGTGACCGGTACCATGCCCGACATGGTCATGCACGAGGGTATGCTGGCCGGGAACTTCCCCGCGCCCACCATCGTGCTCGACGAAGGAACTGAGTTCTACCTCACCCTGACCAACGTGGGGATGGTTGTGCGGCCGGACCTTTTCGACCCGCACTCGGTCCACTTCCACGGATTTCCCCAGGCCTCCGCCATCTTCGACGGCGTGCCCGAGGCCTCGATCGTGATCAACATGGGAGCCAGCATCACCTACTACTACAACATTGTTGAGCCGGGCACCTACCTCTATCACTGCCACGTGGAAGCCACAGAGCACATGCAGATGGGAATGCTCGGTAATCTTTACGTTCGGCCCCGCCAAAACGGAACACCGTATGAATACCCTCCGGGCTCAGGAAGGATTTACACCCAGTTTGCTTATAACGACGGAGACGGTTCGACTGGCTACGACGTGGAGATCCCGCTTCAGCTTTCTTCCTTCGACGCCGAGTTCCATGACGCCAGCGAAACAGTTCAGCCTCTCCCTTTTGCCCTCATGGTGGACGACTACGCCATGATCAACGGCCGCGGATACCCGGACACCCTCGTCACGGGGCCCCTCCCGCCCCCCATGCGCGACGGCGAGCCTTTGAACGGCGGCAAGGTCTCACAGCCTGTTAGCTCGCTCATCCAGGCCGCATCCGGACAAAGGATCCTTTTGCGGATCTCCAACTTGAGCGTAACACGGTTTTTCACCCTCTCGAGCCTGGGCATTCCCATGAAAATCGTGGGACACAACGCCAGACTCCTCAGGGGGCCGGGGGGCGCGGATCTTTCGTACCTCACCCACTCCGTAACTCTGGGAGGGGGTGAATCGCTTGATGCGATTCTGGATACGCAGGGCGTGACGCCTGGCACGTATTTCCTGTACACCACGAACCTGCACTACCTCAGCAATTACCATGAGGATTTCGGCGGGATGATGACCGAGATCGTCATCCAATGAGGAGGCTGCCATGAGATCGAATGCGAAGATCCTTCCCAAGAAAGCGACACGGACCGCCGTTTTGACCGTCGCACTGCTCCTGTCCCTCTTGCCGTCCACGGCCAGAGCCGCCATCGACGGTCTGACAAGCCCGGACGGTTCGTTTCAGCTCACAGCGAAAGCCGATTTCATTATCACCCCGGACAATAACAGCATCTACATGTGGGGGTACGCCAACGGTTCAGGGCGTATGCAGTATCCGGGGCCCACCCTGATCGTCAACGAGGGGGATACAGTCTCGGTCCAGCTTACGAACTTGCTGCCGATGCCGGTTTCCATCGTGTTTCCCGGTCAACAGGGCGTCACGGCAACCGGAGGTTCCCCTGGACTCCTTACGCGGGAGGCGGCCTCCGGAGGCGGCACCGTTTCCTACTCCTTTGTCGCGTCCCGGCCCGGAACTTACCTCTATCACAGCGGCACCCGTCCAGATCTGCAAATCGAGATGGGCTTGGTGGGCGCGCTAATCGTCCGGCCAGCGCTGGGGGCAAATTTTGCTTATAACCGGCCGGACACGGCTTTCGACGACGAATTTCTGTTTCTTCTTTCGGAAGTCGACCCCAATGTCCACAAACTGGCCTCGCGGGGCAGGCTCAGTCGCATCGACACTACGGCCTGGTTTCCGGTCTACTGGTTCATCAACGGCCGATGCGCTCCGGATACAATGATGGCTCCGTATCCTGAGGCGCCTCAATTCCCGACCCAGCCCTACAACTGCATGCCCATGATGATGCCCGGCCAGAAGCTTCTCATGCGCGTCATCGGAGCCGGCAGAGACCTCCACCCGTTTCACCACCACGGCAATCACGCTCGCGTTATTGCAGCCGACGGGCGCCCCTTGGAGGGGCCTCTCGGAGAGGATCTCAGCCACTGGGTCTTCACCATCCAATCTGTCCCCGGCCAGACCGTGGACGCGATCTTCGAGTGGACCGGCCAGAACATGGGCTGGGACATCTACGGGCACGAGCAGGATATCGACAATGCGCCCGCCGGGAACTTCCCGGGTCCTGAGGACATCGACCACAACCAGGACGGAATCTTCGACAGCGTGCCCATGGAAATGCATGAGTACGAAGCCGACCACGGCAAGCCCTTTCCCGTCGTTCTCCCCGAGAAACAGTTTCTCACCTTCGGCGGGATGTACAGCGGGAGTCCCTTTCTGGGGGTCATGGGTTCGCTTCCCCCCGGCCAGGGAGGTTTGAACCCCGAGGCGGGGTACGCGTACATGTGGCATTCCCACGCGGAAAAAGAAATGACCAACTGGGACATCTTCCCGGGCGGCATGATGACCATGTTGATGATCGTTCCCCATACCATGCCGATGCCCTGAGTCTCGAAAAGGCAGCGAGCCCGTGCGAAAGGAAGGAGATCGATATGAACCCCAAGAGATTCTACAAGGCTTTTTACGTGGTGGGGGCGGCGCTTTTCTGCGTCCCGCTCCTGGCGGGCACCTGCTCCGCCCTGGACGTTTACCTTGCCGCCAAGGCCTTCAGCAAAACCATTGTCTTGAACGGGCAGGGGGCCATAGCTGCCGTGCCCATGTGGGGATTCGCCCAAGACGCCGACGGCGACCTCTCGACCGACGGAGGCGAGACACCGACCGTGCCCGGCCCCGCGATCACGGTCTCGGCCGCTGATCCGATCCTCAACATTCACCTCCGCAACGATCTCAGCGAGCCGGTTTCCGTGGTGATCCCAGGCCAGGCAGTGGGTCTCGCGCCGGTCCGGCTGGCGGACGGAAGAGTCCGCTCGTTTACCTACGAGACCGCTCCGGGCTCCATCGGGACGTACACGTGGAGCATCAGGCCGGGGACATACCTCTACCAGAGCGGAACCCATCCGGCCGTGCAAGTCCAGATGGGACTCTACGGGTGTGTGAAGAAGGATTTCAGCGCGGGTCAGGCCTATGAGCGCCCTTGGACGGCTTACGACAACGAGGTCATCCTGCTGTACAGCGAAATCGACCCCGCCTTGCATAACGCGGTCGCGAACGGGACGTACGGCACGGCGGACTACCCGAGTCCGATCATGTATGCGCCAAAATACTTCCTCGTGAACGGCGATCCGTATCCAGCGGCCGAGCCGATCGTCGATCACGCCGTCACTTCGGGGGAGCGAGTCCTCTTGCGCTTTCTCAACGCCGGGCTCGAGTCCCGCGTTCCGACCTTACAGAACCTGTTCTTGCGGGTCGTAGCCGAGGATGGTTACGCCTACTTGTATTCCAAAGAGCAGTATTCCGTCCTTCTTGCTGCGGGGAAGACTCTCGATGCCATCCTGACCGCACCGGCCTCTGCCACGACAGCGTCCTACCCTGTCTATGACCGCAGATTGGGGCTCACCAACGGGGCGACTTCCCCTGGCGGTATGCTGGTCTTTCTGGAAGCAGGCCCCGGAGGACCGGCCGACACATTCGGGCCCGCAACGTCCGGAGTCGCCGCGGCCCCGAATCCGACCAACGGCGCCTCCATGGTTGCCCTGTCTGCGAACGCGGACGACACCGGGACAGGCGGGTCCAATATCGCTGGCGCCGAGTGGTGGACAGGGTCTGACCCCGGCGCAGGCGCGGGCGCTCCGATGCTCGCTGCAGACGGCGTGTTCGATGAGCCAGCCGAAGCCCTGACAGCCCAAATCGATATCTCTCTCTGGACGCCAGGCGAGGTGCAGCTCTGGGTTCGCAGCCGCGATACAGCTGGGAACTGGGGTTCTGCCGGCAGTACCAGCTTGAGCGTAACCGCCGCTCCGGCCGACACCGTGGCCATCGTTGCGCTTTCGTACAGAACCAGCGATGGCCGGCTCCGCGTGAGGGCGACATCCACGGCTATCGGCGGATCGGTAACCCTGACTGCATACGCCGTCTACGGGGCCGACCCACCAGCTCTTCTCGGAACGCTCGCTTGGAGACCCAGGTCACAAGACTATCGAGGGCAATTCAACAGCATCTTCCCGAAACCGGACTTCGTGACCGTCACGAGCACTGGAGGGGGCTCGGTGACCGTGCCTGTGCCGTAGGACGAGAGGCGAGAAAAGATTTTGAAGCAGAGGAGGAAATCGCTCATGGAAGCGAAGCGATTCAGCGAGGCGAGACGGGCGACCGTCTTTGGCGTGGCTCTGGCCGTTCTGGGATTTCAGGCACTGACTGAGTCCCCTTGCTTCGCCAAGGCCCACCAGTTCCGGGAGAGAACCCAAACGGAGATCGAAAAGATTTGGGGCGTCAAATCGCTGGGCATTCGTCTTACGGCCGGTGGGTTCATGCTCGATTTCCGGTACGAGGTGCGAAATCCGAAAAAAGCCCAGCCGCTGTTCGCCCGCCAGGCCAAACCGTATCTCATCGACGAGGCCAGTGGCGCCCAATTCATCGTCCCAACCCCGGCAAAGGTGGGCCCCTTGCGGTCGTCCAGCCCTCCCCTGGCTGATCGGCATTACTTTATCCTTTTCGCCAATCCCGGACGATTTGTGAAGGCGGGCAATTTGGTCAGCGTGGTCATAGGGGATTTCAAAGTCGAACACTTGAAGGTGGAGTGAGGTTGCACAAGCAGGCTGCGCCGGAATTCCGGTTCGGCATACCTCTCCCCCTTGGAATGCGTAGGACCCGTGACGTATGAAGAGCGAAGGAGCGAACAGCTATGAGACGCATCGTGAAACTTTATGCCCTTGCCGCCACTGCGCTCCTCCTTCTGATCGCAGGAGCCGGGACGGTTGGGGCATCGGCCCTGTCGCCAGAAGCCGAATTCGCGCTGGAGAGGGCTGGGCCCACAGACGAGATAGCGGTTATCGCCAAGATTTCCCCCAGTCCGGATTTTAAGGCTCTTCTCGGTGGCCGCCGAGCCGAAAGGGCCGCAATGATTCTCGCCCTGCGCGAAAAGGCGCACGAAAAACAGGCCGGCCTCAAGGAATTCCTCCGCAAGAGGGGCGCCAGCCGGCTAGAACCTCTCTGGACGATCAACGCAATCGCGGTAAAAGCCAGGCCCGAGGTCATCCGGGAGCTTGCCGCGCGCCCCGAGGTCGAGAGCATCCGGCTGGATGAGCTCCTGTCCGCACCTTCGGCGCAGGTAGGTGAGCCCGCCCAGGCGGAGTGGAATCTCCACCTGGTCCGGGCACCGGAACTGTGGGCCGTGGGTTTTACCGGCCATGGGGTGGTCGTTGCCGGGATGGACACGGGCGTGGACCTCCATCACCCGGACCTCAAGGAGAACTGGCGCGGCGGACTCAACAGCTGGTTCGATCCGAATGGCCAGCACGCCGCGCCTCACGACGCCAGCGGTCACGGCACCCAGACCATGAGCATCATGGTGGGCGGCTCCGCAGCCGGCTCGGCCGTCGGTGTGGCGCCGGATGCCACCTGGATCGCGGTCAAGATCTTCGACGACTCAGGCCAGGCCTCCTTGAGCAACATCCACCTGGGCTTCCAATGGCTGCTCGATCCCGACGGTGACCCGTCGACCAACGACGCTCCCCAGGTCGTGAACGCATCGTGGGGACTTTCAAATCAGATGAACGATTGCATACTGGAATTCCAGCAAGATCTTCAGGTCCTCAGGGCCTCTGGAATCGCAGTCGTGTTCTCAGCAGGAAACGACGGCCCGGCGTCCCTGACCAGCCTGAGCCCGGCCAACTACCCTGAAAGCATTTCCGCCGGGGCCGTAGACGCCGCTCCACGGGTGCCGAGCTTCAGTAGCCGGGGACCATCGGCCTGCGACGGATCCATATATCCGGACCTGGTCGCGCCGGGCGTTAACGTGAAAGCTGCCGACCTCACCTTCGGGGGCCTTTTCCCGCTTTCCTATGCATACGTCAACGGCACATCCTTTTCCGCGGCCCACGTGAGCGGCGTTCTGGCCTTGCTGTCTGGTGCCCGCCCGGACGCGACCCCGGTCGAATTGGAGCAGGCATTGAAACTTTCTGCTGGGGACTTGGGGTCTCACGGGCCTGACAACGAAAGCGGATACGGACTCGTGGACGCCTTGGAAGCATACAATCTGCTGGCCAGCCCCTCTTCGTGCCATGACCAGGACGGCGACGGCTTCGGCGACCCTCCAGATCCATCCTGCGCCTGGGCCGATCCAGACTGCGACGACGCAAACCCCGACGTTTACCCAGGAGCGCCCGAGCTGCCGGACGCTATAGATAACCAGTGCGCCGGAGACGTGGGAGACTGCAGGATTGACGAAGGGTTTCTGTTCGCCCTGATCGGCCCCAGCCTGGGCGCCTCGGTCCGCGAGAGCCCACTTTTCAGATGGAGCGCGGGAACTTATGACTCCTTCCGGGTCACCGTGACCGCCTCGGTGAACGGTCAGAGAACTCGGGTGGTTCTGCAGACACCATGCAGCGAGGCTGATCTGTCCGCCTATCATCCCGATTTGTGGGATTCCATCGACAGCAACACCCGCGTCCGCTGGTCTGTGACCGGCTCGAACCGCGCCACACGCACCCGCGAAACCGCGGGTCCCTGGTGGTTCCGCAAGGTCGGACCGTAAGAGGGAGAGATAAATCGTGGGAAGCTCGCTTTCTGGAGCAGAGGGGACGGCCTCGCGATGGAAAAGATCTTGATCAAGGAAAAAAGCCGGCTGTCATGCTTGGATCCGCCGGGAGAGGTTCCCCCCGGTAGATACATAAGGCTCGAATCCGAAGAGGACGCCGACGCGTTTGTCCTGATCTCCCGAGGAGGGTTCTTATACAAAGTGCGCAAAAAGGATCTCCAGGAAGCCATGAGCAGAGGCGAGATCGGGTGATTGCCAGCAAAGCCGTGCCTCGCGGTCGCTGACCCCTTTTCCCATGCATACCGGATTGCCGGGAGATCCGGGGCAAAGGGTCGGCAGAAATGAGCCCCAGGTCCCAGGTAGCGACAGGCGCCTTTACTGCCCCTGGGCGGAGTTCCTTTGACCCTTTCGATGGTCTCTCCTGCAGGAGAATGGAGGCGCGCGGACTTCAGCTTTTTGGGGCACTACCCGAATCCAGCGGGCCGTGCGAGGCGAGAAGGTGCCGCAGGCGCTATCCTTCCAGGGCTTGCCGAACCTTGTCGGCCAGGTCCGCCAAGGCAAAAGGTTTTTGGATGAAGACCACGCCCGGCTCCAGCACGCCGCTGTGAGCGATCACGTTTGAAGTGTACCCGGACATGAACAGGCACTTGAGGCCAGGCCTGAGGGAGCGCAATTTCTCGGCCAGCTGCCGGCCGTTCATGCCGGGCATGACGACATCCGTCAGGAGCAGGTGCACGTCGCCCTGATAGCCTTCGACCCTGCGGAGGGCCTCGGCCGGCGTTCGTTCCGCCATCACCGTGTAGCCCAGTCCTTCCAGGATCGTCCTGGCCAGATTGAGGACCGCCTCCTCGTCCTCGACCACCAGGATCGTTTCGTTCCCACGCCTGAGGGGCCGCCGGACAGACTCGAGCAGCGCCTGGGGCTCGGCCTCGGCCCGGAATCTCGGCAGGTAGATCTTGAAGGTGCTCCCCCTTCCCGGCTCGCTGTATACGTTCACAAACCCGCCGTTCTGCTTCACGATTCCGTACACCGTGGCGAGCCCCAGCCCGGTTCCCTTGCCGACTTCCTTGGTCGTGAAGAAAGGCTCGAAGATATGCTCGAGGACTTCTGGAGCCATGCCCTCACCCGTGTCGCTCACGGTCAAGAGCACGTACTCCCCAAGCGCGGCCTCTGCATGGGTCCTGCAATAGGCCTCGTCCACGACCGCGTTGGCTGTCTCGATCGTGATCTTGCCCGGGCCCGAAATCGCGTCCCGGGCGTTGACCGCAAGATTGGCCAGGACCTGGTCGATCTGGGCCGGATCGACCTTGACGTTCCAGAGGTTCTCCTGGGGCGCCCAGACAATCTCGATGTCCTCGCCAAGCAGGCGGGTCAGGATCCCAATGGTGCCCGAAATCTTTTCGTTCAGGTCGAGGACGACCGGCCGCACGGTCTGCTTCCGTGCAAAAGCCAGAAGCTGCCGCGTCAAATCGGCCGAACGCTGGGCTGCCTTATAGATCTCCTCGAGCTCCGACCGGACCGGATGGGTAGAACCGAGCCGGTTCATGGCCATCTCGGCCCGGCCGAGAATGGCCTGGAGCATGTTGTTGAAGTCGTGGGCCACCCCGCCTGCCAGCCTTCCCACGGACTCCATCTTCTGGGCCTGAAGGTACTGCTCTTCGAGCTTCTCTTTCTCTTCGGCCAGTCTGAGTTGCTCGGTGATGTCCCGCTTGACGGCCAGGTAATTGACGATCGCTCCTTTTTCGTCGCGCACAGGCGAGATGGAGGCCTCCTCGGTGTACAGCGTGCCGTCTTTCCTGCGGTTCACGAACCGGCCCCTCCAGATTTCGCCCCTGCCGATGGTATCCCAGAGATTTCTGTAGAAGACCTCGTCGTGACGGCCGCTCTTGAGGAAGCGGGGGTTACGACCCAACGCCTCCCGGCGGCTGTATCCGGTCACCTGTTCGAAGGCCGGATTCACGTACCGGATGGTCCCCTCGAGATCGGTCACCACGACCGCCTCGCCGGCCTGCTCGATGGCCGCGGCCAGCCGGGCACGTTCAGCCTCGGCCTGCTTGCGCTCCGTGATGTCGAAGGCCGTGCCCAGGCCGGCCAGCTTGCCCTGCCACTCGATCGTGCCGGCCGTGAAGTCCAGCCAGCGAACAGCCCCGTCCCTGCGGACGATCCTGAATTCGTACCGTGCCGGCACATCTTCTCCAAGCTGGCGCCTGAGGCCCCGGTCCCGCACCGTCTCACGGTCCTCGGGATGAATCAGATCCCAGAAGCGCATGGTGGTCATTTCCTCGCGGGAATAACCTGAAATCCTCGTCGTGGCCTCGTTCACGTACACGTTGTGCTCGCCCTGGTAGATGAAGATGGCGGTCGAGGTCGTCTCCGCCAAGGTCCGGAACATGTGCTCGCTTTCCCGAAGAGCCTGCTCCATCTCCTTGTGTTCCGTGATGTCGATAGCCGTCCCCAACGCGGCCGGTCTTCCTCTCCAGTCGATCCGGCCGCCCGTGAAGTCCATCCAGCGCACGGCGCCGTCCTTGCGGACGATCCTGAATTCGTACCGTGCCGGCACGTCCTCGCCGCGCTGGCGCCTCAGCCCCCGGTCGCGAACCATTTCTCGGTCGTCCGGGTGAACAATCTCCCAAAAGTGTTTCTGGAACAATTCTTCCGAAGAAAACCCCGAGATCTTCTCCGTCGCCCGGTTCACGTACACGAATCGATCGTCCTGCCACAAGTAAATGGCCGTCGCGGTCGTGTCCGCCAGAGTCCGGAACCACTCCTCGCTTTCTTTGAGCGCCCTCGCCGCGGCCCTCTCTTCGGTCTGGTCCCGGAACACGAGAACGACCCCCGTGATCGCGCCTGCCTCGTCGTGGATCGGCGCGCCGCTGTCCGCAATCGGCCGTTCGGTCCCGTCTCGTGCCACGAGAACCGTATGGTTGCCCAGGCCCACAACCAGGCCCTCCCGCATCACCCTCTCCACCGGGCTCTCCACGGGCTCCCGGGTCTTCTCGTTCAAGATGCGGAAAACCTCGGGCAGGGGCATCCCCCGCGCTTCCTCCTGCCGCCAGCCCGTAAGCCGCTCGGCCACCGGGTTTAAAAGCTCGACCCTGCCTGCGGCGTCGGTCACGATCACGGCGTCTCCCACGCTCAAGAGCGTGACCCGATATCGCTCCTCGGCTTGCCGCCGCTCCTGCTCGATCTGAAAGAGAGCCTTGTAGTGTTCCTTTCTGCGGTTCTGCCACGCCATGCCCACGGCCACGGCCGAAGCGGCCGCGAGCGCCAGAATCGCGGCCAGGATCAGGAGCGACCTGAGCCGCCACGCCTCGAAAGCCTCGGCCTCGTCCATTTTTGCGACCATGAACCAGGGCATATCCGGGATCGCCCGGATCGAGGCAATCACCTGCGCACCCCGGTAGTCCCTGCCGCGGAAGATCCCCTCCCTACCCAGAACGGCCTGCACGGCAGGCAGGTCCAGCCGCGCCAGAGGCACCCGAAACTTGAGGGCCGTGTCCTTCCGGTGCCTGAGCTCGTTCAGAAACAGAACCTCGTCGCCGTCGCGCCGCACGAGCAAGATTTCGGCCGTGCGGCTGGGCACTGGCCAGGACTGGACGAGGGGATACAGAAACCGGTCTGCCTCGCTTTGTAGGAGAACCACCGCAAGAGGCTCCGGGGTTTCGCCTTCTCGCCGGAGAATAGGTGCCGCGACTCCGACGTGGGGTTTGAGCCCCTTCGGATCGAGATGCAGGTCCTCGAACACGCTGCGCCTTTCGCGAAGGGCTCGGAACACGGCCCTGGCCGCTTCCGGGTGGAGGCCGCCTCCCGCGCCCCCGGCCGCGCCGCTCAGAAGTACCCGGCCCGAAGGGTCAGCGATGAGAACATCGCTGTAACCGTAATTGCGCCTCACCGCATCGAGGGTCTCCCGGATCGGCCGCTCGTTCTGGTCGTTCGGCTCTTGGAGCCATCGGTCCACAGCAGCCGCGAGTAGCGGCGTGTCCATGATGACGCCTGCGTCAGCGAGCCTTTCGGCCCTCCAGCGCAGGATCTCATCCATCTTGAGCTGGGCCACGACTGTGAGCTGGGCCGCAACCTGCTCCTCGGCGTACTGCTGCTGAAACCGGAAAAACCAGACGCCTGCCGCTGCCAGGCCCATGGCAGCGAGGGCAAGAGTCAAAAGGAGGAACCGCGAAAGAGAACCTTCCTTCATCCCGTACCCCCCTTACGGAAAAGCCGGCCCCCGGCCTGCCCCCTCGACAGCCCATCGGCCGTTGCGAAACCTTAGGGTCACGATACAATACCGCCTCGGAGACTTTGATGTAAAGCAACTTTTTTCGGCTGAGAAAAAAGCCACTCGGGAGCCGAGTCCCGAGCCGACCCACCCAGGGAGCGATCCGAAAGATGTCCGACGACCCCTACCAGCAATTGCAGGAATTTCTCGACCAATTCCCCCTGGGATTTCCCCGGACCGCCTCGGGAATCGAGATGGATATCCTGAAAAGGCTCTTTACCGAGGAAGAAGCCAGCATCGCCGTGCTCCTGACTCCAGCGCTGGAACAAGCTTCTCAAATCGCCGAGCGCGCGGGATTGCAGGAGAAGGACATCGAGACCCGGCTGGATGCCATGGCCCGCAAGGGCCTGGTGTTCCGGATCCGACGGGGCGGGAAGGCCCTTTACAGAGCCGCGCCGTTCATGATCGGCCTTTACGAGTATTCCGTGAAGAAAATAGACAAGGAGCTCGCCGCGCTGTTCCAGGCGTACTACGAAACCGCCTATCTCCAAGAACTCGGGGCGAGCGACGTCCCGGGCTTCAAGGTGCTTCCCGTGGAGGAAAACATCGACGGCGGCACGGTGCTGCTTCCGTTCCACAAGCTGAAGGAGAGTATCCGGTCGGCCCGGAAAATCGCGGTCGCGGACTGCGTGTGCCGCAAGGAGGCGCGCCTCGCCGGGCACGGATGCTCTTATCCCACCGAAACGTGCCTGAGTTTCGGGGCCGCGGCCGAATATTACATCGAGAACGGGATGGGGCGCGAAATCACGGCGGACGAGGCTGTGCGGATCGTGGAGGAAGCGGATAGGGCCGGTCTCGTTCACGCGGGCGCGAACGCCAAACATCTTTCGAACATCTGCAACTGCTGTCCCTGCTGCTGCGCCTCCATGAAGGGCATCACGAAAAAAGGTCACGACAAGCACAAATATCTCAACGCGCTCTTTGAAGCGGTCGTGAACGACCAGACTTGCGTTGCCTGCGGCTTGTGCGCCGAGCGTTGCCCGGTCGGGGCCATCGAGGTGCGGGACCTGGCCGAGGGCGACCGGCAGAAGTGCCTCGGATGCGGACTGTGCGCGACCGAGTGCCCGAGCCGCGCGATTTCGCTCCGGCTGAGAGAAGATCGGGAGGAGCCCTTCGAAAGAGCGCTGGATCTGGGAGTCGCCATTCTGGAAGGCAAGCGCCGGCGGCTGGGCAGCGCAGCGGGTGGGTAACGCAGGGGTCCCGCCCGCCGCGAGCAACAGGCGGCACCCGCAAAAGGTGGTTCTTGGGAGGGGAAAAGCTCCGATGCGCGCCCTTTCCCAAATCCCGGCCTGGGCGCTCCTCGCGCTCGCTTTAGGGACAGGTGCCGGATGCGCGGAGAGCCGCGACTCCTCCCATGGGGCCGGGACGGCGGGAAGCGCCTTCCCCATCCCCTGGGAGGCCCTTTCCAATCCGGTGCTGGCAGACCCCGACATCCCCCTCAAGGACCCGTGCGTGGTGTATCACAGAGGCGTCTTTCACATCTTCACCTCAGGAGCGAGCTACAGGACACGTGACTTCAGGACCTACGAGGGTCCTTTTCCAGGCTACGGCTCACCGGACATCACCCGCGCGGCCGACGGCCGTTTCGTCCTTGTCTATCAGACTCGCGACACAGCGAATCCCGGGCCGGACCCGCGGGTGGATCCCGAATCGCCGGACAACCTCCACCGGAGGCTTTGCTTCCGGATCTCCCAGGACCTCGAAACCTGGTCGGAGGAGCGGGAGCTTTACCCCTCCCTGCCGCCTGACCGCCACATTGACGGCGCTCTCGCGTATGACAGCGAGTGCGGATGCTACTATCTCGGCTTCAAGACCGGAGTCACGATCCAACAGTTCCGGGTCGCCCGGTCACAGGGGCCCGAACTCGACGGGAACTGGATCGGCCCGCTTAAGGCGTACGCAGGAGAGGGCTGTCTCCTGGACAAGCTTTTTCCGATCCTGGGCGACACCATCACCCGCTGGGCGGAGAATTATCAGTTCCTCAGGATCGACGGCCGATGGAGAATGATCGCCACAGCCAGGGACCCCCGCAGGCCCATCGACTTCGGTTACATGGAAAGCCACGAGCCCTTTGTGTACGAACTCAGAGGAGAGGGCCGGACCCTCGAAGAATGGACGGATTGGGTGGGGAAAAGACAGCTCGAGGTTCCCCGGGAGGAGTGGAACAGCCTCATGCACGCCAACTCTGCCTATCTGTGCGACTGGCGCGGGCACGACGGATACTTTTACCTTTTCTACGCCGGCACGAACCAGCCGACCGAGGACGGCCGGGGCCACGGCAGGATCGGCGTGGTGCGCTCACGGGATCTCGTGGATTGGAAGCTGCCGGGCCAGACCCACTGAGGCCCGAGGCCGAGCCCGACTTTTGGAGGGACGCGCTCCGTCGCGTCCGTCTTGGGATCTGCCACCACCGCATCCCCCCGCGGCCATGACAGAGCATGGCCCTCCATTGCCGGCGGCCACAAGGGACCGTGGCCCTCCACCGATTTTCCCACGGAGGGACGCGCTCCGTCGCGTCCGTCTTGGGGAGCGTCCCCCTCGGGTGGGGCTCCAGCAATCGCGAAATCTCTTTCGGAATGCCCCTTGGATTCATCTACTTAAGATGCAAATTTGCATTGGGATTTTGCAATGCCATTGGCACAAGGTCAGCCCACCCCACTTCGGGGGGCCGAACAGCTTCTGTTGTGCAAATCAAAAATTCAACTTGATTTTTGCACATCACGTCTATACTCTGTTCCCTATGATCACGCGAGACATCACAAAGGAGCTGCTCCAGTCCGCCGCCGAGTATCCCGTGGTGACCATCCTGGGACCGCGCCAGTCGGGCAAAACCACCCTGGCCCGGATGACGTTCCCGAACAAACCGTACGTTTCCCTCGAGGAACCGGACATCCGAATGGCGGCCGAGGCGGATCCGCGGGGGTTCCTCGGCCAGATGAAAGACGGCGGCATCCTGGATGAGGTCCAGCGGCTTCCGGCCCTCCTCTCGTACCTCCAAGGCGAGGTCGACCAATCCAAAAATCGCGGCCGGTTCATTCTCACGGGCAGCCATCAGCCGAGGCTGCACGAAGCCATCAGCCAGTCCCTGGCAGGCCGGACGGCCATGCTGACGTTATGGCCCTTTTCCCTTCGGGAACTTCGCCGGTACAAACCGACCTGGGACCCCTTCGACCTGATCTGTCGAGGCTTTTTCCCCAGGCTTCACGAGGAGAAACTCGAGCCGCACCGATTCTTCAACGGCTACCTGCAGACCTACGTCGAGCGGGACGTCCGTGCCTTGATTCAGTTGCGCGACCTTTCGCAGTTCCAAAAGTTTCTCACTCTGCTGGCCGGCCGGGTAGGACAAGTCGTCAACCTCGCATCGCTCGGCAATGACGTGGGAGCTTCCGGCACAACGATCCGAAACTGGCTGTCCGTTTTGGAAGCATCGTACGTGGTTTTCGAACTGCCCCCGTTTTCCGAAAACGTCCGAAAACGCGTGATCAAGTCATCCAAGATTTATTTCACCGACGTGGGGCTCGCAGCCTTTCTGCTTGGCATCCGCACGGCGGATCAGGCGTTCCGCGACCCTCTGCGGGGCAATCTGTACGAGAATCTCGTCCTTGCCGAGATCGTGAAGAGCGCGCTGAACAGAGGAATCCGGCCGGAGATCTATTTTTTCCGCGACTCCCACGGCAACGAGGTCGATCTGCTCATCCGGGAAAAGGGCGTGCTCACGCCGGTGGAGATCAAGTCGGCTGCGACGTTTTCTCCGGATTTCGTCAAAGCCCTCGAATGGTTCCAGACCTTGGGCATCCGGCGCGTCGCGGCCGGCGCGGTTCTCTACAACGGGGACCAGTCCTTCCGCATCCGCGGTGTCCGGGTGTTGAATCCGCTCGACGTCGAGGATCTCTGGGAGACCCTCACCGGTTCGTCTGGAAAAGCCAGGGGTTGATCCGTTTGCCGAATGGCCGGCTCCGCAGGGCAGAACCAAATCTGCGGGTTATCGCTGAGAGCGCCGAAGATTTCCTCTATCCGGCATTATCCGGCCGAGTGGTCCATTTGCGCTCGATGTTCCCCAGGCTGTTTGAGGAGTCGGATCTCCACGCCCGTTGAATCGCCCTGGCGGCGAAACGTCTCGCCCGCACCCCTCGGCCCGGTGGCCACGTTGGCCATCCCCGTTGCATCGCGGCCCCCGACGCATGTCGCAGGCATGCGGCGCCCTCTATCCGTAAAATGAAGGACTGACCCCTACGCTCTCACGACAGAGCATGGCCCTCCATTGCCTGCGGCCACGAGGGACCGTGGCCCTCCAGCTGCGAGGTGCGCTCTGTCGCGTCCGTCTTCGGGCGTGGTTTGGGATCGCGGCCATTACGGAGCATGGCCCTCCAACATGGAGGGACGCGCTCTGTCGCGTCCGTTAAGGGCAGGCCGAAACCTGATCTTTGAGAATCGGCAGATGCCTCTTTCCCTGTGGCCATGACGGAGCATGGCCCTCCATGACGGGCGGCCACGAGGGACCGTGGCCCTCCACCGGTTTTCCGCGCGAATCCGTAAAATGAAGGACTGACCCCTAGCCGGCGGCTGGCCGTGAAACGACGAGACCCCGAGGGGATCACCCCACGGGGTCTTGCGTTAAACAAGAACCGCTGAAATCAGCGGATTGAATTTTGGCTCCCCGTGTGCAACCCTCTTCATAACCGTTCTCGTTCTCCGGCTGTTAACCGAAAACCTTCAATATCAACGCGTTATCAAAGAGCCGGCCGTTCCGGCACGCCGTAAGCGACCTTGATTTCCTTTTCCCCATCTTGGCCGGAAGCCACAACTCATCACCGCGCCATCAGAGCGAACACGCCCCAGCCCAGGTACTCACGCGTGTATGTGGCATAGCGCACCGGTTCCGAGGTCAGTTGGGCTCGAACCTCTTTGGCCAACTCGTCATTAGCATTGGCTTCAAGCCATCGGCGCATGGTGAGCCATTTGGCCGCCTCATATCTGTCCCAGCTGTCTTGGTCGGCCAGAACCATTTCGACGACGTCGTAGCCAAGGCGGCCGAAAGACGCGAGCAGCTCCGGAAGCGTGAGAAAGTCGGAAATTGAGGCCCCATCACACTGCTTGGCAACGTCTTCCGTCGGCGGCATCTGCCGCCAGTAGGGCTCGCCGATGAGAATGATCCCTTCGGGGCGCAGGCTCCGCGCCAGAAGCTCGATCGTGCCGGCGACTCCTCCACCGATCCAGGTGGCACCTAAACAGGCCGCCACATCGACCTTTTCGTCGGCTACGTAGCCGGTAGCATCTCCATGGATGAACTTGACCTTATCGGCGACGCCGAGTTCCTCGGCGCGGCGTTTGGCCTGCTCGGTGAACAAGCGGCTCAGGTCGATGCCGGTGCCTGTGACTCCGTAATCCCGTGCCCAAGTGCACAGCATCTCCCCCGAACCGCTGCCGAGGTCGAGCACGCGGGTTCCCGGTTCCAGGCGAAGCGCCGCGCCAAGAGTCGCCAGCTTCTCGGGAGTGAACGGGTTATGGATGCGGTGAGCGCTTTCGGTGATGGTAAAGATTCGCGGAATATCCATTTTCGGGAAATCTCCTTTTAACCATGATCACTCTCCACCGCCACGGTATCACCTAACCCGTTGATCCACAATATCCTTTCAAGGAGCGGCAGATCCTCGAGGGGGCGGAAACGGCGTTGCGATGGATTTTCGCTACAGTCCCAACCCGGCCGCCACATCCTCGTAGTCCGGGGCCTCGGCGTAGAGCTTCCCGAGTTCAGCCCTGGCCTGCCTCCGCTTTCCCAGCGTCTCGTAGACCAGGGCCCGTTCGTACCGGAGCGCCCGGAGCAGTTCCCCTGCCTGCGCCGCAAGCAAATGCGCCGCGGCAGGCAGGTCGGACCGGCCCTTTTTCCGGCGCAGGGAGCCCGTCAGGGTCTCCCGGGCAGCAATCAGGAGCCCGAGCCCGCGGCAGGGCCCTGGCCTTGTACAAGAGCAGCGCGGTGTGGACCGGCGTCTCGTTCTCGATGCCTGCGGCCAACCCCACAACCTTCCGGCAGGCAGGCGGTGCGATCCTGATTCGTCTCCAGAAGCGGAGGCTCATCATCCGCCTCTCTTCGCCGCTGGCAGGCTTTCCCTACCTGGGCCGTGCACGTCGCGTCAGGCAGGAGTGCGAAGCATGATCAAGTCCTGGTCAAGGCCGTGTCGCAGCACCTCGAGCCGCCCGGAGACCGCGACCAGATGAGCAGCGGAAATAGGCTTAAGGCGGAACGGAAACAGACTCGTGGAATCGAGGACCGTTCTCAGGGCCACCGAACCGTTGGGGTGAGCGTGCAAGAAAGCCTCAGCCAACCAGGCGACAAGCTCCACCCGAGCTATGGCGAGTGAAAGACCGGGCACATACGTGCCGTCTGAGCGTCGTGCGTCGGAGTGTCTTTCAGTACACCCCAGTCCACCATGGATCGCAGGACCCGGCGGACCGCATCTTTCACTGTTGGTCTTTGACCGTATTGTTCCATGATCCGGCGGCGAACTTGGGCATGGTTTGCCGTTCCCTGGAGCCTGAGCAGTCGCCCCACGTGGCCCGCCACAAACCCCCAGAACGGATAAACCGCCATGGCCATGCCCCAGTGGACCGCGATATGGTCCTCGCGCGGAAGGCGTGAGAGAAGCTTGAGCCCCTCGCGCTGAAGGGGATAAAGATTCCGCGGGGGGCGGACCCAGATCTTCATCAGGATAGTAATCGTCTTGTCCAGCGAGCCACGTATCTTCGTTTTGCCGGTACGAAACGCTCCCTGGAGGTCTTCTTGTAGCGCTCCCTTCACGGCAGGCGCATCGTTCCCCGCCAGGAGGAGATTTGCGGTCTTCTCCAACCATCTCAAACGAACAAGGCGATCGAGTCCAATCTGGTGATGCCGCTCATTGCGATTGGGCCGCGAAGTCATCGGTCCCTCCTTTCGATCTGAACAAGAGGGACGAGCAGCTCCTCGACACTAATGCCACCATGACCGACGAGGGTTTCACCCGCCCGCACGAAAGCAGCCCGGTTCGGAGCGATGAGGGCGAGGTAGTCCTCTGGGAGGCCCACCGAGGGCCACTCCAAGGACTCCGGGAATCGCGCCTTGACTTGAGCCCTGAGCCTGGGATCGGAGTAGACACGCACGCGCTCGCCGCGCAGGTCCGCAACCGCCCCTTCGGCAGGCCGTCCCACGCCTCTCGCCTCGATGTTGCCGTGGTCCGAGGCAAGGTAGACCTGGAAACCGCGGTCGTGAAGCAGGCCGAGAAGGTCCCGCATGAAACCCTGCCTGGCCCATTGCCGAACCTGGTTGTGCATGCCCGCCGAACCCAACTCCATGCCGTGCATGATCCGGTCGACCTTGTCGATGACCAGTCCGACGGCACGTAGCCCGGGCCGGGAGAGACACTCGGAGACCTCGTCCAGGTCCCCGTCGCCCAGCCCCTTGGCGTAAGCCACTTCATGCTGCGTTAGCCCCTGATCGACACCCAACGGCCATGACAGAGCATGGCCCTCCATTGCCTGCGGCCACGAGGGACCGTGGCCCTCCATTGGGACGCCGAATTCGCCCTCGGCCACGAGGGACCATGGCTCCTCCACGGGGTTTTCCTGGAGGGACGCGCTCTGTCGCGTCCGCCAAGGGCCAGGCCGACACCTCATCCTGAAGAACTGGCAAATGGCTTTTTTTGCGGCCATGACAGAGCATGGGCCTCCATTGGTTTGCGGCCACGAGGGACCGTGGCCCTCCATCGGTTTCCCCATGGAGGGACGCGCTCCGTCGCGTCCGTCTTGAGCCACACGCGTACCCGTAACCGGATATCGCAGGCCGTGTCGTGAGCTTGTCGCAAGTTCTGTCGCAAGATTGTCGCAAGTTCAGTCCGTCCCCTTCATCCGGTAGACGAGCTTGTTGGTCGTTGACCCCTCCTTTTTCTACCCTTTTACCTTGGCTGCAAGCCATTCCAGCGCTCCAGGGGTAGAGATCCAGGCGGCCTTGTTGCCGTAGGCGTAAAGCACGGCCTCGTTCTCGTCACCGAACCCGTAAAGATCAGGAAGGTAACGCGGCATTTTCTTGCGGTTGAGCAGATAGGAGGGAACGTATCTGTTCTCATGAAGGGCGGCTTGCAACGACTTGAGGGCGGCAGGGCTGTCGCCGCACTTCCTGAAATCCAGGAGCGCCCGGGAGTACTTCCAAACGGCCATGGCATCTCCCTTGTACAGGTCGAAAAGCTTTTCCGCCTCCTCGTCGCGGCCAAGCTCAATGAGGCACGGCATCAACAAGTCCCGGATGCCTTGGTTGTCGTTGGGATTGAGCCGCAGCATGTCCCAGTAGTGTTCGACTGCTTCTTCGCGCCGCCCAGCTTCCCATAGACACTGAGCCAGCCCGGCACGGGCCCGCATGTAAGGACGCGTCTCCAAGAGGCCCCAGAAGTGTCCGACGGCTTTCTTGAACGCCTTCTTCCCGAGCGCGCGCTCTCCGGCTTCGACTCCTTTCCTGTAGAGTTCAATGGCCTCTTCGACCGATTCCGCCGTCTTCTCGGCGAGAAGAACGTAAGCGTCGGCACAATCCTGAGACACCATAAGAGCCTTTTGGGCCAAGGCAACCGCCCGTTGGCGGGTAGGGGCCTCCCAAGCGTCGTAGATGATATCCTGGGCCTGGTCCAAAGGGCTCCGCTTCCGCTTGCCCTGGATCATACCGCCGAGGCTGGCCAGCAGAGCTTCCATAGACGGCAAACGCGGCAGCGATTCAAGAGGCATAGAACTCGATTGTCCCTTCTTGGCTCTCTTCTTCGACGGTTTTTCCTTTTTCGTGGACTTTTCCTCGCTCATTGGATTTCCTCCAGGTGACTTGTGAGAGCCTCATCATAACGGTTCTCCCCACACGGATCCAGCCGTCACTCATCCTCACCCTCCAGCCAGCGCGATTTTTTGTCCTCTATTCTCTCGCCTTTTATTTATCCCCGCTCATGAACACCCGCCTGGCCCCTCTGGCGTTGCCTGCGAGGCTAGCGGCGTTTCCCTTCTGCAATTCGGCCAAGTTGGGATACCCAGCGAGGAACCGGAATTTGTGCAAATCAGAAGTTCAACTTGCTTTTTGCACAAAAAGGGTTTGCCATCAGCCATTGTCACTCGACCCATCGCAGGGAACTGGTTCCATCCGCCCTCGCGGGTCTTCTCGTGCGGCGCTTGGATTCTGCCTCGCGGGACAGCTCGAAAGAGGGGGTGCAGACAGGGCTGGGAGGGGGGATTCAGAAGGAGCTCCCGGCTCCATTTTGGAGGGACGCGCTCCGTCGCGTCCGTCTTTGGACCTGCCACCACCGCATCCCCCGCGGCCATGACGGAGCATGGCCCTCCATGACGGGCGGCCACGAGGGACCGTGGCCCTCCCCCGGTTTTCCGCGCGAATCCGTAAAATGAAGGACTGACCCCCAGCCGGCGGCTGGCCGTGAAACGACGAGACCCCGAGGGGATCACCCCACGGGGTCTTGCGTGAATATGGAAAACCGCTGAATTCAGCGGAGGCGATTTTGGCTCCCCGTGTGCAACCCTCTTCATAACCATTCTCGTTCTCCGGCTGTTAACCGAAAACCGTTGTGGTTCAATGAGCTATCAAAATGCGTATGGCCTCCGGTGGGCCGGAAGCCATGGCAATTCCATTTCCTCATTTACCCTACCAAAGGGGAGTGTCGCAAGTCGAGTCGCAAGTTCAGTCGGTCTCCTTCATCCGGTAACGAGCATGTTGGTCGCCCCCTCTTAAACCCGGTCCGGGCCGATTCGCGCCACCTTGACAGAGTTCGCCGCATCCGGCGATGTCTCGTTGCCGAGGACGTAGACCACCACATCGCCGGAATGTGCGAGCCCGGTCTCGATCAGGGCTTGTTCGGCTACTGAAACGAGCTCGGAGAGCGAGCCCATCATCGGGATACGCCGGGGAACGACACCCCAGTACAGTGCGAGCCATGCATGGGTCACGGACTCGGTCGTCAGCGCGAGGACAGGCGACCGCGGGCGCTCGTCGGATAGTACCATGGCGGTTCGTCCGCTTTTGGTGAAGGTCACGACCGCCTTCGCCAGCACGTCGCGGGCAGCCCGCGCCGCGAGCCGGGCGGCGACACCGGCAAAGTCGGTGGGCGCGATGTCGGTCGACCGGACACGTCGCTCGAACGGGTAGAGCTTCTCCTCCGCGGTCTCCGCGATCGCGGACATCCGGCGCACCACCTCGACCGGGTACTTGCCCACCGCCGTCTCTCCCGAGAGCATGATCGCGTCGGTCCCGTCGAGGACCGCGTTGGCGACGTCGGTCACCTCGGCGCGCGTAGGGAGGAGGTTGCCGGTCATCGACTCCAGCATCTGGGTGGCGGTGATCACCAGCTTTCCGGCGCGGTTGGCGCGCTCGATGATGTGTTTCTGGTGGGCGGGAATCATCTCCAACGCGACCTCGATGCCAAGGTCGCCGCGGGCGACCATCACCCCCTCGGCGGCGCTGATGATCTCGTCCAGATGGTCGATGGCCTGCGGCTTCTCGATCTTGGCGATGATGGGCACCACCCGGCCTTCCGCTCGCATCAACGCGCGCAGATCCTCCACGTCGCTCGCACGGCGGACGAAGGAGAGGGCCACGAGGTCGACACCGAGGGCGAGCCCGAAGCGCACGTCGACCCGGTCCTTGTCGGTCATCGCCGCCGCTGTCAGCGTGGCTCCAGGCACGCTGATGCCCTTGTGGGAGGAGAGCATGCCGCCATCGAGGACGTCGCAGATCACATCCTGGCCGTGGATCTCGCGCACGACCACCGTGAGCCGTCCCTCGTCGAAGAGGATCTTGAAGCCCGGGCTGACGTCTCGCGGCAGGGCCTCGTACTCGGTCGACACCACCCCGTCCGCGCCCTCGACCGCTCGGGTGGTAACCACGAGCCGCGATCCGGTGGGAACCTCCATGCAGCCGCCCCGGACCTTGCCGATCCGGATCTTGGGGCCCTGGAGATCCTGAAGCACCGCGATTGGCCGCCCGGCGCTCTCCGCCGCCTCGCGCACCATCCTGCAGGCCGAGGCGTGCGCCTCCTGCGTGCCGTGGGAAAAGTTCAAGCGAACGGCGTCAAGCCCGGCGGCGACCATGCCATCGAGGACATCGGGCCTGGCCGAGGCGGGGCCAAGGGTGGCGAGGATCTTCGTGCGTCGCAAGGGAACCTCCTGCTACAAACAAATAGTTAATGCTGCATCGAAAGGTAAAACGCCCCCTATTCCTCCATATCCATCATGCCTCCAAACCACTATTTTTCGACCGCTTGATCGCCTTTTCCAATTCCACCGCCAGAAATACGATGGTTGAAAGCAGAATCGTTACGGCAAGCTCTCCGGCGGTGAGCGGTTCGGTTTTAAAAATGGGATTCAGGAACGGCACGTAGATTGTGGCCATCTGAAGGGCGAAGGTCATCAGGATGGCCCCGAGAAGCGGTTTGTTGGTCCTCTGCTTGAAAAAAGATTCCTGTTCGGATCGAATGGCCAGCACGTGTCCCATCTGACTCAGGCAGAGAACGGTGAAGACCATGGTTTGCCAATGGGTCTGGCTGCTGTCAATGAACAAGACCTGGGTCAGGATGGAAACGGCGCCCATGAGCAGCCCGACCCACATGATGTGCGTGCCGAGACCCTTGGCGAAAATGCTTTCCTTCGGGTGCCTGGGAGGGCGGCTCATGATGTTTCTCTCCCCCGGCTCGGCGGCCAGGGCCAGACCGGGGATGCCGTCGGTGACCAGGTTGATCCACAGGATGTGGATGGGCAACAGGGGAATGGGCAGACCGAGGAAGGGCGCAAGAAAAATAGTAAAGATTTCGCCCGAATTGCTGGTCATGGTGTACTTGATGAACTTGCGGATGTTGTCGAAGATGCGCCGGCCTTCCCTGACGGCCTTGACGATGGTGGCAAAGTTGTCGTCCAGCAGAATCATGTGGGAGGCTTCCTTGGACACATCGGTGCCGGTGATGCCCATGGCCACCCCGATATCGGCCCGTTTCAAGGCCGGGGCATCGTTGACCCCATCCCCGGTCATCGCCACAAAATTCCCTTTATCCTGCAGCGCCTTGACGATCTTGAGCTTCTGCTCGGGGGCGACCCGGGCGTAGACCCGTATCTTTTCCACCTTGTCTTCGAATTCCTCCAAGGTAAGTTGCGCGAGTTCCCGGCCGGTCATGATTGCCTCGCCCTCTCCGCAGATGATCCCGACCCGTCTGGCAATCACCTCGGCCGTCAGCGGGTGGTCCCCCGTGATCATCACCGGCCGGATGCCGGCGGACCGACACATGGCCACCGACTCCGCCGCCTCGGGCCGGGGCGGGTCCATCATGCCGACGATCCCTATCAAGACCAACCCTGCTTCCGCCTGTTCCGAAGTCAGCGGATCGGGAAGCGCCTCCCAGACCCGCATGGCGAACCCCAACGTTCTCAGACCGTCGCCGGCAATCTGTTCGGTAGTCTCCAGGACTTTCGAGCGGTTGACTTCTTCCAGACCCTCATGGGTTAGGGCCTTTTCGGAGCGCTCCACGATTTCCTCGGCTGCCCCCTTGGTGAAAGAAACGATCAAGCCGTTTTCCCAAGGATGAAACGTGGTCATGAGTTTTCGATCCGAGTCAAAGGGAATTTCGGCCAACCTGGGGTATTTCTCATCAAGTCTCTCCCGATGGCAGCCTTTCTTACGGGCCAGGTCGAACAGGGCCGTTTCGGTCGGATCGCCGATCACTCCGCCGGAAGCATCCAGACGGGCGTCATTGCAAAGGGCCAGGGCGTGCAGCAGCAGATTGGATGGGTTCCGGCCGAACGGCGAACCGTCCACGGCTTCCTCTTGGCCCGAGGGCGGTAGGTCCTCGGGCAGTTGCAGCCGCCCGCCTGTATAGACCTTTTCCACGGTCATGCGGTTCAACGTCAGGGTTCCGGTCTTGTCGGAGCAGATATAGGTAACCGATCCCAGCGTCTCCACCGCCGGGAGTTTTCGAATCAATGCTTGCTGCTTGACCAGCTTCTTGGCGCCCAGGGCCAGCGAGATGGTAATGACGGCGGGCAGGGCTTCCGGAATGGCCGCCACCGCCAGAGAGATGGCCGTGAGCAGCATCAACAGCGGAGGCTCACCCCGAAGGAGACCGGCCACAAAAACGATGGCGCAAATGGCCAAAACTGCGTAGGCAAGCTTCTGCCCGAAAGAGGTCAGCCGCTTCTGAAGCGGCGTCCGTCCTTCCTCCTGGTCCTGGAGCAAGGCGGCGATCCGTCCCAGTTCCGTCCGCATCCCGGTGGCCGCCACCAGGCCCCGCCCTCGGCCGTAGGTAACCAGCGTGCCTTTGTAGGCCATATTTTTCCGGTCGCCGATGGACAATTCCGTTTCACTGAGCGCCGCGGTACATTTTTCGACGGGCACGGACTCACCGGTCAAAGCCGCCTCATCGATTCGAAGCTGGACTGCTTCCATCAGCCGGATATCGGCCGGCACCACGTTGCCTGCCTCCAGGATCACCACGTCACCGGGAACAAGCCGTTCCGCGGGGATCGATTCGGCCCGCCCGTCCCGAATGACGGTCGCCGAAGGGGCGGCCAGCTTTTTCAGCGCGGCCATGGCCTTTTCGGCGCGGTATTCCTGAACAAACCCAAGCACCGCGTTCAGCAACACAATGACGGCGATGGCGATGGTATCCACAGGATCGCCGATCACGCCGGCCACCACGGCGGCGGCGATCAGCACCAGGATCATGAAATCCTTGAACTGATCCAGAAACATCATCCACACCGATTTGCGCCTTTTTTCGACCAGCTCGTTGGGACCGTAGCGCTCGAGGCGTCGACGGGCCTCTTCGGAAGCAAGGCCCATATCGGATGATTGCAGTTTCTCCAGCACCTCCGTCGAATCAAGTTGGTGCCAGTTGTTCGATCTTTTTCCCTTTGCGCTCATTGTTTTCATTGCTTCCTCTCGAACGGCCAAAGGCCCTTCAACCACTCGATAATCCGTCTTAAAAGCGTTGACTCCTCGATCTGTTGTGGCGCCGATGCGTTTTCCCGTAATCGTTTCGCTCGCGCTTCAGGCGCTGGATGACTTGACAAAAAAGAGTGATCGTGGCCCAGGGCCGCTAATTTCATCAAAGCGGAAATCGCAGGTTGCACGCCATGCCCCTCCCGTTTTAAAAACATGACGCCAAAGTCGTCTGCCTCCCGCTCTTCCTGCTGGGAGAACTGGGCATTCAGAAGGCTTTCGGTCAATGCACCGACTGCGGACCGTGCAATGTCGCCGACTTCGTTTTGCTGGCTGGCGATAGCCTTGCGGACGGCGCTGCCGGCATAGGCGAGCATGATCTTTTTTTTGATGTGTTTTTCAACCACATGGCCCATTTCATGACCCAAAACAAACAGAAGTTCGCCATCGTCCAGCATATCCATCAACCCGCTGTAGATTCTGATGGTGCCATCGGCCATGGCGAACGCGTTCACCTTGGGTGAAATATAGACCTTGTAATTGAATTCACGGCCTTGCACCCGATAGTGACTGCCGGCTATCTTTTGCAGTCTTCTTGCATAACCGTTGTCCGGAGGTGCCACAGTGTGATTCAAATCCGACTGCCTGGAGATCTCAAGGGCCAAGCGCTCGACATGCTTGTCATCCAGGGTTGCCGCCCGGACAGCGTCAATCGCGGCATGGATAGCCATGCCGATATCCGTGTCTTCACAGCCCGTAAGAAAAAGGCACAGGATCACGAAAACAGAGAAAAGCCGTTTGCTCATGGCCGAAAAATGGGGGCATTTAGAAATCAAACAGCTCCCCCAATAGGGACTTTTTCTTTTTGTAGTGATGATCGCCCTTGTCATGACTCCGCGAACGGTCGCGGTAGGCTTCATGGTCCCGAGGCGGGGGCGGTTGGGACACGGAGCGTTCGATGACTTTGTCCAATTCTCCACGATCCAACCATACTCCCCGGCATTCGGGACAGTAGTCGATTTCAATGCCTTGCCGGTCGGCCATCACCAGGGTTACCTCTTTACAGGTCGGACATTTCATTGGGAACCTCCTTATAAGTGAAAGTTGACGATTATCTTAAATGCTTACATTGTCTTCTCTTCTGATGATCGGGATGGCCAAACCATGAGTTCCTGTCAGGACATCCCCACTGAAACTTGTTCGCCGGAATCCTCCCCGCCGTTTGATTCAAAAGATTTCACTTCCCTGTTCCCGTAAGCCGGGCCAGAGCCTCCAAGTACTTTTCTCCGGTTTTCCGGACGATCTCATCCGGCAGTGGCGGTGGTGGAGCGGTCTTGCCCCAATCCAGAGTCTCCAGGTAATCGCGCAGAAACTGCTTATCGAAGGAGGGCTGCGGGCCGCCCGGAGCGTAGCCGTTTTTGGGCCAGAAGCGGGAAGAATCCGGCGTCATGCACTCGTCGATGATGATGAGCTTGCCGTCGTGGAATCCGTACTCGAACTTGGTGTCGGCGATGATGATTCCCTTGCCATCGGCGATATCACGGGCGCGCTTGTAGACGGCAACGGTAACATCGCGGATCTTTTCCGCGGTCTCCTGACCAACCAGCTCCACGCATCGGTCAAAGGAGATATTTTCATCATGCTCGCCCAGGTCGGCCTTGGTGGAAGGGGTGAAAATCGGCTCCTCCAGCTTGTCGGATTCCACGAGATCAGCCGGGAGCTTGATGCCGCAGATGGCGCCAGTCTTCTGGTAGTCCTTCCAGCCGGAGCCGGAGATGTAGCCGCGCACGATGCATTCCACCGGCAGCGGTTGCGCCTTTCTGACCAGCATGGAGCGGCCTTCCAGAATGTCGGCGTACTGCCGGCATTCGGCCGGGAACTCCTTGATCTCGGTGGAGATGATGTGGTTAGGGATGATGTCCTCCATCTGACGGAACCAGAAGGCGGATATTTGGGTGAGGACGTACCCCTTGTCGGGGATGCCCTCGTTCATGATGACGTCAAAGGCGGAGATGCGGTCGGTGGTGACGATCAGCAGGGCTTGGCCCAGATCGTAGATGTCGCGGACCTTGCCGCGGGCGGCAAGTTTCAGGTCAGGAAAGTTGGTGGTCAGAACAATGGGCATGGATGTGCTCCTTTCCATTTATATGGCAGTTTAGTTAATCTTCTGGAACAGCCCGGAGGTTGGCCGATACTCCAGCAGTTCTCCGGCATTGAGGTCAAAATACCAGCCATGGAGCGAAACGGCTCCATCAGCGACCCTTTGATCGATCCAGGGGAAGGTGTGAAGATTCTCCAGTGAAAGCAGAATGGCCGCCTGTTCGAGAGCCCGTTGCTGCAGCTTCGCATCCTTGTCCGGCAATTCCGCCAGCACCTTTTCCTTAGCCGGAGCGGCGATAGACATCCAATTGGAAATGAAGCCGTCCCCCTTGCCGCCGCAACTTCCGGCCATAAGCGCATTGATGCCGCCACACTGGGAATGTCCAAATACAATGATGTGCTCCACCTCCAGGTGGCAGACGGCAAACTCAAGCGCCGCGCTGACGCCATGCAGGCCGCCGCTTTTTTCGAAAGGGGGCACCAAATTGGCCACGTTGCGGACGGTAAAGATGTCTCCCGGCGAACAGTTGGTCAGGATGGCGGGGTCAACTCGCGAGTCGGAGCAGGCGATAATTATGGTCTTGGGGCTTTGTCCCTGTTTGAGCCGCTCGAACCGTGAACTTTCCGGGCCAAAATAGTCTTTCCGGAAGTGACGAAAGCCGGTGATGAAACGCTCGATATCTTTCATTGTGTGTATCCTCCAGTAGTTTTGTCTTTCAGGTGGCAAGTTTTGCCATGGCTTCGTCGGCGGTCAAGTCGTAACGCTCACGCTCGCGTCTGGCCGCCTTTTCCAGCGCCTTATCGATTTCCGGGTATTTCAGCGCCAGTATCCTGGCCGCCAGCATGGCGGCATTGCGCGCCCCGTCGATGGCTACGGTGGCGACCGGCACTCCCGGAGGCATTTGCACCGTCGACAGCAGGCTGTCGAGTCCGGTCAGGGGGCCGTTGCCCAACGGTAGCCCGATCACCGGCAACCGGGTGTGTCCGGCTATCACCCCGGCCAAGTGAGCGGCGACACCGGCGCAGCCGATGAGCACCTGAACGCCCTCACGGTGAGCACGGTCCAGGTAGGCAAAAACCTTGTCGGGAGTCCGGTGGGCCGAGGCGACCACAATTTCGCTTTTGATGCCGAGTTCGGTCAGGGTATCGCGCACCTTGACGACCGTCGGCAGATCATTCGGGCTGCCGGTCAGGATGCCGACAAGGGTTGTGTTGGGGATGGCGGATGCCTCTGGTGATGCAGTCGGGGTGGTGGTCATTGTGATTTTTCCTTTGATTGTGCTATTTCTTCATTTGTCATTTGCGGCTTCGGCCTCCTCCCGGATCTTCTCGTAGACCTCCTTGAGGAGGTGTTGGCTGACAGCCTTGCGGAATTGATCCTCGTTCATGAACTTGGCTGTTATCTCCTCGTTCTGCTCCATGCGGTCGATAAAAAGCCCCTCCAAGGCTTTGCGGAAGACGTAGCCGAAGTTCTCCATCGTGTTGGCGAGCGCGGCTTGACGGAGGCTGCTGTCGGCCACGGCGTCCTCGCGTATCGATTCGAAAAACAATTGGTCACCCGGCTTGAACTCCGTTCCGAACCGCTCGTTGAGAAGGTCGATGAGCTTGGACAGCTCGATCTCATCACCTCGAGCGACGCCGGTGCCCACAGACGTCGGCCCCGATACATCGTATCGGGCTCCCGGCTCCATGACGATGGAGCCCTCACCGATCTTTTGCAAACGGTAAAACTTGAGCGCCACGTCATCATCAAAGTTGTAGATCGGTCCCCGGTTATCTCTCGGCAGTTTGGTAAGCAGAAACCGGACGTATGAGTACAGCTTTTCCAAATCGGAGTCCTGGAAGGGGATCACCTGCGACATGAAAGAATAAAGGTTTCTGAAAGCGACCAGCGTTTTCCGGAACTCCTCCCGGACCTCTTCCTCAAGTCCGTTGTAACGATTCACAGCCGGATCGATGCATGCGTTCATCCTGGCGTGGTCGGCGGGCGTTTGATTCTGTCGCGGTTTGTAGAATACCTTGCAGAACTCCTCGACCTCGGCCTTGTAGTAGACCTGGTGTCCGTCCAATTTGGCCTGAAGCTCGTAAAGCTGCTTCGGCTCCGCCCTTTCGCCGATGATCGTTTGCTCGTAGTAGGGCTGGAAGGCCTTCAGTATCTCTTCGGGTTCGTTGACGAAGTCGAGAACAAAGGTATCTTCCTTGCCCGGATGGGTGCGGTTAAGCCGTGAGAGGGTCTGGACCGCCTGAATTCCTGCGAGCCTTTTGTCCACGTACATGGTGTGAAGAAGCGGCTGGTCGAATCCGGTCTGGTATTTCTCCGCCACGAGCAACACCTGGTAATCTTCTGTCCCGAAGCGTTCCGGGAGTTCCTTTTCCCGGATGCCTTTGTTCATACCGACTTCCGTATACTCCACGCTGGGAGCATCCGGATCGATCACCGTGCCGGAGAAGGCAACCAACGTTTTGATTCCCGTGTACCCCTTCTCGGCAATGTACTTATCGAATGCCTGCTTGTACTTCACCGAGTGCAATCGGCTGGAGGTGACCACCATCGCCTTGGCCTTTCCGCCGATCTTGTGCATGGTGAAATGGCGGAAATGCTCGACCATGACCTCCGTCTTCTGGGCGATGTTGTGGGGGTGAAGACTCATGAAGCGGGCGAGCGTCCTTGCAGCCTTGCGCTTGTCCACCTTGGGATCGTCCTCGATGGACTTGATCAGCCGGTAATACGTCTTGTACGTCGTGTAATTTTGGAGCACGTCGAGGATGAACCCCTCGTCGATGGCCTGACGCATGCTATACAGATGAAAGGGTTGCGGCTTACCATCCGCGCCGGGTGTACCGAAAACCTCCAGCGTCTTGTACTTGGGTGTCGCGGTGAAGGCGAAGAAGCTGATATTGGGCTGGTGGCCGCGCTTGGCCATGGTCTTGAGGATTTCCTCTTCATAATCGGGCAGTCCTTCCTCCTCGGCCTTCGCCCTGGCCTCTTCCTTGATGGCCGCTCCGGCGAGCACACCCTTAAGTTCGGTCGCCGTCTCGCCGCCTTGGGAACTGTGCGCCTCGTCCACGATCACCGTGTATCGGCGCATGGGCAAATCGCCCATCTTCTCGGTGACGAACGGGAACTTCTGGAGGGTGGTAATCACAATCGGCACACCGGACCCGAGGGCCTCGGCCAACTGGGTCGAGTTGAGGCCGATCTTCTGGACCACGCCCTGCTTGTGCTCGAACTGATAGATGGTGTTCTGGAGCTGCTGGTCGAGGACGACCCTGTCGGTGACCACGATGATAGAGTCGAAAACCTTCTCGTCATTTTCGGTGTAGAGGCTGGCGAGCCGATGAGCCAGCCAGGCGATGGAGTTGGACTTGCCGCTGCCGGCGGAGTGCTGGACGAGGTAATTGGTTCCGGTGCCTCGTCCGCGTGCGTCGGCCACGAGTTTCCGCACACAATCAAGCTGGTGGTAGCGCGGGAAGATCATTGTCTCCCGCTTCACCTTCTTGCCGCCTAGCTGCTTCTCTTCGACCTGGAGATGAATGAACCTCGCCAGGATGTCGAGGAAGCTGTGCCGCTCCAGGACCTCTTCCCAGAGGTAGGCGGTTTTGTAGCTGCCGGGATTCTCCGGGTTTCCTGCGCCGCCTCTGCAGCCCTTGTTGAAGGGCAGAAAATAGGTGCTGCGGCCGGAAAGCCTCGTAGCCATGTAAACTTCGTCTGTGTCCACGGCGAAATGGACCAGCGTGCGCTTCTTGAACTGGAAGATCGGGTCCGCCGGGTCGCGGTCATTCTTGTACTGTGTGATTGCATGCCGCCAGGTCTGGGCGGTCATGGGGTTCTTGAGCTCCAGTGTGGATACGGGTACGCCATTCAAGGCCAAGGTCACATCAAGGGTGTTGCCGTGCTTGGCCGAATAGCGAAGCTGACGGATCACCGTGAGTCGATTGGCCGCATAGAGCTTCTGAGTATCCGGGTTCATTCCGCTCGCTGGGGCGAAGTAGGCCGCGCGAAACAGCTTTCCAAAGCATTTGAACCCATGTCGCAGGACAGAGAGACACCCTTCGTGGTCGGAATTGAGCGCCCGGCAAAGGTCGTCCAGCAGAGTGTCTTCGGCCTTCTCCTTTTGGAGGTTGGCGAGATATTCCCACTCCTTGGGCTGGGTTGTCCGGATGAAGGAAATCACATCCTGCGGGAAGAGTCCGCGCTCGGGGTCGAACGCCTCCCGGTCGCCCTTCTCGTAGCCGCCTGCCGTGGTCAGGTGGTGCTCGATGGCGGTCTCGAATGCATGTTCGGTGTGTTGGCCCGGCATCAGACGACCTCCTTGCGCACGTCGATCTTGCCCGTCACCGCCGCAGAAATCAGGGCGGTGCGGTGTTCCTGGAGTTTGGTTATGGAATCCTGTATCTTTTGGATCAAAGATGTAGTCTGTGCCATCTTCTGATTCAGCCCAGATCTTGCATTTTGGTTTTTGGGGTCAGCGAAAATGCATTTTCAAGAGTTCAAAAAGCATCTTCATATAGGTGCAGCTGAATTTGTTCCGTGGAAATAGAGAACAAGTGGTTTGTAGGGGCCAAAATTTCTGCAAAATGATGATGTTTGGGAACACCTCACCGGTGCTTTTTCCTCCGGTTGAGTGGTGCTTCCTACCGCAACGCGGCCATCGCGCGGTAAAAAACAAACCGCATGGGGTGATCCCATCTGATCTTGATCCACAACTGCCGGCTGCGGCGGATCACGTTGGCCGGAAGCTGCAGCAGCAACAGCCCCAGCCGCTTCAGCCGCGCCGTCGCCAGCGCCTTGGGCAACCCCAACCGGCGGATGCAGTTGAGAAGATTGTAGGCGATCAGCCCGGTCAAAAACAGCGCATCGTTGGCCCAGAAACTGTTAGTGCGAATCGCGGCGGCGGCAAAATCGTTCTTCAACTCCTCGATCACCTGCTCCACCACGGTGCCGCGGTTGTAGAGCCGCCAGATGTTCTCCGCGTTCAGATGCAGATTGGTCACCACCACCTCGTAGCGGCCCTCCATCAGCTCAAACAGCGGCAGCTGCGCCGGCGGTTCTTTCGCGGGCCGGTTTCTCTCGATCACCGCCATGCGCCGGGGGCGGCTCCACCCGTCGAGCTGGCAGGTAATGTTGGCGGCAAAATGGCCATCGCCGATCGCCCGCCATTTTTTGATCTTCGAGATCTTCCCGGCCACGCCGGTCGTCAACTTGATCTTGCCGACGTAGCCGGTCTTCACCGCGTTGTAGCCGTGCTTCTTCATGAATTGAAATGCTTCATCCATCCGCCGCTCGTAATTCGTCACCGACGCTGAGGTTTCGTGGTGCATGATAAGCTGAACACCTTTCGACGCTGCATACTTCTGTAACTCCACAACGTCGAAGTCCGGATACGGCGTCACGAAGTCGAACACCTCCTCCTTCCACTTGCCAAACCAATCTTCCCAACCGATGTTCCATCCTTCCACCAACACCGCATCGAAGCCATGGCGGGCCGCGAAGTCAATGTAGTACTTCGTGCGTTCCGTCGTTGCCCCGTGCCGACCGTTCGGCTTGAGGGTTCGCCAGTCCGTTCTGGCGAGATGCACGTTGTTGACGTCGGCATAATTCCACGATGACTTGCCGACGTGCATTTCCCACCAAATGCCGATGTACTTGATGGGCCTGATCCAACTGACGTCGCTCAGGGCGCACGGTTCGTTCAGGTTCAAAATCATCTTGGTGGTAAGAATATCGGCCGCCCGATCGCTGACGATGACGGTACGCCACGGCGTCGCACAGGGCGTTTGCATGTAGGCTTTGTTGCCCACCGCATCGGGAGCGAGCGACGAGGTGAGAGTGAACGCACCACTCGGGGTCGGATCGATGCGCAGGCACATGGCGGGATAGTTCACGAGTGCGGCTTCGAAGATCACTATGTACAATCCGTCGGAGCTTTTCATCAGCAATGGGGTCTGCACGTAGTTCGTGCTGATCGGCGAGCGTGTGAAGATTTCTCCCACTCTTCTGCCGATCTCTGCATCCACTTTGCTGAGCGGCGTTTCGTTGTACGCGTATTCGTTCGTATCGAAATCGCCCGGCATCCAGAACGCCGTATGATCGCCTGTCACCGTGAATGTCGTTTTCTCATCCGTCACGACGAAGTGATTCAAACCATCCTGTTCGGGAAATTCGTAGCGGAAGGCAAGTCCATCATCAAACAAACGAAACACGAGGCGCAGCGTGCGATCGTTCGCCGCAGGTTGCTTCAGCAGGATCGCCATCTGGCGATAGCGATTACGAATGCGCTTCACCTCGCCCCACACCGGCTCCCATGTTTCGTCCACCGTGCCGGTGTCTGTCTGCACGACTTCGAAGCCGGCCACGAATCCGGGTTGCTGCTGCACGTGCAGCCCCAACGTGCTGGAGAGAATGACCGGCCTGTTCTTGAAATCAAGCGCATACGTCGGCTCGCCGGAC
>Ga0101944_10001099_pt1 | contig 62369 bp, 55 predicted proteins | sample DewCreD2012metaG_FD_75245 | JGI IMG/M metagenome (GOLD analysis project Ga0101944, IMG submission 75245) | Hot spring sediment bacterial and archeal communities from British Columbia, Canada, to study Microbial Dark Matter (Phase II) - Dewar... ...
CAAGCAACTATGTTGGATATTAACTGCATTTTTCTGCATAAAAATCAACTTAACATAACTGTCACTCATAACAAATAATATTGAAACATTTCACCTTGCTACAATAATGCGTATTCACAAAAAATTATATTTACCGTTTTGCAAAAACACTTGCAAGTTGCATTAAAAGCAATAGTTTGGTACTATGATGCTCCATACAAACATCACATTGATAGAATTTATATTTTTAACACTCACCATATCCCTTTCAGGGGTCATGGCTCCAGGGCCAATGAGTGCGGTAACCATAAATCATGGTACCCACTCCAGGCTGGCAGGATTAAAGGTTGCATCAGGGCATGCAATTATTGAACTGCCGGTAATCTTTGCATTGTTTTTTGGCATCAAGATTATAACGCAATTCACCGACATTACAACCTATATTACATTGGCAGGAAGCATAGTGTTATGTATTCTTGCCACATTAACACTAAAGAGCTTACGGAATAACAATACTACCATACAATCATATACGCCAATGGTTGATGGAATTGTTCTTTCTGCATTTAACCCATATTTTTATGTGTGGTGGCTTACTATTGGATTGTCGCTTATACAAAAGGCTATTATTTTTGGGGCAACCGGCCTTGCCTTATTTTCTGTACTGCATCTAGCATGCGATTATTTGTGGCTATTATTGTTATCAATTATCTCATTTGCTGGTGCTTCTTTTCTTGGTACACGATTTAAAACAGCAGTGGGAATTATCACTGTGGTTATGCTTTATGGGTTTGGACTATTTTTCATGTATGATGCATTGAAACAACTGTATTTTTAAAGAATGTATAAACTAACGTATGTTGTACAAAACAATCAACCATTATTGACTGCAGTATTATCGTAGAAGATAAACAGTAAAGCATTAACGAATATCTATCGCGGGATAATTCTTTTTACTGAGCGGGTGCTGTCAAGTGTAAGATCCACAATAAACGGTCGTGCAATCTTTTGTTGCCTTTCATTTGTCAAAATCTTTACTATAGGGCGAAGATCACCTGTTGAATGCAATTCTTCAACCTGCGCCACTTCACCTGTTGTCAGCAGAACAATCGTTCCAACAGGTATTAGCGGTTCTTTTTGTAGTAATGGCGTCATGTCCCGTACAAACCGTGAAACTAGAACTGGATTAAACTTTACCCTGGATTCTTTCATAACAGATAGTATTGCTTCACGTGATGAATAAGCCCTTTTGTAAGGGCGTGCTGTGATAAGCGCATCGTACACATCACAAATTGAAGTTATCTTTGCCCCTATGGGAATGTCTTCATCCTGAAAACCTTTGGGATACCCTTTGCCATTATAATTTTCATGGTGATGCAGTATAACATCAAGAGCATTTTTGGGAATATGGTCATGTTTTGCAACATATTCATATCCGTATTCAGGGTGTTTTTTAATAAACTCAAATTCTTCATTGGTTAACTTTTCTTTTTTGTTAAGTATCTCTTTTGAGATCATGAGTTTACCCACATCATGTAAAAATGCACCAAGGCCAATCTCGTGCACCAATTTTTCTTCAAGGCCATGCTTGGAAGCCATTGCCATGGCCAAAATCCCCACATTGACCGAGTGGGTAAACGTATAATCATCATAATCCTTAATCTTCATCAAGTAAAGGAAACGGTCTTTATTCTGTTTCACATAATTGTGTAGCGATAACACAAAATCTTTTGTTTGCTCCAGATCAGGCCGCGCATTGTTCCTTACAGCTTCAAATAACGATTCCCAGATATCCTGCGCCTGTTTTGCAAATGCCGTTGCATCATTATTCTCAACTGGCGTATAATATATCTTTTTAACACCTTTTGACTTTAGCTCATCAATAATTTCATTTGTATACACAGTATATGCAGGATATAAAAAGTTATTTTCAGAATCAAAGGTATCCCCAGAAAGAGTTGCACCCGGAACCATAAATTCAACAATGACCTCTAAACGTTTAGCGCTATCTTCCATAGTTGCAACACCTCATTTATGGTAGGCTACAGCATCTCCAATAGCAATAATGGCATCATTATTTCCACGTACCTCTAAGCGCCAGGAACTTATTTTCCTCCCGGCATGCACCAGCAAACACTCGGCAAATATCCGCTCGCCATCAATTGCTGCCTGTAAGTATTGCAGTGTCATGGTAAGTGCCACCGCCATAGTCCCCATTGAATTGCTTGCCACTGCAAATGCCTGATCCGCCACAGCATGAATGATACCACCATGTGCCCTCTCAACTGCATTGAGATATTCCGGCTTTACTGTTAGCCCGCAGCGTGCATACCCGTGTTTTACATCCTCTACGTCAATCCCCAAAAATGTTGCCAGCGGATCCTTCCCAACAACATCCCTGGCATAATTTATAGGGTCATGAATCATCTTTTCCATAGCATTACCTCAAATTTTTCCATTAATTTAATCACACAACGTATAATCAGTCAAAAATTGTTATTGGCATAAAAATCTTCTTTTGGAGGATTATAATACCCTAATTTAACCTTTGGATATTTTGTATTAAGCAGCTCCAGTAACTGTCGCACACCTATTGCATCTTCATCTTCAAAACCAATTGCATCCAGATAATAATCAGGATCAATATTGAAATTACGCGTTTGTATCATATTCACGGGGAAGTTGTCAAGAAAAGTACATAAATGTTCAACCTCAGACCCCGCATCAGTAAATCCGGGTAAAAAGAAAAGATTAATGGAAACAAAAATACCCGCATGCAATGCAATCTCTATACTGCGCAAAACATCAGAAAAGCTATAATTTTTTGGGCGATAGTACCTGGTATAATAGCTTTCCGTTGGGGAATTCATACTTATGCGCACTGAATCAAGCCCTGCATCAATACACTGCTGTAAAGCGTGTGGCAATGAACCGTTGGTGTTCAGGTGAATGGTGCCTTTGCTTGTTTTGCTCCGCACTATAGAAATAGCTGCTGACAGGTCCTTTGCACGTAAAAGTGGCTCGCCCTCGCAGCCCTGTCCAAAGCTGACAACCGCTCTGTCAACCCGCTCAATGTGATGCAGCATCACGTCAGCTATCTCCCTAGATGAAGGCTGGCGATTGAGTCTATACTGCGATACGTGCACGCCTGTATCTTTTTGAAACGAAAAGCATCCCAAACACATCGCGTTGCATGATTTTGTTGTAGGAATCGGTGCTTCATATCGGCTTAAAAAGAAATTACGGGCGCACAGGCACCCATACTGTGTGGAACATTTTGCAAGCTGTCGTACTAGGCTGTTTTCTGGATACTGCTCCTTAACATCTTTGATGCTTTTAAACAGTTCAATATCATTACGGTGTAACGCGGGGTCAGAGCGTGGGTCCTTATCAATACGCAGTGCCGGCACATAAAAATCATCCCCAACAAACACTAATCCACAGTATGCCCACAGGGAAAGAATGGGCGCATTTTTTGTGCGTACATACGCAGGCAGGTACGTACGTAAATACCCCGAACTCAGGAAAGAGGCAACAGCCCATATTTCATTGCCATTATAGCTCTGTATAGTTTTAAAATGGTTTCCTTCAACTGGATAACGCCCTGGCAACATGTACAGTGTACTGCCATCCGGAATAGGTATAAGCTCTTTTGCATCTGCCTTTACAAACTGGCGGCCTGACCTGAACGCTGCCGTTGCTTCAGGATGTTTGTATACATTTCCGTCGATGTCACAAAATGCCAGATATGGTTTTTTCATAGGAATGCGCTTTAAAAATCTATTATACCCAATTGCTTTATACATGCAGATATTTTTTTATTATAATTTTTTTCTGCATGGCGCATGCGTGTGCGCATTGTTTCCTGTTCCTTTAAAAGTTGACGGTATTGTTTATCCTTTTTTATTGCGGCCTTATCTTTGCCCTGTTTCATTAAAGCTTCTCTAAACCGTAAGCGTTTATCACGGGTATTTCGCCATTGCTGCTTTAATGAATGTATCTCGTTTTGTAGAGATTTTAGCTCATTGTCAAAATATTGCCTGAACACTATTCCACTTGCAGCATGAAACTGCGCTAATTTCTGTACCAGGCTATCACGATATGCTCTCCCCTTAGCAGTAAGCGTGCAGCGATTTTCTTCTATGGTTATATACCCTGCTTTGATTAAATCTTCAGGAAACTTTTGGTTACTATCGCCACAACAAAACATCAGGGAAATAATGTGTTCAAGCTCCTCACGGGAAAGAGAGGATGCCATTAAAGCGGTACGTAATTTTTCTATCATCCCCCACCAACAAACCGTGCTATTTCAAGGACATCACCATCCTGTAACGTTTCAGTTGCATAGTTTTCTTTATCCACAATACGGCCATTCTTTTCCACCATGATCTTTGAGGGATTGAAGCGGTATAAATCAAGTAGCTCTTTTAATGTGGTTTTTTCAAAATCAATATCTATGCCGTTTACCCTGATCCTCATACTGTTTCCTTTTTATTACGTATAGCCCCACTCATATATAATAATAGCAGGCAATACAATGGCTGCTGTTTCAGCTCTCAGTTGCGTTGCCCCATTATATAGTACATTCCAGCCAAACTCACGTGCAATTTCAACCTCTTTTTTTGAAAAACCACCTTCAGGACCCGTTAAAAGCATAACATCGTTATGCTGTGAGTGATTTTTTAAAAACTGACGTAGATTTTGCGCATCAGGATCAGCGTGCGCCAGTATTCCGATGCCTTTCAATAATTGCAGCACATCAATATAATTCATCACGGGACTCACCTGTGGGACATCTTTTCGCAGGCATTGCTTTGAAGCCTCACTGGCAATTTTTTGCCACCGTGCCAATTTTTTTTCTTCCTTTTCAGAAATATCTGGTATAGTGCGTTCGGTTATTACCGGGATTATACGGCGCACCCCTATCTCCACTGCCTTTTGAATGACTAAATCAAATTTTTTACCCTTCAACACAGCCACACACAATGTGACATCAAGCGCAATGTCAGGATACTGAATAGCATCAGTTATAGTTGCTATGATTTTTTGAGGTTCTATGTGTGCGATAGTTACTTTGTAGCGCATCCCATCTGAGTCAACCACCTGAATGGCATCACCTATTTGTGCCCGCCGAACGTTTATTAAATGATGATAATCCTCGCCTTCAATGACCACTGTATTATCGTTGCCTGGCGCACCAACAAAAAATTGTGCCACGTTAATCCCCTAATTTTTCAGGCCTGAATATTTCAGCATTGAAAGATACCCCATCTTCTATAGAAGTAAATTCCAATACGGTCATGGTACCTTTTTTAATACTTAACATATCATATCGTACAGGGAATGACCTTCCGTCTTTTTGTCCAATCTTGGCTATTGAAAGGGTCTTAAATATTACCTTATCTTGATCATGATAATCTATACGTAATGGGATATAATTTTGTTTTATTACATACAACGTCAGTTTGCCATATGCTCCCGTTTTGTCAATGGGGTCCAGTGTTAGTTTATAGCAGTCCTGGTTTTTCAAAATAACCGACCCATCAATTCGTGCAACATAATTACTCTGTAAATCTGCATTGGATAAATCAACGTAATAAAAGTTGGTTGCTAATATATCATCAAATTTATCCACACCCATCTTATGGAAAAGTGCCCTGGCAGCCATATCATATACCCACAGGTCCTCACCGCCTAAACGGTACAGTATCTTTTGCATACTCCCCCGTGCAGGCTTAACAATATCAAATAAAAATTGGTTTTTGTTAATATATCCTGTTATCTGTAATTTTTGTGATGAACCATCAGGGGTTATATGCATCATGTACCCTTTCAAAATCCCATCAGGATAACCCATAATACGGTCAACACGGGCTAACATTTCCTGTGCGGTAAGTTCTATTTCCCTTTCAGCCTGGGCTGTTACATGCCCTTCTGAAAATAAAACTGCACTAACACCTAGAACTATTAATATGACTATACTATGGACATTCTTCATTGAATATTCCCGGCACACATTGTTACCTATAATATTTGCTTTTTTACTTACGCAGCATCCAGATAAGGAAAGCCTTTCTCATTCCATATATGTTCAGTAATTATAATAATGTTTAACGATATCTCATGCTGCAAAAAATTTGCAAATTATTTTTTACGTATGGCTATCTGAAATATAATATTTATCCTGTACTGGAGTTCCTATATCAGGTCTTAATTTTATTGCATCCCTCAGATACACATGAACTATCTCCTCAGGATTTTTATCAGTATTGACATGCAATAAAACCCTCACACACATCCCCAGTGATCCCGGAACCGGAATCTCACGGGAACACAACAGTGGTATATGTATCCATCCCAGGTTACGTGCTGCAACAGCAGGGAATTCTGCATTCAGGTCATCAGTTACGGTAAAAATGGCTGAGGCTATATCATTGGTTTCAATTTTATTAACAGTAACTATCGCCCGTAATAGTTCTTCCGTTCTATACGCTATTTCTTCTTTTGAGTTCTCGTCAACAGTTATTGCACCGCGCACTCCACGCACTGCCATTATTCCTCCTTGCGTATGCTGGCACCTAACGCCCGCATAAGCTCTACAAAATTGGGAAATGTAACCGATACTGATTCAGCAGTATCTATTGTTGTGCTGCCATCTGCAGCAAGTCCTGCAACAGCAAGGGACATCACCACGCGATGATCATGATGGCCATTAACATGTGCACCTTTCAATGCGCTTCTGCGTATGACAAGACCATCAGCCAATTCTTCAATATCAGCGCCCATTTTCTTTAGCTCAGCACACATCACTGCAATCCTGTCAGTTTCCTTTACTCGTGCCTGTGGCACATTGACCAGGCGCGTTTCCCCATCTGCAAAACAAGCACACACCGAAAGTGCAGGAAGGGCATCGGGCATGGCGTTTAAGTCAAAAACTCCACCTTTCAACGGTTTCCCGGTAATGGCGATAGCATCCGGTAAAATGTCAACCTCAGCACCCATTGCCTTTAAAATGTTCACTACCTCTTTGTCACCCTGCGTATCATTAAAATCAAGGCCTTTTAACACAACAGTGCTTTGTGTGACTGCAGCAGCAACCATGAAAAATGTTGCCGATGAAAAATCTGCCGGAATGTATTTGGTGAAGGGCTTATAACGTTGCCCACCTTTGACAATAAACTGCTCATAGCCTGTGTGATGGTATTCTATGCCAAGCTCATTAAGCCACCACAGTGTCATTCCCACATAAGGTGCTTCATTAAGGAGTGGAACATCTATGATGGTATTGTTCTTTGCCTTTGGGGTTGCCACCAGCAGCGATGAAAGGTACTGTGAGGTAATAGCCCTTATGGCAACATGCCCCCCAATGAGTGGTCCCTGCACCACAACAGGAGGTTTGCCGTTTGCACGGGTAGAAACGGCATACCCACCCAACTCCGTAATGGCATGGAGTAAATCCTCAGCAGGGCGGTTACGTATCTGATGGTCACCGGTAAATACCGTCATGCCATTAATTAATGATGCCACCCCTATTCCAAAATACAGCGAAGTACCTGAATTGCCAACATCAATAACATCATCAGGAACTTTTGGCATGCCACAACCGGTCACTTTCCACTCATGTTTACGCTCTTCTACTGTTGCACCAAACTGCCTGATCATTTTAAGACATGAACGCGTATCACTTGAATCAAGCGGCATCTGAATTGTAGAAGTACCTTCCGCAAGCAGCGCACAAACCAGTGCCCGTATGGTATGCGATTTTGAACCTGGAATAACTACCTGGCCATGTAATAAAGATGGAGAAACTATGAATTGCATTGGTTACTCTTTCATCATTTTATTTGTTACAAAATATATTATTCTTTGCAGCAAAAAATTCACATGAAATCATACAATTGTTTTAACGAATAACTAGTATTTATTCATTAAAACATTTTAATATAAAAACCAAGCACACTCCTGTGCATTTATTATTATTTATACATATAAATGCATTCAGGAATTAACCATGATAAATAATTATTTTTTTGTGAGTAACAATTGAATCAATTACTTTTAGTTTTTGTCAACTGATTTTAAAAAATATTTTTGTATAAGTTCTTTCTTTTCATTTTCTGACAATGATTTCATATACATTTTCCAGCCAGGGCAAAAATTAATATGCCAGCGCCATATTCTTCCTATCAAGGAACGTGGATTTTTGTCATATTGTGCACGTAACGGGCACTTTTCACATCTCATTGCTTTTGATTGAGCCATTATTTGCTTACCATCCTTTTTAAATAAATGTAATGAATTTTAAAACTCCATTATGTATTCCCTTCTGGCCCCGGTTTCAACCGAGCACTGAATTAGCAAAAATTTTAATTGAAATTATCATTTTTATATTCTACTATAAAAGTATCAATTCATTTTTATGTAATCATGAGGTGGATTATGAAAAACATTGACTTGCTATTTTCACAGACAATCTCCAGAAAACAATTCATATCTGTGATTGCTTTGGCAACCAGTGGACTGATAATGCCTGCCTTTTTCACAAGATGTTCATCTTCAAATTATATTCAAATCAGCCAGCAAATACGAAATAAACCGCTTAATAAAAATAATTATAACCAACAATTTGAAATTATACACAATGCAACTTTTGCAGCAAATGGACATAATACTCAACCCTGGAAATTTTCAGTAAACGAAAACACAATACGCCTATTCCCGGACTACTCTCGGCGTTTGCCAATAGTAGACCCCGACGATAGAGAACTTTTCATAAGCCTTGGATGCGCACTAGAAAATATCATTATTGCTGCTGGTAGTTTAGGTTTTATGAGTGAAGTCCAGTATTTCCCAAAAAATGAATCCAAGGATTGTATACGTATCGATTTTAAAGTTTTTACTTCAAATATTGATGAACACCTCTTTAAAGCAATACCTGTAAGACAAAGCACACGCTCTGAGTATGACGGGGGTTCCGTTCCCAATTCAGATTTAAAACAATTAGAAAATGTTAAACCCAAAAGTAATGTTTATGTACAATTATTTACTGATAATAAAGACATTAAACCATTAACCGAACTAGTCATGGAAGGAAATATCAAGCAATATGATGATGAAAAATTTCTGGAGGAACTACAAAATTGGATACGGTTTAGCGATTCTGAGGCTATCAAAACTATGGACGGCCTTCCCAGCCGTTGCTCAGGTAATCCATCAGTACCACGCTGGCTTGGCAAACTGTTTTTTAAACTGACCGTTAATGGAAAAAACCAGGCTCAAATTGATCAGAAAAGAATCAGCACTTCATCAGGGCTGGCGTTATTTATCTCTGAAAAGGACGACAAACAATCCTGGATAGAAACCGGGCGTGTCTTCCAAAGATTTGCATTGCTGGCAACTACCTTAAATATTAAAAATGCTCACCACAATCAACCAATTGAAGTACCTGATGTTCGCAACCAGTTGAGGGAGCATCTTAAACTGGGAACTATGAAACCACAATTGCTTATCAGGTTTGGCTATGCAAAACCTATGCCATACTCACTAAGACGCCCTGTTGATGCAATAGTAGCTGTGTAATAGAATATAATTGGGCTAACAATAAATCTTCAATATTTTATCTAACAACCTTGATATTTATACAATGGTGTTAAAATAATTAAACTATGTAAACTAAGTGTATCGGTAACAATCAAGACAAAAATATTGTGTTCAAAAGTCATATAGAAATACATTAACACCATCTTTTTTAATTGACTAGTACTCCAGCACCCTATAATAAAAATCCTCACATTCATAAAACTAATTGAGAGCCTTTATATATGAAAACAATGCACATAGCTAATCCAACAAATCAAGGTTATATTACAGTGCTTGACGGAATTGAGCGAAAAACACTTGTATATGGAAATCACACATTAATGGCCCAGTTCAGGTTAAAAAAGGGAAAAATATTGCCCATTCATGCTCACCCACACGAGCAAACAGGTTATTTAGTAAAAGGGCACATTGTTTTAATCATAGATGGACAAAAGTATGACATGAAACCTGGTGGTAGCTGGTCAATACCAAGCAATGTTGAACACGGAGCAGAAGTACTGGAAGATTCAGTAGCCATTGAAGTTTTTTCACCTGTTAGGGAAGATTACATACCAAACTAAATGCCGATAATTATCACAAAGTGTAGCCAGTATGAATATTTCAGACATTATAACAGCAATTGGCGGCATAGGGATACTGCTTTTAGGCATTATTCTGATGTCCGAGTCCATACAAAAGTTAGCGGGCCCGCGCTTTAGAAAAGCACTTACCAATCTCACCGGTGGAAAATTAAAGGCCCTCTTTACCGGTATATTTGTCACGACGATAATTCAGGCATCAAGTGCAACAGCCATTGCAACGATAGGTTTTGTCAGTGCAGGGCTTATTTCCATGTCACAGGCATTAGCAATAATTTTTGGTGCAAATGTGGGGACAACCGCAACAGCCTGGCTTGTAGCAATCTTTGGCATACAGTATAGTATAGGCAATTTCTCGCTAATATTTGTCGCATTTGGGGTAATATTTAAAATTTTGTATACCGACAACCGCTCAGATATTGGTTCACTTTTAGCAGGTTTTGGCCTCCTTTTCTTTGGCATAACCCTTATGCGACAGGGAATGTCCTATTTACCCCAAACAATTGACCTTTCTTCCATCGCCGTCTTTTCCATTATCGATAGATTCATTTTATTATGCATAGGATGTATTTTAACTATCCTCATGCAGTCATCAAGCGCAGCGGTAGTCATTGCACTTGTAGCCTTAAACAGCGGCACCATTAATCTTTTTCAGGCTCAAGCAATGGTTATAGGCATGAACGCAGGTAAATCGGTACCTATACTGTTTGCTGCAATTGGCGCAACACCTGACACCAAGCGCATCATTGTTGCTGATGTCCTTTTTAATATTGTTACTGCTGCCATACTGTTTGTTTTTTTACCATTACTATCGCCACTCCTAATTTTTGTATTTAAAAATTTAGGGGCGATAGTTCCTGAAATCCAGCTTGCCGTGTTTCATACACTGTTTAATGTAATCGGCGTGTTGCTATTCTTCCCCTTCATTACACCGTTTATCAGGATGTTAAAAACGCTGTTTGCCGACACCACACTTCATCTTACCCAGCATTTAGATGAAGCCATTGCCAAAGCCCCTCCTATAGCCGTTGAAACAGCACGGCGCACTGTCATCGATATTGCATTATTCATTATCCATATACTTAAAGAGATGCTGCAAAATAATGAGAATAACATTGGGCGTAATCTAAAGATAGCTTCCCATGCACTTGAAGAAACAAAATTCTTCTTAAGCAAGGTAAAAACCGACCCGCATCAACAACAGCTCTATAGTGAGCATATCTCAGTACTTCACGCCATTGACCATCTTAACAGCATTATTGAAGCCTGCAGTGAAACGCAAACCATAGCAACCCTAAAAGGCAGCAGCAATTTTAGCGATATGAAATTTAGTTTTTACAATGAGCTCAATGAATCCCAAAAAGCACTGCAATCCCAAAGCTCTATAGACAGCGTTGAAAAGATACAGGAGTTATCGCAATATTTAGCCAATGCACGCAAATTAGAACGAGTGGAAGTGCTTAAAAAAACAGCATCAGGTATAATTGATTCGCATACTGCATTAGATTATATTGAAGCAATACGATTCATCGATAGGTTAGGTTATCACATATGGCGTGCTGTACGCCACTGTATAGCTCCAGGCGATAGTAACTATTAAACACATGATTTCCATAAAATTATCTTTCCATTAACGCCTTAATACAATCGTTGAATATAAAGGGGGCTTCATTTAATTTAACTGCAGAAGCCCCTTTAGCATAGCGTTAATATAATTTATTTCCCAATACCCTGAAAGCAGTGTTTAATATGATTTTCAGAAAGTTTTTGGGTAAATAGTGAAACAACAAGCGTTACAATAAGCGAAGTTGGGAATGATATAAACATTGGGTCAATCATTGTCCAGGGTGATGAAAGCAATGTGGGCTTCCCAAACAGAGCCTGACATAGCCCTATTGCCATAGCCTCTTTTTCAAGCACAAACACCAGCCAGAAAAATGCAACCGTAAATCCTGATAGCATCCCCGCAACCACACCTGCTTTTGTTATGCGCTTTAAGTACAATGCACTTATATATGCCGGCAAAAATGTCCCCGCACATAACCCAAAGAAAATAGAAGTACCCCGTGCTATAATTGCTTCACCTTTGGAATAAATCACCGGCAGAAAATATGCTAAAACAACGCTAACAAGAATAGTAACACCAATACCCATCTTGTTAATAAAAACACTTCGTTCTTCTGCAGCCTTTTTATCCTTAATTATCTGCATGTAGAAATCACGCCCTATTGCAGTGCCCATTGCATGGAATTGTGAACTCAACGTTGACATAGCAGCAGCTAAAAGCGTTAACATAAATAAAATGGAAAACCAGTGTGGCATTGACTGTTTCACAAATTGCGGAATAATATTTTCAACAACACCACCTGCAGCTACTATCGACAATGAGCCTTTTGTTGTTTCTTTATGCGGAACATCTTTATGAAGGTCAATCTCATCACCTGGTTTTATGTCTTTATACTGTGGTTTAAACTTTTCAATGTTCTTTTCATCAATTTTTACTATCTTCTTGCCAGGGCATATTTCTAAAATTGCACCACTTATTTCACAATATTTTATTCCTTTTTCATTCTTAGTGAACCACACATTGGAAAGGGCACCAGAAGTAAATGCAACTCCCGTCATAAGGAGTATAAAAATTCCTCCAATAGCAACTGCACGGTTTAGCTCACGGTTGCTTTTTACTGTCATGAAACGCACAACAAGCTGAGGCTGTGCAAGCACTCCAATCCCCACACCCATAATAATGGTTGATACCAATGTCCACCAGAAATCAGAACCTAAAGCCGGCATAGACGTCCATCCCATATGCCCTTTTGCAGCCAGTGGTGGTGGAGGTGTTAAGGCAGTTAAATCTACATGTGATTTGATAATACCACCTAAATTATAATATGTAAATATGATAAGGGATAACATACCTATGGCCATTATGCTGCCCTGAAATGCATCAGTGTACATAACTCCTTTTAATCCACCCATAATAACATATACTGCTACAATTAACGTAAAAAATATGAGAGCTGTAACATACTCTATTGCAAACTGCTGTTCAATGTATTTAGCTGCACCAATTAATACAACAGCAGTATATAATGGCATAAACAAGAAGATTACAATACCAGCAAATTTTTGTATAAATGGTGATTGGAAACGCCTGCCCAATAACTCAGGGAATGTATGTGAATCTAAATGGTAGCCCATACGGCGGGTACGTTTGCCAAACACTATAAAAGCAATCAATATTCCCACAAAAATATTTAAGAACGTAAGATATAGTAACCCCATGCCAAAAACACCAGCAGCTCCACCAAATCCAACAATTGCTGAAGTACTGATGAATGTGGCACCGTATGATAATGCCATTATGAAAGGATGTACCTTACGGCCTGCAACAAGATAGTCTGATGCTCCCTTTGTGTGGCGGTATCCCAAATACCCTAGAAACGCAACTATAATAAGATATACAAATACCCAGAATATAGTCATGACGCACCTCTCGTATTAAAGTGTTTTTTCTATTTCGGCTTCTTCTTCAGCCCAGCGTTTTGCCTCATCAGTATAAGGCTCTTCATCATCATTCCATTTTACAAAACCATATACAGCACAAAGAATGGCACTTAAAACACATAACAGGTAAGCCATAAATACCCATACATCACCTAATCCCAACATGCAAACCTCCTGAAATCATTTTATTGTTGTATAATTAAAAAAAATTTACCAAACGTATACCTGACTGAAGTGCATGATATTAAATACTTTAAAATTTATGAAAAAAGTGGTGATTATTATATTTTATTTACAAATAATGTCAAGTGTTTATTAATATTATGTTGTCATTTTTATAAATTTATTTAGAATATACTAATTAATATATTCAATATAGTATTTATTCCTAAAAAATAATTTAAGTTAAAAAACGTGTACACTCCCGCCGCCTTCGGCAGCGGGAGTGTACATTTTTCTTTATTTGCACATAATAATACATTTAGGAATTAATAGTGTATTCAATTTAATTTTAATACTATTTAAAGTGCCATTTGCAAAAATCGCTTCTGTATGTGTATATTTTTATCAAACATTTCTCCAGCATAGGGGTCAAAGTGCCCACAAGGCAAAACATGGAAATCAGCATACTTTATTCTTTTTGCCGTTTTTTCTACTGCCTTCAGTGGAATGAGCGAATCATAATCTGCTCCAACGATGCATACCGGACATGAAATTTTATCAACTAACGACACAGGCCGGTATAACGGAAGTGTCAGGCATACCCTGGCAGGGCACCAGTTTTCATTGCGATCTTCAGGTGGCACAAGTTTCATATAGCCATCATAACATTCCGGGGTATTCATGGCAGCAAAGGTATCAGGTGTAGCAACCATTGGTATTGTAACTGGTTTTGCAGTTATTAACGACGCAATTGCATCCATAATGCCATACCATAACCCATACAATATATTTTTTACTGGCAAATTAAAAGCTGTGGCTATCCCGTCAACAAAAGGCACCTGAGCTATAACCCCTGCTACAGAGCTATCCTGTGATGCTACTGTCAATACATGCCCTCCGCTGAATGATGTACCCCATAAAAATACTTTGGAACTGTCAATGCTGGGAATTGTTCTGGCATATTTAATAGCAGCATGATAATCTTCAATATGATGAACATGATACACCAACCGCTGGGTTGCACCTTCACTGTTGCCAAAACCCCTGTAATCAAACATAAGCACCGTAAATCCCATGTTTGCAAAAGTATCAGCAAATGGATGCAACCCCCAATCCATACGGGCACCAAAGCCATGAGCCATAATGACAACAGATGTTTTGCTAGCGGCATCGGGAAGATAAAGCTTAGCATCCAGTTTACAATTGTTACTATAAAAATGGGTTGGTAATATTTTGTACATATGTATATACTCCATTAAAATAAAAAATAAAATATGATAACGTATTTTTTAGATTCTCCCCCATTTCCATTAGAACCTGCACCACCTACATTTATCATTATAGTTAGGAAAAAAATCTCTTCCTCATGAAGCTGTATTACCAAAATTTATTCTGTTAAGTCTTTATAGTCAATGTAAAAATTAATTAATTCAACCTGCAATTTTAAAAGTGTAAGTTTTTCCATTGCAATACTGTTTTCAGTATTAATCAAATATTGCAGATCAAGCCGTGCCTGCTCATATTTCTTGCGTTCTGTCTGCCGTTGTGAAATCAGTGCCTGCAAATTTTTATTATGTGTTTCAATAAGCTCTTTATATCCATTCAAAGATTGCACAAGTGCCCGCAAGGACTTATAATAGTTATTCTGTGTTATTAAAAGATTATGCTCCAATTCTTTCAGTGATAGCTCATAGTCTTTGCGCTGCGCCTCTGCACTGTGATTTCCCAATGGATAACTAAATTCAATCCCAACTGAATAGTCTGTATCGGGTAATTTACTTATCGCTTCACGCTGTGTGTCACTATAATTTTTCCGTGACGCTGATACAATCAGGTTCATCTGTGGAAGCGTGCTGTTATCAGCAACATCAATTGTATACCGCATAACGTCCATGTTCTTTTTTACAATGAGCCATGAACGCGTTTGTTCAAAAGGCACTTCGGTATAGTCTGAAGAAACAATGTAATCAAACATAGCATTCATATCATGTATTTGCGGGGTAATGGATTTGTCAAAATAAAGCGATAGTTCATCACAAAGTGATTTATAGGTAATCTCGTATTGTTTATACTGCGCCTGATAGCTTAAAAGCGATGACAATGCCCTCTGAACATCATCATTTTCAGCAAGCCCTGCTTTGGCCTTCCTCTGTACGGAATCTACCAGTGACCTGGCATTGGCAATGCTTTCCTGCCATATCTCAAGCGCCTGTTTATACAAAACCCAGTTGAAATAAAGCTTTTTATAATAATTCAAAACCGATTGGTCATCCTGTAACTGTTGAAGTTTCTGTATTTCCAGTTTCATTGTTGCATTATTTTTTTCATAGCGGTCAATTATGCCAAAAGCATTTTGTAAAAGAGGTTGTGTGATAGTTGCTGTAAGAGATGGCCTGTATTCATCAACGGAATAAGCCTGTGGCGGAATTGTTAGATTTCCTTTAATTGATGAAGAATTATACTCAAGACCCAATGACACACGCGTACCGGTTAAAGCTAAAATTTGCTCAATACCCGCATATCCGTAATACGATTGCTTGTAATCAGGCTCATAAAGGCTTTTACCTGTTGTGTACATCTTCTGCCGAGCATACTGTCCCTTTGCTATCAGGTTTGTATCATCAATACTTTTAGCCTTATCAACATCATTAAACGCTTTTTCCACCTGAAGGATATTAGTTTTAATCTGGGGCAACTTTTGAGTAATTTCAGACATAAACTGCTCATACGAGATGATAGCAGCGTTTTCCTGTGCAAACGAATAAGAATATATTGCTAAAAGCGATAATAATAGAAAATAGATTATGGTGCTGTTCATTCTCGTAAATAATTTATTGTTATGACTGATTTGTTTCATTATTATCCTCCATTTATTTCATTGAAGGCTACCGGTACACATCAGGGACAAATTGCAATGTGCTATTGTGTATATCAACATATGCCCCTACATTTTCTTATAATACACATCAGACTCAATCTCACCATCCTTTAAACGAATTTCCCTATCAGCCAGATGTGCATATTCATCGTCATGCGTAATAAGGATAACCGTGGTTTTATTTTTCCGGTTAATCTCTCTGAATATCTTCATCACTATTTCACTGTTGATTGAATCCAGATTGCCGGTGGGCTCATCGGCAAAGATTATCTCAGGGCTCATGATAAGTGAGCGGGCAACAGCAACACGCTGACGCTCGCCACCAGACATCTGTGACGGCAATTTGTCTTTACAATGAACTATCGCAAAATAATCTAAAAGATAGAGTGCATAATCTAATTTTTGTTTATGCAGATTATTTTTCTTAGCAGGCAATAAAATATTTTCAAGCCCCGTCAACTCAGACACAAGATAATGAAACTGAAACACAAAACCCATTTTTGTGTTTCTAAAATCATGCAAGTCATCCTGGGACAAGTTGTGAATATTCTTCCCAAGAACCAGGACATGCCCGCTGTCAATGATATCAAGTCCACTGAGCGAATAAAATAATGTTGATTTCCCTGAGCCTGATTTACCTGTTATAGCCACAAATTCACCTTTGCGTATTTTCAATGTGATTTTTTTTAATGCTGTAAAATCACCAAACGACTTCACAACATTGGATGCTTCAATTGCCACCATCATTCCATTCCCCGTATAATTTCGTCTAATAGCAATGGTAATTGTACCATTACTCTTAGATAATTGTCATTCAGTTCGCCGTATAATTTCTATGGGCGATAGTTTGCCTGCATTCTTTGCCGGTAAAAAGCTTGCAAGCAGTGCAGAAGTAACCACCAGGACAAAACCCCACATATAAATTGACACATCCCATGCAACCATCATTGGCCTTCCAGGCAGCTTAATAGTTTCAATGTAACTGCACGCCACATATCCAATAATAAGCCCGATAATTCCTCCCGCAATACTGATCAACGCTCCCTGCAACAGAAACAACATCACTGTATCGCCACTGGTATACCCAATAGACCTGAGTATTGCTATCTCACGCTGCTTCTGGTGTACCATCATGTTAAGAACATTGTATATACCAAATGAAACCACCAGTATGAAGGTAAACATGGTTATCTGACGTATTAATGACTGTTGCTTTGTCATGCTTAAAAAATTGACGTTGGCCTGATCCCAGCTTTCCACTTTGTCATAGCTGTATTGGGATAGCTTTTGTGCAAATACTGCTGCTTTGTTTGCATCAATGGTTTTAACCACTATCTTTGTGATCTTACCGGGGCTTTCTAAAATGTTCTGCACTGTGGTAATGGAACCAAGCACCAGCGACTCATCATTTCGCCTATCACCTGAAGAATAAATGCCAACTACCTTTACCGGATAAACATGCCCATCGGGATTAATAATATTAATGGTATCATTAACTTTTGCCCCTAAAAACTTCAGTAGCTCCACACCAGCAATGACCATGTTGTTGCCACTTGAAAGCATCTGCAATTTTCCTTCTATTATATCCTCTGCGATATTTGTAACCTTTGGTTCATTAACAGGATCAACTCCCCGTAAAGAAATTGAGCGCGAGAATGAGGCACGGCTACACGTGGTAGTTGCTTCTATGCGTCGGGTGCTTGCCACAACATAGGGAAGCTTTTCTAAAAGCTTCTGCCAGTACCATGCGCTTTGCAAATAATCGTGTGAACGCTTCCCCGAAGGTTCAGTAATCCAGTAAATGCGCTTGCCTTCAAAAAATACACCTGCAAGCGAATCAGGTGTTATGTAATCCTCTCTGCTTCTGATAGTTATGTGGCCATTATTTTCAATAAGGCGCTCTTTTAAAAAATTTTGAAAGCCCGTCTGTATGGAAGTGAATACAATATACCCACCACACCCAAATGCCACCCCAATAAGCATGAGTAACGATTGTAATTTTCTAGAAAAAATATATTTAACAGCCAATTCGAACATGATATTATCTACCGTACAATAATGCTGTCTTCAGGCTTTACATCACCTTCAAGCACCTCAAGCCAGCCATCTTTAAATTTTCGTGTTGTTACCTTTACCCTGGTTTTTCCCCCGTTTCTAATCACATAAACCATATTATTTATTACAGCATTCTGGGGTAAAAGCAGCGCCTTTTCTTTTTCACGCACAAGGATTGCCACATCACATGTCATATAGGGAAGAACACCTTGAGGGAAAGCATCCACATCAATAGTTACCACAAACTCACCATCCGAAGGGTAAATACGGCTTACATACCCCGTAATTCCAGTGTTTCGCAAATTCTCAAAGCTTACCTGTGCTTTTTGTTTCTTTTTAACATTTATTATGGATTCCTGATCAAGCGAAAGGCGCACATACATTCTATGCGGATCAACGATGGTCATAATGGATTCCTGTGCGGTTACTATCTCATTTTCTTTACGGTTAAGTTTGGCGATAGTTCCTGTAAAAGGTGCCCGCAGTATAATACCGCCATCAAGCTGCACTAAGGGGCTGCCGGCAACCACTGCATCGCCCTCCCACACAAAAAGGCGCTCAATCTTTGTACTCATCCCAACACGCAGGCTGTACTCTTTATACGGTGTCACAATCCCTAATGCATAAATAGCCTCAACAACAGGTGCAACTTTTGGCTTTACTGTTTTCCCATTGCGCGAGCAAATGATTCCACTACCCAATGCAACAAGAAATATCACGATAATTATCCAGATATACCATCGTTTATTCATCACTGCCCTCTAACGTGTTATATAAAAAATTATTACCTTCAAAAGAATAGCATTTTATATACTCCTTCTTAGACCCAACACACTATAATTGAGTTCCCAAATTATTTCATTATAAATTTATACAATTAAATATATGAATATAATAACAAATAACATATGTGCCGTCAGCGATGGGCTATATACTCATTTTACATGAATTTTTTTTAAAATAATGATTGAGAAAACAGCACTATGCAAATACAATTTTAAAAAAAGAAACATTAATACATCATGTGAGGTGCACCATGGCACTATATCAGCGTATTACACTAACTGCAGGAATACTATTAATACTTTCAGGCTGCACACATTTAACCCAATTAGTGGTCTATCAGCACCATGGACATGTTATTGCTGCTTCATTATTTGGGCTTGCGTATTGTGCTATTGGGATACTGCTAGTTATTGAAAAACAATGGGTTTTATGGATTGCAGCACTCTTGCCACTTATCGGGGGGATTCTGGGTACAATTCGGTTTATATATATGCACCCGAACCCTTTCAGTTTTTTCCATGTGTTACTGGATTTGATAATTGTACCATGTTGTATGTATGTTCTTATACGAAGGAAAGATGGGGGGCGATAGTTACCAGGAAAAAATAATGTGCCCAAGGCCGGACTTGAACCGGCACGGACTTGAAAGTCCAAGGGATTTTAAGTCCCTTGTGTCTACCTGTTCCACCACTTGGGCTCTTAGGCGCCGAGCGGATTCGAACCGCTGAATAAAGGTTTTGCAGACCTCTCCCTTAGCCACTTGGGTACGGCGCCGTGTTTCTCATACCATAATATACACATTCACCTATAGAAATTCATAGTTTTATTGTCAACAGAAAATTTTTTGTAATGGTAAGACACACTGAAATTTCTGATTACAGGAACTATCGCCACTTAAAAAAATTTACAATGGTTAACCTGCACACCTGGTGGTAAATGCAGTATTAACATATTACAATTATTGTTTATTTTAATATAAATAAATTAAATTTTATATACTGAAAATATTAAATTAATCCCTGATTTTTAATAATAAATATTGACAATTTAATTTGATATTTCATCATTGGACTTAGTTGTATATTTATGTAGGAGTATGCAAATTTTTATTTAATTATTACATCTCAGTAGGAGGTTCTTATGGTTAGAAGAATCGAAAAGGCAGCCGTCATAGGCTCCGGTATCATGGGTGGTGGTATCGCGGCTCTATTGGCTGACGCAGGTGTGGAAACTCTCCTCTTCGACATCGTTCCATTCAATTTAACAGATGAAGAGAAGAAGGATCCAAAAGCACGGTACCGCATTGTTCAGGCTGGTTTTGACAATTTGATGAAGGCTAAACCAGCTCTTATTATGGATAAGAGCAATGCAGCGCGAATCAGTCTATGCAATCTTGAGGATGATTTTGACAAGTTAAAAGACTGTGATTTAATCATTGAAGTTGTTGTTGAAAATCTTAAGATTAAACAGGATTTATTCCAGAAGATTGACAAGATTCGCAAGCCAACTGCTGTTGTAACATCCAATACTTCAGGATTGCCCTTAAAAGAAATGTCTAAAAATTGCAGCGATGCATTCAAAGAACATTTCATGGGCACCCACTTCTTTAACCCTGTTCGCTACATGCATCTTTTAGAACTCATCCCTGGCGAAAAGACTAAGAAGGAAATTCTTGATTTTATTGCAGAATTTGGTGAAAAACGCTTAGGTAAAGGTATTGTTTGGGCAAAGGATACTCCAAACTTTATTGGTAACCGTATAGGCGTACACGAAATTATGACTGTAATGCAGCTCTTAGAATCTGAAGGCATCACAATTGACGAAGTTGATGCAATCATGGGACCTGCAATGGGCCGTCCAAAAACTGCTATATTTAAGCTGTCTGACATGGTTGGCCTTGACACAATTCATCACCTTGCAGAAAACTCATACGAGCTGCTCAAAAACGATGAGCGCCGTGACGTATATAAGGTTCCTGCATGGTTCAACAAGATGATTGAAAACAAATGGCTTGGCGACAAGACCAAACAGGGTTTTTACAAAAAGGAAAAAACCCCTGAAGGGAAAAAACTTTCATTAGTACTTGACCCTGCTAAATTAGAATACCGCGAAGCTGCAAAACCAGAATTTGAATCAGTATCAGCTGCAAAGAAGCTCCCAACTGCTGCACAGAAGATCAAAGCCATTGTATGGGGCAATGACAAGGCAGCAAAATTTGCATGGAAGCTTACAGCATTAGGCGCAATCTATGCAGCTAACCGCGTCCCTGAAATAGCAGATTCTATCGTTGAAATAGACAATGCTATGACATGGGGTTACAACTTAGAATTAGGTCCCTTCCAGGCTTGGGACGCTATTGGCGTAAAAGAGTCTGTTGAAAGAATGGAAAAAGAAGGAATGAAGGTTCCTGAAAACGTTAAGAAGATGTTGGCATCAGGTGCAACTTCATTCTACAAAGTTGAGAATGGCAAAGAATTTTACTATGATTTAGTAAACGGTGGCTACAAAGAAGTTAAGAAGAGCGCCGCAGCTATTTCTCTGTTCAACCTCAAAGGTGCTGGAAAAGAAATCAAGAAGAATGAATCAGTATCACTTGTTGACTTAGGTGATGATGTATTCTGTATTGAATTCCACACCAAGATGAATGCAATCAACGGCCAGATAGTTGACTTTATGGCCGAAGCCATTGATTATGTATTAAAGAATGGCGCTGGTGTAGTAATAGGTAATCAGGCTGGTGGCATGCCTGGCGCATTCTCAGCTGGTGGCGACTTGGCGTATATGGGTAGCCTTGCAAAAGATAAGAAATGGTCCGAAATTGACAAATTTATTGCTAATGTACATGCTGGCTTGATGAAAGCTAAATACGCTCCAATACCTGTTGTTGCAGCTCCATATGGCATGACACTAGGTGGCGGTTGCGAAGTGTGCTTGAATGCAGACCGCATTGTAGCACATTCTGAACTCTACATGGGCCTTGTTGAAATAGGTGCAGGATTGCTTCCTGGCGGTTTAGGAATGCTTAACCTGTGGAAGAAATACATCAAGGCAGTACCAAAAGCTGCTAAGATAACTGACCTTGCAGGATTGTTCCTGCCATGCTTCATGGCAGTTGCACAGGCTCAGGTAACAATGTCAGCGTTTGAAGCTCAGAAGAAAGGTTTCTTGAGTGCTACTGACCGTGTGGTATTCAACAGGGACCTCTTAATTGGTGAAGCAAAGAAGGAAGTACTCAGAATGGTAGATGAAGGATATGCTCCACCTAAGAAAGAAAAGTTTGTAGTAATTGGCCGTGAAGCGTTGGGTATGGTAGAAGCAGAAATGCTCAACATGAGGATAGGTATGTACATTACTCCTCATATGGAATTCATTGCCAAGAAGATTGCGTTTGTCATGTCAGGTGGCGATGTTCCAAGTGGTACCGAAATTACCGAAGAACAGTGGATGAAACAAGAGCGTGAAGCCTTTGTTGAATTGTGGCAGACTGAAAATACCCAGAAGATGGCAGCGCATATCTTACAAACTGGTAAACCATTATTTATTTAGTCATAGAAAATCTATGCAAACAGGAGGAAAATTTTTATGAGAAATGTATATATTGTACAGGCTGTCAGAACACCTGGGTGCCGTAGAGGCAAAGGTGCTTTTGCTCAGACCCGTCCTGAAGACCTGCTTGTAACTGCTCTTCAGGGCTTGATGGAGAGAGCAAAGGTTGACAAGAAGGTGGTTGAAGACATTATGATAGGTTGTGCATTCCCCGAAGCTGAGCAGGGTTTAAACGTAGGCCGAATTGCCGCATTAATGGCAGGATTCCCAATTGAAACCTGCGGAGCTACCGTTAATAGATTCTGTTCATCCGGTCTGGAAGCAATTGCTATTTCTGCTTCACGCATTATGGCAGGATGGGCTGATGTAGCAATTGGTGGAGGACTTGAGTCCATGTCAATAGTCCCAATGGGTGGCAACATGCCACGTCCTCATCCTGGATGGGCAAAGCAGAAACCTGATGTATATATTTCTATGGGTATTACTGCTGAAAATGTAGCAAACCGCTATAAGATTTCCCGTCAGGACCAGGATGAATTTGGATACCATTCTCAGATGAAAGCAGCAGAAGCTCAGAAGAATAAGATGTTTGATGAGATAGTTCCTACAAAAGCTGTTCGCTATGTGCCACAGCCTGATGGAACGCTGAAGAAAGAAGAATTCATACAGGATTTTGATGATGGTGTAAGAGCAGACACTACATTAGAAGGCCTTGCAAAATTGAAACCTGCATTTGCAGCGTTTGGCTCAGTTACTGCTGGTAACTCATCTCAGACAACTGATGGTGCTGCAGCCGCTTTATTGATGAGCGAAGAAGCATGTAGAAAATATGGCGTAAAGCCATTGGTTAAATTAGTATCCTACGTAGTTGCAGGATGCGAGCCAGATGAAATGGGTGTTGGTCCTGCATATGCAATTCCAAAACTTCTTAAACTGACCGGCATGGACATTAAGGATATTGGCCTGTTTGAAATTAACGAAGCATTTGCATCACAGGCTATCTACTGCGCTCGTCAGTTAGGTATTAGCGATAAGAAAGAATGGGCAGTTGACAGTAAAGACCGCCGTGTTAACGTTAACGGTGGGGCAATTGCATTAGGCCATCCATTAGGATGTACTGGTGCTAAACTAGCCGCTCAGCTTGTTAACATGATGGTTAAAAAAGGCGTAAAATACGGAGTTGAATCAATGTGTATCGGTGGCGGTATGGGCGCTGCAGCATTGTTCGAACTGGTTGAAAAGTGGTAAAACTCTATACAATGTAACAAAAAGGCTGTTCTTTATGAACAGCCTTTTTTATTGCTTTACAATTTTTATACATTCTAATTTCCTTGACATTTTGTAAAATATGTTATTACATATATGTAATACGTTGCATTCAAATTAATTCAAGCAACTATCAGGAACATTCTGTTTATATGGATAGTATAGCAAAAACATTAAAAAAAATATTCCCCTTTGAAATAATAGGACTTGTTACAGCAGTACTTATCATCAATATTATTAAATATCCTAACGATATTGGGTTTCTATCTATAAACTACAACCCCTATCTTTTTATTATTATCTTTTTTACATCGTTCTATGGTAAAAAATCAGGCCTTCTTACATTCTTCATAGCAACGATAATCATAGCATCATATAGTTTAATTAGTGATCTTTATTTTTCAACTGACATTTTATTTGCAACTATCACCACACCAGCTATTTACGATCATCTATCGTCATTATTGTTTCTATCGCTTATTGCCATCATCATTTTAGGTGAGATACGTGATAATTTAGGTCGCATTATTCAAAACCAAAAAAATATCATCAAAGAACTTGATGAGCAAACCTCAAAGCTCAAACGAGAACTTGAAGCCGTCTCAATGGTTAATCAGGAATATCAGGACCGCATTTTAGGTCAGCAAAATTCACTCATCTCATTGTATTCAACCATTATTGCATTAAATACATTAAATTTAGAAAATATTTATCCTAATATCTTAACCGCTGTAGTACAATTTACAGGGGCTCAGCAATGTTCATTATGGCAATATGACCGTGACAATAACTCTATTCATCTGCTTGCATATAATGGCTGGACTCAGGACACCATTGAAAGCATACCTTCCAACCTTGATACAGAAAACCTGATAGGCTGGTCAGTCCGAAATAATACCATGTTTTCCATTAAAATGCTTCAAAAATATCAAAACTTAAAGGTACTTGATAATGGCAATTCAATTATAACTGTTCCCATTACTATCGATAACCAGGTATGGGGAGCGCTCAATATTGAAAAAATCCCATTTATTAAATATAATCTTTATACCGAGCAACTATTACTCATGATTGCAGATCTGGCTGCTCCTATTATCCGCAACGCAATCAGATACAGCTCACTTGTTCATAAAGAGGTTGACCCAATAACAGGCTTTAATTCAATCAGCGAGTTTTACGAAGTACTTAAAGAAGAGTATGTGAATGCTGTACATAATAAATTAAACCTGTCATTACTGATAGTTGAATGTGTCAATAGTGCTGAGATAGTTGAAAAATTTTCAATGCGTGATGCATTGTTTGTTTTAAAAGAGATAGCAAAGTTAGTTCAGCAATTAGCAAAAGGGAAAGTATTAATATTCCAGTATAAGGAAACATTCCAGTTTGCGGCCATTTTACCCAACATGGATTTTGATGGCACTGCCATGTTCAGCTTATCCCTTATAGAACAAAACAGTAAAAAAGCCTACTATATAAAAGGCCAAACAGTTAATCCCGAAATTGTAATTGGGTATAGTAGCTTACGGCCAAACCATAAATCTGAGGATGATCTGATTTTGTTGGCTGATAATCTATTACTGATGCAAAAAATATAGGTGACGCCATGGGCAGGATATTTCCTCATGATGACTTTATTGTCACACAACCAGAAAATATAGAAAACAAACCATTAACCCTTTTCACCTATGAAGACCCATTTGACTTTTTCAGGCATGATGTTGTTGAAAATCCCTATATTATTAAAACCCAGCATAAATTGCGTAAAGCATTTTCCGAAGGGTTGCTTGGAATTGAGCATTACCTTATGTCAGCAACTTCATTGCGCCCCCTCATTGATGAAGCACAGGATTTAGATGAGATTACACGTTTATTTTCGCAGCAGAAACTTGCAATGCGGCCCAACCCGCATTCAGTAAAAATATTACGAACCATGATTAAAGACCCAAATCCTGAAATTGCCCTGTATGCTGCTGAAGGATTAAACACAATTGAATCTTCATTTTTAACAAAAATTGAAAAAATAAAGAAAAAGCTGTCTTCTGCAAACATAAATCATTTTATTTATTATTATCTGCTTGGTTGCCTCTATACACAATTTGCTACTCTTTTAGAAAGCCAGAAACTTATCCAAAAATTTTATATTAAACAGGCTATCGATAACTTGAAAAAAGCTTATACTGAACGTCCTAAAAACAGAAGGATAAAAATAGCTTTAGCTGATAGCTATTTGCTAAATGAAAACTTTGAATATGCACTATCTATCTATGCCTTTTGTTTTTCAATACAGTATAAACCCGTGTACTGCCTGCTTAAGATGGCTGAATGCCATTATAATTTACAAAATTATGACAGAATTAAAACAATTGCTTCAATCATTTCTCAATATGATGTCAGCCATATAGAATATGCCGAGGTGTTAATCTATCAATGGATTTTGTAGCACTCAATAAACCTGATCCATCAAAGCCAACAATATGTATTATTGCTGAAGGGTCATACCCATACATAACAGGTGGCGTTTCAGCCTGGATACAGGATATTATTTCAGGGCTTACCAACTATAATTTTATTATATTTGCCATATCGGCAGAAGAAGATGAACCAAAATATTCGTTCCCACCCAATGTTATTGGTTTAGTCAATAAACTCTTAACCGCTCCTGTTGAAATGCCCGATAAAAAGATTCCTCAGAAATTTTTTACAGCTATTGAATCATTTCATAATGATATGATGCAAAAGAAAGATTTCACAAAATTTAAGGATATATTTTCATTTATAAACAATAACCACTATGAACCATCAGCGTTGCAGCGGCATATAACAAGCTTTAACATTGTTACCCAGTATAATTCTATACGAAACCCTTTATACCAGTTTTCAGACTATTACTGGGCATGGCGGTCATCCCATGAATATATGATGAAGATTATGACATGGGATTTGCCCAAAGCTGATTTGTATCATACCATTTCAACAGGCTATGCGGGACTGTGTGCTGCATGCGCCAAGATTAAATACAACAGGCCAGTTCTCTTGACAGAACATGGTTTATATAATAAAGAACGCGAGATTGACATAAAACGCGCAACATGGGTTAAGGGATATCAGCGGGATATGTGGATTAACATATTTAACGATTTAAGCACAATAACGTATGATTACTCGGATTGCATAATTTCACTTTTTGAGGTTAACCGCAATATTCAGATAGCACAGGGTGCAAAGCGTGAAAAAACACTGGTTATTCCCAACGGTATTGAAATTGACAGGTATTTAGATTTAAAAACAGAAACACCCAAGGAATTCAGTATTGGAATTGTGGCACGGGTTGTACCTATAAAAGATGTTAAAAATTTTATTATCATGGCAAAGATTGTTGCAGAATCAATTCCTGATGTTAAATTTTACATAATTGGTCCCACTGATGAAGATGAAAGCTACTATGAAGATTGTGTTAAGCTGGTTGAAAATTTCCAGATTCAGGATAAAGTAATATTTACCGGCAAGGCTGATGTGCGCCAGTATTACAAATTTTTAGATGTGGTAGTGCTTTCAAGTATTCGTGAAGCGCAACCGCTGGTTATACTTGAAGCCTATGCTGCGGGCATCCCGGTTGTTTCAACACGCGTTGGCAATGTCCCTGAAATGCTTGATTACGATGATATTCTTTTAGCTGACCCAAAAGATTCTGAAAAATTAGCTCAAGGCGTCATTTATCTGTATAACAATCCTGATTACCGTGAAAAACTGGTAGCTTCAAACAGGAATAAGGTTATTCAGTTTTACAATAAAAAGGACCTTATTGCAACATATGACAATCTTTATGCTAAATATATCAGTATGTACACACAATGAGGATATATGGCAGGGATAGGATTTGAATTATATAAAATATTACACAAAGGAACATTATCTTCAATTATTCAGGCATTCTTTTTAGGGATTATCATCGTTGCAGGCCCATGGATATTGTCCGTACTCACAATATATATTATTCAAACCTATACATTTGGTGCTATTGCTGACAATCCTGCGCTGTTTACTGTTTCTATAGTGTATGTGTATGCATTTTCCCTTTTTTTAACAGGAGGCTTTCATTATGTATTTTCACGCTATATTGCTGACCAGCTTTATATTGAAAACTATGTAACTATACCTTCTGCCCTGTTAACAGCAATAATCCTTATAACTATAGTATCAGTTCTGCCTGCCATTGGATTTGTCTTAATCAATGATTTCTCATTCATATCATATCACACTCTTTATATACTATCGCTACTATCGCTCTTTGTTGTGATTAATATACTCTGGATAATGCTTGTATATATTGCTCTTCTCAAAGCGTACTATAAAATTTTCCTAAGCTATTTAGCAGGAACTATCACCAGTATTTATGGTGTCCTCTATTTAGGGAAGTTGTATGGGGTTGCAGGTGCATTGTGCGGGTATACCATTGGCCAGGCTGTCATTGTATTACTCCTTATAACTATCTCACAGATTTCATATCCTCTTAAAAAATTTACAATTAATAAAGAATTTATTGCATCCTTCAAAGAACACAAACGGATTTTTTTAATGGGCTGGCTCTTCAATATGGCAATATGGTCAGACAAGATGCTGTACTGGTTTTTAAAGGGTGAGCATATTCCTGGCACTCTGTATTACTACTACATCCCCTATGATATTCCTGTATTTTTAGCATACCTCACCATGATTCCGGGGCTGGTGTATTTTTTAATTATTGCTGAAACAGACTTTCATAAAAATTTCTTTGAATTCATATCACATATATTAGAAGACCCTTTTCGATATATACAGCTAAAAAAACAAAAAATGCTGATTTCACTTAAAAATGGCATAAAGGGTATTGTATTCTTTCAATTGATATGGACTGTTGGAATTCTGGTTAAGCTGCCCCAGATATTGGATTTTTTGGGATATTCTCATACAATCAATATTGCCATCATGAGGATTTTGCTTATAGCTGTATTCTTTCATATGCTGACACTTAATCTGATGATTTATCTTTTGTATATGGAATTACAATTTGAAGCTGCTATGGCTTCATGTATTTATCTGGTATTGAATATTGTAGCTACCTTATTTTCAATATTTTATGTTCAATGGCTACCAGGTACCAGCTATATGCTGGCATCATTAGCAACAACACTATACTGTAGTTTCTATCTGTATAAAAAGGCACCTATTATTGATTTTATTATTTTTAGCAGGACATAAAACTATATATTAGCCAATCAGCGATGTACTCATCTTGTATAATTCATCGTTTTGCAAAGTATTAACAATCTCACCTGTCAGATAGTTATAATCTTCCTGGCTAATATTTAATGCCTTGCTGAAGGCAGCAAGCAATTCCTTATCATTTTCTGACAGATTTTCATTTTCAATGATTTTTGCAAAGAGATTTGCAAGTCCCACAATCTGGACAGTGGTTTTGTATTTTGAGTCAACCTGCACTACATGATGCTGTGCAACTGCATCTATTAATTCATTAGGGAAATTCCATTTTTCCAATACTATCTTTCCTATATCCTGATGGTTAATTTCAAATATTTTTTCTTCAATTTCGCGTATGTCTTTATACTGCATCTGGTTGAGATATGCGATGTATTGTTCATATTTTTCCTTAAATTTTATCATCATGATAAGCCTCCCTATATCATGAAGCAAGCCGGCAACAAATACATCTTCTTTTTTATCATCATGTTTGATGCGGGTAGCAACATACTTTGAAATAAATGCCGTAACAACTGAATGCCGCCAGATCATAGCAGTGGATGTTTTAGTAACTGTTGCAGCGGTGGTCTGTTGCTGTGATTTTACATTTTTGCTATAGATATTTGAAGCTGAAACAAGTAAAACAAGGCTTTTTACCATTTTAAAGCCAAGTAACGTCAAAGCCTGTTGCAAATTGGTGATTTCCTTCTGCCTTGCATAGAGAGCTGAATTTGCAACTTTCAATATTTTTGCGGTTAAAGCCGGATCCAGCAATATGATGCTTTCCAATTCCTTGAAGCTTATGTCAATATTGTCTTCCTGGATTTGTAAAATTTTAATTGCAACTTGAGGAAATACCGGTAAATCTTTTATATCAAGAGTATCTTTATTAATCATATTCCCCTTTGTCACATAATAGTATTAAATCCAATATATTTGTTATTATTAATTGTCGGAAAAATTAAAATTAATAATCACATTATTGTTGAGATAGCAGCTCAAGAATTATACCAAAATAATTTATCTGCTAATATCAATAAGTTAATATTGCATTATATACAATTCAAAAATATTTTTCTTCTCAACTATATGTACTTTTTTTACGACAAATATAATACACAGCTTTTAATAATGGGGGTAAAAATATGATCCAAAATAATTTTGACATGAAACGCTGGAAATTAGAACAGATAAAGTACTTTAAAAAGTACCAGAGTACATTTCCAAAAAATTCAAAAGAGTACAAAATACTTGATGAGAGCATCAAAAAGTTAGAATCTACTCTTGAGTAACTTCTTCGTACTTATTCTCATCAGATTTTTTAAATATTTTTTTTTCTACTGGCATTTCCCCAAGCAGAGATAATAGCACATTATAATTGCTGCAATCAAAGCGTATTACCACCCCACAATTGTGCGATAGTTCCCGTGGGGTGGCTATTACGTTTATATTACACCCTGCTTTAAGTAAAATCTTTTCAGCCTTCATCACATCATGAACTGATGGTAACAATAACACACAATGGCTCATATTATACCTTTGCTATAGTTTCAATGGCATTACACAATGTATCAATCTCATTATCTTGGGTAAAAGCACCAACTGAAATACGAACAGTCCCATGTGGATATGTACCCAACGTTTGGTGCGCAAGCGGCGCGCAGTGCAATCCCACGCGCACGCAGATAGAATATTCATCGTTTAGCCTTTGGCCAATTTCACTGCATTCAAGAGTTTCATGAGCAAAAGAAATAACTCCAATCTGGTTTTCAGAATCAGTGCCCCAATAAACGGTGCAATGCTTTAATGCTGCAATGCATTCGATTATTTTTTTTATATGTGCTTTTTCTTTATTCCTGATTTCATCAATTCGTGGTTTAATATATGCTATACCAGCATGCAAGCCCGCAATACCCGGAAGATTAAGTGTGCCACTTTCAAATTTATCTGGCAAAAATTCAGGCTGGTACTGGCTTTCTGATTTACTTCCTGTCCCGCCCATAATAAAAGGCTTCAACGGTTTGGCTGTATTAATAATTAATCCACCAATTCCCTGCGGACCATACAACGCTTTGTGCCCGGTGAACGCTAAAAAATCGCATTGTATTTTTTTTACATCAATAGGCACAACACCTGCACTTTGCGAAGCATCAACAAGAACGGCTATGGATGAATTATATGCTTTGATTTTTGATACAATTGAGGCAATGCCTTGGACTATTCCATTAACATTTGATGCATGATTAATAACAACAAGCTTTGTTTGGGGCTGTAACGCTTGTGTAACATCTCCAATTATTTTGCCGTTTCTATCTGATTGCAAAAAAGCTAACGTAATTGTCCCTTCTTTTTCTAAATACCGCAATGGCCGCATCACTGCATTGTGTTCCATTGATGACACAACCACATGGTCGCCTTTGTCTAAAAGCGATGCAAAGACAGTGTTGATTGCCATTGTTGCATTTGCAGTAAAAATTATATTTCGTGAATCCGGCACATTAAATAATTCAGCCACTGTTTCCCGAGCCTCAAAAACTACACGGGCAGATTCAATTGCAAGCCTGTGTCCAGAACGTCCTGGATTGGCACAATAACTTTGTAAGCACTCAGTTACAGCTTTGATGACTGTTGCAGGTTTGGGGAAACTTGTTGCAGCATTATCTAAGTAAATCATGATTTCAGTTTAGCATCATAAAATGTATATTTCAATTAATGCACAATCTTTATCCTGATATCAAGCACCTGACAGCCATCATCAAATACACGTACTGGATTCAGGTCTAACTCTTTTATATCAGGTGCCTGTGCCAATAGGTGTGAAAGTTTCCAGATTACATCTACATAGGCATCAATATCTTTTGGTTTTTGGCCACGTGCCCCTTTTAATAAGGCATAGGATTTAAGCTTTGTAATTTTTTCTTTTATTTCCTCTTTTGATGCAGGGCACAATGAACAGGCAACATCCTTAAAAACCTCAACATAGATACCTCCAAAACCATACAGTATAACCTGTCCAAACGAATCATCATATTTGCTACCAACAAACATATCTACGCCACTGCCAGCCATTTTTGAAATGCGCACCCCTTCAATATGTGCATCATGTTTGTGCGATAGTACATTTGTATGAATTGTTGCAAAAGCCTGCTTCACCGCCTCATCGCTGGCAATGTTAACGACCACACCCCCAACGTCTGATTTGTGTAATATGTCTTTTGATACCAATTTACATACCACCGGATAGCCAATGCGTTGAGCTATCGCCACCGCTTCTTTTTCCGTTGTGGCAATACCTGATGATGGCACCAGAACATTTAGGCCTTCAAGAAGTTCCATTGCATCTTCGCCAATCTCGCCAGAATTGCGTTTAATCCATTGCAGTGCACTGTCAAACGATACAGTGCATGGTTCATCCTGCTTTTTGTGCAGATGCCGCGTATAAAATTTCATCTGGTACGCAAGTGCGCGCACCATTTCTTCTGGCGAATTGAAGATCGGGAAATTGACCGTACGTTTTACCTGTGCCATCTGGCGGGATAGCCCAAACAGACAAATGCCAAGTGGCTTTGCTGACGATACAATTGCACCCCAGGTTTCTTTTGAAAGATCAGCTAAAAACATCCGTGAAAAAACACTTTCCCTATCAGGCATCTGTGGACGCTGGCTAACATACACAGCGCCATCCACGTTTTCATTGTGCATTACTGAATACACAACATGGGCAGTAAATGCCGGATCATAGATGTCACCTAAATCAAGGGGATTTGAAAAATGGATAACCCCGGCATTTGAAAAGTTCTGAAGGCTTTTATAAAATTCCTGACCAGGATCTGCAAATTCAAAACCCGCCTGTTCACATAAATCAGCGGTCATAACAGCAAAACCGCCAGCAGGACTCATAACCATGATACGCTTTCCACGCATTGGGGGAAGCTTGAATGCTTTTGCCACAGCAAAGAAATCATGATAATTATGTATTCGGATGATTCCGGCTTTTTCAAACGCTGTATCAATGATATCTTCATCATTGCTCATGGCAGCTGTATGGCTCATGGCAGCCTTCTTACCCGCCTGTGTGGTATTGGATTTATATACTACAATGGGCTTATTAATCTTTTCGGCTACTTTTATTAAGTCAGCTCCCCGTGGCACACTTTCAAGATACATGCAGATAATTGATGTGGCAGGGTCACTGCCCAAAAATTCAAGGAAATCAACCTCGTCTAAATCTAATTTATTGCCAATGCTGGCAAACTTTGCTATGCCAATATTCTCATCCATAATAATATTCCACATCATTATCGCAACACCACCACTTTGGGATATTATTGACATCCCGCCAAACTCAGGTCGTAACAATGGGACAAACGGCAAGCATAAGCCATTTTCTACATTTGCAACGGTTAATCCATTGGGGCCAACAAAGTGAATGCCGTATTTTTTGGCTGTTGCAACTGTTTGCTCAGCAAGTTTTTTGCCCTCTTCACTGTATTCAGAAAAACCTCCGCTTGGAATTGCCATCCATTTTACGCCTTTTTGGCCACATTCTTCAACTATACCAGGAACAAACTTTGCCGGTACCAGTGTATATACTAAATCAGGGACTTCCGGCAAATCTTCAATAGATTTATACATACGTATGCCATCTACCTGCTCATCTTCACTGCGTGGATTTACCCCAAATATGCGGCCTCTGTATCCCCAGCGCAGCATATTTTCCAACGTAAGCCGTGGGATATTGTTTTGACGTGAAGATAGGCCAACAATTGCAACTGATTCAGGATAAAACAATTTATGCATCATAGTATCACTCCATCATTGTTTTATTTTTCTACACATTTTATTTACACTATAGTAAAGAATGACAATAAAGACAATTAATTTTATCACCATTTATTCATAAAATATAAATCATGTATATTAAAGTATAAAACAAAAAGTTGTTTATACCTCTGTTGTCTAAAAGAAGCTGATGTGTGCTTCATGTTTTTTAATTTATTATTCTAAAACTACAATATTAACATAATCCTTATGTTTATCTGCCTGGGCACATATTACATGATTTCCCTGTTGAAGCTGCCATACTATTTCACAACCCTTCCCTATACAATGGCCATCAACAAACCACCATATTTCTTTTTGAGTACTGGCTACCCGTAATGGAATTGCCTGAAGTGATTTCCGTATAGTTGTATCAATTTTAAATGCTGCCCCATTTTTTGGGAAAACAATTCTTATATCAGACTTCTGTGAAACATTGTAATGTTTTTTCGCAGCCCACCCTGCATATTCTGCTGGTACTGTTGTTTTTCCATGCGAATGCCAGTTACACAAACCTTTTGGTAGATTATACAGTGCATATAGTTCATATTCTGTTTGGGGGCACCAAGAAGTGGCTGGTAATCCTGACAACAAACATATCTTTATAGACTTTATCTCTTTTTCGGCATTTGTAAAATTTTCAAATGAGAAGCCTTTATCCCACAAATTAACAAGGACATTTTTCAATACAATCCCTGCACCTGATACCGCCGGCAAATTATCCAGTGTCTCGTTATATAAATTGCCAACCCATGCAGCGCAGGTAATCTTTGAATTATACCCTGCAACAAAATTATCTTTAAAATCCTTTGATGTGCCTGTTTTAGCAGCAAACGGGAAAGGGAAGTGAATTGCTGAATGCAATCCAAATGCTTCAACTTTATATTTATATTCTGAAAGTATGTGGCTAATAAGGTAACACGTTGATGGTTTTAACACCGTTATCCCTTTCCTGGGTGATACCACGTACTCCTTTCCCGAGGCATCCACAACCTTTTGTATTGCATTGGCCTGGCTATATATACCTCCCCTTGGAAATATTGTATAGGCATTTGCCAATTCCATTAATGTAACCTCAGCGTTCCCCAAAACCATACCCAAACCATAGAATGATGGCGAACGGTTAATTGAATCAAATCCTATTGATCGTAAAAAATTATAGAAAGGCACAATGCCAATCTTACTTGTCACATACACTGCTGGTATATTGTACGAACACCCTAATGCTTTTGCCAATCGAACCGGCCCGTGATAACTCTGGCTGAAATTTTTTGGGATATAATTTCCAACCTTTGAATAAAATTGGGTATACACATCGGGCAAAATGCTTGATGTGTGGAATATTCCTTTATCAAGAGCTAACGCATAGGCAAACGGCTTCATGGTTGATGCAGCCTGCTTTTTTATTAATGTTGCATCAATCTGGCCTTTGCCATAATCAAAAAAATCTATACTGCCAATCATGGCAATGATTTCCATGGTTTTGTTGTCAATGATGACCATTGAAGCGTGGAGTGCATTTTTATCCTTTAGAATGCTCAATGAGTTACGGACTATGGCAAGTATATCTTTGTATAATGGAGCATCCAGTGTAGTATATATTTTTGTAATATCTTTGTTCGGGAACAATTCACGAGCCTTTGAAAGGGCATACAAACAGAAAAGAGGAGCACATACATTGTTTTCACTATACTGTAAGTGAATTTTTTTATTTCTGTATGCATCTTTCTGCATTGGTGTAAGTTTTAGATAACTCTGTGAGGCTCTATCCAGCAGCATCCGTGCCAGTTTTACAATCGTATCAGGATTTTGATAGGGATTATACTTTTCCGGGGCTTTAACCATGGAAATTAAAAATGCCTGTTCCAAAAGATCACATTGGCTCAAATGTTTGTCAAAATATACAAGCGCAGCCTTTTCAAAACCATATATGTTATTGCCTAAATATATTTCATTAAGATATGCCTGCAATATCTCTTGTTTGCTGAAATGGCATTCTAATCGTATAGCTTCAATAATCTCTGCCAGCTTGCTTATTACAGTATTGTGAATAATCTCTTTTTTAGATTTAATTAATTGCTGAGTGATGGTTGACCCGCCAGATACTATCCGCATTTCTTTTAAATTTTGATACAGCGACCTTGCAATCCCTTTTATAGATATGCCCCAATGATGGTAGAAATTTCTGTCTTCAGAAAATAACAGTAACTCAATAAATTCAGACGGCACCCCTTTCATATCAACATACTGAGACAAACCTTTCTTGTCACCTGTTATCTCCATCAAAACCATGCCATTTCTATCATATATTGTGATGGGAACTTTATAGTTTGTTGCAAGGTATCCTTCACGATAAGGGAATACTATATAGGTAACTATCGCCACAACAAATACAATGGCGATAGCTTTTAAACCCTTTGTGCTGTAATATACTACACGTTCCCAATATGCGTGCTTCATTGCTACTCCACTGTTACACTATTGCTGAAATACATGATTCCAAACACTTCAGGATTATACATCTCTTCAACCTTGCATGCAGGGAGTTTAAAGGTGCCTGAGTTTGTTGCCCTCACCTTAAATGTAACCTTGTGGGAGCCCCTTTGCATAAAATCTGCATAATAGACAACCCTGTCACTGTATTGCTCATAGTGATTGAATGTACCCCACCCTTTATAGTAACCATTATTTGCATCCTCCACTATCTTCTCCTCAGTGGCAAATGTAACATTGACAGGCTCAAGCCCTGAAGGCAATTGGTCATCAAGTACAGTGATCCCGCGGTCTTTTGGTGTGTACACGGTTATTTCAACAATATACTCTGAGCCCTTCTTGAATGTTGATACTTTTTCTTTTGTTTTTACATCTATAAATGTTTTGGTTATAGCATATCCCATATTCTTTGACGTCATTGCTTCATAGACAGGAATATATTTGTATTGCATTGTATAGTAACATGGACCCTGCCCATTTTTTATAAACGTAATTGTACGCACGCCAATGTCAGCAGATGTTATCATATATTGTTTTGTGAAACTTACATTGCTGTTATTAACAATTTCTTTCAGCAATTCCTTTGTATCAACAAGCACCTGCAGTGAATAATCGGGCTTATCCTTTTCATGGCGCATGAGATAGCTATTGAGCGCCCACCACACTATTGCATTTTGGTGAGTATTGAGCCATGCATACCCCTTGCGCTGTTTTAATAAATACTGCACAACCTTGTAATCATTATCAAACGGGATGTTTGCTTCCAGAAGAGCCTGCAGGATGAGAGCAGTTGACAGGACTGTGTCATAATAAAAATATCCCCACTGCGAAGTATCAGTAAAATAAACATATCCCGATTCAGTCCGCATACGGGTAAAGAATTTTTCGGCAATTTCTTTCAGTATGGTTTTTTTAAATGTTGAATCTGGATACTGTGCAGCAGCTTTCAATAAATATGCATACGCAGCAATGCAATCGTCGTATTTTTTGTTTATTGTACTGTATACAAGCTTTAATTCATTTTCGCTGCTATAGCCATGTAATGCTGCAACATAGTGAGCAAATGCAAGCGTAGTGTATGCATACCATGATGAATGCCAGCTTTCTTCATGCCTGAATATGGTTCCTTTTTTTACAAACTGCTTTACGGTTTTAATGGTATCATTATAGATTTTTTCACTCACTTCATAGCCTCTTTTCTTGGCCATGGTCATAATAAAAGCAGCATATACTGTTAGATAGCTACTGGGTACTGATCCACCCTTCCAATACGAAAACCCACCGTTGTTATAGTAAGCAGGGAATTCCTGTAAAACGTCTTCAACCATATTTCTGAGATCATCTTTTGATTTTGTTTTCAGAAGCCCTTTTTGAATTATGACATCCTCACCTAAAATAAGCGGCAAAATTTTTGAAGCCTTTTGTTCAAAGCAGCCATAGGGATACTCCACTAAATAATCAAGACACCCCTTTACATTGGCAAATGCTGATGGCGAAGCAAATATATTTATTGATGAAATATCAGGAATAATATTTTGTGTTACAGTGATTTCTTTTACTTCTTTTGCCTGGACTGCTGTAAGTTTTCCATAATGGGCTACTGTCTCAAATATATTTGGAGCTTTGATTGGTATGGTATCAGTTATTCCATCTGTATGCTGCCCAGCCCGGGCTTTTATAGTAAACCCTGCAACAGCAGTATGCCCAACCACAGTAATAGGGAAGCTAACCTCCTGTGATTGTCCACTGCTAAGGATTATATGTTGCATGCTGCCCGTAGAACCATCTTTTAATTTCAAGCCGTTTTGCAGTTCTAAGCTAACCTTTACATTTTCCTGTTTACCGGTATAATTAAATACCAAAGCACCAGCATTAAACGTATCACCAACACGAACAAACCGTGGAAAGGTTGGCAATACCATCAAAGGTTTTTTAACTTCAAAGATTGTTTCACCATAGCCAAATTTTGAATCTTTTGTATGAACCACAACCATTGATTTGAAGCTGGTTAGATTGTCAGGCAGCTTACACTGCACTATTGCTCTACCCTGTTTTACCTGAACAGTTGCCTGATAATATGCACTGAACCGTATATCAGCACGTGGGACAATCATACCTATGGATGCAATGCCGCCATCTCCTCCTATAAGTTCTCCCTTTTCTTTGAGATATCGCTGCCCAAGAATAATCTGGCGCACATCAAATGTAGTAACTGCAAGTTGCCGTGAGGCATAAAAGTATTCATAAGGGTCTGGCAATGTGTAATTTACCAGGTTTAACACACCTCTATCAGCAATAGAAATTGTTGCCTCACCATCTACTGGCTGCCCTTTATAATCCTTTACTATTATTTCAACCGTTGAGTTATCACCAGGCTCATAATGTTTTTTATTTGATATAACCTGTACCGATAATTTCTTTTGATCAGGCGAAACTTTAATATTGGCATATCCTATTAAACACCGTGGCCTTGCCATATCCTCGCCATTTTTTAATGCATTAAATCCTGTTCTTCCGGAATAAAGCAAAACACTAACATAAATATTGGGGATATGCTCCTGTGTTATTTTTATTGGTATTAAAACTACACTTGACGTAGCAGGAACTTCAAAATAGTCATAAAATTTTTCCCTTTCAATGCTAACAAATGCTTGTGCATTTTCAAAGGGATTTTTAACTAAAATTATTGCTGTATCGCCAACATTGTAATTTTTTTTATCAGTCTCAACTTCAACAGCTTCATCATCATTAACACGCCACCCTGCTTCACCTTTGCCCAAAACATAAAAATCATACACTGCATATTTTCTTTTTCCATGAATGTCATAGGCTTCTGCCGTGAAATATCCAGGGTCATTAATGGTAACTGATACATCTTTTTTACCAATAGTGTGATTCTGCGCATATACTTCTGATTCAATTTTTTTGTACTCCCATTGCAACCTTCCATTTACCCCTGCTATCTGAAACGATTTCCATTCATGCTTTTTAACTATCAGTTTTATTACAGTACCTTCAACAATAGCATCATCATTATTGCAGGCAACAAGCTGTATGGCAACAGGCTCTTTAGTATAATTAAAGTAACGGGGGACTTTTATGCCAACATGAACCGGTTCCATAACTTGCAGTCCACTTTTTGCACCAAATACCGGTGAATCATCTGAAAGATATGTCCGTGCAGTAATTAATATTTCTGCATTGGGAATATTGGAAACTGCTTTCAGTGGAACAAATACCTTGGCAATGCCCTTTTCATTAACCTTTGCTTTTCCTGTTGCAAGAACTGTAGCGGGGGGACTATACTCATCATATTCGTCATAATAATAGAGCTGCGTTGAAAATGAATAATCTGTAAAAACCGCACTGCGGTAGGTCACAGGCTGTAGTGTCACTGAATATTCAACATCGTTGTTTACCGGAGCACCAAATAAATACCATCCAAACATATCAACAGCCAGTATATCCCCCCATAAAAATTTCAGCTTTGAAGGGATAATCTTCATCTCTGCCTTAGCCGGTTTAAATTCTTCCACCTGAAAGTGAATACTTTGTTCAAGATCATAGTCCTTATTGCCGGAACTAACCATGATGCGATAGTAACCGGTAGGATAATCTTCTTTAAGAATTACATCCCAGTCTATTCCCCCTGTTGCTGATACTGGCCGTGCAGCAGAAGCAACTTCTTCGTCACGAGAATTATACACAGTGAGCATAACATTTTTTATAACAGTTAACGGTGGTTTAATACTCCACTGGTCATTATTCCTGTACCTGAGTATGCCTTTAATGTGAACGGTTTCACCTGGTCTATATAAATATCTGTCAGTAAACAGATGCACCTGCGGCCGTATTACATAATAATCGCTGCCATAATATTTTTCAGGAAGACTAATTTTAGTATGTTCATAGTCATCGTCATAGCCATTATCACGTTGCATGGCATAATAAAAAATACTTTTACCATGTTTTACTGTAAACAGAGTGTAATCATTATTCTTAAAAATCAAGACGCCTTTTGAATCAGTTTTCCCCAACAGAATATCTGACCCTGTTGGGAATATTGAAGCGCCGGCTAATGGCTTGTTGTTCAATAAATCTCTTGCATGCACAAATATTTCTTTTTTTGTTTTTTTAACGGTAACACCAATATCTGAAATCTGCATCATACCGCGATAGACACCATTACTATCGCCATACGGATGTTCCATCACGGGCGATAGTTCATATACAAAAATACCATTATCTGCCTGATGTAGTTTGGAAAAATCAAATTTAACAGTCTTATACACATCCCATGACCAGTTCAACGTATACGATTTTACTTTTGCATGTTTACTAAAATATTTTTTGGGGTCTTCAAAGTACGCTTTAATATCTTTTTCATCCACAAGCGAGAGATATTTGCAATCAAACGAAGAAACATTTACCATTCGCAGGGGAATAATTTTTTCAAGATAGTTCTCAAGCACCATATATCCTGTGGGGCAGGAAAAGTACGAAAACGCGTGCTCAAATTCAATTTCAGTTACAACAGGATCTTTTAACAATTGTCCATAGATATCCTGCAATGTTTGTGCGATAGTTATTGTATATGATTTCTTTCCAATAAAATTTCCGCTCACTGAAATAGTGTTGCCATATACATGTACCTGCAAACCACCAGGATCTGGCGATACACTTACAAATTCACCGATACTTTTTCCCTGCGGGACAACAATCTCATTGTTGAAAGTAAATTCAACCGGGTAATCAGGATAATATGATGTATCATCACTGTACCGGCTGTATGATGATTGTATATCTGTCAGTTCAAATGGAAAATATGTTTCATATTTAAAAACATATGAAGAATCCATGCCAATGACACCATGAGCAGGGACCATGCTTTTATCAATGGTTAAGGAATATTTTTGTGCTTTTTTTTCATTCACGGGCTTGACTACTATCGTTTTATGACTGGTATCGCTGCTATCATATTCCAGTGTATACTTAACATCTGGCTTTATTGACATTTTTTGCTTAAGAACATCCAGTGAAACTGGAAAATTAAAACGCAGCGTAATAGGGCTGTTTATTATTTTGTTATCTCTATAGCATTGAGCAATCTGTAATACTGGTGTTCTGAAAAAGTATGTTTTCCCAAAATCTATTTCTTTATTGTTAACAGTTATATGTAAGCCCTGAGCATCAACATTATTTAAACTAATGGTAAATTCATATTCATGCGCTGGTTTGGGGTTATATATCTCCACAATACAATTACGGGAATCTAAAGGCTTTATTACATAATCTAATTCGGGAGTAAATGTTATATATAGCTTCTGTGCTATATCTTTTTTCATTGAATCAATATCTGAAATAATAAATATATCTTTAGAAAATTGTAACGCCATCTCGGTATATGGTGTATTGCTTTCATAGTCTATAGTCAGCTTAATTTCATTGGTATCTAAGACATATGCAGTCGTGATGCCACAGCATATCGCTACAATAATTGCAACAGGTATAATAGCTTTATGCATTATTGGTTTCATGGCAACCTCTTCAGAAAAATATAAATTTATTACATTACTTCATCTATGTATATATTCCCATGCAGCTGAGAAAGTAAAGACAAAATAAAATCTCAAGCCACCAAATGCATAATGTACATCACCAAACAAAATACATGACTGTTTTGTGCTATTATAACAATTATAACACTGGTAATTCAGAAATGTATTTCAATGTACAAAAATTAATTAATGTACACTCCCGCCGCCTAAGGCGGCGGGAGTGTACAAGTATTTATGTTAAATTATTTTTAAGGAATAAATACTACATTTATTATATTATGTTTATATTATATTATATATCTAAAATATTTAATAATTATAATATATATTTTTATTGACATTATAAGATTGTATTATTATAATATTTTTAATGAGATTATTTTTCTAAATGGAGGAAATTTATGAATTACTGGAATGAATACTAGTCCAAATTAACAACACCTGATGAAGCGGTAAAAGTTGTTGATTGCGGGGACGTAGTAGATTATGGTTTTTTCAATGGAAAACCTGTTGTACTAGATCAGGCACTGGCTCGAAGGGCTCCTGAATTAAAGGACGTTTTAATTTATACGGCTGTTACATTGCCACCAGTTCCTGAGGTAATAAAATACCCTCAAAGCTTTACGTACATTGACTGGCAATGGAGCAAATTGACACGTCTGCTTCATACACAGGTTGAAGCTGCATATTATTGCCCAATATTATACCACAGGGCACCTTTCTATTATCGCTATCTCTTAAGCCAGGATCCTCATGAAAATATTGACCCAGGTTACCGCTCATATTACTATAACCGCCCTGAAAAAAGCAAAAAAGTAAAATGGATTGCCATATTACAGGTTGGCCCTATGGATGATCAGGGTTTCTTTAACATTGGCCCACAAAATTCTGAAACATCAGCCAAGATTGATGCAGCAGATTACGTGCTGGTAGAGGTTAATAAAAATATGCCACGGTGTTTAGGCGGTTCTGAAGAAGCAATTCATATATCACGTGTTGATTTTATTGTAGAGGCTCCGGAAACTCAGATGCTATTTGCAGCACCGGATGTTCCGCCCACTGAAACAGATAAGCAGATTGCCCAGCATGTCATGAAATTCCTGTACGATGGCTGCTGTATACAGTTGGGAATTGGCGGTATGCCCAACATGGTTGGCAAGCTTATTGCCCAGTCTGACCTTAAAAATTTAGGCGGCCATACTGAAATGTTTGTTGATGCATATGTTGATATGATTGAATCAGGAAGAATGAACGGAGCAAAGAAAAATATAGATAAATTCAAATGTGTGTATACATTTGCAATTGGCTCTCAGCGCATGTATGATTTTATGCACAACAATCAAGCATTGGCTTCATATCCAGTTGATTATACCAATGACCCACGCATCATAGCTCAGAATGATGATATGGTAAGTATTTGCAATGCAATACAGGTTGACCTGTTCTCACAGGTTAATGCCGAAAGTTTAGGGTCTGGACAGGTTAGCGGGAACGGTGGCATGTGGGATTTTGTCTTAGGAGCACAGTGGTCAAAACGCGGAAAAAGCTTTATATGTCTGGCATCAACATACACTGATTCAAAAGGGCAACTACAATCGCGTATAGTACCACAGCTACCACTAGCTTCAACCGTTACAATTCCCCGCCAGATGGTTGACTACATTGTAACGGAATTTGGCGCCGTTAAACTTGTTGCCTGCCCAACTTGGATGCGTGCAGAAAAGCTTATAAGCATTGCACATCCACAATTCCAGGATGAGTTGGTAAAGCAAGCTGAAAAGATGAAGATATGGACACGAACCAATAAGCAATTACCAGTGTAATGTATTTTTGCAGAAAAAGCACTGTTAAATTCTAAATGTATTTTCATGTACAAAAAAATAATTAGTGTACACTCCTGGCGCCCAAGGCGGCGGGAGTGTACACGTATTTATGTCAAATTTTTTACTTTACTTTTTTGCGCTCTATGTTTGTGCTACTTTATTTATAGCATCACTATTAATAACTTGATGAAATAATTACATGTAATAATGGAACATAATTTTAATAGGCGAATCTATAATTTTCCTCTTTTGGTTAAAGATATTGCATATCTTTTATTCCATTTTCCTGCAATTATTGGATTACTACGGAATAAAAAAATAAATAAAGCTTTTGTTGAAAAGATCATGCTTGTTGTCACAGCAGTAAACAGTTGCCCCTACTGTGCATGGTTTCATGCACAAAAAGCAATACAGGCTGGTTTAAAAACTAATCAAATTAAAGATTTTCTTAACCTTCAGTTTAGCACACATGCACAGGACTTTGAAATACCAGCATTACTTTTTGCCCAGCATTATGCAGAAACAAATAGAAAACCTGATCAGCAAATGACAGAAATGGTATATAAATATTACGGCAAGAAAACTGCCAAACATATACTATTGATCATCAGGATGATCTTTTTTGGAAATCTTTCAGGAAATACATTTGATGCTTTCATTAGCAGATGCAAAGGGCAAAAAGCTACTGGAAGCAATGTAATCTTTGAAGTGATCTTCTTTATGATAAGCGCCCCAATTCTTTGGCCTATTATGCCCTATGTCAGGAACTATCGCAAACAATAATTACAATTTTCTTATTTACGTTTTATTAACATGCTATCATTTATTTAATCAATAACAACCCAGTTGTACCCGTCAAATTGAACCACCAGTTCATACGGATGCCCTAACCGTATAAATGCAAACTTTACCATGGGCTTATTCTGAATCATAAATTTTTTTGCTTCCATTTGAGTCAATAGTTCAAATGCCCACCACACGGCAGTTTCAGCAATGTATTCATTAATATATCCTTTCCATTTATATACACTTTCTTTTTCAGGATGAATGCCAGTTTGTGTAGGCATCACTGTCACAGTGACCCATTTGCTATTGCGCACAACATTATAAAATATTTCCAGCCCATCTAAATGGGTCCACTGCTCTACAAGCTGCCCGTCAGGTCGCAATCCATAAAACGGATTATCCTGTCCCCACTCTTCAATCATACTGTTGACAAAATCACGCAGTAGTTTTGGCATACATCATCCCTTCTTTTTTGGCGGTTTGATCACCGAAGCCCGCAATACATTCAATCCTCTGTTATGAATAGTATCAATAACTTCCTCAATTTTTTCAATCTTTTGTTGATGCTGATTTTCAAAAAGGTTCATCTGCATGTCTGCATTACATATTAAATTTGAAACCTTCACGCCTAAAAGCCGCACTTTCCTTTTACCCCGCCCAAATGAAATGTATAAACGCAGGATTTCTTTTTGCAGTGTTGCCATATCACGTGCATGCTGCTGCAACGTTTTACTGCGTGTGTATGTTTCAAACCCCTCTAACCGTATTTTTAAGGTTACTGTTTTAAAGGAAAATTCAGATGCTCTGGCCCTTCGTATAACACGGTCACACAGTTCAACCAGTGTTGAAACAATACCATCTTCATCATCAGTATCCACATCAAAGGTTGTTTCCTCACTTACCGACTTTGCCTGCGAATATGGCTCAACAGGCCTTTTGTCAATACCCAGAGCACATTGGTGTAACACAACGCCCCATTTACCAAGCAGGCTTTGTGCATAATCCTCATTCATACGCTGAATATCACCAATGGTTTTAAATCCCAATGACTCTAAATACTTTTGTGTTTTTGAGCCAACGCCATATAATTTTGAAATGGGTAATGGGGCCAGAAAATCTTTTTCCATCCCAGGCGCGCAAATAGTGAGCCCATCAGGCTTTTGCAAATCCGATGCAATCTTAGCAATCAGTTTATTTGTTGCAATCCCAATACTGCAAGTTAGACCCGTAGTTTCATAAATTTCTTTCTTTATGCTGTGTGCAATGTGTTCCTTGCTTTGAAAAATTTTCAACGTTCCAGTACAATCTAAAAATGCTTCATCAATACTTATCTGCTCAATACAAGGGGAATAGTGCTCAAGAATTTTTATAATAATGTGCGATAGTTCAACATAACGGTCAAACCGTGGGGGCAAAAATACAGCATGCGGGCAACGTTTATAAGCCTGTGAAATGGGCATTGCAGAATGTATGCCAAACTTGCGTGCTTCATAGCTTGCAGCTGAAACGACGCCGCGGCCCCTTCCACCTTTAGGATCAGCACCCACCACAACAGGCTTACCTTTAAGCAAAGGATTATCTACCTGCTCCACCGAAGTAAAAAAGGCATCCATGTCCACATGAAGTATGATTCGCTCTTGCATAACAATACTATACTTATATATAGTATTATTGTCAAGAGTTTTTCAACTATTCAGTTATATTAATTTGTGCATTTGTACTTGATTTCAATACTTTACCATTTACTTCAGCTTCAATAGTACAATAGAGCTTGTAGCTTCCGGCTTTATCATAACCATGAACAAGCGGAATAGAACCAGAATATTTTACGCGATAATCAGGTTTACCTTCTTTACCAACAGTTTCAATAGCAAAATTTGTGTAGTCAACAGGAATATCTTCGCTTTTTCCATCACCCCAATCTACAATTAATTTAACCCAGCTAACATCTTTATCTACTGACATCAAGAGTTTACCAATGTTACCTGTCATACTTTCTTTTAACGAAAAGCTTGTGGGAATTTCAAATAAAACACTTGGCACAGAAGGGTCAAGCTCTTGCAAAACTTCTATATCGCGCACATCCTGTACAACCTCATCACGCGAAGGCCCTTTAACATTTAAAACAAGCTGGTAAGAGCCTGGTTCCTGTACAACAAAAGTTTTGAAAATTTGAGTGGATTTTACTGAATAGCCTGAATTTTCAATCAAAACGGTTGAAGAAAGCTGTTTATAATCTACTACTTTCCCATTTATATCTTTTATAGCTTCAACCTTTTTCAATATTAAGGAAACTTCACTTAACGTTGTATCGGGATCGGTAACGGTTGCTGAATATTTAATCTCTCTGGATGTCCCAACTGGATTTGGCGTAACCAAAACATTACTGATAACCGGCATTAAAGAACTTGTACTTACGCAAAAACGCTGAGGATTTTGCATAGCATAGAGTAAGCTGCCATCTTTTGCAAACACTTTGAATGTTCCACAATACAACGTTGCAGGCGAAATACCACTTAAGGTATATCGTATTGTTTCATAATTGCTAATTTCAATTGTTTTGGCAGGATTTTCCAGTATTAAAACATATTTGCCAAATTCATCTTCTTTATACCATGCTTTCCACTGGAATTCTATAGAATCATTTTTAACATTAAATTGTGGATACGTGACTGGCCCTGATGCCACATCCAATTTTTTCCATTCCTTTTCAAGGGAAATCATTTCATACGTTTTAACAGCATATTTATCCATAGCATATATAACAAATGTATGCTTTCCAAAAAGCTGTGTTGACATATCCAATGTTTTATTAATTTGATATCTGGAATTAGCAACCGTTGCATGCACAAATGCTGTACTTGTGGAACTTCCATCTGGTTTTATATGTCTTATGCTAAATTTTGTAGGTCGGTCAGACTGAGCTGATACTACTAAAGAGTTAGATACTCTACTTATTGCAATATTTTGTAACACAGGTGGTTCAGTATTATACTGACAAACAGCTTGTATAGCATTGAAATCATCAGCATATGCACTGACCGTAATAGTAGTTGGCAAGAAATCAGGAATTCCACCAGTTGATGGAGGAACAACAGTTATAACAAAAGTATGTTCATTGGCATCAGTGTATCCCGGCAAAACAATGTTTGCAAATCCCCCCACATTAGCATTTGTTTGAGCCTTTACCTGTTCACCTTCTTTCACAACTATACTTGCATTGGCAAGCTTTATATTATTAGGAGTTTTTGCATTGATAGCAAAAACTATTGAGTTGGATTTAAGTGTTACCGGTTTAGCTATCAATACACCATGTTCATTCACTCCGGCGGTAAAACTTAAATCTCTATATCCATCCTTGCGTGCTGTCAGGGTATATGTCCCTTTCCCCAGCAAATCTCCATTGAAATTATAAAAGCCTTGTGCATTGGTAGTAACGCTTATTGGTGATGAACCTTTTAAAGCTATAACAGTAGCTTTTTCAATTGGATTACCCCTGCTGTCATATACATAGCCGCCTGATGGATTTTTATAATCTAAAGTTATTGGTGCCACCATTAACCCTTCATGTTGAGCAGGAATAGTCAAAGTTATTGATTTATCTTTATAAAAAGGATGATTGATTACCGAGGCAATATACTGCTTACCTTTTTCAACGATAATTTTTTCAATCTTACCATTTTCATCTGTATAGTAAATCTGGTTATTCCCATCTTTTGAAATAATTATTGGAACATTTTTTGCTGGAACTCCCGTGGACCGTGAACATATAATTGTAACCATAGGTGCCATTTTAGTAGTAGTGCTACTTATATATCAAGTACATTAAGTGGGTGCCCCAAAGGGTCATTTACTATTTGCGTATAATTATTATCAGCAAATAACCATGAAGCTATGCGATAGTAATAGGTAGTACCTGGTTCAAGACCCGTTATCGTTATCGAATGGTTTGTTTCAAGCACTCTATTGCCAGGTGAATCCTTGGATCCAAAATACCCCTTATCAATAACAACCGAGGAATAATTTCCATTATTATCACGTATACCACGCTTAAAATATCCAATATAATCTTGCGAAAAATCCTGTGACAAACCTATCATGACTTCAGTAGATGCCGGAACATTTGTTTGCCAGGTAAATGTTATACTATCAACACCTAGAGTTACATCTGGATTTGTTAATGTACATACACCAAATGAATATGTATAATCAGTATGATTCTTAAAAGAATATGGCGATTTTTCCAATGTTTTTGCATCCAGCACATACTCAGGTGAAATATTACCCTGCCCATCTATACTTGTCATAACAAATTTATAGTTTGTATTTGCTGCAAGATTGGCAAACTGTACCTGGTGCGATGTAGTAAAATTTTGTTCGGTTTTTTGTGCAATTAACTGATTATCCTTATATACTTTTACAGTGCCTTTCAGTGGGACATCGGGAGATGCCCACCATGCAGTGGCTGTTGTAACACCTGCCTTTATTTTATAGCCAAGTATTCTTTCAGTACTTTTATTAATTGGTATTTGCAGCAAAAAATCATTTGTGGTTAAAGATTTTTTTACTTGAGCATAGGTTACAACCTTTTTTGAATTCACCACATCAAATTCGGGAGATTTCACCAACGGTATTGTACCTACTGCCACTTTAAAATTTAGATTTTGTTCTAAGGTGAAATTATACGTTATGTCTTCAATGGTTACGTATAGTTTATCACCATCATTAATAAAAGGCGGTAAGAGAAGACTAAGTATAAACTCCTCATTTTCTGATCTAAATTCAATTGGATAGGTACCACTCATCTTGCCAGGAATCCAATATTTCACCATTAATACTATTGAATGGCCTCTTATTTTATAACTTGGATCCCCTTTGATAGTAAGAGATGCCATGTTACCAACTTGTTCCAACCCTCCCCCGATGAGATCTTTTAGAAATTTTTGGGCACTTGCATCATCTAATTTTTTTGCTGCTTTAATTGCATTTATTAATACAGTTTTTTTTGAACTAGGAATCTTTCCTACTATCCTGTTAATCATCTCTTCTTTATCTGCGTCAGTTATAAAGTCGGCCAGGCTAAAACTTATCAAATCCCTGGTATCATGATATTCAACATCCATCCCTATTGGCAATTTAGCCTTAGAATTCATATTGACACCAATTTGATCTTGAGCACTTGCAATATAACTACCTACCTTTGGTATAGAACCAACCAAATCCCAAAAATCATAGGGCAATTCAAACCACGGCAAAATATCAGGTATTCCAGAAATACTTACAAACCCTACTTCTATAGAATTTGGTAAATATAAACCAAATGAGCTTTCAAAAACATTATTTGTCCCATCGATGAATGAAGGTTTTATTTTTATTTTAAGGGTTTTATATGCTACAGCTTCAGAATCATCCCAGCTAAAGTTCACATTAACGGAATCTTTTACAGCTATTGTTCCCGTTGAAAATCTAAATCCCATTTTCATTCTAACAATTTGTTGGGTTGGCACGGGAAGGTACGGAGTCCAATAGGTTTGAGGAGTGGGCTTATCCTGAAAATTCCAGCTAATGCAATCTGTAAATTTTGCCGTATAGCTTTGAGGAGCAGCAACAACGATACCATATAGTACAATACCATTAATAATAAGTGTAATTATTAAGAAAAAGAATCTTTTCATGCCATCACCCCTATTAAAATTAATGATCCTTGTATGATTGCAATTTATTAAAATAATATTTATAGAATATTTTCACATATAAAGTTTATAGAATGATAATTCAAGGATGTCAAGTTTATTTAAAAAAATTCACTGTACAAACAATTATATAAATAAATAATATGGATGCAAAACCTGTACCACAAAAAAATAATTATAGGGTGAATTATTATAAGAATTTGTGTATTTTACATACCAATGGCAGACAAGTTGTACCAAAATAAATGTGAAATTATTGAAAAAATGCTTGACAATCGTATATATTAAAGTATTTTTTACGATCATGGAAGATAAATTGCAGTATATTTATCGAAGTTTAAGTAATTTTTTACCCACGGATAAAGATAGAAGACTTGTTTTAATTACTTACCCCGTTTTTTTCTTCACTGGCTGTTTTGGTTGTGGTTTTTTTACACCTTCAGCAACACCCAAATTTTTATCAATAATTGCTTTTGTTGCTGACAGTACCTCGGCGCTTTCAACCCTTATGAGCTTCAGAAAAATCTCATAATTTGCATTTTTCTTATATAAGGCACCAGTAATCAACATCTTTGCTCCTAGCATCTTTCCAGCTTTTGCGGCACCTGCTTCATCCACTATACCAGTTTGTCCCAACCCAATTTCATTCAATATCTGTTGCATGTTTTTGCGCTCAACCTGCGTAAACACCTTGTTTTTGCCAAGTGCCATCGAAAGCTGTTCGGTAAAATATTCAGCGTTTGTGGCAAGTGCAGAATCAGAAGTTTTCACTGGCAAAACTGCCGTTGGTTCGCCTTTTTGTATGTTTATTGCTGAGTAATCAATTAATTGAGCTATCGCCATATCAAAAAGCTTCTGTAGTGTTTCCTCATTTGTTTCATCTTCTACCTTTTTGGCATCAAAGTACCCCTCGCCTTCTTCAAGTGGCTGTTCGGTGAGGTATGCCAGTTCTTCCTTTGTAAAACGGATTATAATTGATTCTAATTTATCAGTCTGGAAATTTGCGCCGGTATGATGACTTACACTGCCTTCTTTGCCGCCCTCACTTTCACCACGCTCACCGTATGTTAAAAATATGTACCTGCCCTGAGTATACTGTGAAATTTGGCGCAATACAAACTCGCCTGCTAAAGGCAGCCCGCCGGTGCCTATCGAATAAAATTTAATTGCTTCTTTTTTGGCTTCACGTGCTGCATCAACGTAGGTATATTTTTGTCCGTAATCTAAATGCGGTTCTGCATCAGTTATAATAAACGCCAAACGTATGCCACCAGTATTCCATTGTATTTTCTTAACTGCATCCTCCAATGCTGACTGCAAATCCTCCGGGCCATCGCCGCCACCACCTGCAGTGACCAATGCCAATTCTTTCTGAAATTTTTCAAGGTCACCTGTTAATGGAATAATTTTAGTAACATACTCATCACCCTTATCCTTGTATAGCACCATGCCAAAACGCACATCCGGCTTAGTGCTTAAAGAAGCAATGTTCATATTTATAATCTCAATTGTTTTCTTTAACCGAGCAATTTCCTCACCCATACTGCCAGTGGTATCAAACACAAACAATATATCCAGTGGTACATTTTTATATTGCGGCCGCTGTGTATTTAGTGTGACCACATGCTCACGCTTTCCCTGCCTATCTATTGTTATATCCGCCTTTGCATTCAACGCTTCAAATGTCAGTGAATAGCTGGTAAAGCGCGCATCGTATTCTGATGGATAGAACATGAATGAACCATCAGCGTATGTTTTCCCTGTTGTTAAAAGTTTTTTCCCGCTATATACCTTTACAAGGGCATTTGGGTTGGATTTGCCACTGACATCCTTGCAATAGAATATAATCCTTTCGGAAATATTAATGGGATAATAGGGAATCTTGTCCTTATATGTATTAATAAAATTTACAAAATAGTTGAATTGCTTGTTGTCATCCGCAAAGCCAGCTTTTAATCCCGAAGGCCCTTTTACCCCTTCAGCTTTACCCGGCAACAAACCTTTTGTCTTTGGTACTTCTTTGGTTGCAAATTCTTTTGTTAGTGACTCAGTTTCTTCAGCCTTCTTTTTTACAACAGCTCTTTCCTCGTCTGATATTTTATCGCTTACAGCTTCTGCTGGAGCAACAGATTTTTCTTCTTTCATAGCTTTTGTTGCACAACCCAACGAAACAAAAAGCACAGCCACAAGTATTAATATAAAAATTACAAATAGAGATGTTATTTTTTTCATTGTAATCTACCTTTTAAAATTTTTATTACACTTTTCAATTAAAGCAATTTTCGTACTTTCCGAATATAGATAAACAATGCTATGCTATACACACAAACCAATATTGCAGCTACAAATAATACAATAATTCTATTTAAATCAGGGTAATTCATGACAATATGATTATTTATTAAAGGCACTATCACAAACCAGACAAGTATGGGAAGTAAAACTAATACAATATACGATACTTTTTGTAATGCACTTACCGGCAACCGAATTATACTCACTATAGTGATAATCCAAAAGATTAAAGCTATCAAAATCATTACTATCATTATTTCAGCAATTCCTAAACCCATGCAGGGCACCTCACTCTTTAGAAATTATAATTATAAATAGCTCACCATGAATAATATGTACAAAAACAGGGTGCACTCCGCTGCCGAAGGCGACCAAGTGTACATTTATGGCAATAATTCATTCACCTTCTTTACCATATTGGTAACAAACTTTTGATAATCATTAACTGTATCTTTTGGCACCCTGAAACCAATTGCTCCTTCATGGCCTCCGCCGTTTTGAATCCTCATAGCGTTAAGAAAGTCTCTCAAATCATAGTTTTTGTAATGCTGGCTGCGCCGCATACGAAATTGTATCAGATCTGATTTCTCAGGAATATCATAATATGATACCAATCCAACCTTGCCCGAATCTTCAGCCAGCATATCAGCCAGTGTTCGTGTAGTTGAAATAATATCATCATCATCGAAATGTTCATAGAGATAGCGCATATCATCTTCTGAGAGTATTGCATACCCAACTGATTTAAATACCTTGCTTTTTTTCTTTATATACTGGAAACAATGTTTTTCTTTTTCAGATGCCTTTTTTAATTGCTCAAAGATCTGATTCATATTGGTAATATTTGTCTCTTTAATGGTGGATGTACTTAAGATATCATTAAACAGTGTACTGAATATTCTATACATCCTCTTTTCCCGTGATGACTTCAAATAACGCCCCATCTGTGAATCACCAATAATACCTGTCAAAATTGCAAGCACCAGGTTCCGTGATAGCGGATCCAGAATAACATATTTTTTCAAAATATCTTTCTTTGCCCTCAGTTTCAGTGCTATCTGCCCCACTAACTCACTGGCACTTGATGCTTCGGTTACCAGGCGGTAGTCTGGATCACCTGCATATTCACTATCGGTACCAATATGATGGTCTATTTCTATCTTGCGGATAGTGCTATTTTTAAGCAACTGTACTACAGTCCTGTTGGCATCAATCATGGAAGGCTTAGCAGTATCACATATTACAATTGTGTCAACAGCATATGATTTGGGAATTGCGGTAACCACATCAATCCGGTTATACATGGCAATATCAACAAGATACTTGAAGTTTTCCGGTATTTTTTTTGACGTAAAAATTTTCACCTGCTTGTCAAATTTTTTTGCAAGCAGTGCAAATGCTATCATGGAAGCAACACAATCTTCATCAGGGTTAGCATGTCCTAAAATAAGAAAAACATTTCGATTTACTAATTCCTGAATTATTGCTTCAATACAGTCATTTTTTTGTTTTGCTGTTTTAAATCCTACTTTAGGCATGGGAATTTCCAGTAATATTGGCAGTAAATATAGAACCTTATTGTTAAAATGTCAACAGTATATTTTTATTTTTCTAATGCTTGACTGGGTGGATTTTATTTATTATTTTGAAAGGGTTAATGGTTGATATAATAAAAAACTTTTTATAAGAGGTATAGATGAATTTTGAGTGGAAACGTTTTATTTTGGCTTTTTGTGCAATGATGCTCTTCTTTTTTGTTACAGTTTTTGCATGTTGATGTTTTCATTGTGTTTTTATGTATTCTATCAATGCAATACTACCGATAATGATAATGGAAATCACTATATGAAGAAAATATTTGTATATTGCCTGATAGCCCTTTTATCAGTAACTATCGCCCATACTATATCTTTTGGTGCAAAAAAGGAAGAGGAATCCCCTTTTAAAAAGGGAGTTAAATATTTCTATCAGCAAAAATTTGAGATAGCTGAGCTTTTATTTCAGGAAGAGTTGAAGAATAACCCTGAAAATGCCTTGGCGTATTCATACCTGGGTGATATCTTCTTATATAAAAAACGCTATGACGGGGCATTACAGCTTTACATCAAAGCCATGGAATTAAACCCAAAAAGCGCCGAAGATGCGTTCAGAATTGGGCAGGTATACTATTATAAAAAGCAGCCAGAAGAGGCTCTTACATATTTTAAAAAAGCATTTAGCCTGAATCCACAGCTTAAATTTGCTTACTATCACATTGGGCTTACATATTTAATGCTGCTGAGGGATAAAGAAAAAACAATTGAGTCATGGGAAAAATTTTTGGCGATAGCTCCTGAAGATCCCCAGTACGAAAAGATAAAGAGAGTAATTGAATTATTACGGGATCCAAAATTTGTGCTGCCACCGCCGGGAAGCGATGTGTCCATTGAAGAAGCATTACATTTGGGCGGAATAGTACTTGACGATGTGCAGCGTGAAGCGCAGGATAAGAAGGCGGGTCACGAAACAAAGAAGACAAAGAATAAGCTTGAAGAAATTTACCGTGACGATGAATTATAATATTATTTAACATAGTAGAGGTTATATATGGCATACTATTATGACCGTTACCGCAATTTAAAAATTGCAGGTGTTGTTGCATTAATACTTTTGCTCCTTTTTGGTGGATATTATTTTCTTTCACGGCCAAAAGATGCTTTAAAAGATATCGTAGATATACGCCTTAAGCAAATTGAATTGTACGAAAAGATTTTGGAAACCAATCCCAATGATGTAGATACTCTTATAAAATTAGGCAACCTTTATAAAGAAATTGGCAATATTGACAAAGCTATTGACTACTATAAAAAAGCATTAGCGCTGCAACCTGATAATTATAATGCACTCAATGAATTGGGCCACGCATATGCATTAAAAGGCGATTATGAAAATGCAATCAGAACATTGGAGCTGGCAAAAAAATATTTCCCTAAATATCCGCAAGCCTATAATAAATTAGGCAATGTGTATGATACACAGGAAAAATTAGACAAAGCTCTGAAAGAATATAAAAGCGCTATTGCCGTTGCACCGGGGTATCAGGAAAGCTATTGGAACATAGCAAAACAGCGCATGAAAAAAGGCGATTACAAAGGCGCTGAGGAAATACTGAAAAAAGGCATCAAGGCCAATCCCGCTGATCCTGAAGGCTACTACAATCTGGGAAATCTTTACATGCATAAAAAGCAATACGCAAAAGCCATCCCTCAATACCAGAAGGCAATTACTCTGTCGCCCGGAACAAGCAAGTATTACCGTGCACTGGGCGATGCGTACCTTGCGCAGAACAAAATACCAGAAGCTGTTGGTGCATATGCTACCGCGCTGTCAAAAGACCCGGGTGATGCACTGGCTGCCGAGCGTCTGGGTGACATCTATGCTTCACAGGGCAACTACCAAAAAGCTGCCGATTACTACAAACAGGCTTTGAGCTATAACAGCAATGATGAAAATTTAAAAAACAAATATGCCAATGCTCTTGCAAAATTACAAAAACCATCAATTATTCAACCCGATACTCAGCAGATAGCAGTTGAACCAAAAGAAAAGGCTGAAAACATAACGCAGCAAGCAATCACACGTGAAAAGGATTTAACCGAAACTACACCACAAACAACACCTGCTAACACTGTCAATGAATCAGCACTTAAATGGCGTGAGCTTGGCGACAAATACCGCGCAGAAAAAAAATATGACGAAGCACTCAAAGCATATGCCAAGGCAACCCAGATTGATAAAACCGATGACCACTCACATTACTGGATGGGACGCATCTATTACCATAACCAGATGGACGATGAAGCCAAAAAGTCATTCCAGAATGCAATTATTGCTAATCCCAAGAATGCCGATTCGCATTATCATTTAGGGCTCATCTATTACTCAGAGGGCAAATATCAACCAGCCGTTAATGAATTCACCAAAGCTATTGAAGAAAAGCCCGTATTTGCAAAGGCATACTATGCACGGGGACTGGCACAATACAAAATGAATAACCTGCAGGTAGCCATTAAGGATTTGAAACAGTCTATTGAACAGGACCCCAATTTAGACAGGGCATATTTCAATTTAGGTGATATTTATCTTAAACAGAAAAATTATAAGGTGGCTCTTGACTATTTTACCAAAGACAGGGAACTAAGGCCCAATAATCCGGATACACTGTTTAAAATTGCAGAAACCTATCACGAAATGAAATCATACTCAAATGCTGAAACATTTTACAATAAAACGCTTGAAGCTGATCCTGAATATTTTCAGGCATTGTTTAACTTGGGGCTTATTGCAGCTACCAAGCAGAATTACGCGCAGGCTATTTCATTATACACAAAAGCATTATCAATTAAGAATGATGACCCGCCAACACTGTATGAACTTGGCAAAGCATACGAAGGGCTGGGTGATGATAATAAGGCAATTGAATATTATTCACTAGCTATCACCAAAAACCCAAATTATACAAAAGCCTATATTAATCTGGGTAACCTCTATAAAAAGAACAAATTACATGATAAGGCTATAGAACAATTCAAGCAGGCCACCATTAATGACCCAAAATCCTTCGAAGCTCATTATAATCTGGCTAATGCATATTTGGCTGCCAATATGAATGAGGAAGCAATTGAAGAATATAAAACCGCAATAGATCTTTCTCCAATGAATGATCAAGCACATTTCTTCCTGGGTGTGGCATACAGGGAAAAAGGTGTTTTTGACCAGTCTGTAAAGGAATTTGAACGTTCACTGCAAATTAATAGTTCACTGGCTGATGCCCATGAGGAGTTGGGAATGATCTATTACCGAAAGCTTAAAAATAATGAAAAGGCCATTTATCATTTTGAAAAGCTTTTATCCATGAAGCCAAATCATCCAAAAGCTGACCAGATACGGGATATAATAAATATGCTGAAGAAACAGTAATATAACATTTTTTATTTGACATATAACGATTTATTCTATTTTTGTATATTAAATTGATGCTTATTAATGAATGGTAAACCAATGCTTAAATGCACATCTTTCAATAAAAAACCGCCTGCTGTGTATATTTTGAAACCTGTTACAATCATTACGTTCATCTTTTATGTATTACTTTTATCTTGTGCACATGATGTAGCATACATTAAATCATTAAGCAATGATATCACCACCCAGGGTTTCCTTAACGACAACTGTTACCAATGTATAATTACCGCAAAACCCGACCAGGGTATTGAAGGATTGGTGGCAGGCAGGGAAAGTGCACATATCAATCTGATGAAATCACTGGATCAGCAATGCTATGACGACCTTATTAATGTTACGGGGCAATTACAGGGGAAAGCTATAGCCGATAGTTCCTTACAAGAATGCCTGCTGCAACAACTAAAGCCCTATGTTGAAAAAAAGGTCATAGTTGTTACCTATTTCAATGAAGATTTTAGCGAAACTGCTGTTGTACGGATATATGAAGATGGTCTGAAACAAAAACTTACAACCTTGCAATGTAAATAACAAGGGGCAATTGGGGTAATTATGGTTTCTTATTTACGATTAATTGTATATATTCTATTTATATATCTCCCCCTTATATGCTATATATCTTCATGTGCCTCAAAAAAACAAGTTTCCGACATCCCACCAAAAGAAAACAATGCCCTTCTTTTTGAGTATGAGAAAGAAGGATTTATTGATAACAACACATTCAGGGTTATCGTGATCATTCCAGTTGAAGAGCACTATGATGAGTTATCGGTACGGCAAAAAGGCCAGGAACGTGCATTTGTTTCTTTAAAAAATTATATTATTTCCCAGAATAAAGTTTTTGATTCAAAGATGCACAATTACCTTATGACAACCATCACCGGGTATGGCACCTTGAAGAAAAGGGATTCAACATGTTCTACACGATATTGTTACTACTTTGATATAACAAAAAGCGGGCTGAAAACAGAGTTAGACACATTAGGGAAATAATCAGGAATAAAGGTAGTAAGAAAGATTTTTCAATATAAATATATTGAGGTTGCGCTTGCCGTTGTCATAAATGCTTGAAAACATAACGCCAATCCCATATTTGTTATCATCACGCTTGTCCTGTCGCACAACCATTGCCAGCGCTTCAATATCAGTAAGCTCAGTATCCACCGCCCTGAAATCAATAACTACCCGTATTATTGAAGAAAGCTCTAGTGGAATGTCCGATATAAAATAAAGCCCTCCCTTACTGATATTCACTATTGTGCCAATAAGCTCCAGCGCTTCGGCTTCATCTTTTGAAGATTCAATAAGCAGCTCCACCACCCGTATAGGTATTTCAACATCCAGGCGAAAATGCTTGCGTAAGTTATCACCTTGAGTATGATATTTAGCAATCATAAACGCATCAAACTGATGCAAAAACCAGTCCTCCATGGCATCATCTAACGCTGTATCGGGTTTTTTTTGTTTTGCTACTTCCCAATACTTGTATATTGCATCTTTAATTTCTGCCGAAAGCTTATCATAACGGATATATTTTCTCATTATGCCCTCTTCCATAACGAATGCTAAACCTCTGTATTATACTACAGTATATTTGCATTCAAAGCAATAAAATTTTTTAATGTGAATTTTTTTTGTTCGATAGCTCCAGCCACAATTGCCGCATTTCATTATCTATTGGTATGGATTTGCCTGTTGCAAGGTCCACTATTACATACACCACCTCAGCATCCAGAATTATTTGTTGGTTTTTTTTATTGTACATCTTTTGCTTTACTGTTATACTGCGGTTGCCAATCCTATCAACCACTGTTTCAATGATTAATACATCCCCTAAAAATGAAGGCGCACGGAAATTGACATTAATATTAACCAACGCAAGGAATACTCCACGTTTTGCAAATTCATCATAGTTAAGGCCAATAGCATCTAAATAACTCCAGCGGGAATCCTCTAAAAAATCCAGAAAACGCTGATTGCTTACACGGCCAAAAAGGTCAAGATGATACCCTTTAATCTTTATTTCAACTGTAGACATACCATACCTACTTTTGGAATCACCAAAGTTAGTTTAGCCTTACATACTGGAATGATTTTGGCAATCAGTTTTTTAATCACTTTCTAAAAATCTAGCTGGTTCAAAACATCCTGCAAGGAAAAGATGGTTTTCAAAGGTAGCTTCTTCATTATGTGAAGTTAAGAGCACTTTCTTTTGTATTTTGTTTTCAGGAATGACATTTTTGACACTTGAGAAAAGTTCTTTACGTTTATCTAATGGATATAACCATTTTGATTCTATAAGGATAAGTTTTCCGCCTGTTGGAATAACAAAATCAACTTCATGGCCATAAGCATCTCTATAAAAATATAAATCTGGCCTTATACCTTTATTTGCATAATATCGTACAATTTGCCCAAGGCATACTGTTTCAAAAATATTTCCCAATAGCGGACTATCAAGCAATTCATCTTGGGATCTTATCCCAAGAAGATAGAGTAAAAGCCCGGTATCAAGGAAATATATTTTAGGTGTTTTAACCAATCGTTTACCAATATTTTCATAATAGGGAGGAAGTATATATATAATATTCGAGATTTCAAGAATAGACAGCCAGCTTTTTACTGTATGCCCACTTACGCCTATCTGTGAAGCAAGTGATTGAAGAGATAATAATTGGCCCGATCGAAGTGCTAACAAACGTAAAAATGTATTAAAAAAGTGTATATTTTTAATATTAATCATTTGGCGAACATCTCGCTCCAAATACGTTGCTATGTAATCATCAAAAAACTCATGTGGCTTCAACCCAGCAGCATGTAGCTCCGGATAGCCACCTAAAAATATATACCATATTAAATGTTCTCGGCTGCTTTCACCATAGAATTCTTTGATTTCTTTAAGGGAAAGCGTATGTAATGTAATTATACCAATACGTCCCGCAAGGCTTTCAGAAACACCTTCCATAAGCGAAAATTTTTGAGAACCTGTAATAAAAAACTGACCATTTGTTTGCCTATTTTTATCGATTTCAACTTTTATATGGCGCAAAAGATGAGGTGCATATTGAATTTCATCAATTATTAATGGCCTATCAAATTTTTTAAGAAAGATATCACCTGCTATAGCTGCTTCCTCTGCATACAAAGGAACATCAAGGGTTACATACGATAACTCAGGAAATTCACGCTTAAGAAGGCTTGTTTTCCCTGACTGCCGGCAACCTGTAAGCAGAATTGCTGGCCTTTTTTGTGCCAGTGTTTTTAATGCCTTAGATATTTCTCTTTCTATCCACATAGTTACAAGTATTTTATTACTTTATAAATTAGCAAGAATATAATGTCAAGGATATTATTACGTTTTATTGCGGATAATACGAAGTTATATTTCGACATGTCCGATATAATTTTTATATTAAATTACAGTAATTTTCATAATTTTAAAATAAATTTATTTATTCTTAAGCGTTTTCCCTGAGGGATTACTTACTGCAGAAACCGTGCTTTCATTCAATCAACCCATACGATGTACAGAATGATGCACCAAAATATAAGTAGTATCCATCAATATTGTATATCTTGCCATCTTTGAACTTTGCTGGCAAATAGCCATAAACTCCTTCTAAAAATATACCCACATAGGGAAGCAACCTTAAATCAACACCTGCTCCAACAAGAAACCCAAATTTTGATGATGATATTTCTTCATTAAAGCTTTCTGATTGTAAAGATTCAACTTTAATTTCATCCCATAGTGCATATTGCATTAATCCATACACATAAGGTTGTATTACCATTATAGAGTTAGAGGAAACAGTATATGCATATCGTATACCTATACCTGATGTTAGTATATTAAATTTTGATTCATAATTTTCATCTAAAGTTACATTGTACAATTTAGACAATAGTACTGTTTGTTTATCTGTTGGCTCAAGTTCAGCATAAATCCAACAAATCGTAATTTCACCATTGCATCAAACCCAATTCCGCTTTCGTTTCTGAATCGCCATGGAAAGAAATCTATAAATGCATTAATATTGCGGCTATCTGAATATGCATCATCTATATCACTATCTGCATAACCTCCAGAAACTCCATATCCCACTCGCAATAGCGGTGCGCGCCATGTTAGCTTTTGCTCCCAGGTGTACTCCTTCTTTATTGTGCCGGCAAGCTTTTTGGCTTCATCTTCTATAAACGCCTGCGGTGGTACCTTTGATATAAATAATACTTCTGATTTGTTTATATGGAACTCCTCCGCACTTTCTAGCTCTATGCGGCAAGTGTAGCTTTCGTTGTCTTCC
>Ga0101944_10001100_pt1 | contig 62347 bp, 84 predicted proteins | sample DewCreD2012metaG_FD_75245 | JGI IMG/M metagenome (GOLD analysis project Ga0101944, IMG submission 75245) | Hot spring sediment bacterial and archeal communities from British Columbia, Canada, to study Microbial Dark Matter (Phase II) - Dewar... ...
GCATCTTTTGTTTTATTGTATCAAGAATATTTCTAACTATCCTTGCATTACCAAATTTCTTATCACGCGTTTTATATATTTCATTGAAATGCTTTTGCAATACATCCTGTGCTTCTTTTGTTATATTCTTCTTTTCGTTTTTAAGATTTCTATAGACAATTTCCATTAACTCATCGGGTGTGTAATCTTCAAAAATAATAGACTTACTAAAACGCGATTGCATTCCCGGATTGCTCGCAATAAACCTTTGCATTTCTTCAGTATATCCGGCAGCAATAACAATAAATTTAGAACGATCATATTCCATTCTTTTTAATAAAATGTCTATTGCTTCTTTTCCGAAATCCTGTCCTGAACCATCTGACTTAACAAGTGAATAAGCTTCGTCAATAAAAAGTGTTCCGCCAATTGCTTTATCTATAAGTGCAGATGTTTTTTCGGCTGTCTGTCCTACATAACCAGCAACTAAACCTTGTCTATCTGTTTCAATTAGATGTCCTTTTGAAAGTATTCCTATTGCATAAAAGATACGACTAAAAATTCTGGCAACTGTAGTTTTTCCTGTTCCGGGATTACCTAAGAACAAGTAGTGATTACAAAATTTCTCTCTTAAATCCTCTCCTTGCTCAGCAAAAAATCTTGCAAGTTTTACAAGGTCATTAATTTCTCTTTTAACACTCTCTAATCCAACGAGATTTTCTAAATCATTTAGTGCTTCGGTCAATGCTTCTTCATTGATAGTAAGTGTGAATTTCTTTTCTGTTGTTTGTTGAAGAATATGTTTTATATCCTCTTCGTCAATTTTAAATAAGGTATCCTTTGTTCGTTCGGATTGCGGAAGTGAAATAACACGTTTACCTAAATTCAGTTTACATCCATCAAAAATATTTTTTACAAGACGAGCATTTCCAAATGTTTTGTCTCTATTGCGATATTGTTTAATAAATTCTTTCTTAAGGTACTCTTCAGCAGATTTGGTAATTGTATAGTCTTCACGTTTTAAGAATAGTCTGAAAATATCTATAAGTTCATCGGGTGTATAATCATCAAAAACGAATGTATGTGTGAATCTCGACTTTAATCCCGGATTGGAGTTTAAGAAAGCATTCATTTCTTCCGTGTAGCCGGCAGCAATAACAACAAATTCACCCTTTCTGTCTTCCATACGTTTTAGTAAAATGTCAATTGCTTCTTGACCAAAATCTTGCCCGGAACCACCTTTTTTAATGAGAGTGTAAGCTTCGTCGATAAACAGAACTCCGCCTATTGAATCATTTATGATCTTTTCTGTTTTTTGTGCGGTTTCTCCGATGTATTGACCAACAAGCCCTGACCTGTCAACTTCTACAACATGTCCGGAGGGAAGAATACCAACGGCTTTAAGAATGTTTCCTAATAATCTTGCTACTGTAGTTTTACCTGTCCCCGGATTCCCAAGGAATATTGCATTGATTGATATCTTTTCATCTGTCTTAAGACCGTGTTTTTTCCTTTCATTTATGAATTGCAAATAAGAAATAAAATCCCTTACGGTTTGTTTGATGTTTGTTAAACCAATAAACGAATCTAATTCGGATAACAATTGCTCAATGGAATATGTCTTAACCGGTTGGATTATTTTCTTTGTCTCAATCTTTTCATCTTTTTTTGTCGAAATATTTGTAGGAGGAATAACTACCTCTTGCTCAGGGGTGCTGGATTTACAAATACCAAAAGTTCGCTCGCCAACCTTAAAGTTATTGATATAAATTTCCACTTTGGCTTGACCAATATCCCAGCCATTAGATTTTTCCGATGTAATTGATTGTGAAAAAATAACTGAGTCCCATTCTTTTGGAATGTTTAACCGAAAATCATTACGATTTATTTCATAATCATTTAGATACCATATTGCACTGCAATTATAAGATTTATCTTCTTTACCTAAGTAAGGATTATTGAAAATGACCTCGACTCCAAGAGTAGGCATATTTTTGTTAACATACTTGTAGTAATCTCGAACATTTGTTTTAGAATCTTTTAATGCATCGAATATCTTTATGGAAAATATGTCTGCATATTCATTTGGATAAAAAATTGAATCTGACTTAAACTCGAAATCATGTGTTGCAGTTTTTTCTTGTTCCAAGAAAGTGTAATTGATATCAGTTTGTGTTTTTCTGGGTGATAATGGTTCTGATGCAATTTCTTCTTCTTCAGTTAATATAAATTTTTGTAGTGAATTAAATATAAGGTTGAATTTTTCATTATTCTTAAACTTACTTTTTACACCAAGGGCTTTTTGATAAGCTGGACGGTATTGGAAAAGAAAATACATAGCTTCAATCTCAAGTAATTCTGCTTCTTGTTTTGCATCTTTTACTTTACTCTGAGATAAAATTTTTTGAGCTGCAAAAAGAGCAAACCAATATTCCTTAGCTTTTATGGCATTTTTACCGTCGCTTAAAAGTTGGTCCACATTTTTGCTTGTCAACTCGTAATTTTCGCTAAATACTTTCTTTGCTTTAATGAACCATTCTTTTTGTTCTAATAACTTATCTTGATTAGAGGATGTCAAGAGAGCAGCATTATCAAAAGCTTTAATTGCTTCATCAAATTTCTTTAACCCGGCATAAGCACGTGCTTTTGTTAATAAAGTCCAACTTAATAATTCTTTCTCTTTTTCGATATTTTTTTCGATATCAGCAATTGCGCCTTCATAAATGCTCATTCGTGTAAGAAGATATGCCCTGAAAAATCTGGTTCTCGAAGATTCGCCTTTAAGTTCCACAGCTAAATTGGCATATTCCATTGCTTTGGAAGGATTACCATTTTCGAGATAAGCCCATGCCGCACAAATAACAGCTTCACTATCATTCGGTCGTAATTCGCATAATTTCATTGCTGCATTTAAAGCAAGACGATACCTTCCATGCCAAAGGTGATCATAAGCTTCTGCCTGAAGATTATTTAACTCTTCGCTTGTCATATCAGAAATTATAATTTGGTATGTAATCTAATAAATAAATTAAAAATTTCTATGATTATCTTCTCATTCTTATATTTATGTAACATTTTCTACTTTATTATCGTCTAAAAGACCAAAAGTTGGAGATAATAAATGAAATTTCGTGTATTAATGTTGTTTCTTATTGCATCAATTACTTTTACAAGTTGCACTTTTTGGGGAGTAAGAGGAAACGGTAGAGTAAAGACAGAAAACCGTAATATCCGTGAATTTACAAAAGTTGATGCATCAGGAGCATATACAATAAAAATCAAAGTAGGTGAATCTCCGTCTATTAGAATAAAGGCGGAAGAAAATTTATTACCGCTCATCAGGACTAAAGTCAAAGGGAATACACTTGTAATTGATACTAAAAAAAATCTTTCCCCACGAAAAGAATTGCTTATAGAAATTACCACTAATGAATTGACTTCAGTTGACTGTTCAGGTGCTAATGATATTGAAGTAGTTGGAATTGACACTGATAAGTTTGAAGTTGATCTTTCCGGTGCCGGTAGTATTGTTCTTGAAGGAAAAACAGATAAATTCTATGGGGATTTATCCGGGGCGGGAAGTATCAATGCAAAAAGTTTGATTGCTAATAAAGTTCATATTTCAGTTAGTGGTGCTGCTAACGCAGTTGTTTATGCAAAAGAATTATTAGATGCTTCTGTTTCAGGTGTGGGTTCCGTTGATTATTATGGTGATCCTCAAAACACTAAGACAAATGTTTCTGGGGTTGGTTCTATTACAAGAAAGTAAGTTTGCAATAAGTTTTGTCAAATACTTCATTTTTGTTAACTTTATCATTGAAATAAAGTGGTAGAATATAATGAATAGCCAAAACCCTTTAGTTGCAATAATCATGGGAAGTGACTCTGATTTACCAATAATGAGTAAAGCAGCGGATATCTTTAAGGAATTTGGTGTTCATTATGAAATCAGAATTTTATCTGCTCATCGGGTCCCAACAAAAATCAAAGAATTTGTTGAATCTGCAGAGAAAAAGGGTATTAAGGTTTTTATTGCCGGTGCTGGTTTAGCCGCACATTTACCAGGAGTAATAGCTTCTTATACTTCTTTGCCTGTTATAGGGGTTCCGCTAAAGAGCGGGGCATTAAATGGTTTCGATTCATTATTATCCATAGTTCAAATGCCTCCTGGTGTCCCAGTAGCAACTGTAGCAATTGATGGCTCTAAAAACGCTGCATTACTTGCATTACAAATGTTGGCAATTTCAAATCATGAGATTTCGGGAAAATTGAAATCTTATAAAAAAGAGATGGAAGAAACAGTACTGCGCAAAGATTCAGAGTTACAAAATAATTTATAATTGGTAGATTGGATCCCCAATCAGTTTTTTAGCATCCCACTTGAATTCTATTTTCTTTTCTTCCTTTCTGACGTGGCACTCAAAATAATTACAATATTTACAACAATCTGGCTTACAATAATCCATATGTGCTCTAATTCCGGCGGATGGGAATAAATTCCTTAATTCATCTCGAATGTAGGTTTCTTCGTGATGTGACTGTTCAATAGTAAAATAATATGGAAGTATCAGATGAAAATCGGCAAATAAAATTTCTCCTGACTTTCTGAATTTTAAATGGTGTACGTCAATCCAGTAATCTTTCTTTATTTTTGAAAACAGATCGGCAATTGATTCCAGCATAGATAAATCCGTTTCATTCATTAAACCGCCAATCGATTCACGTATAAGTTTGTAGCCGGTAAATAAAATATTTATTGCCACCAAAATTGCAATTATTGGGTCAAGAATTAATAAACCTGTAAATAACACCAACACAAGCCCTATTACAACTCCTATACTTGTATAGGAATCAGTTAGAACATGTTTACCATCCGCAATAAGTGTAAGTGAGTTTGTTTGTTTTCCTTTCTTAATTAAATAATATCCAAGTATTAAATTCACTATACCTGCCATTGCAATGATAGTAGTACCCACATCCAATTTTTGAGTTGAAACTCCTTCTATTAAATCAATTGCAGAAGTGTAAATTATTGTAAGAGCAGCAACAACAATTAAAAATCCTTCAATCCCGGCAGAAAAATATTCAATATTTCCATGTCCGTATAAATGAGATTCATCAGCAGGTTTAGAGCTAAGATATATACTGAACAAAGCCATTAAAGTAGCAACTACATGAACAATTGATTCAGCTGCGTCGGAAAAGATTGCAGTAGAGCCGGTGATTAGATATGCAGTTATTTTTGAAATGAACATTGATATCCCTACAATGAGAGAAACCCAAGCTGCCCATTTCTTCTGGTTTATGTTTGTAGTTAAATACTTTTCCATAAATTGTATTTTTTTAATTCTAACCTAATCAAAAATATTCTTAATAAAAACCAGGCGAAAGCTCAAATCTTCGATTTAGTAAAAAAAACAAAGAATAATATTCTCATACTTAGGAATCTTTTTTATTAGTATTTAATTAAGATATCGATATCTCGCTTATTTTCGATACTTATATTTGCTTCTTGATTGGCATACAATGTGCAAGAAACAGGTCAAAAATAATTTGAGAAAAAGATGTACGGTCATATTATTGAAAAATACCCAAAATTTGAAAGAAGTAACTTAATTCCAATTCTTCAGGATGTACAGGAAGAATGTGGTTTTCTACCTGAGAAAGCATTAAAGGAAATAGCAAATCATTTAGGTATTCCTTTAAGCAGTGTATATGGGGTAGCAACATTTTATAATCAATTCAGATTAACACCACTCGGAAAAAATATTATTAGAGTTTGTCGAGGCACTGCATGCCATGTTAAAAATTCTGCTAACATTTTAACCGCGTTAGAAAATGAACTTGGTATTTGTGCTGGTCAAACTACACGTGATAGGCTATTTACCTTAGAAACAGTAGCATGTATAGGTGCATGTAGTCTGGCACCTGTTATCAATATTAATGATGAATACTATGGTCGGATTTCTATAAAAGAAATTCCCAAAATAATTAACAAATACAGAAAAGCAGAAACAGTAAAAGAAGAAATTGAAGTGAGTGCAGAATGAATAATTTTATTGAAAAATGCTGTGAGCAATGCTGGCATACAAAAGATAATCCTTGTGAACAATTTATTGCTTGTTGCACAAACGGACCGCTATGCCATAAAGATGAAAATTGTAAACAGAAATTTGAAGAGATTAACAAAACGCTGAGATATTTGAATAATGATGTTCCGATAATATTCATTGGAATGGGAACTTGTGGATTGGCATCTGGCGCCGATAAAATTAAAAAAGCAGTAGAAGAGGAACTTGCTAAAAATAATCTCGTTGCCAAAATAGTTCCAACAGGTTGCGTAGGATACTGTGCAAAAGAACCAATTGTTGATATTAAATTACCCGGAGAAGATAGAATTTCTTATTGCGAACTGACTCCAAAAGAAATTCCGGATTTAATAAAAACAACGATCATTGATCATGGTATTTACAGAAAAAAATTACTCGGTACCTATGGTCAAGGGAGCGAAACAGTTCCTTCTATAAATGAACATCCATTTTTCAAACGTCAGTTAAAAGTGGTTTTAGAAAACTGTGGTGTAATCAATCCTTTATCTATTGATGAATACATTTCTAATGGTGGTTTCAAGGCATTAGATAAAGTATTACGAATATTATCACCGGAAAAAGTTATCAATGAAATAAAAGCTAGTGGATTACGTGGAAGAGGCGGCGGAGGTTTCTTAACCGGATTAAAATGGGAAATGGCTTTCAAGAAAGAATCTGATACAAAATATATTATTTGTAATGCAGACGAAGGTGATCCCGGTGCTTTTATGGATCGATCGGTTCTTGAAAGCGATCCGTTCAGAGTTGTAGAAGGAATGATAATTGGCGGTTATGCTATTGGAGCTTCATTCGGTTACATTTATTGCCGAGCAGAATATCCGCTGGCAATAGAACGACTTGAAAATACATTACAAAAATGTAGAGAGTATGGTCTTCTTGGTAAAAATATTCTGAACAGTGATTTTGATTTTGATATAAAAATAAAAAAGGGAGCTGGTGCATTCGTTTGTGGTGAAGAAACTGCATTGATTGCATCAATAGAAGGTAAACGAGGAATGCCAAGACCAAGACCTCCTTATCCAACCGATGCTGGTTTATTTGGTAAACCAACTGTGATTAACAACGTTGAAACCTTTGCTAATGTTTCTTCTATTATTAATAAAAGTGCTGCATGGTTTGCATCTTTAGGAACAAAAAATAGTAAAGGGACAAAAGTTTTTGCATTAAGCGGAAAAATTGCAAACAGTGGTTTAGTAGAAATTCCTATGGGAATTACACTAAGAGAAGTAGTTTTTGAAATTGGTGGAGGAATACCAAATAATAAAAAATTCAAAGCTGTACAGATTGGCGGACCTTCAGGTGGTTGTTTACCTGAATCTGTAATGGATACAGAAGTTGACTACGAATCTCTTAAAAGTGTCGGTGCCATGATGGGATCAGGCGGGTTTGTTGTTATGGACGAAGATACATGCATGGTTGATGTTGCCAAATATTTTTTGACCTTCATTCAAAATGAATCGTGTGGTAAATGTGTCCCTTGCCGCGAAGGTACAAAGAGAATGCTTGAAACTATCGAAAGAATCCCGGTTAGCTACAAATCAAACGGAAAGAATCTAGAACAGTTACAAAGATTTAAGGGAATTATACACTTACAAAGACTGGCTGATGTTATAAGAGACACATCTTTATGTGGTTTGGGACAAAGTGCACCAAATCCTGTTATTTCGGGTCTTACTTATTTTAGAGAAGAATATGAAGAACATCTATTTTTAAGAAAATGCGAATCAAAAGTATGTAAGGAATTATTAACATATCAAATTGACCCGGAAATTTGTAATGGTTGCGGTGTATGTTTAAGAAAATGTCCGGTTGAAGCAATCGTCGGAGAGAAAAAACAAGCTCATCATATTATTGAAATCAAATGTACAAAATGCGGTATGTGCTTTGAATCGTGCAAGTTCAAAGCCATAAGCGTTAATTGAGTAGAGGTAAATTATGGTAGAACTTACAATTAATGACATAAAAGTTAAAGCAGAAGAAGGAATGACAATTCTTGATGCTGCAAAATCTGTAGGAATTTATATACCAACATTGTGTCATATGAAGGATTTATTTCCAACAGGTGCTTGCAGAATATGTGTTGTTGAAGTTGAAGGTATGAGAGGATTAACACCAAGTTGTGCTTACCCTGTTATGGAAGGAATGAAAGTTCAAACAAATTCTTCCAGAGTGCGAATAGCAAGAAAAACAATTATCGAATTACTGATTGAAAATCATCCGCAAGATTGTTTGATATGTGTAAGAAACAAAAATTGCGAATTACAAGATTTATCTGAAAAATATAGCGTGAGAGAACACAGATATGTCGGAGTAAAAAAAGAACACGCAATAGATATTTCGAGTGCATCAATGGAACGTGATCCGGCTAAATGTATTCTTTGTGGAAGATGTGCAAGAACTTGTGGAGAAATTCAAAAAATTGGTGCTATTGATTTTACAAACAGAGGTTTTGTAAGCAACGTTACAACTCCTTACAACAAAGGATTAAATGTTAGCGATTGTATTTTGTGTGGTCAATGTATTTTGGTTTGTCCAACAGCAGCATTGCGCGAAAAAAGCCATGCTAAAGAAGTTATGAACGCAATTGCTAATAAATCTAAGTTTGCAATTGCACAAATAGCTCCAGCCGTAAGAGCCACATTGGGTGAAGAATATAATTTACCTCTCGGTTCAAATGTTACCGGACAAATTATAGCTGGTTTAAAAAGATTGGGATTCGATAAAGTATTTGATACAAATTTTGCTGCAGACTTAACTATAATTGAAGAAGCAAATGAATTGATTAACAGAATTTCAAAAGGCGAAAGTTTACCAATGTTTACAAGTTGTTGTCCGGGCTGGATTAAATATATTGAACAAAACAGACCTGAATTATTGGATCACGTTTCAACATGTAAATCGCCGCACGAAATGGAAGGGGCTATTCTCAAAACTTACTATGCTAAGAAAATGGGTATAAAACCTGAGGATATATTTGTTGTTTCGATTATGCCATGTACAGTGAAAAAATATGAATCGGACAGACCTGAGTTATCAGAAGAACATTTACCGGATGTAGATGCTGTTTTAACAACAAGAGAACTAGTAAGATTATTTAAGATGGCTGGAATTGATTTTAACGAGTTACCAGAAAATGATTTTGATAATCCACTCGGTGAATCTACTGGCGCTGCTGCAATTTTTGGTACAAGTGGTGGTGTAATGGAAGCTGCATTGAGAACAGCATACAATATTCTGACTGGTGAGGAATTAGAGAAATTAGAATTTTCTGAAATTCGTGGAAATAAAGGAGTTAAAAGTTCTACTGTCCGGATTAATGGAAATGAAATAAACATTGCTGTTGTGAACGGTATTGGAAATGTGAAACCAATACTTGATGAAGTTGAAAACAAAACTTCGAAATATCATTTCATAGAGGTAATGGCTTGTCCGGGTGGTTGTATTAATGGTGGTGGCCAGCCAATCCATCAAAAACCAGAAAAGATTAAAAAGAGAGTTCAGGCTTTATACGATATAGATGAATCAATGAAATCAAGAAAATCACATGAGAACGAATCGGTTAAAAAACTTTATAAAGAATTTCTTGGTGAACCAAATGGTCATTTAGCTCACGAATTGTTGCATACGACTTATGTAAATCGTAAAAAGATTTTGGAAGAAGTTTAATTAAGTGTATTTATGTCCCAAGGGATTGTAACAACAATATCTCAAAGATGCAAAAGATGTTATTCTTGTATAAGAGAATGTCCGGCAAAGGCAATCAGGGTAATTAATGGACAAGCAGTAGTAATAGAAGAAAGATGTATTAGTTGCGGTCACTGTGTTAAGGTTTGTTCACAAAACGCTAAACAAATTTTAAGCGATATAGAAAAAGTTTTGTATGAAATTCTTCCTTTCAGTAATGCGATTGCAATGATTGCTCCTTCTTTTCCGGCATCATTTCCTACGAATTATTCAAAAATTCCTTCCGCTCTAAAAAAAATTGGTTTTTCAAAAGTAGTTGAAACAGCTTTTGGAGCGGATTTAATTAGTAAATACTATTCCGAATTAGCTGAAAGTAATATTGAAGATACTATCATAAGCACAGCATGTCCCGCTGTTTTTAATTGGATTGAAAAATATTTCACTGAAATAATACCAAATCTCGCTAAAGTTGTTTCACCAATGATTGCAATGGGACGTTATTTGAAAAAAAATTACGGTCAGGATACAAAGGTTGTGTTTATCGGTCCATGTATAGCAAAAAAAAGTGAATATAAGGATTCTTCAGTTAACGACGCAGTAGATGCAGTTCTTACTTTTTCGGAGCTTAAGCAGATTTTTGATTTGAAAAAGATAGATATTGATCAACTAGATGAAACAGAAATGGACCCACCACATGCTTTTTTAGGCAAATCTTTTCCGCTTACTGGTGGTTTGTTGAAAACAGCAAATATATCCGGAGATATTTTAGAGAAGGAGATAATAGTTGTTGAAGGTAAGGAAAGAGTAGAAGAAATTATTCATGAAATTGCAGACAAAAAAATTAAATCAAAATTTATTGACGTTCTTTTTTGTGAAGGATGTATTAGTGGTCCGGCAATAGACTCTGATTTGAATTTTTATTCTAAACGAGAAAAAGTGATCGACTTTATCGAGAAGAATATCAATGCATTTGATAAGCATGAATGGAAAAGTACCTTATATAACAACAGGGATTTGAATCTTACAAGATCATTTCATAATAAAAATCAAAGAAGGCCCATGCCTTCCGAAGAAGAAATAAAAAAGATTCTTGCACGCACAAATAAGTTTGTTAAATCAGATGAATTAAACTGCGGTTCCTGTGGATATCCTACTTGCAGAGAATATGCAATTGCAATTGCAAAAAATCTTGCCGAAGACGATATGTGTTTACCATTCTTAATTGATAAGTTGGAATCGGCATACAAAGAATTGAAAGAGACTCAGGAACAACTTCATAATGCGGAAAAACTTGCTTCAATTGGTCAACTTGCAGCGGGTGTTGCACACGAAATAAATAATCCGCTTGGATCAATTATGTTATATGCGAATATGTTGAAACGCAAGGTTGAAAAATGTAGTGAAGACACGCAGTCAAAAGAAGATGTTAGCTTAATAATTGAGGAAGCTAATAGATGTAAAAATATTGTGTCTAATTTGCTAAACTTTGCTCGACAGGGTAAGCTTCGAATAACTACTATTAACATATATGAACTGATTATTAATGTAACAAAACTTCTAACTGTTAAACCGGAATTTCATGGAGTTGAAATCAAAATTAACAGTCAATCTAACTTACTGGAGATTGAAGCAGATTCCGATCAATTAAAACAAGTATTCTTAAATATTCTTACAAATGCAGCAGAAGCATTAGAAAATAGCTCTGTAAAAAGGATCGATATCGAAATAAGAAAAAAAGATAATAGTATTGTTGTTGAAATTTCTGATACAGGTTGTGGTATACCTCAAGAAAATATGAATAAACTTTTTACACCTTTTTTCACAACTAAAAAAATGGGAAAGGGAACCGGATTAGGTTTGGCTATTACCTATGGAATTATCAAAATGCACAAAGGTGAGATAACAGTTAATAGCACTATTGGAAAAGGAACTACTTTTACTATAAATCTTCCAATGAAAGTAAATATCATAAGTCCAATTATGAACTGATGGAGAAAAAATGATTACAGACAAAATTAAAAAAATATTATTAGTTGATGATGATATTGATCTGCTCGAACAAAATAAAACCTTAGTAGAATCGAAAGGTTTTAATGTAATTACTGCAGAAAGTAGTGAAGAAGGATTTGAAAAATTTAAGAAAGAACTACCGGATGCAGCAATTATCGACTTGATAATGGAGCAAATGGATTCCGGTTTTGTTCTCTGCTATAAAATCAAAAAAACAGAACACGGTAAAAAAATTCCTGTTTTTATGCTTACTTCTGCTACTTATGAAACGGGATTTAAATTCAGTACAACTAGCAAAGAAGAAAAAGAATGGATTAAATGCGACGGTGTATTAAACAAACCTGTTGTAATTGAAGACCTAATCGCAAAATTAGAAAACTTTGTTTATCAATAAAACATAGTTGATTATTCTAATGAATAACTGTAAAGGTAAAATATTGATCGTTGATGATGAAAAAGGTCTTAGACTTGGGACTAAAAGATTATTAGAAGACGAAGGTTATATTGTCTCTGCGGCAGAAAACGGAACCGAAGGAATACAACTTGGTACTAATGATGAATTTGATGTGGCAGTTATTGATTTAAAAATGCCGGATGTAGATGGGTTAGATGTATTAAAAGCGATTAAGCAAGAACGACCTAACACTGTATGTTTTATTGCTACAGCTTTTGCAAGTTACGATACTGCAATTCAAGCTACTCGTATTGGTGCATTTGGTTACATACCGAAACCTTTTTCACCGGAAGAATTTATTTATCAAATTGAACTTGGTATTAAACAAAGAAAACTTATTATAGATGCACATCGACTTGAACAAGAACGAGAAAAAAATCTTTTAGAACTTGCAAACGAAAAATCACGACTGAATGCAATTATTAAATCAATAAATGAAGGTGTAATTGTAATTAATACAAATGGCGAGTTAGCATATTTCAATTACTCGGCAATAAAATTATTGGGAACAAACAACCTTCAGATAGGAGAAAATGTATTAGAATTTCTGCCCAAAGAAATTAGCGATATAGTTAAAAAAATATTTCTATCTGATACAATAATGTTGAAAAGTTATTCAACGGAATTGTCACTTAAATCGGAAAATGAAATATTTCTTGAAGCAGCTTGTACACCAATACCCAATCCAGATGGAAGTCTGGCTGGAGTTGTTATTATTCTAAGTAATATTACTGAGTATAAAAAAATCGAAATAATAAAGAACCAATTCGTATCAATGGTAGCACACGAATTAAAAACTCCTCTTGCTGCTGTTCAGGGATTTTTAAATATTATAAAAGATGAATCGATTAATCTTCCACCAGAAAAACAAAAAGAATATATAAATAGATCATGCCAACGTTTAAAATCATTAACTGACCTTGTTAATGATTTATTAGACATTTCGAGATTAGAACTTAAAACTAAACACAGAGAAATTGTTGATGTTGATCTTGCTGAAATTGTAAATGCTACCATACAGATGCTTGAACTGGAGATTGCTAAAAGAGAAATCAAAGTCGAAAGAAATGTAATGGATAATTTACCTCCTATTAAAGCTGATGTAAACGAAATTACAAGAGTGATTACTAATTTATTGAGCAATGCGATAAAGTATAATAAACCAAACGGAATGATTACTATTGATCTCAACTTTTCAAAAAATTATGTTATTCTAAAAGTAAAAGATACCGGTATTGGTCTTAAAGAAGAAGAAAAGAATAAATTATTTTCTGAGTTCTACAGAGCAAAGAACGAAAAAACCAGAGGAATTAGTGGTACTGGATTAGGATTAAGTATTGTAAAAAGAATAGTTGATTCATACTACGGTATAATTGATGTTGAATCTGAGTATGGAGTAGGAACGACTTTCACAGTTAAATTACCTATAAATCCAAACTAAACAGGAGAAGAAAATGGCACTAATCGCAATTATTGATGATGATCCCGATATTCTCGATGCTAGCAGTCTTGTCTTAAGATCAAAAGGTCACGATGTTGTTACAGCTAATAATCCTAACGGTGGATATGAAATCGTTAAGACCAAAAAGCCCGATTTAATTATTCTTGATGTAATGATGGATGAGCCGGATGATGGATTTTATCTTGCTCAAAAATTTAGAAAAGAAGGAATTACGACGCCAATCTTAATGTACACTTCAGTTTCTAAAGCTACCGGACTTGATTTTGGAAAGAGTGAAATGGTTCCGGTAGATGACTTTGTTGAAAAACCAATTTCACCTGAGGAATTGGTACACAAAGTTGAAACTTTACTGAAAGTTAAGGAGGTGAAATAACATGTTAGTATTAGAAAAAAATGCAATGACCGAAGAAATCGAATTGCTTGTAAAAAAATATGGCAAAAGTCGCTCGTCACTAATACCAATTCTTCAAGATGTTCAGAGAAAGTACAAGTACATTCCAGATTTCGCTCAACAAGAAATTGCAAGATTGTTAGACATTCATCCGGTCGAAGTATTTAGTGTTATTTCATTTTATTCTTTTCTTAATACTACTCCCAAAGGGAAGTATATCGTCCGACTCTGTCAAACTATATCATGTGATATGCAAGGAAAAGCTTTGGTTGCAAAGGCAATCGAAAGAGAATTGGGAATCAAATTTGGCGAAACTACCAAAGACAATAAGTTTACTCTCGAGTTCGCAAACTGTGTAGGAATGTGCGATCAAGGTCCGGCTATGATTATTAATGAAAGAGTATATACTCATCTTACTCCTGAAAAAGCAGTACAAATATTAAATGAGCTGAAGTGAGGTTGACAATGGAAAATAAAAAAAGAAAAGGACCAGTTTTATTTTCAAAATACACTCCGGGTGAAGGGGTAAAAAAAGCTTTATCTCTGTCTCGTGAAGATATACTCTTCGAATTGAGAGATTCCAAATTAAAGGGTAGAGGTGGTGCAGGATTTCCTACTGCTACAAAATGGACAATTGTAGCTGCCGCAATAGCAGAACAAAAATATGTTATTTGTAACGCTGATGAAGGTGAACCCGGAACTTTCAAGGATCGTGTTTTGCTTCTCGAATATCCTGAACTTGTTTTTGAAGGAATGGTAATTGCCGGATATACAATAGGTGCTACAAAAGGGATTGTTTATCTTAGAGGCGAATATGAATATATGCTGAAGTCACTTGAAGATTATTTGGAAAGCATGCGTAAAAATAATTTATTGGGTAAGAACATCTTAGGAAAAGAAAATTTTGATTTTGATATAACAATACGTTTGGGCTCAGGTGCTTATGTATGTGGAGAAGAAACAGCTTTAATTGAATCCCTTGAAGGAAATAGAGGTGAAGCTCGTAACCGACCACCTTATCCGGTAAATACTGGTTATATGGGTATGCCCACTGTTGTAAATAATGTCGAAACACTCGCATCAATTCCTCATATAGTTACTAAAGGTGGTGAATGGTACAGAAAACACGGAACTGATAAATCATCCGGTTCTAAATTATTTTCAGTTTCAGGTGATTGTGAAAGACCGGGAGTATATGAATTACCTTGGGGGACCAAAATTTCCGAATTATTGAAGCTTGTGGGAGCAAAGAATACTAAAGCAGTTCAGGTTGGCGGTGCTTCAGGTGTTTGTATTCCTAAATCACAATTCGATAGAACTTTAGCTTATGAAGACGTTGCAACCGGTGGTTCAATAATGATTTTTAACGAAAGCAGAAATATGATCCATATTTTGAAAAACTTTATGGAATTCTTTGTTGAGGAATCATGTGGTCAGTGCACACCTTGCAGAATAGGCAATGTAAAACTGTTAGAAGGTGTAGAAATGATTGAAAAAGGTGAATATAAGTTTAGTTATATCAATCAGCTCAAAGAATTAGGAAGAACAATGCAAGTAGCTTCTAAATGTGGATTAGGGCAATCAAGTCCTAATGCTTTTATTTCAATATTAGAAAACTTCAAAGAAGAAATATTTAATGGGAACGGAGGAAATCATGGAAAGTAAAGGCGATTTAAGAGCTCCAATTAGCCAAGTACCTCATACAATTGAAAAACCAAAAGATACTTCTGCAATTGGTGGAATGGTTACAGTCGAGATAAATGAGAAAAAACTCTCTGTTCCATTAGGTACTACAATATTAGAAGCATGCAAGTTAGCTGGTATTTCAATTCCAACTCTATGTCATCATGAAGATTTATGTGTTGCCGGTGTTTGTAGAATTTGTGTTGTAGAAGTTGAAGGAATGCGAACTTTGCAAGCATCTTGTGCCTTCCCAATAACAGCTCCTATTAAAATAAGAACCTCAACACCAATGGTAAGGAAAGCTCGTAAACATGTCTTAGAATTATTGTTAAGCGAGCATTATGGAGAATGTTATTCATGCTTCAGAAATGGCAAATGCGAACTGCAATCATTAGCTAAGGAATATGGTATTGATCAATACACATTTGGACATGTAAATGAACCAAAATATGAGATTGACAATTCATCCTACTCGGTAATAAGAGATATGAGTAAATGTGTTTTGTGTAAACGTTGTGTAAGAACTTGCATTGACTTACAGGAAGTAGGTGTTTTAGAAGCAATTGACCGCGGCGACAAAACACATATTGGAACATTTTTAGAAAAACCTCTTGCTGATGTAATTTGTATTAATTGCGGCCAATGTATAAATCGCTGTCCTACTGCTGCCTTACGGGCAAATGATCCTTCCGATGAAATTTGGGCTGCTATTGATGACCCGACGAAACATGTTGTAATTCAGACAGCTCCTTCACCACGTGCGGCTATTGGAGAGGAATTTGGTCTTGGTGCAGGTCACTCCATGACACGTGAATTAAATACTGCTTTAAGGAGAATCGGTTTCGATAAAGTTTTTGATACTAATTTCACAGCCGATTTAACAATTATTGAAGAAGGGACAGAATTAATCTTACGATTATATAAAGCTCTTGTTCTAAAAGAACAGGTTGCTTTACCTCAATTTACATCTTGTTCTCCTGGTTGGGTTAAATTTATTGAGCATTACTATCCGGAGTATTTAGATAATTTAAGCACAGCAAAATCACCACAGCAAATGTTTGGCGCATTAATTAAAACATTCTATGCAGAGAAAGCTGGCATTGATCCCGCAAATATAGTTTCGGTGGCAGTAATGCCATGTTCTGCCAAGAAATTTGAATGTAATAGACCTGAAATGAGAGACAGTGGTTATAAAGATGTTGATTATGGACTAACAACACGAGAATTAGCAAAGATGATTAAAGAAGCAGGTATTAATTTACCGGAAATGCCAAAAAGCAATTTTGACTCCCCATTTGGTGAAGCATCTGGTGCCGGTTTAATTTTTGGCGCAACCGGCGGTGTAATGGAAGCAGCAATTAGGACTGTAGTAGAGTTTGTTCTTGGTAAGAAAACTGAGGATATATTCGAAAATGCTAATATTATTCCTTTAAGAGGTTTTGAAGGAATAAAGTATATGGAAATACCAATCGGCGATAAAGTTGGCCCTGTTCCTAAGTTAATTCAGACTTTAGTTCCTAACTGGGACTGGTTAAAAGGCGCCACTTTAAAGGTTGCTGTTGCTCACGGAACAGCTAATGCTAAAAAGATAATGGATGACATAAAAGCCGGTGGAAAATTCTCTGAATGTCATTTCATTGAGTTTATGGCATGTCCGGGTGGATGTCTTGGTGGTGGTGGTCAACCAATTCCAACTACTCCCGAAATAAGGAAGTTGAGAGCACAAGCTATTTATTCAGAAGATGAATCTTTGGAAATAAGAAAATCACATGAAAATCCTCATGTTGTAAAAATCTATGAAGAATTCTTGACAGAAGGACCATGTTCTCATCTTTCTCATAAACTTTTGCACACGCATTATGTCAAGCGTGGCAGATACATTGCATAAAAACAAGACAAAGAGCCGAAAGTTATTTCGGCTCTTTTAATTTACTTTACTTTATATTATTCCTATTTTTCAATTAAGGAAGTTTTTGATCAACTAACTCATAAGAGAATGATCATGATTCCTCTAATTCCTGAATGGGCTCATCATTACGGCGAATTTTGGAGAGCAATAAGGACTAGAAATCTTTGGTTTATTAGACTTCGATATCTGGCTTCTCCAACTTTATTAGCATTTGTTTTAGTTGGGCAATTTCTTTTCGACTTTCAACTTACTTCAGTTCAATTTTATTCTCTGATAATTATTTCATTCTTCATCTTAATTTATAATATAATTATACATAAGACCAGAAAATATGTTGGTTGTGATCCTAATAAGTTTAATTGCCTTCATTTGTCGCTTGTTCAGATGGGACTTGATTTAATATCTCTGATGCTTGTTGTTTACTACACAGGTTTAATAGAATCACCTTTGCATTTGTTTTTTATTTTTCACATGATCATTGGTAGTTTAATATTACCGGGTTATATTGTCTACATTACAGCAGGTGTAATAAGCTTTGTATTTGGATTATTATCAATGCTTCAAAGGTATCAGATAGTAGAAGCATATTTAATTAAAGGATTATATACAGATTTAAGACCTCATTCACTGACTTATGATATTTTATTTATTATAATTTTTACTGTCATGCTTTTTGTTAGCGTTTATATTGCGAATAAAATAAGTCATCAGTTATACAGAAGGGAACAGCAATTACGACATACTTTGGAAAAACTAAATGAGGCAGAAGTAACAAAGCAAAAATATATAATGGGTGTTGTTCATGAAGTTAAAACTCCTGTTACTGCAACACATTCAATTCTGGAATTAATATTAAATAAATATGTTGGACCAATAGATTCAGAAGTAGAGAGAAAATTGCACAGAGCAATTCTGCGTACAGAGGAAACGCTCAATTTATTAAATGATATTTTACGAATATCTCGTCTCAAAATTCTTGATATAAAATCTGCTGAAGAGGTAGATATAAAAATTGTATTTGAGTCTTTGATAGATAAGCAATTAGAATTGATCAAAAGTAAATCGATCACTCTTGAATTGATTGATAAGAGAGTAGAAAACAAGAAAATAAAATCGGATGTAATTTTGTTGGAATTAGCAATTTCAAATCTGATTTCCAATGCTGTCAAATATGTTGATCAAAATGGAATTATAGAAATAATTATTGATGAAAGGGGGGGAATGTTATACATTGAAGTTAGCGATAATGGAATTGGCATCCCAAAAGATTCTTTACCCAAAATATTTTCTCAGTTTTATCGAGCAACAAATGTTGATAAATCAAAACATGCCGGCACTGGAATGGGATTAGCGATAGTTAAAGAAATAATAGAAAGATTTGGCGGCAGAATCTCTGTTAAAAGTCCTTCGAGGATTGGTACGGAAAATTCTCCGGGGACTACATTTGAAATTTACCTACCATATAATTTTAAGCCAAACGAGTATGACATTTTTGAGGTTAATAATCAGGATTACTTAGCCAGCAAAAATACTTTCTAGGAAATTTATTTAATGATTCCTGAGCTTCTTCTTTATTTCTAAAAATACCAAATACTGTTGAACCGCTTCCGGACATTGAAGCATAGAGTGCACCACTTTTATATAACTCATTTTTTATAATTTTAATTTCTGGATATTTAGAGAAAACATAATCTTCAAAATCGTTAGTAGCATATTTTTTAAGTAAATCATAATCAATTCGGTTATCTAAAATAATTTCATTATAGTTTATCTCTTTCAACGAAGGTTTAGTATTATTGAATGCATCTTTAGTCGAAATATTTATATCCGGTTTTACGAGAACAATGTATTCGTTGATTTCTAAATTTATATAATCTAGAACTTCACCACGCGATTTACCAATAGCCGGTTTTGATTTAATGAAAAAAGGTACATCTGAACCAAGTGATAATGCAAGGGTATGTAACTGATCAATTTTCAGATTTAGATTAAACATTTCATTTAATGATATTAATGTCGCCGCTGCATCAGAGCTTCCACCACCTAATCCGGCTTGTGAAGGGATATTTTTTAATAATTCTATTTTAACATTCAGTTTTTTATTCGAAATATTTTCTAATAATGATTTTGCTTTTACAACTAAATTATTTTCGTCATTTGGAATAGAATTATTGTCACATATAAATTCAAATCTGTCTGTTAGAGTTAATTTTAGTAGATCATAGAGATTATTGATAGGATAAAAGAGCGTATGAAGATTATGATAACCATCATTACGTTTGTTAAGGATGTGAAGACCGATATTTATTTTTGCCGGTGCTTTAATTTCAATATACTTCATCTAAGAACTCTTTTATTTTAGATGTATGAGAAGGAGAAGAGCCGCAGCAAGAACCAATAAAAAGTGTATTATAATTTATCAAGGATCTGATCGATTTTACATACGAATTTGGATCGATACCACATGTAATTTGCTCATCATTGATGTCTCCTAAGCCACAATTAAAGTAAAAACCAAATCTTGTCCTAATACTAAATTGATCAACATATTTTTTAAAGGTATCTACTTTAATACAATTAAAACCAATAGCAATAGGTGAAAAGTCACTTACAAAATTTACTGCTTCATTGAGTGGTTCACCGCTTAGTAGTTTCAAATCTTCATTAAAAAAAAGTGACATTACAAAAGGAATTCTATTTTCATTGCAATACTTGCAAGTTATCTCAATTTCATCCCAATGACTAAATGTTTCGTTAAGAATAAAGTCCACTCCTGAACTCCAAAGCATTTCAATGTGTTTTTTATGATTATACTCAAGATCAAGATTTGATAAATTTCTTTCCTTTTGATAGCAATCTTCTGCTGGCGCATTTGAACCAGCAATAATCAAATTTAGATTCCTTCGAACTTCGTGTACGATTTCCACACTTTGCTTTACAAAATCGTAATTAGTAGTCCCTAAGTTCGACTTTTTAACAGCGGATGGATTAGTTCTGAATGTGTTAGTTGTTAAAATATCTGCACCGGCATCAATATACTCCTCATAAACGCTTTTCACTATTTTACGATTATGAATGTTATGTATTGATTGCCAAAGATATTTATCAGGTTGCAACTTTTTCTCCAAAAGGTAGGTGCCCATTGCTCCATCAAGCAGCAATGGTCTTTTCAGCTCATTGTATTTTGATACTAAATCAAATCTTTTATTGATCAAGTATTATTCCTTTTGAAAAAAGTAATTGTTTCATTTACTATTCTTTCCAAATCAATCATTTGAATACATTCAAGATTGTATGGGCAAACTTTTTTCCAACAAGGGGCACAAAATAAACCTTCAGGGAATAACTTAACCCCTCTGTTATAAAGTTCAATTTCGGTCCAACAACTTAATCCGAACCAGGCAATCACATACTTTTTTAATGCAATTGCTAAGTGCATTCCAAAAGAATCACCTGTAATAATAACCTGAGGAATACTTTCGTAACAAGCGCCTTTCCTTACTCCTTCATTTGTAGGTGTATTAATAATTTTACCTGGAAATTGATTAGCTAAAATTTCATTTCTTTCAGTATCTTCAGGACCTCCTAATAACATAATTTTGTATTCTTTCAAATCAAGAAATTTCTGAATCAGGTTTGCATGTTGTTCGAGAGTCATCTTTTTATTAGGGAATAAAAGGGAGCAACCTGTATTAAAACCGATGATTTTATCTTCAGGTGAAATGCCGATTTTATCTTTATATTCTTGTATAAAATCAAGCTCTTCTTTTGTGAAGTTGAAGACATATTCATCTTTATTGTATTCCAGATTAAAAGTTTCAGCTAAATATTCTTGTCCAGTTCTCTGATTGACTTTGAATTTAAGATGATCATCCATTCCTAATAAGTAATTATAATCAGCTCCTTTGTTCAAAGGAATTATCTTATTATTTGCGTTTATACCAAATCCTAATTTTTCTTTTGCATTTAATTTCATTGTTAACGCACCGGAACGAAGCGATTTATCTACATTCATGATTATATCAAATTCTATTTGACTCAAAATTAATTCACTTTCGAATTCGAAAGGAAATACTCTATCAATGTAGTGGTTATTATAAAGTAAGCCGACAGCATTTTTTAGTGTAATCCAGTAAATAGTAGATTCAGGATATTTACGTTTGATTGCTGGTAATTGGGCGGTAGTCATCAATACATCACCCATAGCATCAAGATTAATAATGAGGATTTTCGTTCCCATTGGATTATAATCCATACATCCATTTTCCCAGCAATTATGATCTGAAAAACAGGGCTTATAACCATTGAAGTTTTTGCAACTTAATACTCTTGGGTCTTTAGGTTGTTTTGGATTTGTATTCATAAAAATATTTCTCAAAAAATGGAATAAATTTTTCTTTAACTATTTCTGTGTTTATGTTTTCTAATGTTGGCTCTGTTGTTATTATAACTTCGTAATCTGATTTATACGGATACCACACGACATGATTTGTATTATATTTTACATATAATCCAAAAACTGGTACGTTGAACGCAGAAGCTATGTGAACAATTGAGGTATCCGGTGTAAACAGAAGATCGATACGTTCTATCATTGCAGCAAATTCATCAAAATCATTTCTGTAAAATATGGGTATGTTTTTACCGGCTATCTCCCAAGCATATTTTATATCTCTTTCGATACAAAGTAAAACAATATTCACTCCATAATTGCTTAAAAGAGAAATTACTTCTTTAAATTTTTTTACTCCCCAAAATCTTGCGCTGCTGCCGGAACTAATATTAATACCAACTAAAAAATTCTTTACAGGAAAATGCTTGCCAATATAATTATCAACAATTTTTTTGGATTCCGGTTTAGGTCTATAGATAACATTTATTTTTTGCTCATCATATCTTACTCCAAAAACTTTAGTAAATTCCATCACACGGTCGATAACATGATATTTAGATGGATCTAATTTATCAACTAAATGAGTATATAATTTGTCGATTCCTTTTTTAAGACCTATTTTATTTTTTACTTTAGAAAACGCAACTAAATAACTTACGGTAGTTGAAATATCATCATGCAAGTCAACTATTACATCAAAATTCTTTTGATTTATTAGCTTAATAAATGAACTGACTTTTTTATTATATACTATTACTTCATCAGCTAATTGATTGTTATTGAAAATAAAATAGTTGTATCTACTTGCAAGAATAGTAACATGACAATCTAAATTTTTCTTAATTGTGTACAACAGGGGAGTAGTAACTAAAGCATCGCCTATTCTGTTTAGTCTTATGAAAAGTATTTTTAAATGATCATAAGATTCTAATTTTTTTTCAACTTTTTCTGCTTTCTTAAAAAAAATAAGTACGCTTAGCAGAAATTTTCTTAAAAGTATTTCAAATTGTTTCAATTCTTTATCAATAAGTTATTTTTGACAATAAGTTTATCTACTTTCTCCATAATTCTGCTAATTGGTAAATCCTTGAAGCATTCATGGTTTCTAGGACATTCCAATAAATTGCACATAATACAATCCAATTCACTTAAGTTTATCCATTCATGTTTATGACCAAACGGACCTTGGTGCAATGGATTTGTTGGACCGTGAATGCTTAAAACAGGTGTTCCGACGGCTGTTGAAATATGCATAGGTCCGCTATCATTGGCAATCAAAAATAAAGATTTTGAAATAAATCCCGCCATTTGCCTTATTGTAGTTTTGGGAGCAATATATGCTTTATTTTCTAACAATTCATATATCTTCTTTGCGTCATTATAATCATCAGGTCCCCATACAATTACAGCCGGTAAGTTATATTTCTGAATAATATTTTCAGCAATCTCAACAAATTTTTCCGGTTCACATTTTTTAGATGACCAGCCACCGGAAGGGGAGATACCAAAAAAAGATTTATCAATTAAAGCTTTTTGTGTTAACCAGTTGTCTGCAAATAGGTTATCATTTTTACCTATATAAAAGTATAGATTCTCTGAAGTGACATCTAAACCAATTTTTTTCAAAAATTCTAAATGTAGAATTGCCGAATGGAAACGATCCCGTTCATAAGGACCAAACAAATTGTAAGCCCATTTTCTACCTTCATAAGGGAAACCCGCTCTATATTTTGCTCCGCTTATAGCTGTAATTTGTGCCGTAGTAGGATTCGAAAAGAGATCTAATACTAAATCATATTTTTGTTTTCTAATTTCCCAATAAAATTTCATTCGATTGAAAATTCTTTTTGGAAGGACATGTACATTTGTCAATTGTTTTAATCCTTCTAAACCTGGTCTGGAAGGATTTTCACAAAGGAAATCAATTTGCGCCTCTTGAAAATTCTCTTTCAAATTATCTAACACAATAGTAGAAAGGACAACATCCCCAATACCACGTAATTTTATGACGAGAATTTTTTTTATTTCCTTTTTCAGAATCATAATAAATTATGATATATAAAAGTAACTTTATTAATTTAATAATAAGAATACTAATCTAAATTACAAATTTAACTAAAGGGTTCAAAAGAAATTTTATTCATGAGAGGTCAACATGTTCTTAAAAGGTAAAACAGCAATCGTAACCGGTGGGGCAATGGGTATTGGTTTGGAAACAGCCAAGTTATTAGTAAAAGAAGGATGCGTAGTAACAATTTGGGATATTAAAGAAAATGAATTAAATAAAATCAAGGATTTGTTTGGTAATGAATCTTCTAAAATATTTACTCACGTTTGTGATGTAACAGATAAAAACCGGATATATGAACTAACCGAAATCGCATTAAAAGAAATGGGTACGATTGATATTTTAATAAACAATGCCGGTTATGTAAAGGGTGGAGGATTTTTAGAAAATTCGGATGATGACTGGGATAAGACAATCAAAGTAAATTTTAATTCTATTGTTTATACAACTAAGTCTATTCTTCCTTTAATGATTGAAAAAAACTATGGATATATCATAAATCTTTCTTCTGCATCTTCATTTCTTGGAGTTGCAGATTTATCTGTTTATGCAGCTACTAAATGGGCAGTTCAAGGTTTAACTGAATCGCTTAGATTTGAAGCTTGGAACAATAAGAAATTTGGGGTAAAGTTCTGCTCCGTACATCCATACTACATCTCTACAGGAATGTTTTCCGGTGCTAAATTAAATTTCCTTGGAAGTATGTTAGTACCTCGTGTCAAATCTCATAAAGTAATTGCAAAAGCAATAGTATATGGGGCAATTAAAAAGAATAAAACTATCATTAGAAGACCAATCACATTAAAACTTGTTAATATATTCAGAGGAATTTTACCTGATATTATATTCCAAAAAATGATGGTCTTATTTGGAGTTTCAACAAGTATGAAAACTTGGGTCGGAAGGAATTAATCAATCAACGGCTATACCTCCGTTGGGGATTTCCGGCGGAACTAAAATAACATCTTCTTTAAGTAAAATTACCTGACCAGGTTCCAGATCTTTTCGTTTGGTGACATACTTTTTAAATGTGTAACTAACAGGTGCAAGTTTAGAAGTTTTTGCTTTGCTGAAATAAGCTGCTATTGATGCAGCTTTTCTTATAACACTCTTAGGAATCGGTTCTTTCGAATTATCAACTCTAAGAACAACGTGCGAACCAGAAACACCTCTTGCATGAAACCATAAGTCATTTTGTTTTGCAAACCTTGTTGTCAGTTCATCATTATTTTTACTATTCTTTCCAACAAAAACATGATATTTATTCTCGATTATAAAATGTTTGAAATTTGATCCCGTTCCTTTATCCTGTGTTTCCATTTTTGATTTAATTCCTATTTCTTTTTTGATTATCAAGAGTTGATTGTAATCGTCTACAGAATTTATTTTATCAATCAACTTCTTATATTGGTTATACTTAGCTTCAAGAGCGCCGTAAAGTTTGATTGCATTTTGATAATTCACTCTCTCGTTTTTAGATTTTTCAAAATACTTATCTATATTTTGACTTGGGGACAAAGTTTTATCTAATTGTATGGTAATATTTTTATCAAGAGTGTTATCATAAAGCGTAATAGAGTCCATCCCTTTTTTTATTTGGTGGATATTTGTTAATAATAGATGTCCTTTATGAGAAAATTCCTGTTTGTTGGAACCAATCTCTATTTTTGCTTTCAAATCATTCAGCTTATTGGAAATTTTTTCTAATTCTTTTATTAAATATTTCTCTAATTCCTTTTTTACTGATTTTTCTCTATTTACAATCTGTTTTAACGAAATGAATTTACTCAATGCATCAAAATACGATTCGAATAAAAATTCCTGATTTACACCCTTATCGTTTATGGAAGCTGGAAAGAAACTTAGGTTTGTATTATCATAAGATTTTGGAACACATATTTTATCGGTCATCATTTTATTTATTATATTGAGTAAGTGTTCCTTCCAATCATCTTCACGTAAGATTTTTAATATTGATTTATCGAGGAAACGATACTTATTAATTATTGCATCGTAAGGCAAATTTTGGATGTCGTTAATGATATATTCCAATGAAGTTTCAGGTCTAATAAATTCTGATGTTTTGATTTCGGTGAAGATAATATCATCACTATTATCTTTTATTTTTTTAAAGGGTTGGAAATTATAATTGTCAAAAAATATTACGTTGCTTTTAACACTTCTGATGTGGAAATAAATTGCTCCATTACTTAAAACAAATTTTATTATACGGTCATTTTTAGAAATTAGAATATCAACAATATTTGTCGGAAGGTGTTCCTGAAAAAATTCACGAGTATTTTTTTTAGCTTTTTTATGCTCTGGTTTTATCAATAAGTATGAAAATTGTGGTTGGGTTGATAATATTAAAGTAAAATCTGGATTCTCGTCTAAAGGAATTCTAAGAAACAATTTATCTTTTTCTTGAGTGTAGATATCAACAATTTTTCCCCCGCAAATAATTTTTTTTAATTCTATTATTCCTCTTAATAAATAAATATAGTTATTGAACATGATTAGTCATTAAACTTTATCTTTTCTTTCTGTGGAAGTAATATCAAATACTTTATGCAACAATTTTTCTTCAATTTCACTTAATTCAACATTTCTTCGTTTCATTACTATTTTGGCAACTTCAATGCTTTTTGAAATATTATATGTTCTAATCCATTCGGACCCACCCCATGAAAAAGAGGGAATATATTTAGGAGGGAAACCAGCTCCAAATATATTACACGAAACACCGACTGTTGTACCAGTATTGAACATCGTATTTATAGCCGTTTTGGAATGATCTCCCATTATCAATCCAATAAATTGAGATTCCGAATGAATTAATTTACCATTTATGATAACATCAACATTACCATAATTATTTTTTAGATCGCTATTGTTAGTGCTTGCACCAATATTTATCCAACTGCCTAAATAAGAATGACCTAAAAATCCTTCATGCTGCTTATTAGTATATGAATGGATTATACTATTTTCAATTTCCCCACCGATTTTACAAACTTTTCCTATACTGGTATCATGATAAACAGCAGTGTGCGATTTAATCATGGAACCGTCCCCAATATAAGCCGGTCCTTTTATTGTTACATGCGACATAATTTCTACATTCTTACCAATATAAATTGGTCCTTTACTGGCATCAATTAGAACGAAGGGATTAATGGTAGTTCCTTTATCAATAAAAACTAATCTTTTATTTATTACAGCAACATTTTTATCCAGTTTGATATTGATATTAGTTCTTTTCTTTAATAACTGAAAATCGTTGCGGATTTCGTAACCGTTTTGGTTTATTAAGTCCCATGGATAGTTTATCAATTTAGCATCATTTAATTCATATGCTGAAAATTGGGTTGTGTCAAACTTGATGATATTAAATTCGCTACTGAAATATTTCTGAGCTTCATCATAGCTTAATTTAATAGCAATTACAGCATCATTTTTAATTAATGTTTCACCTGTTTTTAATTTGTTTATTCTATCAATAACATTTTTGTCAGGTAATAAACGCCCATTAATAAATGTGATGACACCTTTCATTGGTTCTAGAATTTTCTTATTCGGGTATCTTTCTTTTAAGACTTGAGTTAAATAATCCCTGGAATGAAGCACAATTTCTGCTTTCGGAAAAAACCTTTCAATTTTTTCCCTGAGTGATAATATGCCACAATTAAGGTCATAAACCGGTCGTAAGTAACCCAATGGAAGTAAATTTGAATAACCTTCGTCTTCGAATAGGCAAATAATTGATTTCATAGTAAATCGTTAATTGTTTTTATAACAAACTAAATAAAAATTAATCATTAGGCAAAATACTTTGTGGAATAGATTTGGGTTTAATATATTTCTGATATGAAAAATAGGTTGCGTAAATATTTTATTGTACTCGCGGTCACGGTTATTTCGGTGATTGTAGTCCTTCTTGTAATTGATAATTTTGTGATGCCGGTTTATGTGGCGGCTGAAGAGGTTCGTGTCCCCAATGTTGTTGGTAAACATAAGGACGAAGCAATAAGGATTCTAAGTGGAATGAATCTTAATCCGATAATCCAAACTTCGCGTTATGATGAACGTTTTAACAAAGATTACGTAATTTTTCAGAAACCTTCTCCAAATTCAACCGTAAAAGAAAACAGAAGAATTTATTTAACTGTTAGCGGGGGAGTGCAAACTGTTAAAATGCCTTTCTTGATTAATAAAACTGTTCGAGATGCACAAATAAATCTGGAACGAATAGGTTTAGTGCTTGAAAAAATTGAAGAAGTTGAATCTGAATTCCCACCGAACCTTATTGTTGAGCAGCAATATCCGGAAGGTAAGGAGATCCCAAAAGGTACTTCTGTTTGGATAAAAGTAAGTTTAGGACCACAAATTGGAATGGTAAGAGTTCCTAATATTTTGGGTAAGTCTCTTTCTGAAGTCGAGAACATTTTAAAGAGTGTTTCTTTAAGAATCGGATTAAAAACTTATATACATTCTTCAACTCTTTTACCAAATACAGTTGTCGATCAACAACCAGCAGAAAATACTTTAGTTGCAGTCGGAGATAGTGTCAATATTGTATTAACAACAAATAAATAATATGAATAATAAAAAGCTATTAGCACCTTCAATTCTATCAGCAGATTTTTCGAACTTAGCTTTACAGATAAGAAATGTTGAATTAGGCGGAGCTGACCTTATCCACTGCGATGTTATGGATGGTCAATTTGTTCCTAACATTACATTTGGCCCATTAGTGATTGAAGCTGTTAGAAAGTCTACAAAATTACCTATTGATACACATCTTATGATAAAAAATCCGGATGTATTAATAAAAGAATTTATAGATGCCGGAAGTAATTATATTACTGTTCATCAGGAAGAAGTAATTCACTTAAACAGAACAGTACACAGGATCAAAGAACTTGGAGCAAAAGCCGGTGTTTCAATCAATCCTTCAACACCCGTTAATACATTAAGCGAAATATTGGAATTTGTTGATTTAGTCCTTGTTATGTCTGTTAATCCTGGTTTTGGTGCTCAAAAGTTTATACCTAACACTCTAAAAAAAATAGAATATCTATCAAGAATTAGAGAAGAAAAGGGCTACAACTATCTTATTGAAATTGATGGAGGAATTAGTTCACAAAACATTCAAACAATTTCTAATCTTGGTTGTAATGTGTTTGTTGTGGGATGGTCTATTTTTGGAGCAGATAATATTACCGCTGCAACCATGGAGCTGAAAAATTTAATAAATACTATTACCGTTTGATATTACACGCTTTTTGAAAGCTAAATTTTTCTAATCTCTTGAACATTTATATAATAAAATATTCTGGTGATTGAATTGATAATTCAGGTTGTTGACATATTTTATACAGATGTTTTCAAAAGATACAGTACAAAATACAACATTTATCGTGATCTTTATGAAAAGGATTTACTTGGCTTAGAAATAAGAAGTATAAGTTATAAAATTGCTAATAAGATTAAGAAGATAATTCTATCGAACAAGGAAATATGCTATACTACAAATAAACAGGAAAATGATAATGTAGACTTATTAGTATTAGGTTCTTTTGGGGTATTTAAAGAATTATCTAAAGAAATAATTGCTATTGGTAACGAAGACATTGGCTTCAAAATCAATAAAACACTTAACAATATATCTGGTTATGATAAGACTAACTTAAATATAAGTAGTAATATAACTAGTCCTGAAAGAGCATTGTTAGTAGGAATTGTAAACGTCACACCCGATTCCTTTTCAGATGGCGGAAAGTATTTCGATACGAATTTAGCAATTGATTATTCCTTAAAGTTGATTGAAGAAGGTGCTGATATAATTGACATTGGAGGGGAATCCACCCGACCGGGTGCGGATCCAGTTACGTTGGATGAAGAATTAAAAAGGGTAATTTCTGTAATTGAAGGAATATTAAAGAAAAATCCTAATGCGATTATTTCCATTGATACTCAAAAATCAGTCGTTGCATATGAAGCATTAAAAATAGGAGCTAAAATTGTTAACGATATTAGTGCTGGTTCTTCTGATATCAAAATGATGGATATTGTTAAAGAATTCGATGCTTCAATGATACTTATGCACATGAAAGGTAATCCAAAAACAATGCAGCAAAACCCATTTTATGATGATGTGGTTTCCGAAGTTTATGATTATCTTATTAACAAAGTTGAAATCGCTAAGAAATATGAAATAAAAAATCTTATTGTTGATCCCGGAATTGGTTTTGGTAAAAGAGTAATGGATAATTATGAAATATTGAAAAGGTTAAATGAATTCAAGGGAATTGGTTGTCCAATAATGGTTGGACTATCAAAAAAATCTTTTATTGGGAAAGCGCTAAACTTAGATGTTGACAAACGTGAAGACCCGACATTGGTAGCAGAAACAATTGCTATTCAAAACGGTGCTAAATTAATTCGTACTCATAATGTAAAAAAAGCGTTAACTGCAATTAAGATAAATCTTTTTGTCGAAAATCCGGAATTACTTTCAAATGTTTGAATTATTCAAAATTGGTTTCTTATCCGTTACATTTCTTGATTTACTTGATATTCTTCTTGTAACATTTATTTTTTACAAATTATACTCAGTTATTTCCGGTACTATTGCTGCTCAAATCTTTTATGGTCTTTTAATCGTCCTGTTTTTATCATTCTTAGCCCAGGCAGCAAATTTTAAAGCAGTTGGTTGGCTATTAAAATTAATTTCTGAAGTATGGGTAATTGCATTTATTATTCTTTTCCAACCAGAAATTAGAAGAATGCTTGTTTTATTGGGACGAAGTCCAATTATGAAGTTGTTTATAAAGGGAGAAGATAGTGATACAGCAGATATAATTGCTGAAACTGCATACGAACTTGCTCAGAATCAACACGGCGCTCTTATAGTTATTGTAAAATCTGTGGGAATAAAAGGTGTCGCAGAAACAGGTGAGCCAATTAATTCGAGAGTTTCCAAAAATTTGTTACGTTCAATTTTTTTCCCGAGGTCTCCATTACACGATGGTGCTGTAATTATCAGAAACGATAATATAGAAGCTGCAAGGTGTACTTTACCTTTATCATCAGAAACCGTTAAAGATGGAATACCTTTAGGAATGAGACACAGAGCCGGATTAGGAATTTCGGAACAAGCTGATGTAATAAGCGTTATTGTTTCAGAAGAATCGGGAAGTATTTCTGTAGCTGAAAGAGGGAAATTGATCAGAGGACTTTCAAAAGAATCATTAAGAAATTACTTAAGAAATAGTTTAAGAATTTCGAAAGAAAAAGGTATAAGAGGAATTATAAATCATATTCGGAAAAATCGAAATACTTACTAACTAAGAAAAATTATCCTTTATAAATTGGTTCATTATCACACCAAATTACTAATTTACTTTTTTGGTTATGACACGAAATAAAAAATTTAGAATCCCCGGTCTTAATATTAACAGTAAATATAAATCAGCAGCACCCATAGTTCTAAGTGAAAAAATTAAGCATATTTACAAAGAAATTGATAAATTTTTTATAAATGATTCATCAGAAAATCTACATTCTCTCAGAATTGCTTTTAGAAGATTTAGATATGTTATGGAAATATTTCAGGAATGTATTGACCCAAAATTCTTTAATTACATATATAACCATGCAAAAAAAATGCAAGACTTAATAGGAGAGGGTCGAGATCTCGATGTAATGGAAATAAAATTCAGACAACTGCAAAAAGAACTTAAAAAGAGAATTCCTGAGAATATATTTGAAAAATTAGCTGAAGAAAAAGTAAAAATAAGACGGGTTATTAAAACAGAATTGATTAATTTTATAATAGACAAGGATTTCAATAAATTATTAAACAATAAATGAGAGAGGTTAATATGAAACTCAGGTATTTTTCACATTCTGCGTTTCTAATCACAACTGATTTGAAAAAGAAAATTTTAATTGACCCATTTTTAGATGGCAATCCTACTTCTCCTGTAAAATCGGATGAAGTAGATGCAGAATTTATTATTCTTACACATGCACATGGAGATCATTTAGGTGATGCTTTCAAAATTGCTAAAAGATGTAATTCACTTTTTATTTGTGTCAACGAATTAGCTAATTACGTTGCTTCTAAAGGATTTAAAGCACATAATATGCATATTGGAGGTAGTTATAATTTCGATTTTGGACGGGTCAAATTCACAATAGCGCATCATGGTTCTATTACACCTGATAATCAATATGGAGGCGAAGCAGCCGGTGTTGTTCTGTCAATTGATGGAAAAAATTTATATCACACAGGTGATACAGGATTGTTTTATGATATGAAGCTTATTGGTGAAATGACACCAATTGATTATATGTTATTACCGATTGGAGATAATTTTACAATGGGTATTAATGATGCATTAAAAGCTGTCGAGTTAACAAATCCGAAAGTAGCTATTCCTATGCATTATAATACTTTTCCGGTAATAAATTCAGATCCTTTGGAATTTAAGAAAAACGTTGAATCAACTGGCAAAAAATGTATTGTCATGGAATTTGGTCAAGAAATTGAATTATAAACAAAACTTTTATGGCGAAAAAAATTGTAATTGCAAATCAAAAAGGTGGTGTGGGTAAAACAACCACTGCTATTAATCTATCGGCATCTATCGCAGCAGCCGAGTATAGAACTTTACTAATTGATATTGATCCACAAGCAAATTCAACCTCCGGGATAGGAATTGAAAAAAGTGAAAAGTCAATTTATGAAGTTTTGGTTGGCTTAGAAAAAGTTGATAATTGCATTGTTAATTCATACATGCCATTCCTTGATATTCTTCCTTCGACAATTGATTTAGTTGGCGCTGAGGTAGAATTGGTTTCTGTTGAATCTCGTGAATATCTTTTGAAAAATGCTCTCAAAGAAATTGAGGATAAATATGATTTTATATTTATTGATTGTCCTCCTTCACTTGGTTTGCTAACATTAAATGCGTTAACTTGTGCAGATTCGGTTCTCATCCCGGTTCAATGCGAATATTTTGCATTAGAAGGACTTGGTAAACTTCTTAACACAATAAATATTGTAAAAAAGAACTTGAATGAGAACTTGAATATTGAAGGTGTTTTACTGACTATGTTCGATACTCGATTACGCTTATCTCATCAGGTTGTTGATGAAGTTAAAAAATATTTTGGCGCGAAAGTGTTTAATACTGTTATTCATAGAAACGTAAGATTATCTGAAGCACCGAGTTATTCAAAACCTGTTATTTTATATGATGCAAGTTCTGTCGGAGCTCAGAATTATATTTCTCTTGCATCAGAATTGTTACAAAGAAGTAATTTGGAACCAAAAAGGATAAAAGAATAGATGAAAACACCATTAGGAAGGGGATTAGATGCATTAATCAATCCTCAACTACGAGAAAAGATTGATTCCCCGGTTGCCATTTCAAGTAAAGATATTCAAAAGGATGACGGGAAATCGTATGACATCTTAGCTAAAATTCCAGTTGATTTAATTTCTCCTAATCCTTTTCAACCAAGAACAAATTTCGATTCAGAAGCTTTAGAAGAGCTTAAAAAATCGATTTTACAAAATGGCTTAATTCAACCAATAACCGTAAGACGTACTGATAATAACAGGTATGAGCTTATTTCCGGTGAAAGAAGATTAAGAGCTTGTAAAGAAATAGGCATCAAAGAAATTCCGGCATATATTATAAAGGTAGAAACAAAAGAAGCAATGCTTGCATTGTCTCTTATCGAAAATATTCAAAGGGAAAAATTGAATCCTATTGAAATTGCCAATGCATATAAAAGGTTGATGGAAGAATGTAATCTGACTCAAGAAGATATCGCTACCAAAGTTGGTAAAGATAGAACAACAATAACAAATTTTACTCGACTACTTAAACTTCCTAATAAAATACAGCAATCTTTAATAAAAGATGAAATCAGTACCGGACATGCCCGAGCTTTAATAAATCTTCCTAATGAACATTTACAGCTCGAAATTCTAGATAAAATTATTAAAAAGAACCTATCCGTCAGAAACGTCGAAGATTTGGTTCGAAACATAATGGAAGGACGCAATGGCAAGAAAAAGAAAATCTCCAGCAGCTCATTATCTACTCAATCGCAAGTTTCTCAAAAGGATTTGGAAGAAAAACTTCAAAGAATTGTTGGGACAAAAGTACATTGCAAACTAAAAAAGGATGGCTCGGGTGAATTGATATTAGAATTTTATTCAAATGAAGAATTAGAACGTTTAATTGAATTATTTGAGATCATTGGTAAAACATATAACTAAAATATCAATATTTATTCTTGCATTGATTTTATTTACTGATAATAGCTTGGCTCAGGTAAATAACATTGAAAAGAAAGATTCAACTATTTTTCAAATGAATAAATCACCATGGGGAGCTGTATTAAGGAGTGCAATTCTACCAGGTTTGGGGCAATTCTATAATGAATCTTATTGGAAAATACCAGTCGTTTGGGGCGCTCTTGGATATTTAATGTATCTTTGGAATGATAGCAATACTAAATATCAAAAGTATCGGGATCTGTTTGCCGGCGACACAAATAATGAAGTATATCGTAGATATAGAGAATTTTATAAAGACCAAAGAGACCTAAATGCTGTTTTTATTGGACTAGCATATTTTCTCAATTTAGTTGATGCTTATGTAGATGCTCATTTATTTGATTTTAATGTCTCAGAAGAAGTGAGCAGTAATAAAATTAACATTTCACTTAAGATTAGATTCTAATTTGAGTAACTTTTTAACTTGCAAAAACTGTAATACTATAAATCCTCTTTTTGCATATACTTGCAAAAAATGTAATGCCTTTTTACGAACTAAAATTCCAAATATTGACTTTTGGGCTATAGTATCCTTACTACTTGAATCCCCTGTAAAAGCAGCCGAGACCATTATTCAATCTGAGCATAAAAATTATATTATAAGTCTTTCCATCTTTGCCGGTATCAAACTGACACTAAATTTTTGGATACTTAACAATGCCTTATCTTTGAGTGAGGAAATTAACAATAATTTTTTAGTTTCAACTTCTCTTGGCTTGGTAGGATTTTTTACAGGATTAATAATTATTTCATTTTTAGGTTTAATCACTTCTAAATTTCGAAAAATAGAAACACGTTTTACTGATTTTCTATCAGTTTACATCTATTCATTCGTACCCATTATATTTCTATTCATATTTTTAACCCCAATTCAACTGGCATTATTTGGGACATACTGGTTTAGCTTTAATCCTTCGCCATTTTTTATTAAAGAACTACCAAGTTATGTTATCGTGATAATCGAAGGGATATTTTACTTATGGAGTATTTTTATATTAATTTGTACAAACTATGCCCAATTACGTAAAATTTTTATTTCAATATTTTTATCTGTTGTTGAATTAATAATTCTTTCCTTCACAATATTTTTAGGTCTTTATTTGTCGAAACTTTGGAGTTGATATAATCAACAATAACACCATACCTAAGTCCTCGACTGCTAACTAATAAATGGTCATGTTTCAGAATTTCTAATATTTTTAATAGTCTAATACTTCCCGGTAGTAAAACATCTTCACGACCTTTGACAATTTCTCCAAAGACATTATTAATTTGTAAAGTTGACATAGTAGATAGTGTTTTAATCATATTCTTAATTTGGCTAAACGATATAACCGAATTATTAATCAACTTTTCATCATAATATTTAACTCCTTGTAACATACATGAAAGGGTTGTGGGAGTACCGGCTACGGCAATAACATCTTGATAGTAAAAATCAGCTTTCTCTAATATTTTAAATTCTTTTTCAACTTCAAGTTCAATGATATTTAATTCTTTATTAGATGGGGGATAATTAGATATAAATTTTTCTGATAGCGAAACGACACCCACACTAAAACTTCTCTTAAACGATATGTTCTTCTTTGAGCCGTAAATTATTTCAGTACTACCTCCACCAATGTCAATGACAATAAAATTATCATTTTCACTGTTATTTGGTAGTGAGCCTATGAAAGATAATCGTGCTTCTTCATCTCCACTAAGTATTTTTGCCTCCCATTTAAAATCACTACTAATTTTTTTAATTAATTCTTGTCCATTTTTTGCAATTCTAAAGGCATTTGTTGCTACTGCTAAGGTGATATTTACACCAAGGGTTGTTATTATATCATTATATTCTTCAAAAACATTCCACATTTCAGTAATTTTTTCATCAGAAATAATTAAATTTGTCTTAAGATTCTTTGAAATTCTTGGGATTCTATATTCGTTACGCAGTGTTTTTATTGAATAATTTGCAGGATCAAATTCTACGACTAAGAGTAGAATCGTATTTGAGCCAATATCAATTGAAGAAATCAACATGTTTTTTTTATTTAATTACTAAAATTGTTAAAGCGTATGACTAAATTAAGTAATTTATCAAGATTATTTTTGTTTCTAAGTTTTCTTTTCGGCTCGTTATGGTTGGGTAGTTATTTCACGAGACAGATAGTTGTTTATCAATTCTTTGAACCAGATGGCTTGAACTTAAAAGCAATCTATAATCAACAAAATTTAGAAGTGGTAATTAAAACAATTGCTCCTCTTTTTGTAAGTAATTTAATATTATTTTTATCATTTCTAATATTCTTTATTTCTTTTGTACTTACCTCAAAGATTAAATTGAGAGAAGAGGGTTGGTTCTTAATTATTTTACTTATAATAATAATAACAGCACCGTTTGAACTATATCTGTTATATAAGGACTATAAAATTATTAATACAATTTATTTTACTGCTTCAACATCTGGCTTAGAATTAATTTCTCAAATCAAGGAAAGGATGCAATCATTAAGTGGTTTTGCCTTAATAGAAATATTTTCCTATTTCGGAATAATTTTTCTAACAATCGTCAAACCATTAAGAAAAATAAATGAAAATTAAGGAAAAAGAGTTCGAAAATATTTTAGAAGATCTTAAAGTCCTTGCCACTCAGATGGGAGCAAAAGTTAGGTTTGAAAGAGGCGATTTTAAGGGCGGATACTGCATTATAAAAAAAGATAAAATTATTGTTATAAATAAACTCTCTAATTTGCAAAGAAAGGTTATAACTCTTACTTCTGCGTTAAAAGAACTTGGAATTGAGGATGTATATCTCCCCCCAAAACTTAGAGAAGTAATCGAAGAATTGAATGATAATATATGAAATTACTTATAGTTAACGGGCCTAATCTGAATTTATTGCATAAACGAGATCGTAAGCTTTATGGTGAACTCGATCTGAACTCAATAAGGATTCTGATTGAAAAGGAGTTCCCACAAATTACTTTTGATTTTTTTCAATCAAATGATGAGAAGGAAATAATTGAAAGAATTCAAGATGCTCCCGATAAATTTAATGGTATTATTATTAACCCGGGAGGATTATCTCACTCAAGCGTTTCCCTAAGAGACGCGTTGGAAATCTGTTCCATCCCAAAAGTGGAAGTACATTTATCCAATATTTCATCGAGGGAAAAATTCCGTAATTTATCTATAACTTCATCTGTTTGTGACGGTTACATAGCTGGTTTAAAACAGTTTAGTTATATAGTAGCAATCTATGCTATACAAAAAATTATCTTTGAAAAAAATTATTCCCGATGATCGAAAAGACTTTATTCCAATTTTCTTGATATTTTAATTTAGTTAAACTATTTTACCTCAAGTGATTATAAGGTAAAATCTATGAAAGACTTTGGATTAAAGAAGTTATATTATTCAATTAGTGAAGTTAGTAAGTTAACCGGGTTAGAACAATATATCCTTCGGTATTGGGAAACAGAATTTGAACAACTTAGACCCGGTAAAAACAGAGCTGGCAATAGAATTTACACAAACAAAGATATAAAATTGATTTTTCAGATTAAAAGACTTCTTCGCGAAGAAAAATATACAATTGAAGGTGCAAAAAAAATTATTGAATCATACACTTCAGATAACAATCCCTCAGGATTGATTGAAGAGCAGGGGAATGAAAAACCAATTATTACTGGTCCGAGGTCGTTAAAAAAAGATTTGGAAGAAGTAAAAAATTTCTTAACACAATTATACTCAATGTTATAACGGAACGTAGCGCAGCCCGGTAGCGTACTTGAATGGGGTTCAAGGGGTCGCGGGTTCAAATCCCGCCGTTCCGACATTAAAGAGAAAGGCACATTTGATATGTGCCTTTCAAATTTTATATTATCATTCAAAAAAAATTGTTTTTATGAGAGATAAACCAAAGTGTTTTTGTGGTGTTTTTGGAATTTTTAACAATAATGATGCAGCCATTAAAACTTATTACGGTTTGCATACATTACAACATAGAGGACAAGAAGCAGCCGGTATAGTAACTGCTACAACTAATTACAAAGGTAAAAAGGTATTCAATCTTCATAAAGATTTCGGTTTAGTGTCTGAAGTTTTCAATTCTCAAAAAATATTTGAGAATGTTTTAATAGGGTATTCTGCAATTGGACACAATCGATATTCAACCACAGGTTCAGCTGATTCAGAAAAAAATATTCAACCTTTTGTCGTAAACTATAGGCTTGGTAATTTAGCAATTGCTCATAATGGAAATTTAACAAACGCCAAAGAAATAAGAGAAAGATTAGTTAATGAGGGATCAATTTTTCAAACTACAAGTGATTCCGAGTTAATTCTCCATCTAATAGCTAAAAGTAAACTCGATAATCAAATTGATCAAATTATTGAAGCACTAAATCAAGTTGAAGGAGCATATAGTATCCTACTTCTTACTGATGATAAATTAATCGCAGCAAGAGACCCACATGGATTTCGTCCTCTTTGTATTGGTAAACTTAATGATTCCTATATTATTGCTTCTGAATCTGTCGCATTAGATATTAATTATGCAACTTACATACGGGATGTTAAACCCGGCGAATTAGTTGTAATTGAAAAAGATTTGAACAATCAACAGATTTTAAGATCATTTGAAATCTCTCAGAAAAAAGTTACCCCTAAACATTGTATTTTTGAATTTATCTATTTCTCACGACCAGATAGCAAAGTTTTTAACTCCAACGTTGATAAAATTAGAAGAAAATTAGGTAAAGTATTAGCAGAAAAACATCCTGTTAAAGATAAAGATGGTGATAAGGTTATTGTTATAAGCGTCCCTGATAGTTCTAATACAGCTGCCATTGGTTATCAATCTCAATTAAATAAACAGGGTATACCTTCTAAACTCGATATTGGTTTAATCCGAAGCCACTACATTGGTAGAACATTCATTTTACCGGGTCAAAGAGAAAGAGAAAGTGGTGTAAGAATTAAATTCAATACCGTAAAAGGTGTTTTAGAAAATAAAACTTTAGTACTAATTGATGATTCAATTGTTAGAGGAACAACATCAAAACAGTTAGTAAAACTTTTAAGAGAAGCCAACCCAAAAGAAATACATTTAAGAATATCTTCTCCGCCAATTATGTTTCCTTGTTTCTATGGGATGGATTTTCCAAGCAAAGAAGAGCTTATTGCAAATAAGTTCAATAAAGAAATAGAAAAAATAAAAGAATATTTGGAAGTCGATAGTCTGGAATATCTCACGATTGATGAACTATTAGAAGCAATGATTGATCATCCGAAAGATAATTTTTGTACCGCATGTTTCTCAGGAGACTATTCTGTACCAGTAATTGAAAAAATGACAAAAGAATTTTACGATAACTAATACAAAATGACAGCAAATCTTAAAAGCATATTCGAAGGTTACAATACTTTACCAAATTATATTAGCATATTCAGATTGTTTTTAGCAATCCCTTTTTATTTTTTACTTGACAATATGCAAAGTGATTTTTCAGTAAGGTATTATCTTCTTGGTCTGATTTTCATTGCTTCATTAAGCGACATACTCGATGGCCTTATAGCAAGGAAAAGCAATAAAGTATCTGAATTCGGGAAAATTATTGATCCCTTAGCAGATAAAGTTCTGGTTATTTTAATAGTAACAAAACTTTACATTATAGGTGAAATAATTCCTCTTTATTTTTTCGTAATAGTCGGTAGAGACATATTGATTTTTTTTGGTGGAATTTGGGTAACAAAAAAAATTGGGAAAGTATTACCATCTAATATAATTGGTAAAGTGACTGTAATTACCATAGGTATTTTTCTGATAATTACAATTTCAGGCATATCTAAATTCAATTTTTTATATAATTCGTTTTTTTATTTAAGCATATTTATGAGCTTCGTCTCAGTTATTGCATATATTCTTAGAGCTTATGAAGCAATAAAGTGGAAAAAAAATGAAATTTCTTAAGAACTTAAGTTTTGAGAAGATCAAATCAGGTCTAGAAAAAACACGTGTTAATCTTATTACTAAACTATCGGAAACATTTAGTGGCAAACCCACTATTGATGAGAATTCGCTAGAGAAATTAGAAGAAATTTTAATCAGCTCAGATATCGGGAGCAAGCTGGCTGAAGAAATAATAAGTAGAATTAAAAAACTACTTTTCTTTGAAAAAGACAAGTCATTTCAGCGTATCAAAGAAATTTTGAGACAAGAATTGAAAAATGTTTTGTTAGAGGTCCAAACAATTGATTTAGAAAATGATATTAAACAATCAAAACCATATATTATTTTAATTGTCGGAATAAACGGAACGGGGAAAACTACTTCAGTAGCAAAGTTAGCTAATATCTATAAACTATTAGATTATAAGGTATTAATTGTATCAGCTGACAAATTTCGTGCAGCTGCAAATGAACAACTTGAAATATGGGCTGAGAGGGTAGGTGTTCCAGTTTTTAATTCTAATTCAAAAGATCCTTCCGCTGTTGTTTATGATTCTATTAAACATTCACAATCTAATGGTTATGATATTGTACTAATTGACACAGCTGGCCGGCTCCATACTCATAAAAATCTAATGGATGAACTACATAAGATTAAAAAAGTTATTACATCTTTAAAAAGTACTGGTGCCGACATGACATATCTTGTTTTAGATGGTAATACAGGGCAAAATGGATTACTTCAAGCAAAAGAATTTTCAAAATATATCGATATTTCTGCTTTTATAATCACTAAGCTAGACGGTACTGCAAAAGGTGGTATTGTTTTCCAATTAATTAAAGAATTCAAAAAACCCGTTAAATTTATTGGTGTAGGAGAAAAAATCGATGATTTAATTGAGTTCGATAATGATGCTTATGTTGAATCAATTATTTAAATTAACTTGGGATCAAAATGTTCTTTAAAAAAATAAAACCAAAGTCTTTTGTATATCAACCAAGATTCTATAAACCAGAACTAGATAATGAAGAAAGAAAGAAACGTAAACTAAGTTTCAAAAAATATCGTACATCTAAAAAACGAAAGGGTAGCATTATTTATTTTGCAATAATTTTTATAATTATTCTTTATTTATTCATTCGTTTTGGAGGATTCAAATAAGCATTAGTTTACATAATATACATTAGCTAAAACTTTTAGTATGTAAACAAAATTAGCGGTTATTCGATAATTAAAATTAAGGAATAACCGTTATGAAAGATTTTAGTATTGAAATTCCAACCAAACAAACTACACAAAAGTTTCAACCTTATTTCCCTTTACAACTAAACGGTAATTTATTTACCGATCCGCAATTATCTGATTTAGAAAAGACGATAATTGCACTTGCTCAAAATTTACGCTTACAAGTTGCGTATGCTAGGAATGAGGAAGAACAAAAAAAATTATTAAACAAATTTACAAGTTCCTATTTTGCCGCTGCAACCGGCAAACATAGAGATCATATCCGGCGAATAATTAACAAAATGCAAAGTAGCGAAGCCGTGAATAAATATGTTTCGATTTTTATATTACCAAAAATTGAATTTAATACTGAACAAATATTTAGATTTTCTTTCAAAGATCATTTACCGGATATGTTGAATATGAAGCGAGTTAAAGAAGTTGATCAGGAAGAAAATACAGAGTTGAAATGGTATGATGAAACACTTATTGGAAATTATTTAAGAGGTATAAAAGAATTAAGCGGCGAAACAGCTCGATCATTAATACAGCTTATAAAGTGCAAACCAAACGAATTAGTGAAAGGGCTTATATATTTAAAAGAAGCGTTAAGAAGAAGGGAAATAAAAAACGCTAAGGGATATTTAATAAGTTCATTTGATACACTTGGAAATTTCAAGTATGAAATTAAACCAGAAAAATATTTTGAAAGTGATAGTGATTATAAGGTAACAGATAATTTTGAATTTGAAGTAGATAAAAGCGAATTATTAAATCATTTGAAATATTGTGATAATGAAATAATCAATATTTTTTTTAGAGAAGAAAAAGATAAATGTTATATCAGTAAAATAACAGAAGCCGGGCGAGGTCGTAATATTAGAAATTATTTGAAGCGATTAAGTATTAATTATAAAATTGTTTCAAAATATTCTGAATAGGTGAAACAATGGCACAAGAAAAAATAATTGAAAAACATTTACTAGAGCACAAAACAATTTCAACTTATCAAGCGTTCAAAGATTATGGAATAACTTGTTTAAATAAAATGATCCAATTGCTAAGAAAAAAATATTTGATAAAAAGTAATTGGGTTAAGGTAAATAATAAAAGGTTTGTTATTTACGAATTAGTTATAAATCAAACAACAACCGATATAATTTGTGATACTTGCGGCGCAACAATTAAAGCCGGTTCATATTTTAACAAAAAAAATATTCCAAATAAAAATGTTTTTTATTTACCACGTGAAAAATCAGTAAACTTTATAATAAGGGAATATATAAAGCCGCTGAAAGTAAAATAATAAATAAAAGAACAAAATTTGTTCAATTAGATTTGGGGTTAAAATGAAAGACGATAAATATTCAGTGCCAATCCGTTTAGTTGGTGAAGTTGCAGAAAAAACAAACGAGCTTGCTAGTTTATTGGACATTTCTATTCAGAAAATTGCAAATAAAGTATTATCTAGCGTAATTGATGAGGCAATTAATAACACAAAAAATTTTTTGAATAGCTTTGATGAAAAAAACAAAAAAAATTTTATAGAAATTTACAGAGGAACGCTAAAGGATTTAAATAAAAAAAGAAGCATATAACGGAGGTTAATATGATAACTGAAATGATTGGATTTTGTGCGGGTGGATTTGCAACTGGAACTTGGTTTACAATAGATTATTTGAGAGAAAAAGAATATATGGGCGCAAAAATAATGGGAACGTGGGCATTGCTAAATTTAATAGGACTAATTATTTGTTTTTCCGCATAACACACTGATAAACAGCTTTTTTGTTTAATCGGTTAGTTAAATGCAATAAAGTCTTATTAAGAATTTTAGACTTAATAAGACTTTTTTTTTTAATTCCGTTTGCGTTTTTTACAACCAAAAGATTTATAAAAAATGAAATTAACAGAAAAAAATATTGCACCGGAAATTTTCTTAAATGAAACTTTGCGGCAAATGTATTTGATCTATTTGGAAAATACTATTAATCATTTTTTTGTTAATTGGACTTATGAAACCTTTGGTGAAGTTGTAACAACGGAAAAATTATATAAAGATGTTTGGGCTTATGTAGTTAAAAATTTTCAATATAAAAATGATCCTGAAGATGAATTACTAACAGCACCGAAATATTTGATAAGCACAAAAAAAGGCGATTGCGATGACTTTGCATTATTTATAAAAACAGTTTTAGCGATATATGGAATAAAAAGTAATTTTTTATTGTGTGGAAAAAATGAAAATGAGTTTACACATATTTGCGTTCTAACTTATGACGGTTACATTTTAGACGGAACGAATAACAGATTTAATTTTTTAGATAATGATTATAAATTTATTAAGGTGGTAAAATGAAATTAATTACTTTAAGAGATAATACAACACTTGGCGGCGATCCTATTACAGCCGGATTATCTATCTTAGACGGGTTGATGAATTTATTTGGCGGCGGTGAAGGAAAAGGGCAATATGTTAATGGTCGTTTCGTTCCGGGTGATATAAATAATCGTTTACAATGGATTGCTAGCAGAATGCAACAATACGGAGTTACTGAATACGATTTAGATATCAAAGATTTAGAAAATATTGTATATGGTGAAGGAGTTTGGCAGGGTAAAGTAGATAATTACATCATTTCGGTTTATTTGGACAAAAAACAAAATCCACAAAATTATCCTAAATACAAAAATGCTTATGGTCAAAATTACGGAACGGCAGACGCAAGTTTATTAAATCCAAATTTTAATTTATCTAGCATATTGCTAATTGGTGCAGGTATTTATTTAATGAGTTCTTTAATGAGTAAAAAAAGAAAATAAAAAATTATGATTAATCCTTATAAAATAGAATTACGATATATTACTGATCCGTTAAGCGGTGAAGTATATCCTTATTATTTTGTTTATGATTTAAACGGAAATTTTATTGAAAGGTATTTTTACGGTGATCGAACAAAACCGGGTTTTGGTGAAAATGGTTGGATCTATACAGATAACAACGCTTATAATTTAGAACAACTAAAAAAAACCGTTTATAATTCCTTTGATCAAAGGTCAATAGACAGATTTAATAAAACTTTACAAATAATGAACGAAACCGGCTTACCTTATCATTTGGCATTAACTTTAATAAAAAATGAAAGCGAAAAAGAAATTCCGGTTGTAGATGAGCCGGTAAACATTCCGGTTGTAGATGAGCCGGTAAACATTCCGGTTGTAGATGAGCCGGTAAACATTCCGGTTGTAGATGAGCCGGTAAACATTCCGATTAAATATTTTCAAGATGTTGAACCGATTGAACAGCCGGAAATATTTGAAATGCCATTAATAAATGTTTATGAGGACAATATAATGAAAGAAATTTATAATAATGAAGATGCTTTTATTCCTAAAAATGAAGAGCAGTTATTTAGTGATCCTATATTACCAAAAGACACATATAATACCGGTTCAAATACGGTAACAACCGGAAACAATATACCTAAAAATGATAGTGTAGTAACGAATGAGAATAAAAAAGATTTACAAAATTTTATTAAAAGCATTTCACCGGTTGGTTGGCTTGCTATTGGTTTAATTAGTTATTCTTTATTGCGAGGAAAATAATAATGAGTAATTTGAAAGAAATACAAACATTATTAAATAATTGCAATTGGGAGTTAATTTAATGTTGGTTAGTGTTGAAATGGTAAAATTTTTAAGGCGGCTTTTTAATCCAAACGGATTACAAAGATATTTAGATAAAGCCGGTTTTCCTTTTGATCTTCAAGCGTATGTAGAAGTGCAATTAAAAAAGATGTATCCTAACAGTAATACAACCGGTATAATGAAATACATACAAAGTAATTGGGTTTACTTTAATACAGCCGATCCGGTTGAAGTAACAAAAAGTATTAATAATTTTTTATTACTTGATCCTTATGTAATAGATTTTTTTGGTTTTCCGATTTTCATTTATACCGATCCAAAACACCTAAGAGAATATTTTTTATATGGATTAGGGGGCTTTGTTTTGTATAAACTTTTATTTGGCAAAAAAAGAAAATGAACTTAGAACAAGAAAAAAATATATTTTTGAATAGCACAAAAGCTATAAAAGCGGTTAATTATGCCAAAAAATGGTTTAATGATTATAATAGCAGCAAATTAACACCTTATTATTTAACAACATTTTATAATAATGAAATGTTGTATAGAAAAGAAGAACCGGAAACATACATATTAAATTCTTATGAAGCGTTGTTTTGGTTTTGGTTTAAAAATAGATATGAAAGATTAATGAACGAACAAAAATTAGCGCAAGCAAATATTGAGTATGAAACATTAATAAAAGAGATCGAACAAAATAACATCTTTAATGTAGTTGGAAATTTGTTTACATCTGTAATAAAATATACACCTTATTTAATAATAGGTGGTTTATTAATATATGGTATATCGGTCTTAAAAAAATGACAAATAAAAAATTTTGGAATTGGACTATTGATCCGGCGGGAAATTTGATTACCGAAAGCGGAAAATTCAAACTTATACAAGTTGATGAAAATAATTTACCTATAAAACCATTAACAGAAATAAAAAGCGGTAAAAGTTTGATAGACAAAGGGAAAAATATATTTGTTGATAAATTACAAATAGAAAAAAAAACGGAAATAAATACAAAAGTAACTTTAATAAATAAAATAATTTTGAAATTTCCGGCAATAAAAAATTTACTTATTGGAATAATAGATTTATTTAGCAAGGGGGCGGCTAGTAAGATTGAAAGCAGCTTAAATAATTTATTAACAAACGAAGATGAGAAAAATATTAATCAGTTAAATATAGGGGATAACAAAATGATTGAAGCAATTAAAACATTTATTGTATCTAAATTATTACAATGGATATTAAAAGCCGGTGGAGGCGTTCTAGCCGGTTTGGGTATATCAAACGGATCAGTTGAGGAAATTTTAACCGGCGCAACAATATTTATATTAAGTGTTTTGTGGTCGTTAATTAAAACCGGCAAGATTGCATTAACAGATCCAAATGAATTTCTAAAATTAAAATAATATTATTTATGCAAATACAGTTTGATATAAAAACATTAATTGAAGTTCTTTTATTTTTGGTTGGAATAGGCGGCGTATATGTATCAATTACTAATAAACTTACCGGAGTTCAAAAAGATATACAATGGATTAAGGAAATTTTAAGAAAAAATTACAGTAGAGAAAATATTAATCAATAACAAAATAACAGAGGTAAATAATGAGACTAAAATTAAACAAAAAAGAAATAATTGATGTTGCGATCGCTTCATTAAGCGTAAAGAACGCACCGAAAATATTAGGTTCGTTTGTTCCCTCAAGTTTAACAACCGGGACAACCGGAAATTTATTAGGCGGTGCATTTACTTATTTATTAGGAATGCTTTTGAAAAAGCCAACAGTTAGTAGTGTTGGCTTGGCTTTGGCAGTTACTAATGTAATTCAAGATGTTGCAGTAGAACCGGCAATTAATATGGTTGCACCAACAAATACAGCACCATTAAAGAGTTTAAGCAATTATACTAGATTAATGGATTATCCTAAACAATTAAAAACAAATAAAAACTATCACGTAAGTTATGGATATTAGGAGGCATAAATGATACAAGAACAATTCAATAAATTTGGTTATCCAAAAATAGATAGCAACGTAAGGGCTAAAGCATATACTATGTTTGATACCTTAACGTTTGTAACAGGACAACAAGAATATAATTTATTTTCAAATCCATCATTAAATCCATTAACTAGAAATAGAGTTTTACCAATTAGTAACAATGAAGTTTTTTTTATTAACGAAATTAATGCTTACTTATCCGGTGTTTTAGACTTTGGAACTGATAACGATCAATTAGAGATTTTTACAAGATCATTCTTGCAAATTGTAGTTGATGATCGTTTAAGATTAAAAATACCTCTTTGTGAAATATTAACTATACCCTATACTCCGATAGTTGCAAGTGGAACACCATCACAGCAAGTAGATAGGAAAAGAAAATTACAGTTTCCTATAATTATAAATTCTAGTTCAAACGTAAATATAAGGGTTGTTTGTTCTAGCCAAACAGCTACAAGATATAATAATAGAAATTTAGTGGTGGAATTGTCCGGTATTAAAATGGACAAATTGAATAGTTTTGCTTATGATCCACGCAAAGATAGCGGAATTGAAAGATTATCATTCACTTTTTTTGATAGTAATATATTTACAGTAAATACAGCGCAAACTTATGAATTATTTGCGGTATCAAATAAACCTTTAACAGATTTTTCAAAGGTTTTCCCTTTGGGTGATAAAGAGGTTTTCTCAATAGAAAATATTGAAATATTTGTAGGTTATTTGAACACCGGTGCTAGTTCAACATTTGTAACGCAACTATATGATTTTAGACGATCAAATTTAAGATTATATCTTGATGATATTGAATTTCTGAACAATAGGAATGGAGATTATTGGACTATTTTAACCGGAACAACACCAGCCGCTGCTACTGGTTATAGTTATTATACAAAGAAAGGTTTTACTTTGCCAGTTCCTATTGATATTCCGGCAACTAGTAAAGTTAAAGTAAGTTTAGACGTTCCACAAATAGCAATAACAACAGGCGGTAATATATATTTTACAACAATGTTAAAAGGAACGTTACAAAGAGTAGTAGCATAAATAAAGCGGGCATAAAAGCCAGTTTAAATAAAAATTAATAGGGAGTATAAAAAATGAAACCATTTATTTATAATGCTTTAAATCTTGGAGTATTAGCAACCGGGAACAGCGTAATAATAAACTTAAATATTGGTTCTGATAGTGATTTTAAGTTAAGCGAAATAAGAACATCAGGAGTTAATAATGTTTTTGTATCTATTAAAGAAACAAGCGGCACTGTTTGGAACGCACAAAAGTTCAATATGAATTTAATTGGTGCTGGACAAAACGGATTAAAAATTCTAGAAGAAGTAATTTTTAATAAAAATTCGCAATTAGAAATAACCATTGAGAACCAAACCGGATCAAATCAAAGTAATTTAGAAGTTCAATTAATTGGTTACAAGGTTAATTAATGGATAGCAACAATCTAAATAATTTTTATGTTCTTAGTTTTTATGGAATTTCAAATGGATCAAATTCAATAAAAACTTTTGATGCAAACATAATAAAAGGAAAGCGAATTAGAATTAAATCAATTCGCTTTCAGTTTGCTTCAAATCCGGTTATTGATGCCGGTAACTATATCAGAATGTTTGTAGATAGTAAAAGAGTAATTTATTTTGCAAATAGTAACACTTTATTTGATAATATTGATAATATAGATGTTGTTTCAGAGGAAAAAATAAACGACATTGTTTTTCAGTTGAACACCGGTGCGAGTGCTATAAATTATGTTATTCATTTAGCTTGTTATTTGTTTTAATAGAGTAAAAGAAATGAACACAAACGAAATTATATTATTTAAGAATGCACTTGGAATATCCGAAAGCGGCGGTAATTATAATAATGATCTTGGTCAATATTGGGGTAAATATCAATTCGGTGAAGCTAGAAGATACGACATTGAAAGGATATTAAAATTACATCATTTAACAAGATCAGAGTTTACACCACAAATGCAAGAAAAATATTTTGAGGCACATATTAACGATTTAGAAAAGCAAATATATTTGAATGGACTTGATAAATATTTTGGCAAAATAGTTGAAGGCAAGCGAAATAAAATTGTATCTAAAATAAATAAATATGGATTAATTGCCGGCGCACATTTAGGCGGCTTTAATGGTATGAAAAAGTATTTAACCAGCAACGGTTTATATGATCCAGCGGATAGTTTAGGAACGCACATAAGCGATTATATTGCTAAGTTTAGTAATATTACAGAAAAAAAAACTTTACACTAGCCGCAAGTTTTAATAATCCGTTAATAATTGCTTTGGTAATTGGTTTATTTGTTTCATTTTCAAAAAATTAAAAAGGAAAAATGAAGGATATATTTGAAAATGTTGAATATTTAACGGTTAAAAAAAACAACCGGCAATTATTATTACTAGAAGATAAACAAATAAATGGAATGAGCAGAACAGAGCTTGCAAAATATATTGGTGAACAGTTAGGCGAGGGGGTATTTAATTATGCCGTTAAATATTATAATGATGCAAAAATAAAAGTGGGTAAGATAACAAGCGTTATTGATCCGAACAAAAAGAAATTAGAACCGGAAAGCGATAATAAATTTAATATGTTTTTAGAAAAAATAAATAATCTTGAAACTAAGTTGTCTAAAAATAATAATGGATCGGACTTTGAAAATATATTGAAGATGAAAGACGCAGCTTATCAAATTCAAATTGATTTTTGGAAAAATCAAGCGGAAATGTTAAAACAAGAAAATGAAAAGTTAAAAAAAGAAATTGAAAATAATGGTAGTAATCCAATTTTAGATGCACTATTACCGATAATAGCACAAAGTATAACAAAACAACCGGGTTAATATGTATGTAGATTTACCAGAAAAACTTGCTAGGGAATTAAATAAAATAGATTGGTTAAAAGTTCCAGAAACCGACATAAATTTATTAATACTTTTTGGTTTACCATATTTGAAAAAAAAAGGTTATCTAAAAATGAACGAGGTAAATAATGAAGCGAAAAAAAAACAGAGCAAATAAGGGAATATCACTCTTAAAAAAAGCTAGGAATAATAAAAGCGTAAAATCTAAAGCCAAACGAATTAGTAAATTAGAAAGTCAAATAAAGAAATTAAGAAGAATGAAAGAGGCGGCATATAAAAAAGTTTTACGCCGGTTATCTAAAAAAAGTAAATAGAACCATTTTTAACGATATAAATTTCTTTCATATAAGCGTTATAAGACACGATCAAATAAAAGGGAATGATTTACTAAGGGCTTTTGTTATCTTTTAGCCAATGATCAATAAAATCTAAAAGCAAACGATCTAAAAATATTGTGTAAATTGTTCTTTCAAGATTATTCAATGGAGTATTAAAAAGCACATCATTATAATATGTTATTGATTCAGTTCTAACATTCCTAAAAGTTTGGACTTTTTCTAAAGTTTGTAATTTTAATAAAATTCTAGGTTCAACTAAAGCCGCACCTTTATTCACTTCAATAATTATTTGGAAAGCCGCAACCGGATTATCGGATATTTTAATTCCAGCCGCAATTAATTTTAATTTTGTTTCAGTAATTATTTTTTGTTTAGATGTTACATCTAGGGCATTATAGTGATCAAACATTTCAATTTTTACAGAGTTTAAGCCGCTTAAATTGTATTTAACCGGTTGCGAATATGCAACAAAAGGAATTAGCAGAATAAATAAAATATTTTTCATTTACACACCTTTAAGTTATCCACAAATCGAAAATAAATGTTAATAAGTTTTAAGGCAAACGATATTTTTATCGTTACCAAACGATATTTTTATCGTTTCATATAAGATAGAAACGATATTTTTATCGTTTCTATTAATAATATGTTTAAATACAAAAAAAATAATTGTAGTAATTGTAACAAATAATAAGAAAATTTTCCTTGAGGAAAAATCTTAAAAGCATTATAATTGTGTAGCCGCTATGTTTACATAATATACATTATGTAACAATTCTATTTCCGGTGTTGTTCAAAAATAATGATCAGAAAATTGATTGTCAAATCAATTTTCATTCTACTTTCTGTTACATTACATACATTATACAAACATATATATATAGTAGAAACGATAAATATATCGTTTCGGAACGATAATTTTATCGTTTCGGAACGACAAAAATATCGTTTGCAAACTAAATTATTAACAATTATTTTAAGGTTGTGAACAAGTTATCAACATCTTAAAGGCATAAAATATGATTAGAAAAAGCATAATTATACTGTTATTGATTAATATAACAGCTTGTACAACTGCATCGATCGTTGGACGTGGTTCAACTCCAATACTTCTAAACACTCCGGATAAAAAAGTAAAAGTAATTGAAAATTTTGAAGATGGTTACATCAGCGCTTTTAATTATGGTAAGAATTATGATATTGGAGAAATTATTTCCGATCAGTTAAAAAATAAAGATGTTTCCGCCGTTACAAATGTTAAAGTAACAATAAAACAAAATTTCTGGAGCGTGCTTCTAAATATAATTACTTTAAATATAGCGCAAGCCAATAAAATAGAAATTACAGGCGAGTTGGTAAAATACTCCGATTAATTATATTCCTCGCTTAAAGATCGTTGCTTATAAGCGTTATATGGAAGCCGTTTAACGTCTTTTTTTCGTTAATCGCTTCAGAACTCTTTTGTATATGGTTTCCTTTTGACGTTTTAATTTTTTAATTCTGCTTTCAAGTTGCTTAATTGCTCTAGCTTTAGACTTTACTCTCTTATTAGAACGTGCTTTCTTTATAACTGAAAGACCTTTAGGAATTGTTTTTTTGCGCTTTCTCATTTTTGAAATATCCTTTTGTTTTTAATATTGGAATAAATGTTCTTAAAAAACTTAATTCTTTGTCGGTTACTTTTTCCCAATTTATTTTATTGAGTTCGTCTGCTATTTCTTTTGGTAAGGAAATAACCTCGTGTTTTCTTTCCAAGATTATTCTCCTTTTGATTTTAATAATAATGGAAGTAATTGACTTATTAAATCGCTTGTTGAATCTGTACCCTTGTCAAGTTCGTTTAATTGTTCTTTTAGCTTTTTGTTTTCTGCTTCTAGAACTTCGATTCTATTTTTATAAAATTCAATCTGTATTTGATATGATTGGTCCTTTATGCTCATTAATAATGTTAAATCAGTACCGGAGTTTTTCCCAAACGATTCAGCAATCTTATCAATTTTTTTTTCTAAAGATAATAATCGCTCAGATTCAAAAGAATCCGAATTATTTTTATCCTCTCCGGGTACAATTGCAACAATTGAACCGCTAGCGTTTTTTGGATCTCCGAAATATTTAATTGAAGTTCGATAATGTCCTGCGCCTAGTCTTTCACCTATCATTTTTTGAATTTCTGTTTTGCTCTTTCCGTTTATTTCTCTATCTTCAATTAATAACATTGGTTTGCGATTTTTATAAACTTGCAAATATTCTACGTTCTCAAATACATCAACTTGTTTGGCGTGTTTTACTTTGCTCATACATTCCCCTTGTGAATTTCTTCTATTGATTGTATTACTTTGCTAAGTTCATTCATCTGCAAATATAAACGATCCAATAAGACCGATAACGATCCCGGTAATGATTGGATTTGATTTGACGTTTGCGACTTGTTCATTAATGAAGTTTTTTTTTCCATTAGATCAGAAAATTTTGCTATATAATCTGATATATGAGTTTCTAAGCTGTCTTTAGGATCATAATTCCCGTTGCTAGTAAGATAATTTTTCATTCCAGTAAAACCGCCAAGATGAGCACCTGCGATTAAACCATATTTATTGATCTTTGCAGTAATTTTATTTGACTTTCCAGTAATTGTTTTACCAAAATATTTGTCTAGATTTTCAACAAAGATTCTACTTTCATAATCGTTAATATGAGTATCAAAAAACCATTCTTGCATTTGCGGAGAAAATTCTGATCGGGTTAAGTGATGTAGTCCTAACATCTTTTCAATATCAATTCTCCTAGCGCTTCCGAATTGATATTTACCCCAGTATTCCCCAAAATCTTTATTGTAATTTCCGCCGCTTTCGGAATATCCTAGCGCTTCACGAAATAATTTTAATTCACCTAAGTTCATATTAAAATAAGTAACAAGCTAAATGAATCACATAATTAATAGCTCCGGCTCCGGTATTTAGTCGAAATGTTATATCATTTATTTTTTCTTCTGATACAATATCTACATTATCAAGATTATCAAATAATACATTGTTGTCCCCAAAGTATATTACTCTTTTGCTATCAACAAACATTTTAATAAAATTAGCTGCATCAGTAGTTGGAGCGCTCGCAAATTGGAAGCGGATAGATTTAATTCTAATCCGCTTCCCTTTTAATAAATTTGGATCGAAAGTTTTACTTGAATCGCTTCCATTAGAAGTTCCATAAAAACTTAGAACATAAAAATTATTTAAGTTCATTTGTTCCATTAATTAACCTTGTAACCAATTAATTGAACTTCTAAATTTTGTTGATTTGATCCGGTTTGATTTTCAATCGTGATTTCTAATTGAGAATTTTTAGGAAACGTAACGTCTTCAAGAATTTTTAAACCATTCTGACCCGAACCAATTAAACTCATATTAAATTTATTTGAACTCCAATTTTGCCCGGTCATTTCTTTAATAGAAACAAACACATTGTTTGTTCCGTTTGTTCTTATTTCCGCTAATTTAAAATCACTATCAGAACCAATATTTAAATTTTGGATTGTACTATTACCTGTCGCCAAAGTACTATTAATTAAAACATTATAAATAAATGGTCTCATTTTTTACCTCTAAATTTTATTTTATAATTTTGCCGGGAAAATACCCGGCATTAATTATGCTACTATCCTTTGTAATGTACCCTTTAGCATTGTGCAAAAATAAGCCGTGCCTGCCAATGCGCTCATAGGTATAGCCGGTGCATCTAAAGTTATTTTAACTTTAGAAGTTGCCGGTATATCAATCGGAACTGGCAACGTTAAACCTTTTCTAGTGAAATAACCATAACCAACACTTGGCCCTGGAGTTGTACCAGCAATTAATGTTAATAGATCACCGTTGCGAGAATTAAAATATTCGACATCATCTAATAAGATTTTTAAGTTTAATCTTCTTAATGAATATAATTCGCTTGCTAGCGTGGTGTTAATTGCGCCGGCGGAATAACCAAAAAATATTTCGATATTTTCAACTGTAAAAACTTCTTTGTCGCCTAACGGAAATGTTTTTGAAAAATCCGAAATCGCTTTATTAGAAATAGAAAACAAATCATAACTTTGAGCAGAGTTAACAACAAAAGCATTTGTATCATATATAGTAAATGAAAGTCGCTCAATCCCGGAATCTTTTCTAGGATCATACATAAATTGATTGAGCTTATCCATTTTAATTCCGCTTAATTCTATAACTAAATTTGAATTGTTGTATCTAGTTGCCGTTTGTGTACTGCAAACAACTTTAATGTTTACATTTGAGGAAGAGTTAATAATTATAGGAAATTGCAGCCTACGTTTCCTATCTATTATACCGGTTGGCATTCCTGATGCAATAATAGGCACAAAAGGAATATTTAGTATTTCCACTAAGGGTATTTTAAGCCGTAACCGATCATCTACTGTAATTTGTAAAAATGATCGTGAAAATATTTCAGCCTGGTCTGAATTAGTTCCTAAATCTAACTGTCCAGATAAAAAGGCACTAATTTCGTTTATAAAAAACACCTCATTATTTGATATAGGCAAAACTCTATTTCTAGTTAAAGGGCTTAATGAAGGATTTACAAACAAATTATATTCTAATGTCCCGGTTGAAAAAGTTAATGTATCAAACATAGTATGTGCTTTTTGCCGGACATTTGAATCTATTTTAGGATAACCAAAAGAACTAAATTGCTCTCTCATTTTACACCCCCTTAACTATAAATCATTTGATAGTTTCTATTTGAAACTAATCTATTTGGATAATCTCTCAACCGGGTATAATTAGCTAAACCAGAACTATTTGCTCCCTGTGGCATTGGTGGTGCGACCGGACTATTACCTGTAACTTTATTAAGCAAGGGAGTAACTGCAACATCATTAACAATATTTCCAACGGCAACCGCAATACCAACATTAGCAACATTTGGTTTTTTAAGTAACATTCCGACAATGTAAGCAAGAACACCACCCGCTAGCTGCCCGGTCATTCCAGCGGTTGGAAGCCCTAATTTTGAAAGAATTAACGGTGCATTTTCAACCGTAACGGCTGCAATAACACCGTCTAATAATTCTTTTTTGTTTAGTTTTAGTTTCATTTTTACCTCTTATATTTATTGATAATTAATTTAATTTTCTTCGTGAAATAGTGCCCTTTTAATCCACTTTATTTCATTGCGTAAAACTTCAATATCGCTTCTAATTTTAGAATATATACCAACTAAGGCAATAATTAAAAAAACTGTTTGTATTCCGACTGCAATAAATTCACTCATATTTAATTATTATTTTAGTTTCAAAAATTCTTTTGGATCAGTAAGTGCAATTTTCCCGGTTGTTATTAAACTCCATAAAGCGCTTAAACCGAATACAACTATTCCCGCTATAATTTCTTCAACTGTACTGCTACTAATACCTAAATAAGCTAATATTGATCCGGCAATCTTCAAAATCCATTGAGTAATTTTAGGTATTATTATTTTTTTAATAGCTTCAAACATTTGGAACTCTCCTTCTCTTTTTATATGAAAATATTTCGCTTTCAACCATTCAAACAGATTTAATTTTGTATCGTATTCCGGTTTTTGTTTTTCTCTTAGATTATTATCAAATGAAATATTTTTTTTGCCGATATTCACTGCTTCTAATGGTTTAACCGGAATTCCGTTTGCATCAATTTCAACCAATTTTATTTTTTTGTTCAGCTTGCCGTTTTCCCCTTCTACAAGAATAATTCCATCTTGATCTTCAACTGCCAAATATCTTTTCATTTTTTTAATACCGATATTCCATATAGAATTAAACCGATTACAATTATGCTAGTTGCACTACCAAAAATATTAGAAACTTTTTGAGTAACTTCATTAAAAGCATCTATAAGCATATTTCCGCTTGTCTTATCTGCAAAACTTTTATATCGTTTTCTTGCTTCTCTTAAAGTTATTTCGTTTCGTTGTTGCTGCATATTCCATAAAATTGATGAACTAAAAGAATTTCCTTTGTCTTGCCAAGCATCAACCATATCCCACATAAAACTCTCAATTAGTTGCGAATAATTTGCATCATTAGGCAAGTTTCCCCATAAAGAATTATATGTTATTAAAAACTCCCATTCGTAAAATTTATCATTAACTAATTGCACCATATTGTTTGGAGAAAGTGGAGCGATTTTCCAGTTTGACATAAACCATTCAAATTCTTTAATCTTAGCTGCATTATTTTTTAAATATTCTTTTTGTTGTTCTTGCAAATTCATTATTCAACCATTCTAACAATTTTAGATTTTGCGAAAGAAATAAACTTCTTATCTTGCTCTGTAATGTTTTTCTTTTTAGAAAATTTTTTATTTAATCGTTTTATCATTGCCATCTTACCCGAAAGTGTCTTTTTGTTAAATGCTTTTTTTCTTCTTTTATTTAGTCTTTCATTAATCATTTTTTAATAACATATTTATAAAAAACAATTCCGCCAATTAACCACAAAGCATATTGCCTTAAATGCGCCGGATCGGTATAAATACAAATCGGATAACCTAAAATTGAAATACATTTAGGATTAAGTAATAAATAATTATTAATTGACTTAGTAACTTCTACTGGGTCACCTGTTAAGAAATAAGTATAATTATTAGCAATCCAATACATTAAACCATCTGAATTTTGATCCGGGTATTGTTGTTGCAATTGTAATTCTAAATAATTTTTAAGATCAACCGGAAAACCCCATTTATTTAAAGTTCTTTCTGCTCCGGCTGTATTTATTAACCGCCGTAAGAATAAAACTACTTGAACATTCACTAAACCGGGAAAATTATTTATAAGATCATTCATTTTTTAGTTACCATTATTAAAGCTAACAAACCAACAAAACCAATTAAAAGCATATTAGAACTAAGATTAAAACCGCTTTGAATAGGTTGCGGAGTTGAAACATTTGTATTATCGTCAATTATTTCTGGTAATGTTACCGGGTCTTTAGATACAAAATAACGGCGCTTACTTCTAAATATTTGCTTAGGTTGTACGCTCGGAGTTCCTAACATTCCATCATCTTTGAATAAAACGTAATCAGTCCAAATTTCAAAACCATATTTCCCATCTTGCTTTTGAATAGTGTTTCCATTTACATTCTCATCTGCATAACCTAAATCACTTTCATCGATTAAATCCAAATAAACATATCTTGCTTTAAATCCTGAATCAGTAGGAAAAACTTGAGAACGAATACGAAATACAAACAAATATTTATCGTAATTATCTAAATAAACCTTAGCACTTGTATTATCTAACCAATTAAATAAACGTTCCTTAGCTCTTTCATAAATTTGCATAGCTTCTGCATCATTCAGAGAGCCAAAAGACTGTATTAGTTTATCTTGTATAACTTTTTCTATATCTTCTCTTATCTGTGCGCTAGTTATCATTTTAATCACTCATTAAACCAAGAAATAATAAAATTGCCAATCCAACAATTAAACTTTTATTTTCTTTTTTTAAATCTTTTTCCGGTTCAGTTAAAACTGGCATATCTGGTATAGGTGCGCCCGGTGTTGTTGGAGTTCCGGGAGTTTCTGAATTTCTTTCTGTTTCTTCATAAATTGGAATAGGTTGTTCATTTGGATCGGGGTGAACATTAATTAAAGGAATTTCTAAATCCGGTTCGTTATTCGGAGTTGAAACAGGTGAAAATATTATTTCTTCTTCTTCCGGTGGAAGTGGTAAAGCAAAAACCGGAGTCTCATCGCTTGGCAATGGATTAATTAACGGTGTATCATTAACCGGAATATTGGCAATAGGTAAATCTATAATTTCAATTTCTTTCTTATCTGGTTTTATCAACGTTAAAGCCAAATGATATGGCAATCCAGTTTCATTCATAATTGAAACAGCTTTCGCAAATTTTTCTTTTGCAATTGGATCGAAAGAATTATTTACCGTTTCTTTTATTTGTTGAAAATTATAAGCGTTATTATCTGTATAAATCCAATCGTTTTCGCCAAATCCGGGTTTTGTGCTATCACCGTAAAAAAATCTTTCAATAAAATTTCCGTTTAGATCATAAACGTAATAATAAGGCAAATCAGTACCAGCAAAAAAATCTTTCTCTGTAACTAGTTCTATTTTATAAGGATTTTCCATTTATTTTCTTTTCCTCTTTTTCCCAAATAAAAAGAAAGTTGCTGCACCAATTAAAATAATTGTAGTTAGCGAATTAGAACTAAAACCGGCTTGCTGTTGAGAAAAATCCGGCATATACAAATTATTCCCGGTGTTTGTTTCAGCGCTTAAATATGATCCAACTCCAAATAAACCAGTTGATAAAACAGCACCAACTCCCGGAATTGCTGCTGCCGGAATCGATAATATTTTTAAAATAGAGCTGATACTATTATCGGTTTTATTAGCTTGCCCTAAATTGTAATCACTATACCACATTAAAAAATTTTGTTCGCTGTCTGAAATATTATCGGCATCATTTTTTTGTAAATATCTAGGTGGTAAATACAATCTTGTTTTTTTTATTCGTTCGGTAATGTAGTGATCTTTAAAGTATCTAAAATAATTAAATCGTTCGCTTGCGCTTCTCATATTTTTCAAATCATTATAAGCAACAATTACAGCACGATCTTTTTTAACTAGCTCCGGAAAATCAGAAAATAACTGATCAATAATTGCAGCGTTTGAAAATTGTGCCTCTGTAAAAATTCTTCTAGGTGTTCTCAATTGCATAAATGATTCGAGCCATTGTCTTTCATCATAGGGCACATTATTCCACAAATTACGATCTTGATTAAAAGCAATTACATCTGGATTAGTTGGATCGTAACTATAACCGCTTAATAAATATTTTTTTGTCGAATCTCTTAGCGTTGTAATCTTAAAAACTTTAGCACTCATACAATATGCCTATTGATATATTCGTTTGATAAAAAATTAAATTTGTCATTTGTTGGATCAATGATTATGCCGTCTTGAGTTATAACAGCAATATGAGTAAATCCTTCAAAAGTTTTTCCAGCAAGTAAATAAAAACAAGGAATATTAAGAACTGTTAAACAAGATTTAACAAATAAAGCAAAATCATCGCAATCCCCTTTTTTAGTTTGAAGTAACCATTTAGGCGCTGTTAATAATTCATCGCCCGGATCATCTTCATACTTGAAATTTTTTATAGCATAATTCCAAATGGCTTTTATTTGTTCAAACTGATTTGAAATATTACCGAAAGTTTTTATTACAAAGTTTCTGAAAAAAGGATTATAAATATTTTCCAATTCTATCAACTTTATTTGTTTAATAGTTTCTTGTAAACTTTTTTCTAGTGTCGTATTTACTTCACTTAACTGCATAACTTCCAAAAGTTTTGAAGACAAAAAGCAAATTTGAGAGTTTAAAAAAAAGGAGAAAAAGGGAGAAAATTTCCCTTCTCTCCTTACAATAAAACGCATATAACTTGCCGATTAATCGGACAAGCCGATTATCGGGCTGTTATAGCGATGCGGTTGCTATCGTATTTTTGTAATTGCATCTTGGAATAAAAAGGCAACGTCAATCATTGGCACACAAAATATTTTTGCTATCTCTTGCAGCGTTAGTTTATTGTAATAATACATCATAAGAATTAATTGTTGTTCTGTCGCTAATTTTTTTACTTTGTTCAATTGTTCAATAAAATCTTTTATCTTTCCGTCCGCAACCGCACCGTTTACAGAAACACTTTTTAAATTCATTTTATTGCTCCTTCTGATTTTGTTTTCAAATTCGGCGGCAAGCCAAGTGCTACTACGTTATATGCTTTAAGTTTACCTCATATTTTTTTTATAAAAATCGTCCATTGCATCGGCAATGTACTTTGTTAATTCTGGAAATTTTTCTAACTGATTTTGTAGTTCTGGAAGTTTATTTTTTATTTCCTTCAAACCTTGCGCAACTAAAAAATTAACTACACCTTGAGCGCTAATAGGTATAATATTTATAATTTTATCGATTTCATCTGATAGATAATCAGCAATATTAATTTTTTTCATAATTAACCTTTCAAATATTTGTATAAGGTTACGTCTTTGTTAGTTAATTTATCTTTTATTTTCCCTGCAATTTCAATTTTATTTTCTTTGATTAATTGAATAATTCTATCCGGGATTAAATGTCTTTGCAACCCTGTCATTTGATTAATTTGTCTTTGAGTTGCAAGTCCTAAAAATTTTATAGCTCTTAAAATTATTTGCTTTTGTGTATCTCTTTTATTTTGAGTATTCGAGCTATAAAATGAATCAACTTTACAAGAACCTGATATATCTTCCATAGTTTATTAGTTAAGTATAATGAAGTAATTTTTTGAAAATATTTTATAAGAAAAAAACATAATTGGGATTTTGTTGATTGTTAGTTTTTTTATGTTCGTTTTGTTTTTCATCTTATACCTCTTTCTAAGGTTACAAATTTGTTTTTGAATAAATTCAATTGATCGTATTTTCTTTCCCCATTATTTCTTGCATATTTAGAAGCGCATTTTTTACATATTCTTTGACGAATAGTTTCAGGTCCGAAACTACTTAGAAATATGTTTTTTTTTGGTTTGAATTTGATATAATAAAGTTCACCCGGTTTAATAATTGTAGAACAATCTTTTTCTTCACATTTAATTTCTATTATTGCTATTTCAGTTTTCATTGGAAACCTCTAATAATCTATCAGCAATTTTATAATCAACATCAAACCGCTTTAACCAATTGCCGGGATTAACGTCTCTACCAGCTTTTGTTAATCGCCTTAGATAAATTTTATCATTACCATTTTCGATAAAGTAAAAATTAAATTTCTTACCGTACTTATTTTCTAAACTTTCTTGGAAATACTTGAAATTATCTTTTGTTATTTCATATTCATAACCATCATTAATTTTTGCTATATGATCTTTAGGAATGTATCTAATCGGAGTTACATCATATTTAAATAAACCATTGGCACTAAAACAACTAGTCAAATATCCTAGTGGATTTTTAATCAATTTTCTTCTTGACATAGCTTCAACATAAATAAGCCCCTTAACCAGCTCTCTTGAATCCTTTGCGCCGGAAACTTCGAGCAAGTGAAAGGGGCTTTCACCGGAAAATATCTTACTACTAGAATTTTTGATGTATGATTTAATCAATTCCTCATCTTGCCAACTTAATTGATTTTCATTTGTTCTATCTCCATTTTTTTTAGGAGTAATAATTTTTAGTTGATCCGGAAGCACATCATTAAAATGAATTACTATCCTATCTTCAGTGTTCAATTTGTCTTTAAGGAAAAATAATTTAAGATATTTTGAAACTTCGGGATTTTTTTGCATCTCTTTTAATTGTCGCCGAACGTGATCCCGGTGTTTGCCTCTTGCTCTTGAAAATTTTGAAACTCGGAGCGAATTAAGTAATAAATTTCTTTTTTCTGGATCACTCTCGTACATTATTTGCCATCGATAAGTTTGCATTAATGCAATCATTACCTTATCTGAATCTGTTAGAAGTGGATCAAGAAAAATTTCAGCGTTAATATTAATGAAAAGAAATTGAGTTGAAGTGTTTTCCATTGTGCACCCTTATTTGTTTGAAAATTGTGCACCGGAAAAATATAAGTTGTTTTAAGAATTGTTCAATATTAAATTATGATTTTACTTAATTAATTAGGTTTACCATAATATACATTATGTGATTATTTGCTATTGTATTCATAGAATCCAGAACCAGTTTTTTTGCCTAACTTACCAGCTGCAACCATTTTTTTCAGCAACGGACATGGACGGTATTTAGAATC